>ENA-OWPN01000008-OWPN01000008.1-human-gut-metagenome-genome-assembly--contig:-NODE-8-length-354371-cov-6.586522_pt1 | contig 354371 bp, 320 predicted proteins | sample MGYA00248266_ERZ651850 | MGnify/ENA primary metagenome ERZ651850 (study PRJEB26924, sample SAMEA4378296) | human gut metagenome | biome: human gut; feature: human-associated habitat; material: faeces... | reverse complement strand
AAGACGACGCCCTCTCACGGCGTAAACCCGGGTTCGATTCCCGGTCAGGTCATGATGGCAAGGCTGTTGCTTAGGCAGCAGCCTTGTTGCATCAAAGGAATGGCAATTGCTGTTCGGATGCCACTGTAGCGCAGTTGGTAGCGCAACGCATTCGTAATGCGTGGGTCGCCGGTTCGAGTCCGGCCAGTGGCTCTGTGAAACCCTTGTGAAATCAAGGGCTTTTTTTGTTTTCTGTAACTTTAAGCCCAACCATGTAAATTGTATTGAAAAATACCGGGTGATATGGTAAATTCTAATTAATACATCTGCACGGGCAATGGATGAACAGGGGCCAGCGGCTGCAAGGAAGGATGGAATTTATGAGAATAGAGGCATTAAAGTACCAGACCGACAAGAAGGAAGACATCATTATTTTTGTGGATTACAATGAGGTGTACAGCGAGGGATATCATGTACAGTGGTCCATAGCCGATATTGCCTACCGGAGGCCGCCTTCGAGAAACTATATCTTTTTAAGCGATACATACCGGGATGACAGTGAGTACTACATACTGCCGCCGGAAGAAAAAACCGCATATGCTTTAAAGAGGCAAAAGGAGTTTGCAGGGGAAGAAAAGCTGAAAGAGGCCCTGGTTTCCGCCTGGAATATCATCCGTCCTGATACGGATTCCATATTGGGGATGTGAGAAGGGTTAAAATCATGGTTTTGCGGAAGCCGGCAGAGCCAAAGGCCGTATAACCACACCATAAAATCAAAGGGGAATGCTATGACAACGGCATTCCCCTTTCTGACATTCTGCTCTGTTTTTCGGCCTGATGCAGCAATACCACTGTTCCGGCCGTTCCATCAGCGCCATTACCCCGGCGGGCACAGGCGCCAAAAAATCCGCCATTTCCTCACCTCTCATTTTCATAGCCGTATTTCACGTACTCCATCATCTGGTCCGTGGTTTCCTCATTTCGTATAAAGCCCTTGAGGATGGAATGAATCCTGGCTGTCCGGCTGTCCTCCGGTTCATTGCCGCCCATATCCGCATCCAGCTGGTCGCGCATCTCAAAGAGCGTATCCTTTTTCTCCGGCATCGGAAGCTTCATTGCCTTGGCAATGGTCCCGATGGCGCAATAGGCTTCCAGCGGGGACGTCATGGGAGCGGGAGGCTCAAACCGGGCCTTGATGTCCAGGGCCATTTTTATGATATAAGACATGTCTCAACACCTCTTTTTCAAAGATAGGAATATCATACCACAAAAATCCCGCTTTGTCCTCCCCGTTAAGATTCCGTAAAAATCCCTGGGGAACAGGCGCAGTAATTTAAATCCTAATTGCTGTTAGTTTCAGCTTATGATATGATATATGGGTGAATGACTTGCCGAAATGACGGAATACTTTAGACATAGGAGTAAAGATGTATGAAAAACCCAAGATTTAAAAATTATATATACTGGGGAACAACGGCGCTGGCCGTGGTTGCCTGCAGCGTTGCATTTGGATTTTTCCTGTCGCGTTTTGAAATTGTATCAAGGGCAGCGGGAAAAATCGTATCCATATTGATGCCCATTATCTACGGGGCAGTGCTGGCCTATCTGATGCTGCCTATCTATAACAAGACCAGGGCCTATACAGCAGGAAAACTGAAACGCTGTATTAAGGACGCACGCACGGCAGACGGTCTGGCTAAGGCCGCCGGTACGCTGGTAAGCCTGCTTCTGCTCGTTGCCATTGTCTGCGGATTGTTCTGGATGGTCATTCCCCAGATTTACACCAGTATTATCGGCCTTCAGGAAAGCCTGGGAGAGAACATCAATAACCTGAGTTTCTGGCTCATGAAGATGTTTGAGGATAACCCCGCCATTGAACAGACCATCATGCCTTTTTATGAGCAGGCCGCCACGGAGTTCCAGAACTGGCTGACCACAGACCTGGTGCCCAATATGTCTAAAATCATAGGCGAGCTCTCCACCGGCATTTTAAGCGTGGTCACAGTTGTGAAGAACATACTGATTGGCGTCATTGTCATGGTTTATTTCCTCAACATCAAGGACACCCTGTCGGCCCAGAGCAAGAAGATTGTCTACAGCCTGCTGAAGCTTAAGGACGCCAACCGGCTGGTAAGCGAGGTGCGTTTTGCCCACACTGTATTCGGAGGTTTTATAACCGGAAAGCTGTTGGATTCCCTGATTATAGGAATCATGTGCTTTTTTGCCATGCAGTTTTTAAAAATGCCCTATGTGCTGCTGGTCAGTGTGATTATAGGCGTGACCAATGTGATTCCGTTTTTCGGCCCCTTTATCGGAGCCGTGCCCAGCGCTTTTCTCATATTGCTGGTGAGCCCCATGAAATGTCTGTATTTCCTTATTTTCATCCTGGTGCTCCAGCAGTTTGACGGCAATATCCTGGGGCCGAAAATCCTGGGGGATTCCACGGGACTTCCCAGCTTCTGGGTATTGTTTTCCATCCTGCTGTTCGGCGGCTTGTTCGGATTTGTGGGAATGATTATTGCGGTGCCGCTGTTTGCCGTCATTTACAGGCTTACAGCCACCTATGTGAGCAGCGCGCTGAAAAAGAAGGATTTATCAGCCAGGACAGAGGATTACCTGAGCCTGGATTATATTGACGAAGAAGACAGGCATTATGTTGACCGGGAGAGGGAGGAGTAAAAACATCATATAAGTATTGAGGGAGGAAAGCAATGAGTGATTTGCAGACAAGGTATCTGGAACGGCTTGCTGAATTGTATCCAACCATAGCGGCCGCTTCCACAGAGGTGATTAATCTGGAGGCAATCTTAAACCTGCCAAAGGGGACGGAACATTTCCTCACGGATATCCACGGTGAGTACGAGGCGTTTTCCCATGTGCTGCGAAACGGTTCGGGAGCTGTACGGCGCAAGGTAAACGATGTGTTCGGAAACACCCTGAGCAGCCAGGACAAGCAGACCCTGGCCACCCTGATTTATTATCCCAGGGAGAAGATGGCCCAGATACTGGAACATGCCAGGAACCGGGAGGACTGGTACAAGATTACCCTGTACCGCCTTATTGAGGTGAGCAAGCGCGCTGCCAGCAAATACACCAGGTCCAAGGTGCGCAAGGCCCTTCCCCAGGAATTTGCCTACGTGATTGAGGAGCTGATTACGGAAAAAGTGGATGTAAGGGATAAGGAGTCCTATTACAATGCCATTATACAGACCATTATCCGGGTGGGCAGGGCAGGAGAGTTCATTGTGGCTCTCTGTGAACTGATTCAGCGCCTTATTGTGGACCATTTACATATTCTGGGGGATATATATGACAGGGGGCCGGGGCCCCACATGATTATGGACAAGCTGATGACCTACCATTCCCTGGATATCCAGTGGGGAAACCACGACGTGCTGTGGATGGGGGCTGCCGCGGGCCAGAAGGGGTGCATTGCCAATGCAATCCGCATCTGCGCCAGATACGGCAACCTGGATATCCTGGAGGACGGATACGGCATCAACCTGCTGCCGCTGGCAACCTTTGCCCTGGATACCTACGGAAATGACCCCTGTGCCTGTTTCCAGCTTAAAGGGGCAAATGCCAGCAGTCCCAGTGAGACGGAACTGAATATCAGGATGCATAAAGCTATATCTGTCATCCAGTTCAAGGTGGAGGGACAGATTATAAAGGAGCACCCGGAATTCTGCCTGGATGACCGTAACATGCTCCACCGCATTGATTTCGGCAAGGGGACAGTCCGGCTGGAAAGCGGCGACCATGAGATGCTTGACTGCCATTTTCCCACCATTGACCCGGCAGACCCTTACAGGCTTACGCCTGAGGAGGGAGCCATCATGGAACGCCTGGCGGCCGCGTTCCAGAACTGTGAAAAGCTTCAGCAGCATATGCGTTTCCTGCTGGCAAAGGGCAGCCTTTACAAAGTATATAACGGCAATCTCCTGTATCACGGCTGCATCCCCTTAAACAAGGACGGCAGCTTTAAAGAGGTGGACATATACGGCCGGAAATATAAAGGAAAGCCCCTCTATGAGTGTCTGGACAGTTATGTGAGGAAGGCGTTTATGGCAGTGGACCCGGTGGAGCGGGCAAAGGGCAGGGATATATGCTGGTATATCTGGCTTCATCAGGACTCCCCCTTGTTCGGCAAGGATAAGATGGCCACCTTTGAGCGCTATTTCCTGGCGGACAAGGAGACCCACAGGGAGGAGAAAAATCCATATTACTGTATGCTGGAGGATGAGAATACAGTGGGCCGCATCCTGGAGGAATTCGGCCTGTCACCCCAGGAAGGACATATTGTCAACGGCCATGTGCCGGTCAAGTCCAAAAATGGGGAGAATCCTGTAAAATGCGGCGGAAAGGTGCTGGTTATTGACGGCGGTTTTTCCAGGGCATACCAGAAGGAGACAGGAATCGCAGGATATACGCTGATTTATAATTCTTACGGCCTGATTCTGGCTGCCCATGAGCCCTTTGAGTCCACGGAGGCTGCAATTGAGAAGGAGAGTGACATACACTCAGAGAGTACCATTGTAAAACGCGTGTCCAGCCGGAAGCTGGTGGGGGATACGGATGTGGGCAAACAGCTCAGGACAAAGATTAAAGACCTGGAAATGCTTTTGGAAGCCTACCACACAGGCGCGATTGTGGAACGCTTTCCTGTGAGATAAAAGGATAGGCACAATTTTTAGATTGTGGCCGTCACAATAAGTTGACTTTGACAAATCTTTGTGATATAGTAATCAGGATGATGCAGGTGCATCACAGGTCAAGGGAGACATGATGTATTAAAGTCGCCCTTATTTTATTTAAATCAATAGAGGAGGAAGTAATTATGAAGAAATTTATGGCGTTATCCATGGCCGCCATCATGGCGTTCACTGTGTCGGGATGCGGCTCCAAGCCGGCAGAGACAACAGCAGCAGGCACCACGGCGGCAGAGACTGCAGCAGAAGCAGATACCACGGCAGCAGACACGGAAGCGGCCGGTGAAACCAGCGCAGCCGCCCCGGGCAAGAAGTATATCATCAATACAGATACCACCTTTGCCCCCTTTGAGTTTGAGAATGAGAAGGGCGAGATGGTAGGTGTTGACCTGGATATCTTACAGGCAATTGCCCAGGACCAGGGATTTGAATATGAGGTGGTTCCGGTGGGATTCTCCGCAGCAGTGACCGCGCTGGAGGCCGGCGAGTGCGACGGCGTGATTGCCGGCATGTCCATCACAGATGAGAGGGTACAGAAATATGATTTTTCAGAACCCTACTATGATTCCGGCGTTGGCATGGCTGTCCTGTCTGATTCCGATATTACCTCCTACGACCAGTTAAAGGACCGTAAGGTGGCTGCCAAGATTGGTACAGAGGGCTGCACCTTTGCAGAGTCCATTGCGGACCAGTATGGTTTTGAGGTAATACAGTATGAGAGCTCATCCGATATGTATCAGGCCGTACTGGCCGGAGAGGCAGCTGCCTGCTTTGAGGATTATCCGGTTATTGGTTATGAGATATCCAGGGGACTGGGACTTACCCTTCCCACACCAATGGAAAAGGGTTCCTCCTATGGTTTCGCAACCTTAAAGGGCGCTAATCCGGAGCTGGTGGAGATGTTCAACAAGGGACTGGAGAACATCAAGGCAAGCGGCAGGTACGACGAGATATTGGATACATATATTGCAAAATAAAGACTGCCGGGCAAAAGCCGTCAGGCAGTGCTGCCAGACGCCGGCTCCTGCGGGTTGCAGGGCCGGCGCCTCAATGCCGGTATTTTTAAGGCGGGTGTTTCAACACCGCCTTATGAATGCCGTCTTTTCAATGCCGGCGGGTTATGGATGAATTTAAAGCAATTACACGAAGGCCATGGCAGGCTTTGCTTAAGTGCTTTAAATTTGGCTATAACATTCCATGTGTGCAAAGCACCTCCCTGGAATGACGCACGTCAACGAATAATCAGAAAAGGATGATAGTATGCAGATAGTAAACATCATAACACAGTATTACCCATCATTTTTTAAGGCCCTGGGAATCACCCTGCAGATGACCGTGATATCGCTGCTCTGCGCAACGGTGCTGGGTGTTATTTTCGGCCTGTTCAAGGTCTCTGACTTTAAGATATTAAAACTCATCGCCGATGTCTATATTGATATCATCCGGGGAACGCCCCTGCTGGTACAGGTCATGATTATGATGTACGGCGTGGGAAGCGTCCTGAAGCCCTATGGTTTCCAGTGGAGCAATATAGGCGGCGCATTTACAGCCGGCTGTGTGGCCCTGAGCCTTAACGCGGGAGCGTATATGGCGGAAATTATCCGCGGAGGCATAGAGGCTGTTGACAAGGGACAGATGGAAGCAGCCAGAAGCCTGGGGCTTTCTTACGGCAAGGCCATGCGCAAGGTAATCCTGCCCCAGGCTTTCCGGACCATGCTGCCCTCCATTATCAACCAGTTCATTATTTCCCTGAAGGACACATCCCTTGTGTCTGTCATCGGCCCCAGGGAGCTGACCCAGAACGGTAAAATCATTGCGGCCAATTCCGCTTCCATGGTCATGCCCATCTGGATTTGCGTGGCCCTGTTTTATCTGGTAGTCTGCACCATTCTGTCCAGAATTGCCAAGTATGTGGAGAGGAGAGTGTCCTATGGAAAATAAGATTTCAGTCCATAACCTGAAAAAGAACTTTGGAAAGCTGGAAGTCCTTAAGGATATCAGCATTGAGATAAGGGAGGGGGAAGTGGTGTGCATGATAGGCCCCTCCGGCTCCGGCAAGAGCACCTTTCTGCGGTGTCTGAACCGCCTGGAGAAGATTACATCCGGCCATGTGGTGGTGGACGGCCATCCCATGTCCGACCCTAACACCAATATCAACAAGGTGCGGGAAAATATCGGAATGGTGTTCCAGCATTTTAACCTGTTCCCGCACCTTACGGTGAGGGAGAATATTACGCTGGCTCCCACGGAGCTTAAAATCATGGGAAAAGAGGAGGCCGGTAAAAAGGCCCTTGAACTGCTGGCCAGGGTGGGTCTGGCGGATAAGGCGGAGGCCTATCCGGGACAGCTCTCCGGCGGACAGAAGCAGAGAGTGGCCATAGCGCGCTCCCTTGCCATGAATCCTGATATTATGCTCTTTGACGAGCCCACATCCGCCCTGGACCCTGAGATGGTAGGGGAGGTGCTGGAGGTCATGAAGCAGCTGGCGGCCGACGGAATGACCATGGTGGTGGTCACCCATGAGATGGGATTTGCCAGGGAAGTGGCGGACCGCGTGGTGTTTATGGATGACGGCTACATTGTGGAGGAAGGCACTCCCGAGGAAGTGTTCGGAAATCCCAGGGAGGAACGGACCAGGAGCTTTCTGGATAAGGTGCTTTAGGCAGCAGACAGGCTGCCCGGTCCCGGCGGACCGGACGGCCTGTTTTTATCCCGGCCTGGGGCCTGAACCGGATTTGTAGAAAATAATGCAGAAAATTTTACAAAAATAAGAAAATACACTTGAATTTTCCAAAATACATGGTATAATATCAGTGTTGTGCAGATGTAGTTCATCGGTAGAACACCAGCTTCCCAAGCTGGGGAGGCGGGTTCGATTCCCGTCATCTGCTTTTAAGGCCTTGCAAGTGTGCAGGGCTTTTTTGTTGTCCCGGGACAGGGTATTCCGGTCTGTAAGTCCGGGATACAGAAGGCGCCGCGGGGTGTATGCGGGAATTTCTCACGGCCGGAACTTGCCAAAACAATTTAAATATGGTTTAATACTATAAGACGAAACATATGTACGCATCTGTACATAGCAATATGGAGGAATAGAATGGCAAAGGAACAATATAATGCGGACAGTATTACGGTGCTGGAAGGGCTGGAGGCGGTCCGTAAGCGTCCTGGTATGTATATAGGAGGCGTGGGCTCCAAGGGGTTAAACCATCTGATTTATGAAATCATAGACAATGCGGTGGATGAGCACCTGGCCGGATTCTGCAGCAGCGTATGGGTGACATTGGAAGCCGACGGTTCCTGTACGGTCCGTGATAACGGCCGCGGCATTCCGGTGGGACTTCACAAGAAGGGCATATCCGCTGCAAGAATCGTACTGTCCACCCTTCATGCAGGCGGTAAATTCGATAACGACGCTTATAAGACCAGCGGAGGACTTCACGGTGTGGGTTCCTCCGTAGTTAATGCTCTTTCAGCCCATATGGACCTTAAGGTTTACAGGGACGGCTGCATCTATCACGATGTGTATGAGAAGGGAAGGCCGGTCATTAAGCTGGAGAACGGGCTCCTCCCTGTGATTGGAAAGACAAGGGAGACTGGTACCTGTATCAATTTCCTGCCTGACGGCGATATATTTGAGAAAACACGTTTCAAGGCGGACTGGCTTAAGAGCCGTCTTCATGAAACCGCATACTTAAACCCCAGCCTGACCCTTTACTATGAGAACAAACGGCCCGGAGAGGGAGAAAAGGTGACCTTCCATGAACCGGAGGGCATCGTTGCCTATGTGCGGGAGCTGAACTCCGGCAAGGCGCCTGTCCATGACCCGATTTACTTCAAGGGAACCGTGGACAAGGTGGAGGTGGAGGCCGCCATCCAGTTTGTGGATACCTTTGAGGAGAACATACTGGGCTTCTGCAACAACATCTTTACCCAGGAGGGCGGCACCCATCTGGCCGGCTTCAAGACTAAATTTACGGCCCTGATTAACAGCTATGCCAGGGAGCTGGGCATTCTGAAGGATAAGGATACCAATTTTACGGGAGCTGATACCAGAAACGGCATGACGGCCGTCATCGCTGTAAAGCATCCTGACCCCATTTTTGAGGGGCAGACCAAGACAAAGCTGGCCAGCGCCGACGCCACCAAGGCCGTGTTCACCGTGACAGGGGATGAGCTGCAGCTTTACTTTGACCGCAATGTGGAGGTGCTAAAGGGGGTTATCGGCTGTGCGGAAAAATCGGCCAAGATTCGCCGGGCCGAGGAAAAGGCCAAGACCAACATGCTGACCAAATCCAGATTTTCCTTTGACAGCAACGGCAAGCTGGCAAACTGCGAGAGCCGGGACGCATCCAGGTGCGAGATATTCATTGTGGAGGGAGATTCCGCCGGCGGCTCCGCCAAGACTGCCAGAAACCGCCAGTACCAGGCCATCCTGCCCATCAGGGGAAAAATCCTCAACGTTGAGAAGGCGTCCATGGATAAGGTTCTTGCCAACGCGGAAATCAAGACCATGATAAATACCTTTGGCTGCGGTTTTTCAGAAGGCTACGGCAATGACTTTGACATCACAAAGCTGCGCTATGACAAAATCATCCTGATGACCGATGCCGATGTGGACGGCAGCCACATCGACACCCTGCTTCTCACCTTCCTCTACCGTTTCATGCCGGAGCTGATTTACGACGGCCATGTGTATATTGCCATGCCGCCCCTGTTCAAGGTGATACCCAAGCGGGGGGAGGAGCAGTATCTGTACGATGAAAAGGAGCTGGAACGCTACCGCAAGACGCATACAGGCGACTTTACGCTGCAGCGCTACAAAGGTCTGGGTGAAATGGACGCAGAACAGCTGTGGGAGACCACCCTGGACCCGGAGCGCCGGGTCCTGAAGCGCGTGGAGATAGAGGATGCCAGAATGGCTACGGAGATAACCGAGATGCTTATGGGCACCGAGGTGGGACCGCGCCGCCAGTTCATTTATGAACATGCGGATGAAGCGGAGATTGACGCATAGACAGGAGACAATTAGAACATGGCTGAAAAGATATTACGGACTGAATACAGTGAGGAAATGCAGAGAAGCTACATGAACTATTCCATGAGCGTCATCACTGCAAGGGCCATCCCCGATGCAAGGGACGGCCTGAAACCGGTGCAGCGCCGGGTCCTCTATGATATGAGGGAGCTCCGCCTGGACCACGATAAGCCCCACAGGAAATCGGCGCGTATCGTGGGCGATACCATGGGTAAGTACCATCCCCACGGCGACAGCTCCATTTACGAGACACTGGTGGTTATGAGCCAGAATTTCAAAAAGGGCATGGCCCTGGTGGACGGACACGGCAACTTCGGCTCCATAGAAGGGGACGGGGCGGCTGCCATGCGTTACACGGAGGCCCGGCTTGAGAAGTTTGCAGAGGAGGTCTACTTAAAAGACCTGGACAAAACCGTGAATTTCGTGCCAAACTACGATGAGACGGAAAAGGAACCGGAGGTGCTTCCGGTCAGGGTTCCCAACCTGCTGATTAACGGGGCCGAGGGCATTGCCGTGGGTATGAGCACAAGTATTCCTCCCCACAACCTGGGGGAGGTGGTGGACGCGGTCCAGGCATACATTGATGACCCCGAGGTGACGACACAGGAGCTGATGGAGCTGATGCCGGGACCGGATTTTCCCACGGGCGGCGTCATTGCCAACAAGAGCGAGCTGCCGCAGATATATGAGACAGGCATGGGGAAAATCAAGCTCAGGGGCAAGTTCGAGGTGGAGCTTGGCAAGCGCAAGGCAGACAAGGATAAACTGGTCATTTCGGAGATTCCCTATACCATGATTGGCGCCGGAATCAATAAATTCCTGGTGGATGTGGCTGACCTGGTGGAGAGCAAGAAGCTTACGGATGTGGTGGATATCTCCAACCAGTCCAACAAGGAAGGTATCCGTATTGTGCTGGAGCTGCGCAAGGACGCGGACATTGACAAGATAAAGAACATCCTCTATAAGAAGACAAAGCTGGAGGATACCTTTGGCGTCAACATGCTGGCCATTGCGGACGGCCGCCCGGAAACCCTGAACCTGAAGGGCATTCTGAGAAATTTCCTCAACTTCCAGTATGAGAACACGGAGCGCAAATACAATGTCCTGCTCCAGAAGGAAATGGACAAAAAGGAAGTCCAGGAAGGTCTCATTACAGCCTGCGACTGCATAGACCTGATTATAGCCATCCTGAGGGGGTCCAAGAACCTGAAGGATGCCAAGGCATGCCTTACCACCGGCGATGTGACCAACATCAGATTCAGGGTTCCCGGCTTTGAGGAGGACGCAAAGAAGCTGGCCTTTACGGAACGCCAGGCCTCCGCTATCCTGGAAATGCGTCTTTATAAGTTAATCGGACTGGAAATCCTGGCCCTGGAAAAGGAGCACAAGGAAACCTTAAAGAAGATTGCCGAGTATAAGAAAATCCTGGGAAGCAGGGCTGAGATGGACCGTGTCATAAAGGAAGACCTGGCTGCCATCAAGGCTGAATTCGCAGCTCCCAGGCGCACACTGATAGAGGACGGACCTGAGGCAGTGTACGATGAGAGCGCTGTGGCTGTTCAGGAGATGGTCTTTGTGATGGACCGCTTCGGATACTGCAAGCTGCTGGACAAATCCACCTATGAGCGGAACCAGGAAACCGTGGACAATGAACAGGTCCATGTGGTGAGATGCCTGAATACGGACAAAATCTGTCTCTTTGCAGCCAGCGGCAGCCTGTACCAGATTAAGGCCATGGACGTGCCGGCCGGCAAGCTCAGGGACAAGGGAACTCCTATTGAAAACCTGAGCAAATTCGACGGCACCAAGGATACCATTGTTTATCTGACCAGCGCCGGGGACATGAAGGGCAGGACATTTATATTCGCCACCAGGATGGCCATGGTCAAACAGGTGCCGGCAGAAGAATTTGAAACCAATAACCGGGTGGTGGCAGCCACCAAGCTCCAGGATGGGGATGAACTGGCGGCCGTCATACCGGTGGAGGGCCAGACCGAGGTGGTGATTCAGACAACGGGAGGCGTGTTCCTGCGGTTTGCCCTGGAGGAGATATCCGTGCTGAAAAAAGCGTCCAGGGGCGTCCGGGGAATCCGGCTGTCCAAGAACGAGGAGCTGGAGAAGCTGTATCTGATTGGTGAGAATCCCATTGTGGATTACAAAGGCAAGGAAGTCCATTTAAACCGTCTGAAACTGGCTAAGAGAGACGGGAAAGGCAGCAAAGTGCGTCTGTAACAGAAAAGGAGGTATAATCCATGTCAGCATCCAACATACCCACGCCCCATATCGGGGCAGGCCAGGGGGAAATCGCCGGGACTATCCTGCTTCCGGGAGACCCCTTGCGGGCAAAGTACATTGCAGAGCATTTCCTGGAGGGCGTGAAACAGTTTAACGGCACCAGGAATATGCTTGGCTACACGGGAACTTATGAAGGCAGGCCGGTATCTGTCATGGGCACGGGAATGGGGTGTCCTTCCATCGGCATCTATTCTTATGAGCTGATTCATTTTTACGGCTGTAAGAACCTGATACGGGTGGGCACGGCAGGCGCCCTGATGCCGGATGTCCATGTGCGGGACATGGTGTTTGCCATGGGAGCCTGCACCACCAGCAATTTTGTCCGTCTTTTTGGCCTGCCGGGGGATTATTCCCCGGTGTGCAGCTACCGCCTGCTGGAGCGGGCCGTGTCAGCGGCAAGGGAGATGGGACTGACATACCATGTGGGCAATGTACTCAGCTCCGATATGTTTTACGCCCCTGCGAAGCAGGCGCAGGGAGGAATGACATGGGCGGACATGGGTGTCCTGGCTGTGGAGATGGAAGCAGCGGCCCTCTATGCCAATGCAGCGGCGGCCGGTGCCAATGCCCTGGCGGTGCTGACCATATCCGACTCCATGGTCACCGGCGAGGCCACCTCTGCCCGGGAGAGGGAGACCAGCTTTACACAGATGATGGAGGTGGCATTGTCCCTGGTACCCTGATGCAGTGGGGATGTTGCATACAAAAAAACGGAAATGTCTTTCTGCTGCGTACAAATGTATTTTTCTAGCGAATAAATCTTGATTTTTTCCGTTGTTTGGTATAGGATAGGGAAAGATTCGCCCCTGCTGTGAATAAATGCGGCAGTTCCGGTGGGCGGGAAAATCAGGATGATGAGGAGAATGATTGATGGAAAAGAAGCTGAAGGTTGGAATATTAGGCGCAACAGGTATGGTAGGGCAGCGTTTCATCGCCCTTTTGGAGAACCATCCGTGGTACGAGGTAGTGACAGTGGCTGCCAGCCCCCGTTCTGCCGGCAAGACCTACGAGGAAGCAGTGGGTGACCGCTGGAAGATGACCACCCCCATGCCGGAAGCTGTCAAAAAGCTGGTTGTGATGAATGTAAATGAGGTGGAGAAGGTGGCGGGAGGCGTTGATTTCGTGTTCAGCGCCGTGGATATGACAAAGGATGAAATCAAGGCCATTGAGGAGGCGTACGCAAAGACAGAGACGCCTGTGGTATCCAATAACAGCGCCCACCGCTGGACGCCGGACGTTCCCATGGTGGTGCCGGAAATCAATCCGGAGCATTTTGACGTGATTCCCTTCCAGAAAAAGAGACTTGGAACAGAGAGGGGATTCATCGCAGTAAAGCCCAACTGTTCCATCCAGAGCTATGCCCCTGTACTGACGGCATGGAAGGAATTTGAGCCATACGAGGTGGTGGCCACTACATACCAGGCTATTTCCGGCGCGGGAAAGACATTTAAGGACTGGCCGGAGATGGAGGGGAATATCATCCCTTACATCGGCGGCGAGGAAGAAAAGAGCGAGCAGGAGCCCCTTCGCCTCTGGGGAACCATAAAAGACGGTGTCATTGTCAAGGCGGAAAGCCCGGTCATCACCTGCCAGTGCGTAAGGGTGCCTGTGCTTAACGGCCACACGGCTGCCGTATTTGTAAAGTTCAGGAATAAGGTGACAAAGGAGCAGCTGATTCAGAAGCTCAGAGAGTTTAAGGGGCTTCCGCAGGAGCTTAAGCTTCCCAGCGCCCCGTCCCGGTTCATCCAGTACCTTGAAGAGGATAACCGTCCGCAGGTAACGGCAGACGTGGACTTTGAGAGAGGCATGGGTATCTCTGTGGGCCGTCTCAGGGAGGATTCTGTATACGACTATAAATTCATCGGCCTGTCCCACAACACGGTAAGGGGAGCCGCAGGCGGCGCCGTACTCTGTGCAGAGCTGCTCACTGCCAGGGGATATATCCAGCCTAAATAGGACGCGGAAGGATTCCGTATCATCATGGAGAAGGAGTGCAGACAATCATGGCAATTGAGAAAAATTCATTCGGGAAAATGCCCGACGGTACAGAAGTTTACAGATACACACTGACCAATAAGAACGGGGTATCCGCATCATTCATCACCCTGGGAGGCGTATGGGTTTCCATGGTGGTGCCTGATAAGGAGGGCACCATGGCGGATGTGGTGCTGGGATACGATGATTTGGACAGCTACCGCAGGAATCCAGCCCACTTCGGGGCGCCCATTGGCCGCAATGCCAACCGAATCGGCGGGGCTGTCATCACCATTGACGGCAGGGATTATAAGCTGGAGGCCAACAATGGTCCCAACAATCTCCACAGCGGACCGGACCTGTACCATGACAGGGTCTGGGACTGCAGTTCCTCTGAGACAGAGGCTGGCAGCAGGCTGGACTTTTATCTGGAGAGCCCGGACGGCGACCAGGGATATCCTGGCAATGCCAGAATTACAGTGAGCTATACCCTGACGGATGAGGACAGCCTTGTACTGGATTATCACATGGTCTGCGATAAGGATACGGTTGCCAATTTCACCAACCACAGCTATTTTAACCTGGCAGGGCATGACAGCGGCCAGGTGATGGAGCAGGAGGTATGGCTCAATGCATCCTGCTATACGCCGGCAGACGAGGTTTCCATTCCAACGGGAGAGATTGCTCCTGTGGCAGGCACTCCCATGGACTTTACTGAGATGAAGGCCATTGGACGGGATATAGGCGCTGATTTTGAGGCCCTTGTATTCGGAAAAGGGTATGACCACAACTGGGTGCTGGATAAGGAAGAAGGAGAGCTGGCCCTGGCGGCAAAGGCCATGGACCCGGCAAGCGGCCGGGTGCTGGAATGCTATACGGATCTGCCCGGAATCCAGTTCTACACAGCTAATTTCCTTCAGGATGAGATGCCGGGGAAGGGCGGAGCACATTATGGCTGCCGCCACGCATTCTGTTTTGAAACCCAGTATTACCCGGACGCAGTCCACAAGCCCCAGTTTCCGTCCCCCTTACTGAAGGCAGGGGACGAGTACAGGACCAGGACCGTGTATAAATTCCTGGCTAAACAGGCGTGATGCTGGTCGCATAGGCCTTGCCGTTAAGGGGCTGATAGATTTCCACAATGGCAAAATGGGGAGTCAGGTCCGGCTGCTCAGGCTCCGCTATGGTCATGAACCGGTAGTTGGTTCCGTTTACCACCTGTTTTGCCACGGCGATGGGCCGGTAGAAGTAATCGGGATGCTCCCCGATTGCATTGTAAAAGATGAATGAATCATATGTGGTGAGATATGGCTGATACTGCCAGCTTCCAGGCATGGAAGTCACCTCCGGAATGTCGTTACAGTAGTTTATGCAGGAAAACCATGAGGGTTCCGCCATAGCCGGCGCTTCATGGTTTTTTTTTGATTGCTACAAAGGGAATTTAATGGTATACTATTAAAATACGCGCTCTGCCGCCGGGAAAATCCGTTGAAGGAACCTGGACCGGAGCGCGTGTGAAGAAAGTAAATGAGGGATTGGATGTCAAAATCATTATACATAGCAGAAAAGCCCAGCGTGGCCCAGCAGTTTGCCGATGCACTTAAGATACGGGGAAGGCGGGGCGACGGGTATATAGAGTCTGACCAGGCAGTTGTGACATGGTGCGTGGGACATCTGGTGACCATGAGTTATCCGGAGGCCTATGACATGAAGTTTAAGCGCTGGAGCCTGCAGACACTGCCATTCCTTCCAAAGGAATTCAAGTACGAAGTCATAGACAATGTATCCAAGCAGTTTGAAACCGTCAAGGGACTTTTGAACCGGGCTGATATTGATACCATCTATGTCTGCACGGACTCGGGGCGCGAGGGAGAGTACATATACCGCCTGGTGGCCCAGATGGCCGGGGTAAAGGATAAGAAACAGAAGCGGGTGTGGATTGACTCCCAGACAGAGGAAGAGATACTCAGGGGAATCCGTGAGGCCAAGGATGAAACAGAGTATGACAATCTGTCCGCCTCCGCCTACTTAAGGGCAAAAGAGGACTACCTTATGGGAATCAACTTTTCCAGGGTGCTGACCCTTAAATATGGCCCGGCCCTGTCAAATTACCTGGGAACCAGGTTCACGGTCCTGTCCGTGGGCAGAGTCATGACCTGTGTCATGGGAATGGTGGTGCGCAGGGAACGGGAGATACGCAGTTTTGTGAAAACTCCCTTTTACAGGGTCATGGGTTCCTTTGAGGCGGCAGGCAGGGACGGCCAGCCGGTTCCCTTTGAGGCGGAGTGGAAGGCAGTGGAAGGCTCCCGCTATTTCGGAACCCCTTATCTGTACAAGGACAACGGCTTTAAGGACAGGCAGCAGGCAGAGGAGCTGGCCGCTTTCCTGACGGCGGAGCCGCCTCTCACAGCCACCGTGCTCTCCAAGGAGAAGAAAAAGGAAACAAAGAACCCGCCTCTTCTCTACAACCTGGCGGAGCTTCAGAACGACTGTTCCAAGATGTTTAAAATCAGCCCGGATGAGACGCTTAAGGTGGTCCAGGAGCTGTATGAGAAGAAGATGGTCACTTACCCCAGAACCGATGCCAGGGTTCTGTCCACAGCTGTTTCCAAGGAGATTCAGAAGAACATCGGCGGCCTTAAGAATTATGCCCCCATGGCGGCATTTGCGGATGAGGTGCTGAACCTGGGCTCATATAAGGGGATTGCCAAGACCCGTTATGTCAATGACAAGCAGATAACGGACCACTATGCCATTGTGCCCACCGGACAGGGGCTGGGGAACCTGCGGGGGCTGACGCCTCTTTCTGAAAAGGTATTTCAGGTTATATGCAGAAGGTTTTTAAGCATATTTTATCCTCCGGCCATATACCAGAAGTACAGTCTGGAGCTGGAACGGCAGAAGGAACATTTCTTTGCCAATTTCAAGGTTTTGTCAGAGCCCGGCTATCTCAAGGTGGCGGATGTGAACCTGGCAAAGAAGAACGGGGTGGAGGAATCCTTTGATGAGTCCCGGGAAGATGCCAAAGACGGGGCAGAGGAAGGAAAAACAGCAGACGAGGATAAAAACCGGGGCCAGGAAGGCGCCGGAAACGCTGTTTCTCCAAAAGTTGACAGGACAGTATTGCTCCAGATGCTTGCAGAATTGAAAAAAAATGATATACTTACTTTGGTGGAGCTGAACATAAAGGAGGGCGAGACATCGCCTCCCAAGCGCTATACCTCCGGTTCCATGATTCTGGCCATGGAAAATGCAGGCCAGCTCATAGAGGACGAGGAGCTGCGGGCCCAGATAAAGGGCAGCGGCATTGGTACCAGTGCTACCAGGGCAGAGATACTTAAGAAGCTGTTTAACATCAAGTATCTGAACCTGAACAAGAAAACCCAGGTCATCACCCCATCCCTTTTGGGTGAGATGGTATACGACGTGGTGGACCAGTCTATCCGGCAGCTTCTGAATCCGGAGCTGACAGCCAGCTGGGAGAAGGGACTCACCTATGTTGCGGAGGGGTCCATAACATCAGATGAATATATGGAAAAGCTGAATCGTTTTGTTGCCGGCAGGACAGTCAATGTCATCCGCATGAATAACCAATATAACATGAGAGGTTATTTTGACGCGGCAGCCGCATTCTATAAAACAAAAAAGGAGAATTAATTTATGAAACTGGAACAGATGAAAATCAAAGAACTTTTAGACACAAGCCATACAATCGCTGAAAAGCTGTTTGAGGGCCATGAGTATCCATGGGAAGTTCTGGGTGACATCAGTGGGTTCATCGAGAGTCTGGGCGCCAGCCTTCCGGAGAACGAATACAAGAAGATTGGAAAGAATATCTGGATTCACAAGACAGCTCAGATGGCTCCCACCACTGCCATGGGCGGTCCTATGATTATCGGGCCAAAGGTACAGATACGAAACGGAGCCTTTTTAAGGGGCAGCGTTATCCTCGGCCAGCACGTTGTCATCGGTAATTCCTGTGAAATCAAGAATTCCATCATCTTTGACGAGGCACAGGTCCCCCACTTCAACTATGTGGGCGATTCCATCCTGGGATATAAGGCTCATATGGGCGCAGGCGCAGTGACTTCCAATGTGAAGGCTGACAAGGGGCTTGTAAAGGTCCATGCTGAGGATGGGGATGTGGAGACAGGGCGTAAGAAATTCGGCGCCATCCTGGGCGACCATGCTGAGATTGGCTGCAACAGCGTGCTGAATCCCGGAACTGTCATTGGACGTAATTCCAATGTATACCCGCTGTCCAGCGTAAGGGGCTGTGTTCCGTCTGATTCCATTTATAAGGGCCAGGGCAACATTGCTGTGAAAGAGGCCAGGGAAGTGGAAGCAGAGCCGGAAGTTACCGAGGCGCCTGAGAAGGGAAAAGGCGGGCTTAAGGTAGTAAAATAGACCGGGCGGAAGAGACGGAATCCTAAGACTCAGCAGAAAATCCGACAATAACAATAAGCGGTAAATAGCAGAAAGCCGGACGAAGTGATTGCAGCGTCCGGCTTTCTGTTATTTTTGTTCCGAAGATACCTGCTATTTTGTTCCGAAGATACGGTCCCCGGCATCTCCCAGCCCGGGACAGATATAAGCGTTTTCATTCAGGCAGCGGTCCAGATGTCCCACGTAAATCTGCACGTCGGGATGAGCGTCATGGAGACGCTTAAGGCCTTCCGGAGCAGCTATGATAGCCATGAACTTGATTTTCTTTCCGCCGTGCTCCTTGATGAAGTCAACGGCAGCAACGCCGGAGCCGCCGGTTGCCAGCATTGGGTCTGTGACAATGATGGTGCGCTCCTCAATGGGGTTGGGAAGCTTGCAGTAATATTCGTGAGGTTCATGGGTTACCTCGTCCCTGTATAAACCGATATGACCTACCTTTGCACTGGGAACCAGGGCCAGTATGCCGTTCACCATGCCAAGTCCCGCCCTGAGAATCGGAACCACGGCCAGCTTGCGGCCGGCAATCATGGGAGTCATGCATGTCTCGATGGGAGTCTCCACCTCCACATCCTCCAGAGGAAGATCACGGAGGGCCTCATAGCCCATCAGCATGGCAATCTCCTCAATGAGGGCACGGAACTCGTTGGTTCCTGTGGCTTTATTGCGCAGAATGGAAATCTTGTGCTGAATCAAAGGGTGGTCAAATACCATTACGTTATCCATAAGTTTTGCTGCTCCTTTATCTATTAGAATTAATGATAATTATATATCAAATATCTTATGATATCAACCCCGGGGCTTGTCTTTAAATACGCACAAGACAAATCCCGTCAAAGGGACTATTTTGTAGCTGGGTCAAATGCCACCAGTACGTAGTCTCCCAGGGCATGGGGCACAGGCAGGGAAAAGTAGATGGTTCCCTGTTTTTCATAGCTGAAGGATTCAGGCCACTGGGATTCTGAGGACAGGGGGAAATCCGCGCTGTTAAAGACAGCTGTCAGGGAATCCAAATCCAGGGAAGAGCGGTAGCTCAGGACCTCGGCCTCCACATCAGAGGAAATGCCTGAGAACTTCACGTCGTCGCTGAGCACATAGCCGGCCATGGTGTAGGCATCGGTAAAATCATCCAGTCCCAGGTTCTGGACCTGGAGCAGGTTGACTGTGTTGGAATAGAACATATTGACCGGATGGGCAGCACCTTTTGCAGTCAGAAGGCCGGTGTAAGTGGCGGTGAGACGCTTGCGGTCCGCGGAAATCACCTTGCACTTGATGTCCAGGGTATCGCTGGCCTCGTCAATGTCATTGGCTTTTATGACTGACAGGGCGTTTGCTTTTAATAATTCATTAATCCTGTCCTTTTTTGAGGCGTCATCCATCTGGTCCACCACAGGATACTGGATGGTTACCTTTCCGGATGTATAGGTCTCAATGGATGCGGAAACACTGGAAACAGCGCCTTCCTGGTTTTCCTGGGACTCCTCTGTCTCAGGAGCCTGGGTGGCGGGGGGAAGGGTTTCCGTGGGAGCTTCCGTGGGAGCCTCCGTGTGTATGGTGGAAAGGTCTGCCTTTTCCGGCGTTTTGCTGAGTAGGAGACCGATGGCAACGCCGCCAATGACAACAGCAGCGCCAATGGCTCCTATTAAAATTTTCTTGTTTGTATCCATAATAAATCCTCCTTTGTATTCCGGGCAGCACCCGGATTGTAATTATTATACATGATATTCATGGACGGAGTTTGAAGAAATACTTACAAATTATTGAAGGACTTTTGTGCATATTTTCATTTACAATTTTCCTCTCAGCATTTATGATAGATTCGACACAACTTTTTACTGGAATTGGGGGATGGAATGTGGTACAGGACAGGATTGACTTGAAAAATCTGTTTGCGGAAATCAGACGCAAGGGCAGCACCAGCCAGGTATCCAGGGAGCTGGATGTATCTATGGGAAATATCAGCGACTGGAAAAACGGAAGGAGCGTGCCCAATGCGGTTTCGCTGGTAAAGCTGGCGGACTACTTCGGCTGTTCCGTGGACTACCTGCTGGGCAGGACGGAAAAGCGGGACATGTCATGAACCGGCGGGCTATGGACAGGGAGGATATGCCCAGGCGGACAGTATTATGGAAGAAATTGTGCGTTTTTTGGAGGAAAATACAGAAGCGGAAATCGTGGATGTGGAGAGAGAAATACGATGGAAAACAACGGACAGAGGAGGAACATATGATTCAGTATTACAATGGCAGCATATTTGATTCAAAGGCAGACATCCTGTGCCATCAGGTGAACTGCCAGGGCGCATTCGGCTATGGCATCGCTGGACAGGTAAAAAAGCTGTTTCCTGAGGTGGAGAAAACCTATAAGAGGATTACAAAGCAGTGGATTGAAAAAGAACACGGGGACACGTCCAGACTGCTGGGAAGGGTATCTGCCCAGCCGGTGGAAAAGGACGGACGCTGGTTCCTCATTGGAAATCTGTACGGGCAGAATGATTACGGCAGGAAAAAAATGGTCTATACCGATTATGATGCATTGGAAAAGGCCATGGGGGAAATCCGGAATTTTCTGGAAGCCAGGGACAAAAACGAGACAGTGGCGTTTCCCTACAAAATAGGATGCGGCAGTGCAGGCGGCGACTGGAATATTGTGGAGGATATCATTAAGCGTACGTTTGAGGGGTATTCAGGTGAGGTGCAAATCTGGAAATACGAAGAATAACGGGCCGTGATTTGAAGGAAGAAACCTTCGGCAAAGATTCGGGTAAGAATTCTTTTTGGGGGGAGCCCGGCGCTTCCACAACATGGGGCTGTGGAAGCTGCCGGGCTAGCGTCATTTCTGACCTGATGTGAATATACCATAGTTCAGGATGAATTGCAACGGAAGTCAGCGAAATGTAATGAAGCGTAATGTTTCTTACAAAAAGCTGACTTTTTTCAATGGAATGATTAATCTTTACCATAGGTAAAACGAAAGATTTTCATGATTTCACAGGAATCAAATGGCTGCCAGCAGGAATATTCTGGAAAATGCATGCATATATTATTAGGCCGGCATTTTTAACAGAGGGTTGAAAAAGGCAGAAAGAAGGTGAATCATGACACATTTAGAGCTGGTGGCGGAAATCGGCAGCGGACCCATGGAAATTGTAAAATTGTATCTCAAAGGCCTGCTTTCCTTTGCTGAACTGGAGAACATCCTGGGCAGAGATAAGGCTTGTCTGGTCCATACCTTTGCGGCTGACAGCGGGGCAGGAAAAATCGGGGAATTACTGCTGTCAGGACTGAGGGGTTATATGGTATAATTAAAAAAAGGTATCAGAGGAGGCCAGCCATGAAGAATGAAAAAAGCACAGTCATAGGTACTGTATTAGGTGATATAACGAAGATAACCGGAATGGATGCAATCGTAAATGCGGCCAACTCATCCCTCCTTGGAGGAGGAGGGGTGGACGGGGCCATCCACAGGGCCGCGGGAAAGGAACTGCTGCATGAGTGCAGGCTGCTAGGCGGCTGTAAGACAGGACAGGCCAGGCTTACAAAGGCTTACAATCTGGACTGCAGGTACATCATCCACACGGTTGGCCCTGTGTGGAACGGAGGGGAGCACAATGAGCAGGAAATGCTTGCCTCCTGTTACCGCAATTCCCTTTTGCTGGCAGTGGAACACGGGGTGAAGCGGATTGCGTTTCCCTCTGTCTCCACCGGCATATACCACTTCCCGGTGGAGCTGGCAGCCAAAACCGCCATTGGGACAGCCAGGGAATTTACAGAAGGGCATCCGGGTGAGCTGGAAGAGATTCTGTGGGTTCTCTTTGACGCCAGGACAAAACTGGTGTATGATACAGTCTTGAGGAAGCTGTGACTTCCGGGTAAAATCATGTCTCCGGGAGGAGGAGCCATATGGGACAGATGGAACGGATGATTGTGCTGGTATTCATTGTAGCCGCCCTGCTGTTTGCAGGAATCTGGGACAGGCATCACCGCAGATAAGGATGGAGAACCCGCGCAATGACAGAATACGCAAGAAAGAGATGGAATCAGGATGTCAGAAAGAAAATTCGTGATTGTTGACGGCTCATCCCTGCTGTCAACCTGTTATTATGCAGTACTGCCCAGGGAAATTATGTTTGCCAAGACCGACGAGGAGAAGGAAAAGCATTACGGGAAAATCCTTCACGCATCGGACGGGACCTACACCAACGGCATCATGGGGGTGCTGAAGGCCGTGGCGTCCCTGCTGAAAAAGCAGCAGCCGGCCTACATGGCTTTTGTGTTTGACAAGACAAGGGATACCTTCCGCAGGGAGCTGTATCCTGAGTATAAGGGCACCAGAAGCAGGACTCCGGAGCCCCTTAAGCAGCAGTTTGTGCTGATGGAGCGGATTTTGGAGGAGGCGGGCTTTAAGGTGCTCTACAGCGACCGGTATGAGGCGGATGATTACGCCGGAAGCCTTGTCTATAAATTCAGGGAGCAGGTACCTGTGGTGGTGATGACCAAGGACCATGACTACCTGCAGCTGGTAAACGACGCGTACAATGTAAGGGCCTGGATGGTCCAGGCCAGGCAGGAGAAGGCGGAGGAGCTTTACGGAAAATATTACGGGCTTTACGGTCTGGATAAAACGTCGGTAAACCTGCCGGAAAAAACCTTTGAGTTTACGGCGGAAACCGTGTACTCCGAGGAGGGAGTGTGGCCAGAGCAGATTACGGACCTGAAGGGAATACAGGGCGACACCTCCGACAACATTCCGGGAGTCAGGGGCGTTGCCAGCGCAGCCCCTCTTTTGCTGGGTGAATACGGCACCGTGGAGAACATTTACCAGGTGATACATGAGGCGGAGCAGGACAAAAAGGAGCTGAAGGAGCTGCAGGACTTCTGGAAGAACAGCCTGGGAATCAGCCGTTCTCCCTACAAATCCCTGACTAAAACAGGTGAGGAAGGGGAACTGTGCGGGGAAGCGGCCGCAAGGCTGTCAAAGGAATTGGCCACCATCAAGACAGACATACCCCTTGACCATGATTTGGAGGATTTTTCCGTGTCATTCTATAAGGAGGATGTACTGAAGGAGTGGTGCAGGAAGCTGGATATTAAGACAGCTTCTGTGTTTGGGAAAAATTAAGATATGGGAACCGCAGCAGCGGGGCCGGATGATGTTATTCCGGTCCCGCTGCTTTTTTGCGCGGGTATATGACGGATTGTATTATGAACGGGGGTATTTGGGGCTTTCGTTGATTTCAAACTTATTCATATCCCCGCGGTAATGGGCATAGGCATAGTCGATTATGGTTCCGTCGCTGGTGGTGGAAATATTATTGAAGCAGAGCATGGGGCTGCCTGGTTTTACTTCCAGCAGCTTGACATCCTCAGGCGTGGCTGTCTCGGCGGAGACAATGGTACGGGTATTGTCAATGCAGGTTTCGGGCCGGGACATGAAGAGATTGTATAGAGATACGTCCTTAAAGTCATGACTCAGTACAAAGTGGCAGAGGCTGTAGGGAAGATAATTCTGAATCGTCACCACAGGCGTTGAATCCGCAAAGCGCCGTCTGAACAGGGATATAACCTTCTCATTGGCCCCAAGGCGGAGAAGTCCCCTGATTCGGTCGTCCGGCGTCATGACGGACATATCTAACAGCTCCGTGTGCGGGGTCTTGCCCAGTTCCTGGATTTGCTGGTGGAAGGGTTCAAAGGACTTGATGAAGCTGGTCTTTTTATTGGGTTCCGTAACAAAGGTGCCTTTGCTCGTCTTTCTGACCAGGTAGCCCTCATTTACCAGTTCGGAAATCGCCTGACGCACCGTAAAACGGCTGATGCTGTAATGGTTCATGATTTCCATCTCAGTGGGGATGGTATCCCCGGTTTTCAGATTGCCGTTTTCAATATCTGTTTTGATGATATTTTTCAGCTGGTAATAAAGGGGAATGGGCACATCCTTATTTATTTCTTTCGTGAACATAGTCATAATTTAAAATCCTTTCAGCTTTAGATGCATATGTATGTACAAACGAAACATCAATTATATTGTAAAGCATGTTGTGAAAAATGCAAGAGAAAATTTGAAAAAATAACATTTTATCATAATTTTGCCACAAGTACTTGACAAACATATCACATTGTGCAATTATATGTATGTACGGACATATGGATGAAGGAGGGGTGGTTTAAAAGGTGGTACTTAGTTTTGGAATGATGGTGTGCGATACCCTTTTAAGACCCGTGGACCGGGATGTCTTAAGCAGAGACTGCACCATGATAGAAAAGCCGGTGCAGGCCTGCGGCGGGGATGCTCTCAATACAGCTATTGGTTTATCGCGCCTGGGCATTCCTGTTACAATGGCGGGGCGGGTGGGAGATGACCTGAACGGAAGGTTCATTCTGGACCAATGCAGAACCCTGGGAATTGATGTTTCCCATGTGGTGACTGACCCGGTTCATGCGACTGCTTCCAGTTTTGCCCTGATTGAGGAAAACGGGGAACGGCATTTTCTGTCGGATGTATCCATTTTTGACGAGGTGGATGACAGGGACCTGCCGGAGGAAGCCATGGAAAATGCAGATATTGTTTACATTGGCTCTGCATGCAGTTTTAACCGGATGAACCAGGGCGGTCTTGCCAGAATCCTTAAAAGGGCCAGGAACCAGGGCAGTATGACGGTTATGGATGCGGCCTTTAACCAGCGGGCATCCTGCTGCCGCTGGATGGATATGTTTAAGGAAGTCCTGCCCTATACGGATATTTTTTTCCCAAGCTACGAGGAGGCGTCGGCCATAACCGGATGCAGGGAGATACCGGAAATCCGCAGGGCCTTAAAACCTCTGGGGCTCAGATATTTTGGAATAAAGCTGGGTGCAAAGGGATGCTATGCCACGGATTTTACCAGTGAGCAATACATAGAGTGCCCCCGGGGAATCCGGGCCGTGGACACCACGGGGGCAGGTGATTCCTTTATGGCCGGACTGGTGGCAGGCATGATTAACGGACTTACATTTTTTGAAAGCGCGGCACTGGGAAGCTCGGTTGCCTCCCACAGCGTCCAGCACATGGGGGCGGCAAACGGCATCCTGCCCTATAAAGAAGAGTTGTATTTATACAATCATCATAAAAATCATAAATAAAGGAGAAAAAAGAGTATGAAATTATCACCGATGAAAGACATTTTGCAGATGGCTGAGGAGAGAAACATTGCCTACGGCGCCTATGTGACTGTTTCCTATGAAACTGCCCTGGCAGCAATTGAAGCAGGGACCCAGCTGGATATTCCGGTTATCTTTATCACGGGTACGGACTGCTGTGATTTGATGGGAGGTTTTGAGGGAACCGTGGAAACCGTCAGAAGGGCCATGAAGGCAGCTGACTGCAAAGTCCCTGTTGCCCTTCACCTGGACCACTGCCGTACATATGATGAATGCGTACAGGCCATACAGGCCGGATATTCCTCTGTCATGATAGACGGTTCCTCCCTGCCCTTTGAGGAAAATGTGGCTCTGACCAAAAAAGTGGCGGATTACGCCCACTGTTACGGCATCACAGTGGAAGGCGAGCTGGGCAAGCTGGTGGGAGAAGAAGGAAACTTCAAGGTGGAAGGCGACCCTGAATCCGCCCAGACAGACCCGGACCAGGCAAAGGAATTCGTGGAGCGCACGGGCATTGACTGCATTGCTGTCAGCATCGGGACACAGCACGGTGTGTATGTGGCGGCTCCACACCTGAACATTGAACGGCTTAAGAAAATCCATGATGCAGTGGATGTCCCCATTGTGCTTCACGGCGGCTCAGGCACTCCTAAGGAGCAGGTACAGGAAGCCATCAGGAACGGCATCAGGAAAATCAACATTGCTACGGATGTACTGATTGCAGTTGCCAATTCCTTTGGGGATATGAAGCAGAAGCCGGACTTTAAGTACAACACAGGCATGTTTGTAAATTCCCAGGCCTGCGCCAGGGAGTTCATTAAGGGGAAAATGAGAGAATTTGCACTGATGGATTAATCTATTAAAAGGAGAAGATAACTTATGAAAAAAAGTATGAACAGAATCGTATGTGGGATGACAGCAGCAGTGATGATGGGAACATTGACAGCCTGTTTTGGAGGTCAGGGGGAGACACAGCCAGCGCCGCCGGCAGGCAGTGAAACAGCCAGGGATGCAGAGAGCGCCGGACAGCAGGGGGAGGTCCGGGAGGATATGAAGGCCACCGTTATCTGGAGAGCTTTTGACGACCAGTTCCAGAGCGGATTCCGCATCATCATGCAGAACGAGGCCGAGAAGCTGGGCGGTATTACCCTTGATATGCAGGATGCTGCAAATGACGTATCCACGGCCAATTCCAAATTAGAGGTGGCCCTGAGCAAGAAAACGGATGTGGTTGCCATATGCGCGCCTGACAGGGAGAGCATTGAGAACATGATGAAGAAATGCGACGCAGACGGCGTGCCGGCCGTATTCTTCAACATGGAGCCAATGGAAGATACCATGAAACGGTACGACAACATCTGCTATGTGGGCGCCCAGGCCAAGCAGTCAGGTGAAATGTGCGCCCAGGCGCTGATTAACTACTGGAACAGCAAAAAGGACATTGCGGATAAAAACGGGGACGGCAAGCTTCAGCTGGTTATCCTGCAGGGGGAAATCGGCCAGCAGGACGTTACCCTGCGTACCGATGCCTATAAAGAAACCCTGGAAAAGAACGGGATTGAATACGAGATTCTGGCCTGCGATACAGCCAACTGGGACCAGGCCCAGGCGCTGGATAAGATGAACGCATGGATTACGGCCTACGGAATCGACGGAATTGAAGGCGTTCTCTGCAACAACGATTCCATGGCCATGGGCGCGGTGCAGGCTTGCATCAACAACGGCTACAATTCAGGGGATGCCGGAAAATTTGTTCCAATTGTAGGAATCGACGCAAATATTGACGCCCTGGAGGCAATGAAGGCAGGTTCCCTTCTGGGCACTGTGCTGAATGACAGGAAGAGCCAGTCCGACGCCATTATCAATGTAATCAAGGCAGTGCATGCAGGAACGGAAATCACGGAGGACGTGGTTGGCGTGGACTGCACGGTTGACGGGAAGTATGTATGGGTGCCCTACGTGATTGTTGATGAAAGCAATTTAAGCGCAACCCTGGAGGACATGCTGGCAGTGGCCCAGTCCGAATAAGGAACCTGGAGGAAGCAGATGGAAGAATACAGGCTGAAGATAGAAAACATGTCTAAATCCTTCCCCGGAGTAAAAGCCCTTGACAATATTAAGCTTGCGGTGAAGCCTGGAAGTGTACATGCATTGATTGGCGAAAACGGGGCCGGCAAATCCACTTTGATGAAGTGTCTGTTCGGCCTCTATCATCCTGACAGCGGGACCATTGAAATTGATGGCCGGGTCATGGATATCAAGGACCCCAACGATGCGCTGAAAAGCGGCATTTCCATGATTCACCAGGAGCTGAATCCGGTTCCTTACCGGAATGTGGTGGACAATATATGGGCGGGCAGGTTCCAGACAAAGGGTATTGTGGTGGATGAAAACCAGATGATGGAAAAGACCAGGAACCTGCTTCGGGATTTGGATTTTGATATAGACGTGACAACCTTTGCAAAGAACCTGTCTGTTTCACAGATGCAGGCAATCGAGATAGCAAAGGCTGTTTCCTACAATGCAAAAATCATCATCATGGACGAGCCCACTTCCTCGCTGACCGTGGCGGAAACCCGGCATCTGTTCAAAATCATTGACAAGCTGAGGAAGGAAGGGCGTTCCATTATCTACATATCCCACAAGCTGGAGGAAATATTTGAGATAGCAGACCAGATAACCGTGATGAGGGACGGCCAGTACATAGGCACATGGGATATCGGGGACATTACCATAGACCAGCTTATTGGGCAGATGGTGGGCAGGAAGATGGACGAGCGCTTTCCTGTCTGTGAAAAGACCCTGACAGACGAGATAATGCTGCAGGTAAGGAATTTTACCAGCGCGGACCCGCGCTCCTTTAAGAACGTATCCTTTGACCTGCATAAGGGCGAGATACTGGGCATAGGCGGGCTGGTGGGAGCACAGAGGACAGAGCTGATAGAAGCCATATTCGGCCTGCGCAAAATCGTAAGCGGGGAGCTGTCCGTCAACGGAAAAAGAGTGGTCAACCATTCTCCCCAGGACGCCATACGCAACGGATTTGCCCTTCTGACAGAGGAACGCAGGGCAACGGGAATCATTCCCATGCTGTCGGTATGGGACAACACCCTGGCGGTTGCCTATAAGAAGCTGACCGGCAATGTCTTGGGATACATCCATGCGAAAAAGCTGTCTCCCAGCGTTGACAAGGTGTGTACGGACCTGGATGTCCGCATGGCCGGGACAAAGACCCTTATCAAGAACCTGTCGGGGGGGAATCAGCAAAAGGTGCTGATTGGCAGATGGCTGCTGGCAAACTGCGATGTCATTATGCTGGATGAACCCACCAGGGGCGTGGATGTGGGAGCCAAATACGAAATTTACAGAATCATGCAGGATTTAGTGAAAAAGGGAAAGGCAATCATAATGGTTTCCTCTGAGATGCCGGAGTTACTGGGGATGTCGGACCGCATCATGATTATGTGTGCCGGAAAGCAGACCGGCATCCTTGGCAGGAAGGAAGCCACCCAGGTTGAGGTGATGAAGTATGCCACCCAATTTGACGATAAGACGAAAGAAGGAGTGTCGGTATGAAAAGAAAGGATTTGACAGCAAAGGACATAAAACAGATTATGATGGATAAAGCCCTTATCATCGTGCTGGTATTTATGATTATAGGAATCATCATAATTGAACCTTCTTTTTTGCAGATAAGGGTTTTGACAGACATACTGACCCAGTCTGCCGTTAAAATGATATGTGCGTTGGGACTGATGTTTGCCCTGCTTTTAGGTGGGACCGACCTGTCCGGCGGCCGTCAGGTGGGCCTGGCGGCCGTTATGGTGGCGTCCCTGTCGCAGATGGTGCACTATTCCAACAAGTTCTGGCCGGGCCTTCCTGAGCTTCCCATCATTATTCCGGTCATCATGACCCTGGCACTGGTTGCCGTGATTGGAGCTATTAACGGCTTCATGATTGCAAAGCTTAAGATGGCCCCCTTTATCGCCACATTCGGCATGAGCACCATTGTATACGGAATCAACTGTCTGTATTTTGCCAAGAAGCCCAACAATTCCCAGCCCATCGGAGGCATCAGGGAGGATTTGACCGTGCTCAGCAGTTTCAAGGTATTCGGGCAGATTTCCTTTTTGGTGGTCATTGCCATCATTGCCATTGCCGGGGTATGGTTCCTGCTCAATAAAACCGTGTTCGGGAAGAACATATATATTGTGGGAGGCAACCCGGAGGCAGCCAAGGTATCCGGCATCAATGTGAGCAGGGTAATCATCACTGTGTTCATCATTGAATCCATGTTTGTGGGACTGGCCGGTATCCTGGAAGTGGCCAGGACCGGAGGCGCCAACTCAGCATATGGAAATGCATATGAATTTGATGCCATATCCTCCTGCGTGGTGGGAGGCGTATCCCTGAGCGGAGGCGTGGGAAAAGTATCCGGCGTTATCATAGGCGTGCTTATATTTACCTTCATCAGCTATGGACTTGCCTACATAGGGGTTAACTCCAACTGGCAGCTGATTGTAAAGGGACTTATCATATGCAGTGCTGTTGCCCTGGATATGAGAAAAAATTCTTAATTAGGAGGAACAAGGTGAAAAAAGTCAAATTATCAGAAGGGCTGTCATTGTCAGCCGTGGTACAGGGATTCTGGAGACTGGACGGCTGGAATTGGTCTGCAAAGGAGCTGGCCCGGTTCATGAATGAATGCATTGAGCGGGGGGTAACCACCTTTGACACAGCGGAAATCTACGGCGGCACGCTGTGCGAGACACTGATGGGCCGGGCCTTTGAACAGGACGCCTCCATCCGGCACCGAATCCAGCTGGTATCCAAAACCGGAATTTTCAATGAGAATGGGTTCGGATACTATGACACAAGATACGACAGGGTAAAGAAGTCCTGTGAGGAAAGCCTGAAGCGGCTTCACACAGACCGTCTGGACCTGTATCTGATTCACAGGGAGGACCCCTGCATTGATTTTGAGTCCACGGCCAGAGCCCTGACAGAGCTTAAGAGGGAGGGGAAGATTGGGGAGATGGGCGTTTCCAACTTTGACCCCCGCAAATTCCACGGCCTTAACAAAGCAGTGGGCGGACAGCTGGTAACCAACCAGATTGAGTGGAATCCGGTCTGCTTTGAGCATTTTAATTCAGGAATGATGGACGACCTGACTGCGTCCGGAATCCATCCCATGATATGGTCGCCTCTGGCGGGCGGAAGGATGTTTGACCCCAATGACAGCCTCTGCGCCGCAGCCATGAAAACCATTAAGAAAATTGCAGAGAGACATGACACAGACCCAGCCACTGTCATATATGCCTGGATTATGTACCATCCCGCAGGGGCAATCCCTATTTCCGGCAGCAACCGCCCGGACCGTCTGGATATGGCCGTCAAGGCCCTGGACCTCCGGCTGGAGCATTATGAGTGGTATGAAATATACAAGGCCAGCGGCCAGCAGGCAATCCGGTAGGACAAACGTGAGAAGGGGACTGTTGGGAATGGGCAGCAGCCGGTCCTGACAGTCTTTCTCCAGCCGGTCCATTCCCGTCAGCCTGCGGCGCAGCCGGTCAGGGGTGAAGAGTCCCGCAGGTTTTTTCAAAAAACACTTGCCAAAATATGTATCCTGTGATAAAATAATCAGCGTTGTAAGCCGGCGTGTCGGAATGGCAGACGATGCAGACTCAAAATCTGTTGCGGGTAACCGCGTGCGGGTTCAAGTCCCGCTGCCGGCATAAGAAAAAACCGTTGAAACCTTGATGAAATCAAGGGATTCGGCGGTTTTTTGTGTTTTGTGGTTTGTTCCGCTATACGCATCTAAATGGCAGACGCACAGGACCCCTGGAATGGATTTCTATATCCAGCATCCGGATTCCGGCATCCGCGGATTTCATCCATCATCTGAAAGACCAGGAAGGAGGTTGCGAGGTGCCTGCGCCAGTCCCTTTTTCCTTCTATATATTCCATGCACTGTTCCAGCTCCCTGCTGCGGCAGGCTTTGTCTGAAAAGGAGACCAGCGGCTCCTCTGCCGCGAAACGGTTGAAATAGGTTACTTCCCTGAAATTCTGTATATCACGGATTAACAGGCTTCCCTTTTCTCCCTCTATGAGGCTGGGAACATGGCTGCCGGATATCTTGGAATAAACCAGCTCCACCCGGGCAGCGCCCAGATATCCGCTGACTGCGCCGGCTGCGTCCATTCCGTTTTCCGTGAACACCATCCGGGCATCCAGATGCTCCGGTATGCCAAAGAGATGCACAAGAGGATAGATGCAGTCCAATCCCCTTTGAAACAGTGCGCCTCCCGGGAGAAGGCGGGCCGGAGCATGGACAAAAGCGCTGCGGATTCCCTTGCAGGTGAAGGCGTACTCACAGGAATGGAGACGAATCCGGCGTATGGGGCCCAGGCATTTGACTGCTGTCTTTAAGGGAGCCATACATGGGTTAAACCCAAGATGGATATGTTCCAGCAGCACCGCGCCGTGCTCATCCGCTGTCTGTGCCAGCGTCCTTAAGGAACCGGCATCCGCTGCTCCCATGGCACCGAACAGGACATGCTTTCCTGCTCTCAGAAGTGCAAGGACCTGCTGGAAATCCAGACTGCTGTAATCCGGAAGATATATGATATCGGCCTCCTCCATGGGAACCTCCGCCAGGCCCAGGCCTTTTTGTTCGGCGGCTGTTTCCCGAAGGCAGCGGCTTTTTTTATTGGCAACCATCACAGCCATGGGTATCATGGTCATTCCTCCATTTCATTGTTTACCTTTGGATGGCTTTATGGTATAACAAAAACAGATGGAATAATACGGATTTTATGGGATATTTTTCGAAAATTACAGTTTTCTTGCCATGGCGGTCCGGCCATGCAGAGGAAGGATGCAGGCGAAGATGAAGGAGGGAATGCATGTATGAGCAACACCATGGTTTTAAAGGATAAAAGCGTTCAGGTCAGCCGTATCAGAAGGTCCTCCAGTTTTGTGATGAAGCGCCCTCATTACCATTCTTATTATGAGATTTATTATCTGTTATCCGGGAAATGCAAGATGTTTATCAATCAGGATATCTACTACCTGGAACCGGGCGATATGACCATCATCCCTCCTCTTGAGGTCCACAAGGCGCTGTATGAGCCAAACTGGCAGGCAGAACGGTTCGGCGTCTATTTTTCAAAGGACACGGTCAGCTCCTTTTTAAGCCTTTGCGGAAAGGATGCATTTGACCATATCTTTTCACAGCCCAAACGGACCATTCCCCCGGAATTCCGCCCAAAGACGGAGGAACTGCTGGCACAGATGCAGGATGAGGAAAAGCAGGGGGACAGCTACTGCCAGATACAGCTTCGCAGCCTCCTTCACCAGATTCTGGTCATATTAGGGCGCTGCCAGGGCGCCCGCGGGGACGGGCACATGCTGGAGGAGACCGAGGAAACCATGGTCAGGGCAGCCAGATATATGAACCAGCATTATCAGGAAGGGCTGACGCTGGGGGTGGTGGCTGCATTTGCCAACATGAGTCCCACCTATTTTTCAAAGAAATTTAAAAGCTCCACCGGTCTTTGCTTTAAGGAGTATCTGAATTACATCCGCGTGCAGAAAGCATCGGATTTGCTGCGCAACACAGACCTTTCCGTGACCGGTGTGGCCATGGCCTGCGGATTCTCGGACGGCAATTATTTCGGGGATGTATTCCGGCGGCTGACAGGCGTTTCTCCCAGGGAATACAGGAAGGGATAGACGGTCCGGCGTCTGGGCCGTGCCGGGGCCTGACTCCGGATGCGGCCCTGAATCAGGTCCCGGGAGTCCCAATCTTTCATTGAAAAGTAAGCTGATTTATTGTATGATGTAAGGAGAATTTGATTAAAATGATAGACAGGAGGTGCCGGCTGTGACCTGCAGGGAAGCGGAGCGTCTGGTAATGCCGTATATCAACGGCAGCATTACGGACGAGGAACTGAAAGAATTTTTAAAACACATTGAGACCTGTGGGGAATGCAGGGAAGAGCTGGAGATTTACTTCACAGTGGACGTTGGAATCCGCCAGCTGGACCAGGAAACAGGCACCTATAACATCAAGGGAGCCCTGGAGACAGCCCTGGAGCTGTCCCGGCAGAGGGTGCACACCCTGGGAATCCTGGAGACAGCCCGCTATGCGGTGAACACCCTGTGCTTCTGGGCCGTGCTGGTGGTGCTGGTGCTTCAGTTCAGGATGTGGTGACAGAGACAGAAAGGAACTCATATTAATGGACAAATTGGTTTTGATTGATGGACACAGTATTATGAACCGGGCATTTTACGGGGTACCGGACCTTACGAATTCGGAAGGTCTGCATACCAACGCAGTGTACGGTTTTTTAAATATCATGCTGAAGATATTGGAGGAGGAAAAGGCGGACCATGCAGCGGTTGCCTTTGATTTAAAGGAGCCGACCTTCCGGCATGAGATGTATGATGCCTATAAGGGGACGAGAAAGCCCATGCCTGAGGAACTTCATGAGCAGGTTCCGGTGATGAAGGAAGTGCTCAAGGCCATGGGAATTCCCATCATGACCCTGGAGGGCTTTGAGGCGGACGACATACTGGGAACCGTGGCAAAGAGGTGCCAGGCCCAGGGCATTGAGGTATCCGTTGTATCCGGCGACAGGGACCTTCTGCAGCTGGCTGACCAGCACATCAAGATTCGGATTCCCAGAACCAGCAGAGGCGTGACCGAGATTAAGGATTATTACCCCGGGGATGTGATGCAGGAGTATCAGGTAACGCCGGAGGAGTTCATTGATGTAAAGGCACTTATGGGTGATTCCTCCGACAACATACCGGGGGTGCCTTCCATTGGGGAAAAGACAGCTACCAGCATCATCGCCCAGTACAAGTCCATAGAGAATGCCTACGCCCATCTGGAGGAGCTTAAGCCGCCCAGGGCAAGGAAGGCTCTGGAGGAGCATTATGACATGGCCCAAATGAGCAAGAAGCTGGCGGCCATCTGTACGGACTGCCCGGTGGAATTTAATTACGAGGATGCCAGGATTGAGGACCTGTACACACCGCAAGCATATCAATATATGAAGCGTCTGGAGTTTAAGTCCATTCTGGCCCGGTTCGATGGGACAGCTGCCCGGGAAGCCTCTGCGCCGGATGTAAAAACCCATTTCACCCTGGTGAAGGACGTGAAGACAGCGGATGCCGTATTCGGCAGGGCCAGGGGCGCGTCTCTGGCAGGCTTCCAGCTCATACTGGGAAAGGACGGGGCGTTAAAGGAAACAGCGGAGCAGCTGTCCTTCAGCTTTGACGAGAACGGGGAAGTAAAGGCCGGGAAAAAGGCCAGGTCCGGGCTGAACCCCGTCACAGGCCTGGCCCTCTGCCTGGGCGGGGAGGAAATATACTGCCTGGCCGCAGGAGAACAGATTACAGGGGAGTATCTGCTGGAACAGCTCCGGGCGCTGTGCAGAGATAACCGGGATGCTAAGGAATTCTGGGTGCTGGATTTAAAGTCCATGCTTCCGTATCTGGAACTGAAGGATACCGACCCTGTGTATGACGCCGGGGTGGCCGGATATCTTCTGAACCCTCTGAAGGATACCTATGCCTACGATGACCTGGCCAGGGACTATCTGGGGCTTACTGTGCCGTCCAGGGCGGACCTGCTGGCCAAGGAGGACCTGGGAGACGCCCTGTGGAGGGGAGAGAAAAACGCCGTGGACTGCGTATGCTACATGGGCTATACTGCTTGGAAGGCAGCAGCCCCTCTGGCAGCCCAGCTAAAAGACACGGAAATGTATGCCCTGTATACGGAAATAGAGATGCCCCTGATTTACAGCCTCTTCCATATGGAGCAGGAAGGCGTAAAGGTGGAGCGGGCCGAGCTTAAGGAGTACGGGGACCGGCTTAAGGTGGGAATTGCCAAGCTGGAACAGGAAATCTACCAGGAGACAGGACATGAATTCAATATCAATTCCCCGAAACAGCTGGGAGAGATTCTCTTTGAACAGATGGAGCTTCCGGGGGGAAAGAAGACAAAGACAGGCTATTCCACGGCAGCGGATGTACTGGAAAAGCTGGCCCCTGATTATCCGGTGGTCCAGAAAATCCTGGATTACCGCCAGCTGACAAAACTGAATTCCACTTATGCGGAGGGGCTGGCCGCCTATATTGGTGAGGACGGAAGGATACACGGCAAGTTCAACCAGACCATCACGGCCACGGGACGCATCAGCAGTACGGAGCCGAACCTGCAGAACATTCCGGTGCGCATGGCCCTGGGCAGGGAAATCCGCAAGGTATTTGTTCCCAAGGAAGGGTGCGTGTTCGTGGATGCAGACTATTCCCAGATTGAGCTGCGCATCCTGGCGCATATGTCAGGGGATGAACGGCTGATTGAGGCATACCGTTCCGCCCAGGACATCCATGCCATCACTGCGTCCCAGGTATTCCATGTACCTCTTGAGGAAGTGACTCCCCTCCAGCGCCGCAATGCAAAGGCAGTGAACTTCGGTATTGTTTACGGAATCAGCGCCTTTGGACTCAGCGAGGGACTCAGCATTTCCCGCAAGGAGGCCGTGGAGTATATTGATAAATATTTCGAGACATACCCCGGCGTAAAGATATTCCTGGACAGTCTGGTCAAGCAGGGCAAGGAACAGGGCTATGTAACCACCCTGTACGGCAGGAGGAGGCCCATACCGGAGCTTAAGTCCGCCAACTTCATGCAGCGCCAGTTCGGCGAGCGTGTGGCTATGAATTCACCGATTCAGGGAACTGCTGCAGACGTTATGAAGATTGCCATGATTGCAGTGGACCGGGAACTGAAGAAGAGAAACCTGAAATCCAGAATCGTGCTTCAGATTCACGATGAGCTTTTGATTGAGACAGCCGTGGACGAGATTGAGACGGTTAAGGATATACTGACCGATAAGATGAAGCATGCGGCGGATTTACGGGTTTCACTGGAGGTGGAAGCGGAAGTGGGAAAATCCTGGTTTGACGCAAAGTAGGGGTGCGGAAAAAACAGCGGAAAAAACAGCGCGCAAAAAACCAACGTATCGGAAGGGCAGCGGCAGGATATGGAATCGATAGGAAATGCACCCGCCACAGGCGGTAAATTTATATTGGGAATCACAGGCGGTGTTGGCTCCGGCAAAAGCCGGGTGCTGGAGATACTGAAAGAGGAGTACGGCTTCCGTGTTATCCAGGCGGACCAGGTGGCAAAGAAGCTGATGGAACCGGGGCAGGAGAGTTACCGGGCAGTGGTGGACTGCCTGGGCCCTTCCATCCTGAATGAGGATGGAACCATCAACCGTCCTGCCATGGCCGGGGTCATCTTCGGCTGTCCTGAAAAACGCAGCCAGGTGGACCGTCTGACCCATCCCCTGGTGTGGAAAACAGCCTTCCGGGAGGCCTTGGACTGCCCTGAACCGCTGGTGGTTATAGAGGCAGCCGTCCCATCAAAAGAATTCCGTGACAACTGCCGGGAAATGTGGTATGTTTATACATCGAGGGAGAACCGCACGGCCCGTCTCAGGGAGAGCCGCGGCTACACCAAGGAGAAGACGGAGAGCATCATGGACAGCCAGGCGTCTGAATCCGGGTTCCGGGCATTTTCCGACGCAGTGATTGACAACAACGGCTCTGTGGAGGAGACAGGGAACCAGATTCGCCAGCTCCTGAAAAACAAAATCAGAATGCAATAATAAGACAAAGGACTGTAAAACATGAGAATGGTAAGTATTGCCAGCGGAAGCAGCGGCAACTGTATATACATAGGTTCCGACAGCACCCACATACTGGTGGATGCGGGAATCAGCAACAAGCGGATTCAGCAGGGACTGAATGAGATAGGGCTTACGGGAAATGACGTAGACGGGATTCTCATCACCCATGAGCACTCGGACCATATCAAGGGGCTGGGAGTGCTGTCACGCAAGTATGAGATTCCTATTTACGGGACCCGGGAAACCCTGGATGAGATTGCGTCCGCAGGCAGTCTGGGCAAATTTGACAAAGGGCTTCTGACTCCGGTATGCCCGGATTTGGATTTCATGGTAGGGGATTTGACTGTGAAGCCCTTTAAGATTGACCACGACGCTGCCAATCCGGTGGCATACCGCGTACAGAACGGGGAGAAATCCGTGGCAGTGGCCACGGATATGGGACATTTTGACCAGTATATCATAGACCACCTGCAGGGGCTGGATGCCCTGCTTCTGGAATCCAACCACGATGTGAGAATGCTGGAGACAGGCCCCTATCCCTATTACCTGAAACGGAGGATTTTAGGGGACCACGGCCATCTGTCCAATGAAAATGCGGGCAGGCTTTTGAACTGCGTCCTCCATGACAAACTGAAAAAGATTCTATTGGGACATCTCAGCAAGGAAAACAATTACGAGGAGCTGGCCTACGAGACTGTACGGCTGGAGATTGACGAGGGAGACTGCCCTTACGGGGCCTCTGACTTTTCCATCTCCGTGGCCAGCAGGGACTGCATGAGTGAAATCATATATCTGTAAAACGTATGGATATCCGTTCACCGGATTTCAATAAAACAAAAGCGTGAGGAGAATGAAGATGAATAAGGCAATCATTACAGTAGTAGGGAAAGACAGGGTAGGAATCATTGCAGGCGTATGCACGTACCTGGCTGAGAACCAGATTAATATACTGGATATCACCCAGACCATTGTCAAGGGATTTTTCAATATGATGATGGTTGTGGACGTGGAGAACATAACCAAGTCCTTTGGCGAAGTGGCCCGGGAGCTGGAACAGGTGGGAGAGGAAATCGGCGTGAGCGTGAAGATTCAGCGGGAAGAAATCTTTCTCAAGATGCACCGTATCTAACGGCATCCCCAGAGGATAGGGCGGGCCTGTAATTCAGAAGAAAGGGACGAAAGAACTATGATTAACGTAAATATGTACGAGGTAAATGAGACCTACAACATGATTGAACATGAGAAGCTGGATGTGCGTACCATTACCCTGGGCATCAGCCTTCTGGACTGTGTGGACAGCAATCTTGAGGCTCTCAATGAAAAGATTTATAAGAAAATCACGACCCTGGCAAAGGACCTGGTTTCCACCGGCCAGGATATTGAGGCTGATTTCGGTATTCCCATTGTCAACAAGCGTATCTCCGTCACCCCCATTGCGCTGGTGGGCGGTTCTGCCTGCAAGCGCCCTGAGGATTTCGTCACCATAGCCAAGACTCTGGACAGGGCTGCAAAGGAAGTGGGCGTGAACTTCATCGGCGGCTATTCCGCCCTTGTAAGCAAGGGTATGACCAGGGCTGACAAGAACCTGATTCTCTCCATTCCCCAGGCGCTGTCCCAGACAGAGCGCGTGTGCAGCTCCGTCAATGTAGGCTCCACCAAGACAGGTATTGACATGGACGCAGTGGAACTGATGGGAAGAATTGTGACTGAGACAGCCGAGGCCACCAGGGACCATGACTCCCTTGGCTGTGCCAAGCTGGTGGTATTCTGTAATGCCCCTGACGACAACCCGTTTATGGCAGGCGCTTTCCACGGCGTAACTGAGTCCGAAGCCATCATCAATGTAGGCGTAAGCGGACCCGGGGTTGTGAAGGTTGCACTGGCAAAGGTAAGGGATGCCAACTTTGAAGTGCTCTGCGAGACCATCAAGAAGACTGCATTCAAGATTACCCGCGTGGGCCAGCTGGTTGCCCAGGAAGCCTCCAAGCGTATGGGTATTCCCTTTGGCATCATTGACTTGTCCCTGGCCCCCACTCCTTCGGTGGGAGACAGTGTTGCCGAGATACTGGAAGAGATTGGCCTGGAGCGCGTGGGCGCGCCCGGAACAACAGCAGCCCTTGCCATGCTCAATGACCAGGTGAAGAAGGGCGGCGTCATGGCTTCCTCCTATGTGGGCGGTTTGAGCGGCGCGTTCATCCCGGTCAGCGAGGACCAGGGAATGATTGACGCGGTCAGCATGGGCGCCCTGACCATTGAGAAGCTGGAGGCCATGACCTGTGTTTGTTCCGTTGGTCTTGACATGATTGCCATTCCGGGGGATACGCCCTCCAGCACCATTGCAGGCATCATTGCAGATGAGGCCGCGATTGGAATGGTGAACCAGAAGACCACAGCGGTGCGTCTGATTCCCGTGGTGGGCAAGAAGGTTGGGGAAACTGCCGAGTTCGGAGGACTGCTGGGATATGCGCCTGTCATGCCTGTGAACACATTCTCCTGCAGGAGATTCGTGACCAGGGGCGGAAGGATTCCGGCGCCAATCCACAGCTTTAAGAATTAATGCTGTCCGGGATTCAAACAGCCGGACGGAGGGAAAACAGATGAAGATATTTTTGATACGCCACGGCAGGCAGTGCAGCAAGCTGTGCAACGTGGATGTGGATTTAAGTGAAGAAGGTTACAGGCAGGCGTCTCTCTTAGGAGAGCGCCTGTTTCATGAAAACATACAGGTGGTTTATTCCAGCCATCTGCTGCGGGCCGTGGAAACGGCTCAGGCAGCCAATCTCTACTGGAATGTGGAGCATATCATACGGCCGGAGTTAAGGGAGATATCCTTTGGCCGCATGGAGGGCATGACAGACCAGGACATTGCGGTAAAATACAGGGATTTTAAGGTGCAGCAGTCCCTTATGGAGGAAGACCTTCCCTATCCGGGCGGGGAATGCGCCGGGGACGTGGTCCGGCGGGCGGAACCCGTGTTCAGGGAAATGGCTGAAAGCGGCTATGAGCGCATAGCAGTGGTGACCCACGGAGGCGTTATCCGTTCCATGACAGCGCACTACCTGGGAATTCCCATGAAAACATGGAGGATACTTGGAAAAAGCCTGGAAAACTGCAGCATAACAGAGCTTAACTGGGATGGAAAAACAGACCGGTTCACCCTGGAGCGCTTTAACGACTATGCCCATCTGGAGCCTTATCCGGATTTGCTGCGAAAAGGCTGGGTCAGCGCGGAGAATTAAGGACAGCAGGACGGGGCTGGTTTTAAATGATTGTGAAAAGGATGGTTTCAGGGTATGAATAAAGGGATACTATTTGATGTGGACGGCACACTCTGGGATTCAGCTGCCCAGGTGGCTGAATCCTGGAATGAGGTGCTGGAGCGTTATCCCCATCTGGGAGTCAGGATTACGGCTCAGGATATGTATGACAATATGGGAAAGACCATGATGGATATTGGTAAGACATTGTTTCCGGGGCTGGCCCAGGATGCGTGCAGAAGGGTAATGGAGGAGTGCATGACCTATGAGAACCATTACCTGCTGGCCCATCCCGGAATCCTGTATCCGGAGGCAAGGGAAATCATGGCGCGGCTCAGCCGCCAGTATGGCCTGTATATTGTCAGTAACTGTCAGTGCGGATATATCGAGGTGCTTCTTAAGAGCTGCAGTCTCCGGGAATATGTCCGTGATATTGAGTGTTACGGCAATACCGGCCTTCCAAAAGGAGATAACATCCGCATGGTGGTGCAGAGAAACCATTTGGACCGCTGCTTTTATGTGGGAGATACCCATATGGATGAGGAAGCGGCAGGTGTGGCAGGAATCCCCTTTGTACATGCAGCATATGGGTTTGGCAGGGCAGAGCGGCCGGCTGGCTCCATCGAGTCATTAAGCCAGCTTCCTGTTCTTGCCAAGAAACTTCTGGATTAGGAGCTGGAAATGAATCAGGAAGAATGTAACGAAATCAAACAGGCGCTGGAGCTATTCTTAAATGAATCCCTGGAACGGATTCTTATGAGCAACCCAATTGACAGCGAAACAATTTCCCGGTCCAGAATCCGTCCCCTGCTCATGAAGGGCAGGCTGATGTTCCAGGCAGAGGAGCAGTGCGGCAGACAGGCGTTTCACCGCAATCTGGACCGGGTCCAGGCAGCTGATTATGTAACAGGGCTTCTGGATGGCTCCTTCCGACAGGCTGAGATTGCATCCGGCCTTGGAAAGGCCCTTATCCTGGTGAGCAGGAAGGGAAAGGTAACTGTGAAGGTGAAGTTGAATCCGAGGCCGGGAGGAACCCAGCCTGCCAGGATTCACTCTCCCGGAACCCAGTCTCCCAGGGAACCAGGGCTTTCCGGCCTGCTGTCCCATAACCGGAAAAAGCATTATATCCTGGAAGAGGGAATACCGGTTCCATTTCTGGTGGACTTAGGAGTCATGACAAAAGAGGGCAGGGTGGTAAACAGCCGTTATGACAAATACAGGCAGATAAACCGTTTTCTGGAGTTCATTGAGGATATTCTCCCCAACCTGGACCAGAACAGGGAGTCCACCATCATTGACTTTGGGTGCGGTAAATCCTACCTCACCTTTGCCATGTATTATTATCTGAAGGAATTAAAGGGATATCCGGTCCGAATCATAGGCCTGGACCTTAAGAAGGATGTCATAGAGCACTGCAGCCGCCTTGGCAGGCAGTATGGTTACGAGGGGCTTACCTTCTGCCATGGTGACATTGCCTCCTTTGAGGGAGTGGAGCAGGTGGACATGGTGGTCACCCTTCACGCCTGCGACCTGGCCACGGATTATGCCCTTGAAAAGGCAGTGAACTGGGGAGCCAGGGTCATTTTGTCGGTTCCCTGCTGCCAGCATGAGCTGAACGGGCAGATGGCCAACAGCCTCCTTAAGCCGGTACTTCAATACGGCCTGATAAAAGAGCGCATGGCAGCTCTTTACACGGATGCCATCCGCGCCCAGGTCCTGGAATACAGGGGATACCGGACCCAGATTCTGGAATTTATTGACATGGAGCACACGCCGAAGAATATTCTGATTCGGGCTGTGCGCCAGGGAAAGAGACGGGACAACGGCCGGCAGATACGGGAGCTGGTGGATTTTCTGGATGTGAAGCCCACTGTGGTGGAACTGCTGGCCCCGGAGTTATGGGAGCTGTCTGGGAAATAGTAATTAAGAAAACAATAGGGCAGGTCAGCGGCAATGCAAAGCATCCGCGGACACGCCCTTTTGTCCTTTATATCATAAAATACAGATTGGCTGGTTAAATTCGTTGCGTACAGGCTTACCCAGCTTTTCCGAAAGCAGGGCCTGGCGGATGTGGGAGGCGTAGATGTCCTGTGTGAACATGTCCAGGGCTGTCCCGGTGAGAATATGGGGAGCATCAGCTGTCTTGGTAATCAGGGGAATGGAGGTTTTTTGTTTTACCAGGGCCAGCAGTTCCCTGGATTCCCTCCTGAATCCCAGGATTCTGGCGTAAGGGGCGCGGCCTGCGGCCTTGTAGGCCTGCACCTTGACAGCGGTCAGGCCAAGCACTATGTGAAGAAGGGCCCGGCTGATTCGTGTATAAGTATACTGGCGGGTCTTAAGCTGTTCAATCCGGCCTTCCCAGCTGGTCTGCTGAAGAAGGCAGTTGTCCAGCCTCCGGGCCATTTCCGGGGACACATCCCCGTATAAGGTATAGTCCTGTCCCTCCCGTTTCAGGGACAGGAGGCAAAAGTTCAGCACCTCCGACAGGTCATTGGCCTCCACTGGCGGTTCCTGGCCGTACAGGGACCAGATTGCCCGGGGAATGTGCGGCCTGGCCTCCTGGGCCAGCTTTCCATGAGAGGACAGGCCCCTATCATGGGGCGGCTCCTGTTTTTGGAGTATCCGCCGGATGGCGGAGGCGGAGGCCTGACCCTCTTCCAGTTCCTTATCGTGGTATCCCCGGCCCTGGCGAAGGATGGTCAGCGGGATAAGGGGACTGTTCTGGCGCAGGATGGCCTTGCAGTATTCGATTCCCAGAAGATTGTTGGGAGAGCCCAGAAGCCGGCCCATTTCTTCTGGTTTCAGCGGAAAATCCCTGTCTTTTTCCGCCATTTCCAGCAGAGCCTGGTTGCGGGCCTGGGGCCAGCTCAGGCCGCTGCGCAGCCCCCGGCTTAACAGAGCGGAAAAGTCCCCGCCTTCCTCCGCCAGAATACGGGCAGCTGTCTGAATCCTGTGTATCTCCCCATCCTCACTGCCAAAGCAAAGCACATCCACTGCCCCCAGTCCTGTGAGCAGGGCCACACCGCAGGCGGCAAAGTCCTCTGCACTGCTGACCGCAAAGGCGGAGGGCAGCTCCACCACCAGGTCTGCGCCGCAGGAAAGAGCCATTTCTGCCCGCAGGTATTTGCTGTAGACCGCAGGCCCGCCCCTCTGTACAAAATCACCGCTCATGGCCACAATGCACCAGTCCGCGCCGGTCCGCTTTTTTGCTTCCTCTATCTGATATCTGTGTCCGCTGTGAAACGGGTTATATTCGGCAATGATGCCGATTACCCTTAGGGGCTGTTCCTGTTTTGCTGTTTTCCCTGAATTCGCAGGTTTTTCCCATGTTGCTGTTTTCCCGAAATCCGCTGGTTTTCCCAAGTTTACTGACTGTCCCAAATTTATTTACCCCTGTCCTGATTGTTTACCGGTTTATTTTATCATGTCCATTATATCTGCAAACATCCATTCCGTCCAGATGGCATTTGTTCATGTTCAGTTTATAAATCTATAATAATTAGAACACAGATTCTCCACAATCGTTTCACAATTCCACCATAAATGACGGCTATATTAATAAATGTAAAAAGGAAGAGCAATTAAGAGACAGCCCTTACAGTTAATAAAAAATAGAGAAAAGTATGAAAGGAGACTTTGCTATGTACGAGAATGAAAATAAGAATATGAATGGTTTGGGAAATGAAACGGTGGAACACAGGGATATACCGGAGACAACCGTGAACTGGACGACTCCAGGTGATGGGAGGAACCAGCAGGGCCAGGGAAATCAGAGTGCCCGGTTCCAGCACAGCCAGGGACAGGAGGGCGGATTTCCTCCTTACGGCAGCCAGCCCCAACGCCAGGATTACTATGGAGGAAATTCCTATCAGGGCTGTCAGGGCAGCGGCGATAAACGTCAGAATCGTTCAAACAGGGGACGCTTCGCCAAACGGGTGGCCGGAATCACGGCAGCAGCAGTCCTCTTTGGAACCGTGTCAGGCGGAGTGATGACAGGCGTAAATTATCTGGGAAACAGGCTTACCGGTGCATACGCTGCTGCAGGCACAATGGCTGAGACACAGGCACAGAGCCAGATAGGCCAGGCGGTACCGGCCAATACACAGGCATCCGGAAACCAGGGAACCACGGCCGTGTCCGCTGTCACCGACGTGTCGGGCATCGTGGAAAACGCCATGCCGTCCATTGTGGCCATCAATGACACCATGACCGTGGAGCAGCGGGATTTCTTCGGAATGCCCCAGACCTACACGGCGCAGAGCAGCGGCTCCGGCATCATCGTGAACCAGACCGACACAGAGCTTCTCATTGCCACCAATAACCATGTGGTGGACGGAGCCTCTGACTTAAAGGTTACATTTGTGGACAACAAGGACGTAAGCGCGGCTGTTAAGGGAACGGATTCCGCATCTGACCTGGCAATCATTGCAGTGCAGTTAAAGGACATCCCGTCGGACACCATGAGCAAGATTAAGGTGGCAACCCTGGGCAACTCCGATGAAATCAAGGTGGGGCAGCAGGTTATCGCCATCGGAAACGCCCTTGGCTACGGCCAGTCCGTCACCGTCGGGTATGTAAGCGCCCTGGACCGTGAGATTACAGATGAAAAAGGAATCAGCAGAACCTTTATCCAGACAGACGCTGCCATCAACCCGGGCAACAGCGGCGGTGCGCTCATTGATTTAAATGGAAACGTTATCGGCATCAACGCAGCCAAGACAGCATCCACGGAAGTGGAGGGAATGGGCTTTGCCATTCCGATTTCCAAGGCCCAGGACATTTTAAACAGCCTGATGACAAAGAAGACGCGTGTGGCTGTATCCGAGGACGCTCAGGGCTATCTGGGTATTCAGGGAACCAACATTGACGCTGCCACATCGCAGATGTACGGAATGCCGGTGGGTATCTATGTTTACAAAATCGTGGAGGGCGGAGCTGCCTCATCCTCTGATTTAAAAGAAAAGGACATCATCACCAAATTTGACGGCCAGTCCGTCACCAGCATGGAAGAACTGAAGCAGATGCTTACTTACTATGAGGGCGGCGCTTCCGTCACCCTGACCGTCCAGTCACTGACGGACGGGGCATACGTGGAGCACGATGTGCAGGTGACCCTGGGGACCAGGCCGGCAGCCCAGAGCTGATGGCATTCTCCGGATTCTGAAGAAATGTATTTGTATCTGTACAGTACCTTCACAGATACATGTATTTTACAAATTTATGGTTTTGATTGTGCATGTATCTGGATAAACGGCTATGGTATAATATTCATGTTCCATCATCATAAGCCGGATAAGGGCCGCCGGCAGACCGGCGGCTCCTTATCAACAGGAGGATACATATGTCAGAACACAGCCAGTTAACGGAGTTTGTAGGTACCGCCATCGGAGATACGATCGGTCTGGTGATTCCCGGAATCGACCCGTCTCTTGTACGGTTCATGAAGCTGGGAAAATACCGTTCCATCGGCATATTCGGAGGCCGGGTGGCAGTGGGCCCCCAGGTGATTGCAGTGGACGAGGCGGTAAAGGCAGCAAACGCGGAGCTGATATCCATGGAAGCCTGCCGGGACAGCAAAGGCGGGGCAGGGTGCGGCACCCTGTTCTACATTGGGGCAGACGATGTATGGGACGCAAGACGGGCGGTGGAGATTGCCCTGGAACAGCTTCCCAGGCAGTTTGGAGAGGTTTACGTCAATGAGGCGGGCCATCTGTCCTTCAGCTATACGGCCAGAGCCGGACAGTGCTGCGTCAAAGCCCTGGGAGCAGTGGAAGGAAAAGCCTTTGGTATCATATGCTGCGGTCCGGCGGCCATTGGATGTGTTGTATCGGATTTGGCGGTAAAATCAGCGCCTGTAACCGTCACAGGCTATCATCATCCCCTTGACAATTGTTTTGCCAATGAAGTGGTGCTGTGTTTTACAGGGGAATCAGCAGCCGTAAGACAGGCGCTGCGGACAGCGGTCCGCGCGGGCAGGCAGCTTCTGGGCAGCATGGGGGAGGAACCCCATTCCCTGGGCACCCCGTGGATTTAGGGAATTAAGAAACATTTGCGAAAAAATTACAGATTTTAACTGGAAAATGTGCTATACTAACGTATATAAACTCGCCAAGGAGGTACAGCTTATGAAATTAGTGTATGCAATTGTGAGAAATGATAATGAAGATGATGTTGTAAGCCAGCTGACCCAGCATCATTACAGTGTTACAAGACTCTCCACCACAGGAGGTTTCCTGAAAAAAGGGAATACAACATTGATGATTGGTGCAGAAGATGATAAGGTGCAGGAAGTGATTGATGTGATTAAGCAGGAATGCGGACAGCATCAGAAGCTGACAGTCAACATGCCGTATATATCAGGCACCACCATGGTCAATTATGCAACGATGCCGATGACGGTGGATGTGGGCGGCGCCACTATCTTCGTGATTAACGTGGACCGTTACGAGAAAATTTAATCATCCGGTATCTGAATCCGCGGGCAGGACACAGGGGCCCCGCGGATTTTTTGCGTTCCGGGACAGCAGAACGGCTGATTGTGTCATGGGAAATGGCACAGGCCCTGCTGCATACCGGCTGCCACTGCAGAAATGGTGGAAAATAAACACAAAATGTCCTCAGGTATACGAAAAAGTGCAATATTTGGATAAAATCGGCTTGTATCTCCAATTCTGTCAGTATATAATAAAGATGTATGCTTAAATACACCAAGGAAAGGGGTAAATTTATCATGGGATTTATCGATTTAGTTAAAGCTCGTGCCAGGGCTGACAAAAAGACCATAGTACTGCCAGAGTCTATGGACAGGAGAACCTGGGAGGCGGCCGAGACGATATTGAAAGAGGACATCGCCAATCTGATTATTATAGGAACACCGGAGGACATTGCCGACCACAGCAAGGGACTGGATGTATCAGGTGCAACAGTGATTAATCCTCAAACCTATGAGAAGACTCAGGAGTATATTGATTTATTTGTAGAGCTGAGGAAATCAAAGGGAATGACACCGGAAAAGGCTAGGGAAATCATTTTGTCCGATTATGCCTACTACGGCTGTCTTATGATTAAAAACGGAGATGCAGACGGATTAGTATCCGGCGCCTGCCACTCCACGGCCGATACATTAAGGCCATGCCTGCAGATTGTCAAGACAAAGCCAGGCACAAAGCTTGTATCTGCATTTTTCCTCATGGTAGTTCCGGACTGCGAATACGGAGCAGAAGGAACCTTTATTTTTGCCGATTCAGGACTGAACCAGAATCCCAATCCGGAGGAACTGGCAGCTATCGCCAAATCATCCGCTGATTCATTTGAATTGCTGGTACAGAAGGAGGCAAGGGTGGCCATGCTGTCCCATTCCACCAAGGGCTCAGCAAAGCATCCTGATGTGGACAAGGTAGTGGAGGCTACCAGGATTGCCAACGAGCTTTATCCTGAGCTTAAGCTGGACGGGGAACTCCAGCTGGATGCAGCCCTTGTACCGGAGGTTGCTTCCTCCAAGGCGCCGGGCAGTGAAGTGGCCGGCAAGGCAAACGTACTGATGTTCCCGGATTTGGATGCCGGCAATATCGGATACAAGCTGGTTCAGAGACTGGCAAAGGCAGAGGCTTACGGCCCTGTTACCCAGGGAATTGCAAAACCGGTTAACGATTTGTCCAGGGGTTGTTGTGCAGATGATATTGTGGGTGTAGTAGCAATTACGGCCGTTCAGGCACAGGCTGAATAGGCCGGAATATAGGAGGAGATATCAATGAATATATTAGTTATTAACTGTGGGAGCTCATCATTAAAATACCAGCTGATTGATTCCGCGTCAGAGGCCGTGCTTGCAAAGGGACTTTGCGAGAGAATCGGTATTGAGGGAAGCCAGATTACCTATCAGCCGGCAGGGGGAGAAAAGGAAGTAACCGTTTCACCTATGCCTACCCATACCCAGGCCATTCAGATGGTATTGGATGCCCTGACCAACGATAAGACAGGCGTAATTAAGAGCCTGGACGAAGTAGGGGCAGTGGGACACAGAATCGTACATGGAGGAGAAGCATTTACAGCATCTACCCTGATTACGGAAGAGGCAGTTAAGGCTATCGAAGAGTGCAGCGATTTGGCGCCTCTTCACAACCCGGCAAACCTGATTGGCATCCGTGCCTGCCAGGAACTGATGCCAAATACTCCAATGGCAGGTGTATTCGATACAGCCTTCCATCAGACCATGCCGGAGAAGGCATACCTGTATGGACTTCCATATGAGTATTATGAGAAATACAAGGTGAGAAGATACGGCTTCCACGGTACAAGCCACAGCTACGTGTCCAAGAGAACAGCCGAGGTTCTTGGCCGTTCCTATGATTCCCTTAAAACAGTTGTCTGCCACCTGGGCAACGGTTCCAGTATCTCAGCTGTTCTCAACGGAAAATCCGTGGATACCAGCATGGGACTTACTCCATTAGAGGGACTTGTTATGGGAACCAGAAGCGGCGATGTGGACCCGGGCGCCCTGCAGTTCATCATGCACAAAGAGAATCTGGACATTGACCAGATGCTGAACGTGCTGAACAAGAAGTCCGGCGTATACGGAATGTCCGGCGTTTCCAGTGATTTCCGCGATGTGGAGACCGCTGCAAAGGACGGCAATAAAAAGGCAGAGGTTGCTCTGGAATCATTTGCTTACAGGGTAGCTAAATACGTAGGCGCATATGCAGCTGCTATGAGCGGCGTGGATGCCATTGCATTCACAGCAGGCGTGGGCGAAAATGACAAGGAAACCAGGAAGAAAGTGTGCGAATATCTTGCATTCCTGGGAATTGAGATTGATGATGAGGCCAACTCAAAGAGAGGACAGGAAATCGTGATTTCGACCCCTGATTCCAAGGTAAGCGTTCTTGTTATTCCTACCAACGAGGAGCTGGCAATTGCAAGGGAAACACTTGCATTAGTGGAGCATTAAGGAAGAAATAATTAAAACAGTATGGTAAAACAGCAAAAGGCCGGTGTGCATGTAATTTCAAAACATGCGCACCGGTTTTTTTGCGGCGTATTTATGGGGTGATATGGAAGAAAATGTCTTGAAAGTACCTTTTTTTAGCATGAATAGGATAAGGGAAAACAGCACAGGGGATGTTAAAATCATAATAACAAAAAGGTAGGGAAAGGAGGGAAGGGTACATATAAGGGGACTGCCTTCAGGCAGATAAAAAAGAGAAGGGAGAATACAAACATATGAATTTGTTTGCATTAGTAGCATCATTTGGAGGAGGAATCATAGGCGCATACATGGGAGCACTGCCTGCATTTATACTGACCGGCGTGATTGCAATTGCAGGGTCGGTGGCCGCCATGGCAGGAGGAGCGGACACGACAGTGGGTTTCATTGCCTTTGGCTCCTACCTTGGTCCGCACATTGCCTTTGCCGGCGGTGTGGCTGCTTCCGCCTACGCAGGCAGGGCAAAGAAGCTGGGAAGCGGAACCGATATCCTGTCCTGTCTTAATGGACTGGCAGACCCGGCCACATTGCTGGTAGGCGGTGTGTTCGGCGTGATTGGTTTTCTCATTCATTATCTGATAGGGACGGTTCTTCATCTGAATACGGACCTTCCCGGATTTACCGTTATCCTGTCAGCCGTCATTGCGCGCCTGGTGTTCGGCACCAGCGGCCTTATCGGAAAGGCTGCGCCTGGTGAAACCAGGGAGTATTTTACCGGCGGAAAGGGAATGCTCTGTAATGTAATACTTGGTCTTGGCCTGGGAACCACAACCGGTTTTGTGTATCAGGCCCTTCTGGACGGCGGGGCGTCAGCAGCTGCCATAGGCAGCTATCCCGTGCTCTGCTTCGGAATAGCAGCCGTTTCCCTGATTTTTGCCCAGACCGGCTTTGCCATGCCTGCAACCCATCACATTGCGCTGATTTCGGCTTTGGCAGCTGTTTCCTCCCAAAATCCCGTTATGGGTATTGTATTCGGAATACTGACCTCGCTGTTCGGTGACTTTGTGGGCAAGACATTCAACAGCTGCTGCGACACCCATATAGACCCTCCTGCATTCACCATCTTTCTCTTTACGTTCATTGTGAATATACTGTTTGGAAACGGATTCTTCAGCGTTTAAAGCAGCAAATCCCTGATTTTATCCAGGCGGAATCCGGAAATCTCATGGCTGCCAATGACGGTTACAGGAAGAGCGGTATAGCCCCTGCTGTCCATGAAAGCCTGGCCTTCGGCGTCGTTTTCCAGGTTGATTTCCTTGTAGGAAATGCCGTTGTCTGATAAGAATTCCTTGACCTGGCGGCAGTAGGAACAGCCCGGAAGGGTATATATCCGTACTGTTTTGTCAGAGGAAACCGTGTGAGGGAGCGAGGGCCTGTCTTCCTTCAGGGGCCGGCTTCCAATGGTCCAGTTGGCCCCGCAGAGGGAGCCTGTCTGCAGCGCCTTCAAGACACGCAGGACCTCCTGGGTATTTCTGCCGATGTTGTTGTCATGTATCACGCTGTAACGTATTATCCGGTCAGGGTCAATGATGAACAGACCCCGCAGGGCAACCCCCTGGTCTTCCAGGAGAACGCCGTAGTCAGCTGTCATGGACAGGGTCTTGTCGGCGCCCAGGGGATATCCGATAGGGCCCAGGCCGTTTCTAATCCATGCCTGATGGGTGTACTCGCTGTCCGTGCTGACGGCAAGCAGTCTGGCATCCGCCTCTTCAAACAGATGCAGGTCATTGCTGAATGAGGTAATTTCAGTTGGGCAGACAAATGTAAAATCCATGGGATAGAAGAACAGGACCAGCCAATGGCCTTTATAGGTGTCAAGGCTTACGTCAAAAAAATCTTCTCCATCTCCGGAGACAGCTTTTAAATGAAAATCAGGAGCTTTTTTTCCAATGATTCGGTTCAATCTTGATTCCTCCTTTATCTGAATGATGGTTTCTGTTATAATGATATCACAGAAAGAGGAGAAATACACCACGTTTTTAAGGAGGCAACAGCATGAGCGATAAAAAATATTCCGGCAACTTCTACAAGACGGACAAAGTAGAAGAACCCCCGGACGATTGTCCAAGCTGCATCTATCAGAATAAGAAGGCAGAAAAGGACCCGGATGAATGCCCGAACTGCTATTACATTCCCAACAAGGAAAAGAAGGAAGAACAGGAATAGCTGTATGCAGGGCCAAATGCCGCATGTAAGACAGGCAGCAGGGGCTGCGCGCAGTACCAGCGGCAAGAAAACTGCATATAAGACCCGGCATCAAGAAAGACAGGAAACACGGTATCAATTCCCGTGTATCCTGTCTTTTTTGCTGTTGTTTCTAAGATAAAATCGGGTCAGTCCTGTGACAGTGCATATCTGGCCACAGCCACATCCTGTTCCACCGAGCCGCCGGATACACCCAGGCCGCCGATACAGCGTCCGTTCTTCATGATGGGGAGTCCTCCGCCAAAGATACAGAACCTGCCGGGGTGGGTCTGCTGAAGCCCGTACAGGGGCTGTCCCGGCAGGATGTCCCTGGCAGCGTCCTCCGTGGGCGCGCGGAGGGCGGCTGCCGTGTAGGCCTTTGAACAGGAGATGGAGATGCTGGCCAGAAGGGAATCATCCATCCGGTGCATGGCAACCATATTCCCTCCCTGGTCCACCACTGTGATGACCATGGGAACCCGGATGCGCTCCGCCATTTCCTCGCCCTTTTCAATCAGCCTCAGGGCTTCCTTCAGACATAATCCCTGATGCTTCAGGGCGTCCACCAGAGCGGCTGTTATTTCCTTTGCTGCATAAGTGTCATTCATGGTGTTACCTCCTTATCAGAGCAGGCTGCGGTACAGTTCCCTGTCCGGATGCGCAATTACGACCTTTGCCACCAGGGCGCCGCTGTTCTCCGCTGTTTTCGCCCCTGCCTCCGCACTTTCCTCAACTGCGCCCACATCCCCTGTAAAGGTGACAAAGGATTTGCCTCCGATGCCCGTGCCCAGCCGGATTTCAATCAGGGAAACATTGGCCGCCTTGGCTGCTGCGTCGGCTGCAATGACTGCACCGGTGACGGAGAAGAATTCCAGGATGCCCAGGGCCTTCAGGCTGGAAGGCATGGAGGACATGTTGATGGCCTCGATTACCTGGGGATGTACCCTTGGGATGAGAAGCCGGTCCACCACATTGATTTTCGCGCTCTCCTCTCCAATCCTCAAAGCCGATTCCACGGCTGAAACCTCTCCGGTTATTAGTATCTGGTATTTGCCCGGACAGCTGGGTCTTGCAGAAACAAGCCTGATTTCCGCTGCCTTAAGCATCATGTCTGCTGCCAGGATACCTCTGGCAATGCTGTTTAACTCTAAAAAACCAATGGTAATCATAAGATTTTCCTCCTGACTACTGCCTGCCGGCAGAGATGACAATTTCTGTTTGAGTGACCCGGGTAACGGTTCCGGATATGCTTGCGTGGATATTGGCGCCCAGGGCCTGGTCCGGGATTGCTCCTATCAGCTGTCCGCGCTCAACCCTGCCGCCCGGCTGTACCATGGGTACGCTGGGCGCCCCAATGTGCTGCCTGAGGGAAATGCGCACAGTATCAGGCTCTGCGGTTACGCAGCGGTCAATGTGATAATCGTAGTACTGGTCAACGCCCAGACGGACCGCCATACGTTTGGAAGGCGCTTTCCGGAAGCTTCGCTCTTCCAGCTGTGTGAAGGTCCCGGAAGGCTTTTGGTAGCGGAACTGATTCTGCCGGAGCAGGTTTTTGATATGGATATTGACCTGGCGGGGCTGAAGGCCCATGGGGCAGGCATAGGTTTCACACAGCCCGCATTCACTGCATATCATGGTCTGTTTTACATGCTCATCCTCCAAGACATCCTGGGGAGACTGCGCATAGGCCAGCTTCCTCATAATCATATGGGGCTTCAGGGGATGGCCTGTAAGGTAGCGCGGACACATCTGGGTGCAGCAGGAACATTGGATACAGCACATTTTAGCCCGCTTCAGGGAAACAGACACAGGAATGTTATGTTTCTCCACAAGTGGCGTCTGGTCTGCCACAATGATATAACCGGAGGTGGTTTTTGTGACAGTGAGTGCAGCAGCCTCCTCCATATCATGGCATTTACCCATCATGGGTCCTCCTGCAATTACATGATAGGAGGTAAGCAGACTTCCTCCCGCCAGGGCAAGACATTCTGCAAAGGATGTCCCCAGGGGGGCGCGGACAATACAGGGGGAGGCGACGGCGCCTGTGACAGTCAGATATTTTTCCGTAAAGGGCTGTCCCTGGGCAGCGTTGAAAATGGTGTGGACCGTGGCCAGGTTGGAGACAACGGCTCCCACGTCAAGAGGAATTCCGGAAGGAGGAACCGTGCGGCCCGTGATGTCACAGACCATGACCTGTTCATCTCCGGCCGGATAGAAGTTTTTCATCCTGTACAGCCTGACAGGACTGCCCAGGTCCGCAATAGCGGCTTCCAGGGCAGCAATCTCCTCCGTGTATGTCTCTTTCAGTGCGATATAACGTTTGTCCGCCTGCACCATGTCGCCAATCATGCCGGCGGCAGCAGCAATCTCCTTTGCTTTGTGAATCATGAGCCAGCGGTCGGTCCGCAGAAGCGGCTCACACTCAGCGGCATTGATAATCAGATATTCCACGGTACAGTTCAGCTTGACATGAGCAGGGAAGCCGGCCCCGCCGCACCCGACGATTCCAGCTTCTTTTATTTGTTCCAGCAGTGTCATATATATCTCCCTTCATATACCATTAAGGTCCTTTTTTATTAATTATAAAGAAAAAAGACATCCTATACAATGAATGGCCAGTCTAAAAAACGGTATTATTCAATACTGTCTGCTTCCCGGAGGATACGTCTGGATAATACAGTAAATCAGTTTGTCTATTACTAAGGGAAAGCCTTTGTGTAATGTTACAATATAAAAATAAAGTTGGAAAGGCGATGGAAATGGATGGAAATAAAGGACTGGAAGGCTGGTCAGGAAGGCCTGATGCGGATTATACAGGAATCAGTGCCGGGCAAACAGATTACCATGGCTCATATAATAGCCAGCCCGGATGAGATTATTTACAGAAAATTGGGACTGGATCCAAAGGTTGATTATCACCGGTCGGCCATCGGAGTGCTGACACTTACACCAAGCGAGACAGCAATCATAACCGCGGACCTGGCCATTAAGGCTTCGGCCATACAGATTGGTTTCATTGACCGGTTCAGCGGCACGCTCATTATCACGGGAACCATTTCCGATGTCAATATTGCCTTTGAGCGTATTCTGGAGTATACGTCCTCGGAGCTGGGTTTTACCGTATGCAAAATAACAAAGGCCTGATTCCATACCAGAAGCAGGGAGGGGCAATGAAAAAAATTATGCTGGTGGGGCGCAGCGGCGCCGGCAAGACAACGCTGACGCAGGCCATGAAGGGCAGGAAGACAACATACCATAAGACCCAGTACATTAATAACTATGATGTGATTATTGATACGCCGGGGGAGTACGCGGAAAACAAAACCCTGGCAAGGGCGCTGATTCTGTACTCCTATGAGGCGGATATCGTGGGACTGCTGATGAGCGCCATTGAGGATTATTCATTATACAGCCCTAATATTGTGTCCATGGCAACCAGGGAGGTCATAGGAATCGTGACCCAGATAGACCAGCCTGATGCCAGGCCGGACCTGGCCGCCATGTGGCTGGAGCTTACGGGCTGCAAAAAGATATTTTATGTCAGCTCCGTGACCGGCGAAGGGGTGGGGGATATTCTGAATTACCTGAGGGAAGAGGGCGATGTGATGCCGTGGGAGAGAGAGGAGGAAACAGATGAAACGAGTGTTGATGCTGGCAGGTGACTATACGGAGGATTATGAGGTAATGGTCCCGTACCAGGCACTGCTGGTAACCGGGGTGGAGGTGGATGTGGTCTGCCCGGATAAGGCTGCGGGCGATACCATAAGGACAGCCATCCATGACTTTGAAGGTGACCAGACCTATTCTGAAAAGCCGGGACATAACTTTGTGCTCAATGCTTCTTTCCAGTACCTGAAGCTGGAGCAGTATGACGGATTGTTCCTCACAGGCGGAAGGGCGCCGGAGTATCTCCGGCTGAATCCAAGGGTTCTGGATATGGTGCATTATTTCATGGATTTGAAAAAACCGGTTGCAGCTATCTGCCATGGGGTGCAGATTCTGACTGCGGCAAGGGTGCTCAAAGGAAAGCAGGTTACGGCTTATCCGGCTGTGCGTCCCGAGGTGCTGGCAGCAGGAGGTATTTTCATGGAAAAGGAGCCGTACGAGGCGGTGGTTTGTGATAATCTGGTAACTTCCCCTGCCTGGCCGGGCAATGTGGAAATTCTGAAAGGGTTTCTGAAGCTGCTGGGCGTCACGGCACTGTAGTGAAAATGGCTGGTCTTTAATCATCAAAAAGTCTGGATTTTACTTTTTTTACGTTTTAATAATATGTCCTGTTTTCCGGCTCCATAGGATATTATGGGGAGGAGGGACGCCCCGGGAAATGAGCCGGGGCATTCTTGGAAACCGGAAACCATAAATCGAAAACAAAATAAAGGAGGATATTTGTATGATAGCAAAGGGGTTTACAGAACCAACCGAGAGAGTGAAACGTCTTAAGAGAGCCATTGTCGACGCAACTCCATACGTTGAGTCTGAGAGGGCGGTTCTCGTAACAGAGTCCTACAAAGAGACAGAGGGGCTGTCTCCTATTATGCGTCGTGCCAAGGCTGCTGAGAAGATTTTCAACAATCTTCCCATCACCATCCATGATGATGAGCTGGTGGTAGGCGCAATCACAAAGAATCTGCGTTCAACAGAGATTTGTCCTGAATTTTCTTATGACTGGGTTGAGAAGGAATTTGAGACAATGGGCACCAGAATGGCTGACCCCTTCCAGATACCAAAAGATACGGCGGCAGAGCTGCATGAGGCGTTTAAATACTGGGAAGGAAAGACCACCAGCGCCCTGGCTGACTCCTACATGTCCCAGGAGACAAAGGACTGTATTGCCAACGGCGTATTTACAGTGGGCAACTACTTCTACGGCGGCGTAGGTCATGTGTGCGTGGACTACGGCAAGGTTCTGGAAATCGGTTTTACAGGAATCATCAAACAGGTAATTGAGGCAATGGATAAGCTGGATACCAGCGACCCGGAATATATTAAGAAGAAAAACTTCTATGAGGCTCTGGTGATTACATATACAGCGGCAATCAATTTTGCCCACCGCTATGCTGCAAAGGCAAGGGAAATGGCGGCCGCCTGCCTGGAACCCGCAAGAAAGGCAGAGCTGCTTCAGATTGCAGCCAACTGCGACCGGGTGCCTGAAAGAGGAGCCACCAATTTCTACGAGGCATGCCAGGCATTCTGGTTTGTACAGATTCTTCTTCAGATTGAGGCCAACGGACATTCCATTTCACCAGGACGTTTTGACCAGTATATGTATCCCCATCTGGCGGCGGATAAGAACATTTCCAGGGAATTCGCGCAGGAACTGGTGGACTGTATCTGGGTTAAGTTAAATGATGTGAACAAGACGCGCGACGAGGTTTCCGCACAGGCCTTTGCAGGATACGCGGTATTCCAGAACCTGATTGTAGGCGGACAGACCGAGGACGGACTGGATGCAACCAACGACGTATCTTATATGTGTATGGAAGCAGTTGCCCATGTGGCGCTGCCGGCCCCGTCCTTCTCCATCCGTGTTCACCAGAATACACCGGATGAATTCCTTTACAGGGCCTGCGAAGTGACCCGCCTGGGTCTGGGCGTACCGGCCATGTATAACGACGAGGTTATCATTCCCGCGCTGTGCAACCGAGGCGTATCCCTGGCAGACGCCAGAAGCTACTGCATCATCGGCTGCGTGGAGCCGCAGTGCCCGCATAAGACAGAGGGATGGCATGATGCCGCATTCTTTAACATTGCCAAGGTTCTGGAAATCACCCTGAATAACGGCAAGGTGGGCGACAAGCAGTTAGGGCCGCAGACAGGCGACATCACTTCCTTTAGCAGCCTGGAAGACATATTTGCAGCTTACAAAAAACAGATGGAATACTTTGTGTATCATCTGGCTGAGGCTGACAACTGTGTTGACTTCGCCCATGCGGAGAGAGCACCCCTTCCATTCCTGTCAGCACTGGTTGACGACTGTATCGGAAGAGGAAAGAGCGTTCAGGAAGGCGGAGCAATCTATAACTTTACAGGGCCGCAGGCATTCGGCGTAGCTGATTCCGGCGATTCCCTGTGCGCTATCAAGAAGCATGTATTTGAGAGCAAGGAAGTGACCATGGCCCAGTTAAAGGAAGCCCTGGCCAATAACTTCGGCTATGCGTGCAATGCCTCCGCCCCGGCAGCAGCTGACCCGGGCACGGACGAGGCAAGGATTTATGAAGCAGTGAAGCGAATCCTGAGCAATAACGGCTCCATCAACCTGGCAGACCTTCAGGCACAGCTGTCCGCCCCGGCACAGGCATGCCGCTGGCCGTCAGCAGCAGAGCCTGCCAAGGCAGAAGCTGCCTGTGTAAATGCGGATTACGCCCACATTAAGAGACTGATGGAGAATACGCCATGGTTTGGCAACGATGACGACGAAGTGGATATGATTGCAAGGCGCTGCGGACAGATTTATTCCTACGAGGTAGAGAAATATAAGAATCCGCGCGGCGGACAGTTCCAGGCAGGATGCTATCCTGTATCTGCCAACGTATTATTCGGCAAGGACGTAGGCGCCCTTCCGGACGGCAGGCTTGCCAAGTCTCCTCTGGCTGACGGCGTATCCCCAAGACAGGGCAAGGATACCAACGGGCCGACAGCAGCAGCCATGTCCGTGGCAAAACTGGACCATTCAAACTATTCCAACGGAACCTTGTACAACCAGAAGTTCCTTCCATCCGCACTTGCAGGAGACGAAGGCTTAAAGCGTTTCGCATCCATTGTGCGTTCCTACTTTGACCACAAAGGAATGCATGTGCAGTTTAACGTTATTGACAGAGCCACGCTGCTTGCAGCCCAGGAGCGTCCTGAGGATTACAAGGACCTGGTTGTCCGCGTCGCAGGATACAGCGCGCAGTTTACGGTTCTGGCAAAAGAAGTTCAGGATGATATCATCAGCCGTACAGAGCAGACCTTATAGTGAGGTTTCAGCATAAATACAGTGAAGGGAGTTCGGCATGGATTCAATCAATTATAATTTAACAGGAACCGTGTTCGACATACAAAGGTTTTCCCTGCATGACGGGCCGGGTATCCGGACAATCGTGTTTTTAAAGGGCTGTCCTCTCTCCTGCAAGTGGTGCAGTAATCCTGAATCCCAAAGTATCAAGCCAGTTATTATGTATAAAGCAGATGACTGCCTCCATTGCGGCCGTTGCATGACGGCCTGCAAGAGGGGGGCAATCAGCCCGGAACATAAAAATTGGGTCAGCAGGGAGCTGTGCAGCGGATGCGGCGAATGTGCCAATGCATGTCCGGCAGGCGCTCTGGTGCTCAAGGGAAAGACAATGTCAATCCAACAGGTAATCCGGGAACTGAAGAAGGATGCCACGACCTACAGGCGTTCCGGCGGAGGCATCACTTTATCCGGCGGGGAACCGCTGGTGCAGTATGAATTTGCTTCTGAACTTCTGCAGGCCTGTAAGGGGCAGGGATGGCATACTGCCATTGAGACCACGGGTGTGGGAAGCAGGGAAGCCATTGAAAAGGTGATTCCTTATGTGGACACGGTGCTTTTGGATATCAAGCACATGGACAGCGGGCAGCATAAAAAGTTTACAGGCGTTACCAATGAACGGGTCATTAAAAATGCCCCTGAAATCTGTAAGATAAGCAATACTGTCATCCGTGTTCCTGTGATTCCGGGATTTAATTATTCGGTGGAGGACATAAGGGCAATCTCAGAATTTGCAAGAAACCTGGTGGGCATACGGACCATACATCTGCTGCCGTATCATTCCTTTGGCGAGAATAAGTATGGATTGTTAGGCCAGGATTATGCGCTGAAGCAGGTTAAGCCGCTGACCCCGGAAGATTTGGAGGAATGCAGGGCAGTGGTGGAGAGTTATGGTTTTCAATGCATCATTGGCGGTTAGACACGATTTTAGAATGGAGGAAGAAGAATGGACCAACAGTTAATTGAGAAAGTAATGAAGCAGGTTTCCGACGAGCTTGGCATCAGGCAGGAGGAGTGTAAGGCAGAGGCGCCAAAGGAAGAATGCAGCACCAATATCGGATTGACCGAGTTCGTAGGAACCGCAATCGGAGATACAATCGGGCTGGTGATTGCCAGTGTGGACCCCATGCTGGTGGATGTGATGAAATTAGGCAAATACCGTTCCATCGGCATTGTAGGCGGCAGGGTTGGAGCCGGTCCTCAGATTTGGGCGGTTGACGAGGCTGTAAAGGCAACCAACACTGAGATTATTTCCGTGGAGCTTCCAAGGGATACAAAGGGCGGAGCCGGACACGGCAGCCTGATTTATATTGGTGCGGATGATGTATCAGATGCAAGAAGAGCAGTTGAGATTGCCCTTCAGGTTCTTCCCAAATATTTCGGCGACGTATATGGGAACGATGCAGGCCATCTGGAGTTCCAGTATACCGCAAGAGCCAGCTACTGTCTTGAGAAGGCGCTGGGCGCGCCGGTTGGAAGGGCATTCGGCATGACATGCGCGGGGCCGGCTGCAATCGGTACGGTTCTGGCTGATATTGCGGTGAAGGCAGCCAATGTGGAGGTGGTAGGATACTGCTCACCCACCAGCGGCACCAGCTATTCCAACGAGGTTATCCTTACATTTACCGGTGATTCCGGAGCCGTACGCCAGGCAGTGAAAGCTTCCATCGAAGCAGGCAAGAAGATGCTGGGTGCATTGGGCGCTGAACCGAAGTCTACAACAACTCCATACATCTAGTAAGTCCGGTCTGGAGAATGTGAATCAATTAAGGAGGTTCTAATATGAATGCAGATGCATTAGGTATGGTCGAAACAAAAGGATTAGTGGGTGCAATTGAAGCAGCGGACGCAATGGTTAAGGCTGCCAATGTTTCCCTGGTAGGATATGAAAAAATCGGTTCCGGACTTGTTACCGTTATGGTAAGAGGTGATGTTGGTGCGGTTAAGGCAGCTACCGATGCCGGCGCAGCTTCTGCAGCAGCAGTTGGAGAGGTTGTATCCACCCACGTTATTCCTCGTCCTCATACAGATGTTGAAAAGATTCTTCCGCATCTTGAATAAAGGCAGCAGATAGAAGCAGTTATCTGTCAGCGGTTGCAGCGGGGAATGCCCCTATCCGTTGGATAGGGGCATTCCCTGAAACGAGGTGAAGGAATTGAATATCAGCGAGGAACAGTTGAAAGAACTGGTGCTGCGTGTCTTAAGGGACCTGGAGGCGGAAAAAAGGGCGGAATGCACCAACCATCCCGGACAAAAACTGTATATGCTGTGCGTATCCCCGTGGAGCGAACAATATATGGACTTTTTGAAGGAAATGGAAGAATGCGGCGCCTATGATGTGGTGCCTGTCATTCCGTCTTCCTGGAAGGATATGGGATATGAGGCCAGACTCCGCCAGTCTTCTGTCTGCGGCAGTATCCGGTACCGTTCCGGTGAAAAGCCGGCTGATTTGGACCGGGCGGTGACTCTTCTGCCGGTGGTTCCCAGGGATGTTCTGGTGAAAACAGCATTGTGCATCAGCGATACATATGAGACATCATGGATAGCGGAATGCATGGAACAAGGCGGCCGGGTCGTATTGCTTCGTTCCGGCCTGGCAAGGTTTTCCGGAAAGGAAAAGCCAGCCTACCGGAACCGTATCATGGAGTATTGCAGGCAGACTCTGGAGTTTGGAATCGAAATCTGCAGCGCAGAGGAGTTTTCAGGCAGGGAGCCCTGTGAAATTCCTCCTGGAGAACCGGACCGGACAGCAGCCGGCCAGGCAGCCGGCAGCCGGACAATACCCGGCCGGGCAGCAGGCCGGGTAACGGGCGGCGGGGCAGAAAAGGGCCTGAGGGAAGCCGGTACATGTATGGCAGAGCCGAAGAAAAAAAGAGTGATAGCATCGTCCAATGTGGAGCAGCTTGCGTCTGAGGGCGTCATATATCTTCAGCCCGGAGATATCGTCACAGACCTGGCAAAAGACAGGGCGAAATTTTTAAAGATAGTATTCAGATAAACAGGAGAGTGAGGTGACAGGATGAAACAGGCGTTGGGATTAGTTGAAATCAGCGGACTGTCCACAGCAGTGGTGGCAGCCGATACCATGGCCAAAGCAGCCAATATCCGCATTCTGGAGATTGAAAACACAAAAGGTCTTGGCTATATGACCATTAAGATTGCCGGGGAGGTGGGAGCTGTCAATGCAGCCGTCAATGCAGGAAAGCAGATAGGAGCAGCTAACAATAAGCTGGTTTCATGGAAGGTCATTCCAAGGCCGTCTGATTATGTGGAGCATGCGTTCTGCTGCCCTGAGCCGCCGGTACCGCCTTCCCCTCCGAAGAAAGAAGCGCAGGAGGAGACGGAAAACGGAGCCAAAGCCAAGAAAGTGACGGAACCGGAAACCGCGGCCGAGGCCGAGCCAGTGGAGGTGCCGGAAGCAGGAAACGAAGCCAGGCCAGTAACGGAAGCAGGAACCGGGGTTCAATCCGAAGCTGAGACAGCTGAAACTGAGCCGGCCGGGCCGGAACCGGCAGCACTTCCGGAAAAACCAAAGAAGGCTTCCAGGCGCGGTTCAGCGGCCAAGGGCACAGGCACTGAAAGGCAAAAAAAGAGTTAGTTGAAATCAGGAATACCGGTAATGGCAGGGGACAGCCGGATTCTCCGTGAAAGGAATGTGAATGGCATGAGATTAGCTAAGATAATAGGAACAGTGGTGGCAACCAGAAAGGATAACTCCCTGGTGGGCTACAAACTGATGATTATCAGACGGATTGATGGACACGGTAATTTCATTGATTCAGAGGAAGTGGCTGTGGATTATGTGGGAGCCGGAATTGGTGAAACCGTCCTGATTGGTTCGGGCTCTTCTGTACGTGTGGACCAGTCCAAACGGGAGGCTGTCATTGATATGGCAATTATCGGAATCGTAGATACAATGGATATATAGTGTAATCATTTTAAAGGAAAGGAGGTAATGAATGACATGAAAAGCAGTATTTATTCCAGCGTGACCGATGCAGCTGCTGCTGCAAAGGGAGCCTATGGCAGATATACAAAGCTGACCCTGAATGAACGCCAGGAAATACTGGAAGGAGTGAAAAAAGCACTTCGTCCTATTGCAAATGAGCTTGCCGCCATGACAGTTGCGGAAACCGGCATGGGAATTGTCCCTGACAAGGCGCAGAAAATAAAGCTTGCCATTGAGAAAACGCCCGGCGTGGAGGACCTGATTACGGAAGTCAATACAGGTGACCATGGAATGACGCTCTATGAGCTGTCCTCGTTTGGTATTGTATGCGCGGTACAGCCATGCACCAATCCCTGTGCAACGCTTATCAGCAACACCATCGGTATGCTGGCTGCAGGGAATGCAATCATCCATTGCCCACATCCGAGAGCAGTTAAGGTTTCACAGTTCCTGACCACTATTATCAGCAATACTATCCGCGATATCAGCGGCATCGACAATCTGGTAGTCACCCTTCACGAAAGCCTTATGGGATTTACCACAGAGGTCATGAGCCATCCGGATGTTGACCTGGTGGTATGCACCGGGGGCAGCGGTTCCCTTCGCCAGGCCATGACGTCCGGCAAAAAGGTAATTGGGGCCGGCCCGGCCAATCCAGTGACAATTGTGGATGCAACGGCCAATCTGGAGAAGGCGGCAAGGGATATTGTGCGGGGAGCTGCGTTTGACAATAATCTGATGTGTACATCGGAAAAGTGTATGGTAGTGGAGGATAAGGTGTCGGACCGTTTTATATATGAGCTTCTGAAAAACGGTGTGTACTATGTCAGGAATGAGACGGAAATCCGGAAGCTTCTGGATGCTGCAGTCACCGGGGATTTTGTGATTAATAAGAAACTGGAAGGCCGGAGCGCCAATGAGATTCTTGAATATGCCGGTATTTCCTGCAGCGGGAACATAAAGCTGATTGTGGCAGAGACAGGGCGTATGCATCCCTTTGTCACCACAGAACTTATGATGCCTCTTGTGCCGTTGGTAAAGGCGGCTGATTTTGATGAGGCCCTGGAGATTGCTTTGGAAGTGGAGCAGGGATATAAACATACGGCAACCATTCATTCGGAGTCCATTGAGCACCTGAACCGGGCCGCCAAGGAATTGCAGACTTCCGTATTTGTTAAAAACGGTCCTTCCTTTATGGGAATCGGCTTTGATAAAGAAGGTCATACCAGCTTTACAATCGCAACCACCACAGGAGAGGGAACTACCACGGCAAGGCATTTTGCCCGCAGAAGAAGATGCACGTTGACAAGTGGATTTTCGATTCGCTGATTGTAATTAGGAAAGCAGGTTGATGAAATGATGGAAGGACGGGATGACAGATTTTATTATGTGACTTCGGAATCTGTAACCGAAGGCCATCCGGATAAGGTTTGTGACCAGATTGCAGACGGCATACTGGATGCATATCTGGAACAGGATTCCAAATCCAGGGTTGCAGTTGAGGCCATGGCATCTGCCAATACGCTGATGCTGGCAGGGGAAGTCACATCAAAGGGCCGTGTGGATGTGGCGGCAAAGGCCAGGGAGATTATCAGAAACATTGGCTACACGGAACATGGAAAAGGGTTTGACGCCGATACATGTATGATACTGACCAATATCCACAACCAGTCGCCGGATATTTCCATGGGAGTCACCAGAAGCAGCGAAACCGGGAAAGAGGTTCTGGGCGGAGGGGACCAGGGAATTATGTATGGCTATGCTGTCAATGAGACGGAAAGCCTGATGCCGCTGTCCTGCCACCTGGCTAACCGCCTGGCCCAACGTCTGGCCTATGTGAGGAAGGTGCTGAAAACGGATTTTCTATATCCTGACGGCAAAACCCAGATTACCATGAAGTACGACGAGGCGGGAAAACCGGTGTGCATTCACAGCATTGTTGTATCCACGCAGCACAGCGAAGCGGTATCCCGTGAGCTGCTGGAGGCATTCATACGCTGCACCGTCATTGAGCCGGTCATTGATTCCCGGTGGATTAGGCCGGAGACAAGAATACATGTGAATCCCACAGGCCGTTTTGTCATCGGAGGACCTGCCGGGGATACGGGCGTCACTGGAAGAAAAATCATGGTTGACACCTACGGCACCATTGGCAAACACGGGGGCGGCGCTTTCTCAGGAAAGGACCCCACAAAAGTAGACCGTTCTGCTGCTTACATGGCCCGCTATGTGGCTAAGAATATTGTGGCAGCGGAGCTGGCGGACCGGTGCGAGGTTGCGCTGGCCTATGTAATCGGAGGCATTGAACCGGAGGCCATTACCATCAATACCTTTGGAACCGGCCTGATTCCGGACAGCCACATTGAGGAGCTGGTCAAATCCGTATTTTCATTTGGGGTGGCTGACTACATAGAGGAGCTGAATCTTCGGACACCCCAGTTTTTAAAGACAGCAGCATACGGGCATTTCGGCAGGGATGACCAGGGTTTCAGATGGGAAGAAACCGACAAGGCCTGGCTGCTGAAACAGTTGGCTTTTTAGCATTTCATATTTTAAATAAAACATAACATTCAGGAGGAAAATAATATGTCGAATGAAGCATTGGGAATGGTTGAGACAAAGGGTCTGGTAGGGGCAATTGAGGCGGCAGACGCAATGACAAAGGCAGCAAATGTGGCTCTCATTGGTTATGAGAAGATTGGTTCCGGACTGGTAACCGTCATGGTCCGCGGGGATGTGGGCGCAGTAAAGGCTTCTGTTGACGCAGGAGCGGCAGCGGCAGCAAACGTAGGCCAGGTTGTATCCCAGCATGTAATCCCAAGACCACACACGGATGTAGAGAAAATCTTACCGAAATCATTATAATATGCCAGTAAGTGTATACCGGCTCCGGGAGCCGGTATACAAACTTCCGGAAGGGGTTGAACATGATGGTAAACGAAGAACTGCTGAAGCTGATTACTGAACGGGTAATGGAAAAAGTAAAAAAATATGATGCATTTAAAATCCCTGTGGGAGTTTCCAACCGGCACGTTCATGTGACCTCGGAAGACTTGGAAACCTTGTTTGGAAAAGGATATCAGCTCACCAAAAAAAGCGATTTAAAGCAGCCCGGGCAATATGCCTGCAATGAGACTGTGACCATCCGCGGACCAAAGGGTGAGTTTGAACGGGTGCGCATACTGGGGCCGGTCAGGAAGCAGAGCCAGATAGAGATATCCAAAACAGACAGCTTCCGTCTGGGCATCAAAGCCCCCATCAGGGAATCAGGGGATTTGACAGGAACGCCCGGACTGGAAATGGCAGGTCCAAAGGGAACGGTCAAACTGCCCCAGGGAGCCATTATAGCGCTCCGCCATATCCATATGACTCCGCAGCAGGCAGAAGCCATGGGAGTATGGGATAAGGATATCGTAGAGGTGGAAACATTTGGTGAAAGGCACGGAGTGTTTGGAGATGTATTAATCCGGGTGTCGGAACAGTTTGAACTGGAGATGCATGTGGATGTGGATGAAGCCAATGCATGTGCGCTTAAGAACAATGATTATGTAATTATCCGGCGATGAATAAAATTTAGAAAAGAGGGGTTATATGCTCATGACCAAAGAAGTGCTGTCTGAATTCGCGGAGCTGATAAGGGAGAACAAATGCAATCCCTTTTCAGGGCCCCTGAAGACAGGTGTGGATTTGGGAACCGCCAACATAGTAATCGCTGTTACGGATGAGAATAATCATCCCGTTGCAGGCGCCACTGCTGTCTCCAAAGTAGTAAAAGACGGCATAGTAGTGGACTTTGTGGGTGCAATGCAGACCGTGCGCCGCCTGAAGGCACAGCTGGAGGAATTGCTTGGAGTGCCTCTGGAAACAGCGGCCGCAGCAATCCCCCCCGGAATCATAGAGGGAAACGTACGGTGCATTTCCAATGTGGTGGAAGGCGCCGGATTCGAAGTGATTCATGTGATAGATGAACCCACAGCAGCTGCCTCGGTTCTGGGAATCAGGGACGGGGCCGTGGTGGATGTGGGAGGAGGAACCACCGGAATCAGCATACTGAAAGACGGAAAGGTAATCTTTACAGCGGATGAGCCGACCGGCGGAACCCATATGACCCTGGTTCTTGCAGGCTATTACGGTATCTCAATTGAGGAAGCTGAAAAGCTGAAAACAGATAAGGACAGGGAACGGGATGTTTTTCCGATTATAAAGCCCGTAGTTGAAAAAATGGCCTCAATCGTCAAAGGATTCCTTTCCGGGTATGAGGTGGACTGTGTCTATGTGGTAGGCGGAGCCAGTTGTTTTGACGAGTTTGAGAAGGCATTTGAGAAGGCATTGGGTATAACAACGGTCAAGACCAACGATGCGCTCCTTGTTACCCCTCTGGGGATTGCATGGAATGCCTCTGCTGACCCCGCATAAATGAAAGAAGGTGTGATACGCTTGGATATGGATATAAAAGTAATTGAACAGCTGGTTGAGCAGGCTCTAAAAGAGATAAAGGCAGAACAGCCCCGGAAATTTGAAGGTCCCAGGGTGGAGCCTTACGGCGTGTTCCGGACAATGGACGAGGCGATTGCAGCATCAGAAGAAGCCCAGAAAAAGCTGTTATTCTCTAACATTTCAGACAGGCAGAAATATGTGGATGTGATTCGCCAGACCATTCTTAAGAGGGAGAATCTGGAGATGATATCCAGGCTGTCGGTGGAAGAGACAGAGATAGGAGACTATGAACATAAACTGATTAAAAACCGTCTGGCGGCTGAGAAGACTCCGGGTACGGAGGATTTGCTGACAGAGGCCATGACCGGTGATAACGGACTGACCTTAGTGGAATATTGTCCCTTTGGCGTTATAGGCGCCATTACCCCGACCACCAATCCCACCGAGACAATCATCAACAATTCCATTTCCATGATTGCTGGAGGGAATACCGTTGTATTCAGCCCTCATCCCAGGGCAAAAAAGGTTTCACAGATGACAGTGAAGCTGCTGAACAAGGCATTGACAGAGTGCGGCGCCCCGGCCAACCTGATTACCATGGTAGAGGGGCCGTCCATAGAAAATACCAATAAGATGATTGAGAACCCAAGTGTCCGCCTGCTGGTGGCCACAGGAGGTCCATCCATTGTCAGGAAGGTACTGTCCTCCGGCAAAAAGGCCATTGGCGCGGGAGCCGGCAATCCTCCGGTTGTGGTTGATGAGACCGCTGATATTGCAAAGGCTGCCAGGGATATTGTGGATGGATGCAGTTTTGACAATAATGTTCCGTGTATTGCAGAAAAAGAAGTGTTTGCCGTGGATTCCATCTGCGACTACCTGATTCACCACATGAAGGAAAACGGAGCGTATCAAATCACGGACCCGGCCCTGCTGGAACAGCTGGTAACCCTGGTAACCACGGAAAAGGGCGGTCCCAAGACATCCTTTGTGGGAAAGAGCGCCCGCTATATCCTGGATAAGCTGGGAATTACGGCGGATGCCGGTGTCAGAGTCATTATCATGGAAGTTCCCAGGGAGCATCTGCTGGTCCAGGAGGAAATGATGATGCCCATTCTTCCGGTGGTGCGGGTTTCCGATGTGGATACGGCCATTGAGTACGCCCACCAGGCAGAGCATGGCAACCGCCACACCGCCATGATGCACTCCAGGAATGTGGAAAAGCTCAGCAAGATGGCCAAAATCATGGAAACCACTATTTTTGTAAAAAATGCCCCTTCCTATGCCGGAATCGGTATGGGCGGCGAGGGGTATACCACGTTCACCATTGCCGGACCTACCGGAGAGGGACTTACCTCCCCCAGGTCCTTCTGCAGGAAGCGCAAATGTGTCATGGCCGATGCCTTTAGTATCCGTTAAATCCTAAGCGGGGCAGTAAATGGACTGAATGTGAAGGAGAAGCGCAAATGTCAAATGTATATATAAAAACAAAGATACGCAGCGGAAGCTATGCAATGGAGTATCTGCGGAAAATACGAAAAAAAAGAATCCTGGTGGTATGTGATAAGTTCCTTGCAGAGAGCGGGGCAATCAGCTACATAACGGATGCGCTGGATTCCAGCAATACCGTGGATATATTTGACCAGGCCATACCGGACCCCACCATCGAGGTGGTGGGAAAGGGGCTCAGCGTAATCTGTAAGGTACGCCCTGAAATTGTCATTGGTTTTGGCGGCGGTTCCGCCATTGACACGGCCAAGGGAATGATTTATTTTGCCGGAGTGAGGAACCTGGTTCCCAAGCCGAAATTCATCACCATTCCCACCACCAGCGGAACCGGCTCAGAGGTTACCTCTGCCGCTGTCATAACAGATTCAGAGAGCAAGAGCAAGCATCTGATATCATCGGATGATATCCTGGCAGACGTGGCAATCCTGGACCCAAGGCTGACACTGTCCGTACCGCCTTCCATTACGGCAAACACCGGAATGGATGTGCTGACCCATGCCCTGGAAGCCTATGTTGCAAACGGAAGCAATGTGTTCTCTGACGCATTGTCGGAAAAAGCGGTTGAACTGCTGATTAAAGCCCTGCTGCAATGCTACCGGGACGGGAAGAACCTGGAGGCCAGAACCCTTATGCATGAGGCGTCCACATTGGCGGGGATGGCCTTTAACACAGCTGGTCTGGGCCTGAACCACAGCATTGCCCACCAGCTTGGGGGCACCTTCCATATTCCCCACGGACTGGCCAATGCCATGCTGCTGGATAAGGTCATTGATTACAACAGTGTGAACCATGATATCATGAACAAATATGCAGGCCTTGCATATAAGGTCCGGCTGGTTGACATGAATGAGCCGCCGGCAATGGCTGTCAGTGCCTTCAAGGAGCTGATTCGCGCCCTGATGCGGTGCATGGAGATGCCGTCCTCAATCAGGGAGCTGGGAATCAGCAGGGAGGCATACGAAGAACAGCTGCAGAACATGACGGACAATGCCCTGATGGACAACTGCCTTGCAGGAAATCCGAGGGAAGCGGGAACAGAGGCCATTAAGAAAATCTTACTAAGTATCTATTGATTGACAGAAAAGATGCCTTATGACGAGCTGGACATAAGACCGTGCTGCCCAAAAGGAGCTGGCACGGCCTTTTTCCATACGCCGCTACACCGCTTTGCCCCTGGTCGGATTATGATTGTTTAAATGGTAAAAAGATGCTAAAATAACAATTACAGGCATAGAGAGAGGGATTAATCAGATGGCAGAATATCATAAGATGATGCATATGGATGAGATGGAACCAGATGCATTGGATGAATATCTCAGCATGAATGAGGAAAACAGTATCAATCAGCTGGATATCATCCACCTGTTCGGAAAAGAGAAGCTGGAGACAATACAGGAGAGTCTTTCCAAGGCAACCGGACTGGCCTTTATCACAGTGGATTTCAAGGGGGAACCTATTACATCGGCTACTTCCTTTTCACGCTACTGCGAAAAGGTCCGCAATAACCCGGAGGCAATGGAACGGTGTAAATCCTCGGATGCCTTTGGCTCCATCCAGGCAGCGGTTACACAAAAGACAAACGTGTACTTTTGCCCCTGCGGACTATTGGAAGTGGCCATTCCAATCATTGTCCGCGGTCATTATCTGGGCGGTTTTATCGGGGGGCAGATACGATGCAGCGATGCCCCGGAATCTGTCAGCAGACTGTCATCCGTTATGCATGCCGCCAGGGCAGACGAGGCAGTAGCGGAATACAGACCCCTGCTGGAGGAGATTCCCTTCTATTCATATGAAAAATTTCTGGATATAGCAAACCTGGTATTTCTGGTAATCAACCAGCTGAGCGAAAATGAGGTCAGCCAGCACCTTCAGGAAGATATTCTAAAGAAACGGATTAAAAAGATACAGGCATTGAACCACAGCTATGCCAAGGAAATCACACAACTTAACAGGCAGGTACTGGAGCTGGAGATGCAGAGCAATCAATATGAGCTTTTGGATATGCTGACATCGCTGCTCAATCTTACTATCATAGAAGAAGCCGGCAGGACAAATGAACTGCTGACCTCCTATATTGACTATATAAAATATAAGTACACGGAAAAAGGCACCTTTGTCCATATTTCAGGGGAGCTGGAACATGCGGAGCAGTATCTGTTATTCCAGAAAAAGAAGACAGGGGACAGGCTGAAGTATTCCATTCAGGTGCCGAAGGAACTGCATATGCAGAAGATGCCCTCGGATATATTAATGCCCTTTATGCAAAACGCCTTTTATAACGGCGTGATGCTGAAAAAGGAAGGCGGGGAAATCACAGTGTCCGGTTATGTGCGAAACGGCAATGTGATTCTGGAGATAAGCGATACAGGACCGGGACTGACGGAAGCTGAATTGGATATCAGGTATGAAGCCTACAAGGAAAAACATGAAGGCCGTTATATTAAAATAGGCATGGAATACGCAAAGGAGAAGATGAAGAGACTGTTTGGAAAGGAGTACAGCATTATTACAGAGAATTACAGAAACAAGGGTTCGAAAAGTATCTTACTGTGGCCGGAGCATTATGAAGAAAGGACTGAGTAGTCATGTACAGGGTTTTGATAGCAGATGATGATATACTGATGCGCGAAGCGTTGAATGTGATGATTGCAAAGGACAGTGCTTTCAAAGTGGTTTCCATGACAGGCACCGGCGAGAGTGCGGTGCGGGCCTGCAAAGAGGATGTAATTGATATTGTATTCATGGACATGCAGATGCCGGGAATCACCGGCCTGGAGGCCAGCAGAATCATTCATCAGTCCAATCCCGGGATTAGTATATATATCCTTTCCGCCCATGCGGCCAATGTCCTGATTCGCAGCGCGGCCCAGAGCCAGATTAAGGATGTTCTGGAAAAGCCGATTACATACAGCTGCCTGAGGAAAATCCTGGAAAACTATAAAACAGAGCATGAGGATTCCGTGCAGAACCAGCTGGAAACCCTTGCTTCCTATCTTCGGAATAAGGATTTCGGGGATTTTTATGGCGGGATATCCGACGTAATAGATGAGATTTACGCAATTGCCGGAGAGGATTCCGTCCGTTTGATTAAACTGTTTACCTATCTGGGGCAGAACCTGTTAAATACCAGGAGCATGTACGGCGACAGCGGGAACATATCGGAGCTGTTTCCAATCAACGAGGTGCTGATTCCGGACCGAAAGACATCTGAGCTCTGGCTTTTCAGGGTCATGGATTATCTGTTCCGGCAAAACAGCATTGGCCGTTATCCGCTGCTGGAGAATATTTTTATTTATATAGAGAAACATATAAAAGAGGATATCACCCTCAACCGTATTATTGAGAACTGCGCAATCAGCCAGGGTTATCTGAGCCGTATATTCAGGGAGCAGTTCAAGGTCAGTGTCACGGAGTATCTTCATATGAGAAAACTGCATCTGGCCAAGGGCTATTTTTACTTTACAGAGGACAGTATTGCAGAGGTTGCATTCCGTTTAGGCTACAATGAAAGCAGCTATTTCAGCAAAGTTTTCAAAAAGTTTGAAAATATGACGGTAAAGCAGTATAAGAACAAAATTCGACGTCAATCTTCTGGAAAAAAAACGGAAATATAGTTGACAAAATGTGCAATGGTATGTATAATGCAAGAGATGCGTATTAGGAGGTTAATATGCTAATTAACTTATCTGAGCTGTTTCCTGTTGAGGGAAAGTCCAAAACATATACGCCTGAGCTTGAGATGAACCAGTTCAGGATGGCCGACGCTGTATACGACATTGCAGAGAAGGGACCGTTATCATTCGTGATAACAAACAAAGGAGATAAGAAGCTGACCATAGCCGGAACCGTTGATTTGGTTCTGATTATGCCATGCGCCAGATGTCTTGACCCTGTAAGAGTTCCTTTCCATCTGGAGATTGACCAGGAACTGGACATGAACCAGAGTGATGAAGAACGGGTGGAAGAATTGGACGAGCAGCCCTACGTAAATGGTTATAAACTGGATATCGACCAGCTGGTTGGTAATGAGTTAACCTTGAACCTGCCTATGGCGGTTCTCTGCAGTGAAGACTGCAAGGGAATCTGTGATAGATGTGGCACAAATCTCAACCATGAGACTTGTGACTGCGATAATAGGCCACTTGACCCAAGGATGTCAGTTATCCAGGATATTTTTAAACAGTCGAAGGAGGTGTAAACCATGTCTATCTGTCCAAAGAATAAATCTTCTAAAGCTAGAAGAGACAGCCGTAGAGCAAACTGGAAGATGAGCGCTCCAAATCTGGTAAAGTGCAGCAAGTGCGGTGCCCTGATGATGCCTCATAGAGTTTGCAAGGCTTGCGGTTCTTACAACAAGAGAGAAATCGTAAGCGTTGAAGATTAATTTTTCATAATCTTTGCGTCGTAAAAATGTAGTAGAATTAAGACCTTCAGGGTGAAAACCCCGGAGGTCTTTTACATTAAAAGCCTTTTGTATAAAATATTCAGTTCCTCAGGATTTTCCATGTGTTTTTCCCGTCTTTTTTTGCCTGATACATGGCGGCATCCGCTTTTTCATAGCATTGTTTGTAGCGTATCTGCTGTCCTTCCTGCCGGAAGAATACCCCGATGCTGGCAGAAGGTGTGTAGAGCTGGGTGTTCAGGGTTATGGGCTGGGAAAAGCGGGAAAGGAAACCGGTCACGCATTGGATTACGTCCTCCTCCTTTTCCACGGAGGGAACCAGCACCACAAATTCATCCCCTCCCAGCCTGGCAATGGAGGCAGTGTCCCCAAAGGATTGGAGCAGCTGTGCGGCTGCCAGTTTCAGGACGCTGTCGCCGCAGCTATGGCCGTACTGGTCATTGACATATTTAAAATTATCCAGGTCAATCAGTATGCAGGCCATGGAGTCGGAACGGGTCAGGAGATAACTGGAAGCAAGCTCTTCAAAACTGGCCCGGTTCATCAGATGGGTCAGGGTGTCCTCTCTGGCCTTCTGCATAATGTTGTTAGCGAATTTAACAGGAAAATACTCATCCTTGTCCAGCAGAGCAGTGCCCACGGAGCAGTGCCAGGAGGAGATTTTATATCCATCCTCTGTTTCAACACATACATAGGTGCAGCGTGATTCAACAGACAGGCTCAGTTCACTGCCTCTGGAAAAGCTCATAAGCGCAAAGATGGAGGACACGTCCGGCTTCAGCATTGTTTCACGTATGTCCAGGATTTTTACTGAATAAGGCGTTGGATTGCCAAGGAAATCATCCTTCAGCAGAGGCAGGACCTCAGCCTTCCCAAAGCAATGTTCGTGCCATCCGGTGCCAATCCAGACAACATCCTTTGTCAGAAGACGGAGTACCCCTTCTATATCCAATGCCTCATATGCGCGAATCAGCTGATGTACTGCTTCCATGGCTGTAGCTGCATTTACCATCTAATTTCCTCTTTTTCCTTCATTTTGCATCCATCGGGCAACAAAGATTATTTATCAGTTTATCATGAAAATATATTTATTTCAATATTTTTGGTATGGAACAGGGAACATTGGAATAAGCCGTTACTTTTTAGGATATGTTCTGTAATGAAAAGCTGCCGGAGGGTAAAATGGCAAACGCAGCCAGCTTTAAAGCAACGGGTCCTGAGACAGCGAATCCGGATAATATAAAATAACATTTTTATTATTACCAGTGATATGTTATACTATTTTCAGAAATGTACAGGAATTCATGGTATATAGGAGGGCGAATGAGAGAAAAATCCAGCATCCGGATGACTGTTTTTTTGTGTACAGCATTTATATTGCTGGCCATGGACATGGTATCTTACGGGCAGGAAAGCGGAAAACCAGACAGGCTTCGGGTGGGCTTCTTTGAACATGAGGGATATCATGAGATGGACGCCCAGGGAAACAGGAAGGGCTATGGTTATGAGGTTTTACAGCTGCTGGCCCGTTATGAGTATGTTACATACGAATATGCAGGTTATGAAAAAACCTGGAGTGAAATGCTGGAAATGCTGGAGTCCGGAGAGCTGGATATCCTTACCTCGGCCGAAAAGACGCCGGACCGTATGGAGAGGTTTGATTTTTCCGAGCGTGATATAGGAACCAGTAATACCATCCTGACGGTCAGGGCCGGGAACAACAAAATAGCAGCAGGAAACTATCCTACCTACAACGGGATGTGCGTGGGAATGGTATCTGACAATATCAGAAACCAGCGTTTTGCGGATTTTGCCAGGGACCATGGATTCGGTTATGTCACCCAGTATTTTCCATCTGATTCAGAGCTGATAAAGGCGCTTCACGACGGCACTGTGGACAGCGCACTGACCAGCGACCTCAGGTCATTAAAAGAGGAATGGATTATAGAGACATTTGAGGACGTTCCCTTTTATGTGATGGTGAAAAAAGGAGATGAAAAGCGGCTGGCCATGGTAAACGACGCTGTCATGAAGCTGGATGCGGATTCTCCTAAGTGGAGGGAGCGGCTCTACAGTAAGTATTACCAGAGGGATATGGGAGGACAGCTTCATCTGACTGCGGATGAGCAGGACTTTCTGGACAGTGAGGGGGACCGGGTGTTCCGTGTTGCAGTAAATCCGGACCGTTATCCATATTCCTGGTTTGAGAAGGGGGAGGCCAGAGGAATCATGCCGGACTTGTTTGCCGAAATAGCAGGAAGGGGAGGCATCCGGTACGAAATCATGGAAACAGCCAGCAGGACGGAGTATGTGGAGCTGCTGAATACCAGCCGGGCGGATATATGCATAGATGTCCACGATGATTTTTCAAAGGCAGAATCCATGGGCATGGAAATTACGGACAGCTATCTGACCACGGATTTTTCATGGGTCATCCGCAAACAGTTTAACGGTAAAATGGAACGGGTAGCAGCCATTGGTCCCGGCTCAGCGTCAACCACAGCTTTATCTGGTCTGATAGGAGATGCCCGGGTCTGTTATTATGATTCTGCCCAGGACTGCCTGGATGCGGTGCGGACCGGGGCGGCGGACGGATATTATACTTATACGTATCAGGCGGAGCGGTATGTGTACGACGATGTGCACAATGAACTGGCAACGGTTCTTACGCCTCACTACGAACGTTTTTGCCTCGGAGTCAGAAATGATTTGGATTCATGTCTGCTTACCATCTTAAATAAGGGTGTGAATAGTCTGGATGAGTACTATACAGAAAGTGTGGTTCGGAGAAATACGGAACTGGGGGAACGGCCCTTCAGTCTGATACGCTTATTTTATGAATATCCCTTTTTGGTTGTGGGCATGTTTTTCTTTTTGGCTGTATTTGGAATCCTGTGTACGGCCACCTTTATTCAGAGAAGGTATCACCATAGAATCAGGATAGCCCTGAATGAAGCAGAAATTGCAAACCAGGCCAAAACGGATTTTCTGGCCAATGTTTCTCACGATATCCGAACCCCCATGAATGCAATTATCGGCATGGCCACCATAGCTGAGATGGAGGAGGATAACCTGGACCAGATGCGCAAATGTGTCCGCCAAATCAAGAAATCATCCATTCATCTGCTCTCCATTATCAATGATGTGCTGGATATGAGTGCCATTGAGAAAGGAAAATTCACGCAAAAGGAAGATGCATTCCGGATATCGGAAATGCTGCAGGAGATGGGCAGCATGATGGAACAGCAGGCCAGGGATAAATCCCTGTCATTTGAGATGGATATGTCCGGAATCCGTCATGACAATGTGATTGGGGATATGTACCATCTAAACCGTATTGTCATGAATCTGATTAATAATTCAATCAAATTCACAAGGCCCGGGGGATGGGTCCGAGTCAGGGTGACTGAACAGGAATGCAGTCAGGAAAACCAGGCTGCGTATCAGCTGAAGGTCAGCGACAATGGAAGAGGCATGAGCAAGGAATTCCAGCAGCACCTGTTCGAGCCGTTTGAACGTGAACACAGCAGTACGGACAGCAAGCTGGAAGGCACTGGACTGGGACTGTCCATTGTGAAGCATATCGTGGATATGATTGGCGGAGAGATTCATGTGGAAAGCCAGCTGGGCCAGGGAACGGAATTTACGGTATCCTTTTGTCTTGAGATTGACACCAGCAGCAGGAACGATGAGTCCCGGACAGACCAGGAGCTTCATTATGAAAACCGGCGGGTCCTGCTGGTGGAGGATAATGAAATCAACCGGGAGATTGCGGGGACTATATTGGCACATACCGGGCTTGCTGTTGATTATGCTTCTGACGGCCTGGAAGCCGTGGAAATTTTGGAAAAGGCATCTCCTGAAACCTATGATTTGATTTTCATGGATATTATGATGCCGCGAATGGACGGGTATGAAGCGTCCCGTCAAATACGGAGTATGGGAGTGACTATTCCTATTACAGCCATGACAGCCAATGCCTTTGCAGAGGACAGAAGGAAGGCTGCCAATGCAGGGATTGACGACTATCTGGCAAAGCCCCTTGAGATGGGGGAACTGAACCGGGTGCTGAGGAAGTTCCTGGGATAGAAGCGGCACAATCCGCAAAGCCGCCTGAGCGGAATAAACTGATTCATATGATAATAAATGGAGTGTCTGCAGTGGGAATTTGCAGGCACTCCATTTTAAATCCATGCCTTCAGGACTGCCCTGCCATATAAAAACAATTGTCCTGCAACTTTTGACCGCTTAAATGAGTCTAAAGATATGAGTGTGTACAAAAGAGAGGGTGGGAAAATGGTTTTCAGCAGTTTGGAATTTATCTTCCGGTTTCTTCCGGCGTTTCTGTTTATTTACTATATCATTCCGGGCAAAGGGAAGAATCTGTGGCTGCTTATGGGCAGTCTGGGTTTTTACTTTTATGGGGTCAGAGACACCCCGTTTTATTTTGTCCTCCTGATTCTGTCCATTTTGGTGAACTACCGGATTGGGATATTGATTGGGAGACGCAGAATCGGCAGATTCCGGAGACGGTGGCTGATTTACGGAGTCATATATAATCTTTTTTGGCTGATTCTTTTTAAATACTGCGGTTTTCTGGTTCAGAACCTGAACCTGATGTTGAGTTTGGCCCGGATTCCCGCGGAGCTGCCGGTCATTGCGCCGGTACTGCCTGTGGGAATTAGTTTTTATACATTCCAGGCCATTTCTTATCTGGCGGACGTGTACCGGAAAACAGTTCCTTACGAACGCTCCCTGGTGGGGTTCGGCATGTATATCAGCATGTTTCCGCAGCTGATTGCAGGTCCTATCGTCACCTATTCCTCTGTCCGGCGTCAGATTGGATTCCGGCGGATTACGTTTCAGTCCATTGAGGACGGTCTGCGGGATTTCACAATCGGACTGGGATTCAAGGTACTTTTGGCCAACCGGATTGGCGGACTGTGGAACGAGGTTCAGGCAATCGGCTATGACAGTATTTCCACACCCATGGCCTGGCTTGGTCTGGCGGCTTTCAGTCTTCAGATTTATTTTGACTTCTGCGGGTATTCCCTCATGGCTAAGGGGCTGGGCTCTCTGATGGGCTTTCAGCTTCCGGATAACTTTCATGAACCCTATATGTCCCTGTCCATGACGGAATTCTGGCGGAGATGGCATATGACTCTGGGCAGCTGGTTCCGTGAATATGTTTACATTCCGTTGGGCGGCAACCGGTGCGGAACCTTTCTCACCTTCCGGAATCTGTTTGCGGTCTGGATTCTGACCGGATTCTGGCACGGGGCAAGCTGGAATTTTATTGTCTGGGGCCTTTTATTGTTCTTAATTATATCTGTGGAGCGGCTGGGCCTTCTCAGGATATTGGAACGGTGGAAGGTGATTGGCCATCTCTACATGCTGTGCATGATTCCGCTGACCTGGCTTGTGTTTGCGGTCACGGATATGAAGCAGACTGCACTGTATGTCCAGAGACTGTTTCCTTTTTTGCAAAATCTGTTCCCGTTTCATCAGGAACAATGTTTCTATTTCAGCGGCGATTATATGAAGTACGGAAGACTCTATGCATTCTCCCTGGCAGCCGGACTGCTGTTTATGACCGGCATCCCCATGAGGTTTTATGCCCGGTTCAGATATTCCATGGTTACGGCGGCTGGGCTTCTGGCTGTCTTTTGGCTGTGCGTGTACTGTATGCATATGGGGATGGATGACCCATTTCTGTATTTCAGATTTTAGGCAGAGGTGTAGAGATGAGAAGATATTGGTACAGCATTTTTTTGACATGCAGCATCGTCGTCATGGCAACCGCAAATCTGTCACCGGACAGACATGGCAGCATTTCCGTGAGCCAGGCAGCAGACAGGACAGATTCAGGGCCGGACCTGCGGATGGCAGTCCGGGAAACCGCAGTCACGGAAACAGCAGCCCGGGAAATATCAGTCACGGAAACAGCAGCCCGGGAAACAACCGCCCGGGAAACCGATGGAATCAGTATAGAAACCGATTTTTCAGAGGCCCTGTTTATCGGTGATTCGCGGACAGTGGGGCTTTATGAGTATGGGGATTTAGGCCGGGCAGAGGTGTTTGCCAATTCCGGCATGTCGGTATTTAACCTTCTGAATACCCGGGTTTCACTTAAAAATGGAGACAGGCAGAATCTGGACCAGGTTTTATCGTCAGGAGATTTCAAAACCATTTATCTCATGCTGGGCATCAATGAGCTGGGATATGACATTCAAAGCATTGTCACCCAATACCGGGATATGGTGGACTGGATTCGTGGAAAACAGCCTGGGGCAATCCTGATATTGGAGGCCAATTTACATGTCACCGGGGAAAAAGCTGCCAGGAGCAGTATTTATAACAACCAGAGAATCGATGAGCTGAACAATGCCATCCGGAAAATAGCAGAGGACACCGGCTGTCTCTATTTGGATGTCAACCCCATTTTTGACGACGGGAATGGAAATTTGTCCGCTGCTTACTCCACTGACGGCGCCCATATTCTGGGGAAATACTATTCCGTATGGGCGGATTGGCTTCGGACCAATTCAGCGGAATCATAGTCCCTGATGAGCAGAGGGATGGAGGATACTTTGCGGCATGGGTTGATGAAAGGCGGTTCCTGGGAAGGTGGGAAGGTCCGGCAGGCGCCATGCCCTAAAAGCATGATGCAGGCAGTGAATCTAAGCATTAGACATTATCAACGCTGTTAATTATAATATGGGTGTAAGGAGATGGTTTATATTTCTTTATGCCCATATTAATTTAAACACAGATAGAAACGGAGGACAAGAGAATATGAAAAAAATCACGGCCCTTTTGCTTACGCTCTCAATGACCTTATCTCTGGCAGCCTGCACCGGGAGCAGCAGACCGGAACGTACAGCTGCCGGCACTGCGGGAAATATATCAGCTAAGGCCGGTGGGGAGGCTGGGACAGATACACCGGACAGCGCCGCGGACAAACCCGACGTCACAGAGGCAAGCGGGAATGATGATACCGGAAATGACAGTAATATCCTGGTTGCTTATTTTTCCGCCACAAATACCACAAAAGGCGTGGCAGAACATATAGCCAGCGGACTGGGTGCTGATTTATATGAAATAGTTCCGGAAGAACCTTATTCAGATGCGGATTTAGACTACGGCAGCGATAAAAGCCGCAGCACGATTGAGATGAACGACCCGTCCTCGCGTCCGTCTATATCCGGCGCAGTGGATAACATGGAGCAGTACGATATTGTGTTCATTGGTTATCCAATCTGGTGGGGTGAGGCTCCTAAAATTGTAAGCACCTTTATGGAGAGCTATGATTTTTCTGGAAAGACAATCGTTCCTTTCTGCACCTCAGGCAGCAGCGGCATAGGGTCCAGCGCATCAAACCTGGAGGAATTGACAGATAAGGCCCAGTGGCTGCCAGGGCAGAGATTCCAGGGCGGGAGCTCCCAGGAGGAAATTATGGCATGGGTAGAGGGCCTTGGACTTGATATGGCCCGCAATTCCTCTGATGGAATGGGGCCTATGTAATCCCGGAATAGAAATTCAAGCCAGAATAATATATAATCCTGAGGAACCTGAATAATTTGGTTCCTCAGGATTTTCTGCATATTCTGCCCTGTTTCCCATAGTCTCCGGACAATGAATACAAATATAGACAGAGTTGATTTTCAGACTGCTTTTTAATGGAATCATTGTCTGTTATTGCCGCAGATGTTATAATAAACAAATATAGACAGAGAATTCGTCCTCATGTATCCTTGTCAATAACACCGTGAACATAACAGAATGAGGCAAAGGCCGCAGACGGCCGAAAACGGAAATGAAAGGAGCGTGCAGCATGAATCAGGCAATTTCCGCGTCCGGGGCGCAGATGAAAGAGGCGCTGGACCTTGCGCCCATGGCAGTTTTAGTCAGTTCAGCCGGAGACAACCGGCTTTTATATGCGAACCGCCTGGCAAAGGATGTATTTTTAAAGGACTTGGAGGAAGGCGAAAACGGCTTTTTCCCCGCAGGCCCAGAATCCATGGCAGGGGAGTACCGGCATCCGGTGAACCATCGCATCTACCGGTTCAACGTCCAGCGGATTGACTGGGGCGGTGAACCGGCACATATCCAGTATATCTCAGATATTACGGATATGGTTTCCGCCAGCGAGAAAACCCAGAACATTATTAACTCCATTCCCGGAGGCATTGCCATTTATCGTGTCACGGATGTTTTTGAGACTGTATATTTCTCAGACGGGGTTTCGGCCCTGTCCGGTTATTCGGCAAAAGAGTACCGCAGACTGGCAGGACAGGACGCAGCCAATTTAATTTATGAGGAAGATATCGGGATAGTGAAAGCCAAAGCAAACGAGGTGATAGAAAGCCGTGGAACGGCCATGCTGGAATTCCGCAAAAAGCACCGTGACGGCCATGTTGTATGGGTCCGCGCCCAGGCCAAGTGGATGGGGGAGGAGAATGGCTGTCCGCTTCTTCACTGTGTGTTCCACAATATTTCTGACATAAAGGACGCCCAGTTTGAAATGGAACAGCTTTTGAATTCCATTCCCGGAGGCATTGCCAGCTACCGGCTGGAAGGCCAGCAGCTGGTTCCGGTCTTTTATTCAGACGGGGTTCCGGCCCTGTCAGGTCACAGCAAGGAAGAGCTTAATGCCCTGGTGGCGGACAACACGCTCAACACTGTCTATGAGCTGGACCGGGAGCGGGTCAGTGAGGCTGTGAAAACCGCTCTGCGCAGCGGGGAAGTTCTGGATATCTCCTATCGGATGTATCATAAGAACGGAACCCTAATCTGGATACATGTCAGAGGCCGCCGCATGGGCCCGTTGACTGAAACAGCAAGATTTTATGCCGTGTTCACGGGGATGTCCGAGGAAGCGCGTCTGTTCCAGAACATGGCCAATGATACGGCGGACGGCATCTATGTGATTGGAAAAGAAAATTATGAGCTGCTCTACCTAAACGAGTCCGGGGATTTGTTTTCCAAAGGCCGTTCCTGTCTGGGACAGGCATGTTATTCCGTCCTGCATGGAAAAAGTGAACCCTGCGGTTTCTGCACCCTGAAAAGCCATAAGCCGGATGGGAAAGAACATGAAATGATGGCAGACGACTCTGGCCGTGTTTTTACCACCCATTTTCGTGAAATCGACTGGAATGGCATACCGGCCTATGTGAAATATATCCGGGATGCCACAGAGGAGGTCAGGACCCGCAGGGAACGGGACCGCCTGGAACAGTATTTTCAGAACATGTTAAAAAATCTGCCCGGCGGGGTGGCTGTGGTGCGCTATGAAAAGGATGGCAGCCTGGTCCCTGAGTATATTTCAGAGGGACTGGCAGCAACCACCGGAATGACTCTGGAAGAAGCCTGGAAGCTCTATCAGAAAGACGCATTGACGGGCGTTCATCCGGATGACCGGGAACACGCGCTGTCGCAGCTGGCGGAATACCTTGCAAGCGGTAAGAACCGCTGGGAGATTGAGTACAGGCTTCTGAACGGTTCCGGGGAATATGTATGGGTCAAGAATACCCTGTCTCTTATCCGGTACGAGGATGGCGTCCGGAAAATTTATTCTGTGTACAGCGATATGACAAAGGAGCACGAGGAACGGGCTCATGTCCGTCAGCAGTACAATGACCTGATACTGCAGCATTACCAGCGGCCTGACCCCAACGCCCTGGTGCTTGGCCACTGCAACATCACCCAGGATAATATAATAGAAATCATTGACCGCACGGGTATGGAACTCCGGAAAACCTTCGGGTCTGTCCGTGAAGAGTTTTTTACCGGTCTTTCAACCCTGATTGAGGACGGGGACCAGCGGCAGGCTTTTAAGGATATCTACATGCGTGAGCCGGCTCTTGCCGCTTTTAAACGGGGAGAAACAGAACAAAAGCATGAATTCTATATACAGCTGCCCGGCGAGGACATCGGCCGGTATGTGCTGTTTGAGATGCACATGGTTTCCACGCCGGACAGCGGCGATGTTACAGGAATATTAACCGTAACGGATATTACGGAGCAGACAGTAGCAGACCGGATTCTCCATCAGCTTTCGGTTACCGGCTATGATTTTGCGGCGGATTTGGATTTGAAGCGGGATACATATAAAATTCTGTCCCTGGACGCCAATGCCCGCTTTGTCCCCCCGCGGCAGGGGCCTCACTCCCGGTGGATGGACTATATGATGAAGAACAGGGTGGTTCCCAGGGACCGGGAGCAATACTGGAACGGCCTGAGCCTGGGATGCATGTCCCAGCGTCTGGAACAGGGCGGGGCCTATACATTTGCCTTTTCCCTTATTGATGATGACGGGGAAATCAGGACGAAAAACATGACGGTTTCTCCGGTTGATTTGCGGTTGGGACGGGTCTGCCTGTCCAGAACAGATATTACGGAATCCATCCGGGAACAGCAGCGGCTGCTTCGGGTCATTGCCTATACCTGTGAGCTGGCCGGTTTTATTGATGTCTCCACAGGCGGTCTTGTCATGTATACCAGGCAGATGGTCCTGGAAAACCTGCCGCCTCATACAGCAGGAAACTATAATGAGGTATTGGACAATCTGGCTGGCTATTATGAGAAAGCAGCGGACCGTGAAACGGTGAAGCAGCAGTTCCGCCTGGAAACCCTGCGCAGGGAACTGGAGGAAAGGCCGGATGGGTATGATTTTGTCCTGCCCTATTGGTCAGGGGAAGGACTGCGGTACAAGCAGGTCAATGTATTATGGGGTGACCAGAACCATAAGACAGTTTGTCTGGTGCGTTCCGATGTGACGGATATGCTGGCCGCTGAACGGGCGGCAAAAACAGAACTGGAACGGGCATTGGCGCTGTCGCGGGAGGCCAGCCGTGCAAAAAGCGACTTTTTGTCCGCAATGAGCCATGATATCCGTACGCCCATGAATGCCATTATGGGAATGACAACGCTGGCAAATGCCAATATTGGTGATTCCATCCGGGTACAAAGCTGTCTGCAAAAGATAGCCATGTCTTCCAGACATCTGCTGAGCCTGATTAATGACATCCTGGATATGAGCCGGATTGAACAGGCCAAAATCCAGCTGAACCGGGAACGATTCTGTCTGCCGGAGCTGGCTGCCCAGGCCACGGAGATTATCGCGCCCCAGGCGGAGGCGGCCGGACTGCAGTATGAAGCCCGAATCAGCGGGATGCGGAACCCCTGCTGCTGCGGGGACGCGCTGCGCACCAGCCAGATTTTGATTAATATACTGGGAAATGCGGTAAAGTTTACTCCGAAAGGCGGTTCAGTACATTTTTCCGTTGAAGAAATTCCCTCTGTAAAGGGAAAACAGTGGGTGCGCTACCGTTTTACGGTCAGCGATACAGGGATTGGAATGTCGGAGGAAACCCTGGCACATCTGTTTGAGCCATTTACGCGCAGCAGGGCGGTGTCCCGGGTGGAAGGCTCAGGACTGGGCCTTAGCATTGTCAAGGGACTGGTGGACCTCATGGGAGGAACCATATCCGTTCAGAGTGAGCTGGAAAAGGGCTCCACCTTTATAGTGGAACTGGAGGGGAAGATTGCCGCGGCTCCTGAGGCAGCTGAAATCAGGAAGCCTGAGGAACCGTCAGGACAGCCCTTTGCAGGAAAACGGTTTCTGGTGGCTGAGGACAATGAGATAAATGCTGAGATTTTATGTGAAATCCTTCGGATGTATGGGGCGGAATCAGAAGTAAAAGAAAACGGTGCCTTGACTGTACAGGCCTTTTTTGCCGCGGAGCCGGGAACCTATGATGCCATTCTGATGGATATACAAATGCCGGAAATGGACGGCTACCAGGCTGCCCGGGCTATCCGTGGGGGAGCTGGTTTGGATGCTGAAGCCGTGCGTGCCGGTGCGGGAGCATACGCAGCCGCCAGGGCGGACGCAGGTACAATCCCCATCATTGCCATGACCGCCAATGCTTTTGCAGAGGACATCCATGCAGCCATGGAGGCCGGTATGGACGCCCATATAGCAAAACCCATTGACATAGGAATACTGCGGGAAACGCTGAAAACAGCGCTGGCAGATTAGAAGAGGCTGGATATATCCGGCTGATTTGCGATTTTATTTTCCCTGAAAGGAACACATATGATAAAAGATTTTGAGGACATGGAGCATCAACAGGAAAACCTTTTAAGAAGCATTATCAATTTATTTGTATACAATAACTGCGACTATTTTATTTATCTGGATGTGAAGAACAACCGTTATACCATGTTCAGCGGCAGTCAGTCCGGAACACCCCTTCCTCCCACTGAATGCCAGGATTACTCCACGGAAATTATCAAATATGCAAATGATTATGTGGTGCCGGAAGACAGGGAGCATGTAATCCGGGAAATGGGGCTGGGCCGGGTCATTGAAGAACTGGAGAAATGGGGAAGGCATGTTATTTACTGCGGTGTTGAGGACCCGGTGCGCGGATATACAAGAAAACAATTGGAATACCGTTATTATGACCGGGATAAGCAGATGGTGCTCCTGTCCAGAACTGACCTGACCGACCTGTATATGGAACAGCAGCGGCAGCAAAAGGCATTGCAGAAGGCTTTACAAACAGCAGAAGAAGCAAATCAGGCCAAAAGCCTGTTCTTTCTAAATATGTCCCATGATATCCGTACGCCCATGAATGCCATAGTGGGATTTGCCACGCTTCTGGAACAGGAGGCGTACAGCGAGGAACGGGTGCGGGAGTATACGGAGAAAATTCTCAGTTCCAGCAGGCTGCTGCTCTCGCTCATTAATGATGTTCTGGATATCAGCCAGATAGAGAACGGAAAGACCGTGCTGAATACATCGGAAATTGACCTAGGGGAGCTGGTGAAGGAACTGGATACCATGATACGTCCCCAGACACAGGAACATAGGCAGGAATTTTGCGTGAGACTGGAAGAGACAGTCCATACAGTACTTCTGGGAGACAGGATTCGTATCACGCAAATCATGATGAACATTTTAAACAATGCAGTCAAATACACACCGGATGGAGGACGGATTGATTTTATAGCCAGCACAGCCCCGCTGCAGACAGGGGACAGGACAGAGGTTTGTTTTACGGTCAGGGATACCGGAATTGGGATATCACGGGATTTTGTGGAGAACATATATGAGCCCTTTTCCAGAGAAAAAAATAAATTTGTAGATGGGATACAGGGAACTGGGCTGGGACTGGCCATAACCAGAAATCTGGTGGACCTGATGGGCGGATCAATCGAAGTGGACAGTGAACCTGGGAAGGGAAGCACATTTACGGTACGGTTCCAATTGCAGAGTGTGAATGTGCAGAATTCAGATATGAGGAGTTCAAACCTGCATAGTCCAGACATAAAGGATACAAGGGGGACAGGATTCAGCCAGCGGGCAGGAGGACAGGGCGAAAAAACAGAGGTCCGAAGCCTGCCATTACAGGGAATCCGCATCCTGGCGGCTGAAGACAATGAGCTGAATGCTGAAATCCTTTCAGAGCTTCTGCGCATAGCGGGAGCAGAATGTGAAATTGTGCCCAATGGACAGGAGGCGGTCCGCCGTTTCCAGGAATTACAGCCCGAGGCCTGTAACCTGATTTTAATGGATGTAAGTATGCCGGTCATGGACGGCTATGAGGCGGCCCGCAGCATCAGAAAGCTGGACTGTGAAAAAGCAGGAACAATACCCATCATCGCCATGACGGCCAATGCCTTTACCGAGGACCGGGAAAAAAGCCGGGCAGCCGGAATGAATGCCCATCTTTCCAAACCAGTGGATGTCGGTAAGCTCATTCAGACTATACTGGAATATATATGTTAACAGGACGCTGTGGGTCAGGCCAGAGGGATTGCTCCCTCTTTCCTGCCTGATAACCTGCCTGCATTCAGTCTGGCAGTTTCCGCTGACTTTCAGATTAGGAAAAGACATAAGTTTGGCCCGGACGCTTGCGCCCGGGCCTTTCTTATGGTAAAATTTGTATAATATACATGGGCAGAGTTAGAATGACTGCCTTCCATCTGCTCCGTCACTGTAACTCTGATGGCTGATGTCCCGCAGGAGGACGGCAGTGGCACATCATACGATTTCAACGAAAGAACGGAGGATTTATGGGGTTATTATTAATGAAGCAGAATCCGGAGTTTCAGAGATTGACAAATGAAATATTTAACCGGCAGCTCTCGCAGGACGCCCGTTTGCAAAAGGAACTGGACGGCCGTGCCAGGCAGAAAATGTATCAGGATGTACAGTATAATGTGGACTTTCTTTATACTGCCATGGAGCTGGAGGACGAAGGAATCTTTGAACGGTACGCAAGATGGCTCTACCAGCTTCTCGTTCCGCTGATGCCCTACTGCACCAGGGAAAGGGTGAAGGATATCATGACGGACCATTATGAGCTCATACGCAGCTCCATGGAGGCAGTCATGGAAGAAGAGAAACGGCCCAAGCTTCACCGCCTTCTGGACTGTGCTGTCCGCGTCACGGCCGAGGAATATGAACATGGCGGCTACCATGAAAAGGAGGACGGATACCAGGAGGAGGGATGCCGGGGGGACGGAACAAAGGAGCCTGGAACGAAGGGGACGGAAACAAACCGGGGCGGAGCATATGAACAGGAGATAACACAATATTTATCCTCCATGCTCCGGTCCGATATGAAAGGTTCCATGGCTCTTATAACAGAATATGTAAATCTCGGTATTCCTCTGAGCGACATCTGCGTGGATATTGTGGCCGAAGCAATGAGAAGGGTAGGCGATTTGTGGCACAGCCACCGGATTTCTGTGGATATGGAGCATTACTGTACCTCGATTACCCAGTTATCCCTGTCCCAGCTTTACCCGCTGATTTTCAACCAGCAGCGGAAGGGCAAAAAGGTACTGGTGGCATGTATTGGCAGTGAGCTCCATGAGATAGGCGCGCGCATGGTGGCGGATATGTTTGAATACAATGGCTGGGACAGTATTTACCTGGGCGCTGCTGTTCCGGTAGAGTCGGTTGAAAACGCCATCATGGAGCATCAGCCGGTCCTGGCTGCCTTATCCGTCACCATGCCCCAGCATCTGCCGCTGTGCAGGGCTGCCGTGGAACAGCTGCGGAAAACATGTCCGCAGGTGAGAATTGCGGTGGGCGGTCTGGCGTTTGAACATACGGATATATGGAAAAACTGGGATGTTGATATCTACACAAAAGATGCCAAGGAACTTGTGACATGGGCGGATGAAACGATATAATTACTTTAAGGCAAACAGCAAAGAGGTAAAAAATGATTTCTAAAAAGAAGATTCTGGTGGTAGAAGATAACAAAATGAATCGTATGCTGCTGTGTGAAATAGTGACATCCGTCTCAATTTATGAAGTGCTGGAAGCTGAGAACGGACAGGAAGCCCTTCGCATACTAAAGCAGTATGGGGAGGAAATTTCCCTGATTCTCCTGGATTTGGTCATGCCGGTTATGGACGGATATACCTTTCTCTCCATCATAAAAGAAGACCCCGCATACGCATCCGTCCCCGTGATTGTCACAACCCAGAGCGACAGTGAGTCCGACGAGGTTACGGCACTTTCCAGGGGAGCAACGGATTTTGTCACCAAACCTTATAAAGCAGAGGTAATCCTTCACAGGATAGCCAATATTATCAATCTGCGCGAAACAGCCTCCATGGTCAATCTCCTGCAGTATGACCGGCTCACCGGGCTGTTCAGCAAAGAATTTTTTTATCAGCGGGTCAAGCCGTTTTTAGAGCAAAGACCAGACCGGGAATACGATATTATCTGTTCCGATATTGAGAATTTTAAATTGGTGAATGATATCTTCGGTGTTCCGGCAGGGGACCAGATTCTCCGCGGTATAGCTGATATGTACATAAACCAGGTAGGCGAAAGGGGAATCTGCGGACGGCTGACTTCGGACAAATTTGTCTGCCTGATTGAACACCAGTCACGGTACAGGGAGGAATGGTTCAGGGAGGCAGTAAGGAAAATCAATGAATTATCCAATGTAAAAAATATTGTGATGAAATGGGGCATTTATTCCAAGGTGGACAGAAGCCTTTCTGTGGAGCAGATGTGCGATTGGGCCCTGTTGGCGGCCCAAAGCATCAAAGGCCAGTATGGAAAATATTACGCCTATTACGGGGACCAGCTGCGGAGCAGGCTTCTGCTTGAGCAGGCAATCACAGACAGCATGGAGTCCGCCCTGGCAAAAGGGCAGTTTAAGATTTACCTGCAGCCCAAGTACAGAATCAGGGACAATGCACTTTCCGGAGCCGAGGCACTGATACGATGGAACCACCCTAAATTAGGCATTCAGTCCCCTGGACAGTTCATCCCCATATTTGAGCAAAACGGCTTTATTACAAAGCTGGACCAGTTTGTGTGGGACCGGACCTGCGCCGTGCTGCATGAATGGGACCAGAAGGGGTATCCTCAGCTGTCTGTATCAGTGAATGTGTCCCGGGCTGATATCTATAACGCGGAGCTTGCAGATGTACTGATGAGCCTGGTGGAAAAATACAGCCTTACGCCGTCAAGGCTTCATCTGGAAATTACAGAAAGCGCTTATACGGAAAATCCAAAACAAATCATTGATACGGTAACACACCTTCGCAAACTGGGGTTTGTAATTGAAATGGATGATTTCGGCAGCGGGTATTCATCCCTGAACATGATTAACCAGATGCCCCTGGATGTTTTGAAGCTGGACATGAAATTCATCCAGAATGAGACAGCCAAACCAGTTCACCAGGGTATCCTTCGGTTCATCATGGGACTGGCTCGCTCCATGAACTTAAATGTGGTAGCGGAAGGCGTGGAGACAAAAGAACAGCTTGAACGGCTCCGCCAGTTTGGCTGCGATTATGTCCAGGGATACTACTTTGCCAGGCCCATGCCCTGTGAGGAATTTGAGACTCTTTTAGGCCGGTCGGTCCTGGAACCGGCGGTATTTTCCTGTCCCAATGATGACAGGAAAATACTGCTGGCTGCCGATGAAATATGCCGCAGAAGAGAGCTGGACCTTCAGAAAGAAGCGTACAGGGATTACATGACGGACCTTCTCAACCGCAGAGGTTTTATGATGGCAATGGAGATGGTGCGTATGGAAGAAGGGCCATGCGCAGTATTTTTCTTTGATTTGGACGGACTTAAGAAAATCAACGATACCTATGGGCACAGCAAAGGAGACGAGGCAATCTGCCGGTTTGGAGAAATTCTGCGCGCCCATACCCGGGAAACAGATGTGGCGGCCCGCTATGGAGGCGATGAATTTGTTGTTGTGATGAAATGTATGAGGACAGAGGAGGATGCAGTTAAGAAGGGAGAGGAAATCTGCCGGGCCATCCAGGAGGACTGGGTGTTCCAGGAGGTACCGTCGGCCTGCTCGGCGGGAATCGCCATCTGGAATCTGAGGGAACCGATTCAGGAAGTAATTGAAAAGGCGGACCAGGCATTGTACCAGGTGAAGCGGGAAAGCCGGGGCGGATGCCGTCTGTGGAAAGCTTGAAACCGGCGGCTCACATCCTGTTCCAGTGACGGAAGCCTCATAATAAAGGGCAGTGATGCCTAAATGATTGCGGAGCTGACGTGGCTATGGTATACTGACATTAGTTCCTATGTGAACAGGGACCTGATATTTTATTAAAAAAGAATAGGGAAGCAGGGAGCAGGAAGATGGAGAAACGGGGATTTTTTCTTACACTCATTTTCATTGGCGTCACATTGATTACAGGATGTGGGAACCGGAGGCCAGATTCCGGCGTTAATCCGGCTGCTGAGGCTTTTTCAGGTCCCCAGTACCAATGGCAGAAGGAGTATCCCGAACCCCTCAGGATTCTGGGCATTTATCCTGATTTGGAGAGAACCTATCTTGACAGGGCATTCAAACGCTATGAAACCCTTACAGGCAATCAGCTGGAACTTATCCAGGTGGACCGTGAGGAGTTTGAACAGCGGATGTCCAGGGGCTTCCAGGGGCTGGAAGAGGAGCCGGATGTCATTCTCAGCTATGGGGGAACCAATATTGACGCTTATCACCCCGATGAGAACCTTTATGATTTTACCGATGCCCCATGGGTGGATGACCTGACTGATACCTCCATTAACCAGGCTGTTTATAATGGCAGAATTATCGGCATTCCCCATTGGGAAGCTTCCATTTCAGGCACCCTATATAATAAGACCATTTTTAAGCAATACCATTTGGAAATCCCCAAAAACCAGGAGGGGTTTATGGAACTGTGCGCCGTTCTCTCAGAACATGGAATCACCCCGCTCTATATACCGGGCAGGGAGCCATCCATGTTTTTGTACCAGTTTCCGCTGGATTCCATTGTGGAGGATACAGATATCCTTAATGGACTGAATGACGGAAGCCTTTCCTACAGCGATATCCCGCAGATGAAGCAGATTGTCTCATGGTATAGGACAATGGCCCATAAAGGATATATGGGAGAGTCCTATCTTACCGGTGACTGGTCCGGCATGGAGTCTGCAATGAGCAGCGGACAATATGCCATGATGCTGTGCTGGGACACCTGGCTTTATACGGATTACAAAGGGAATCCGGATGAGTTTGGCCTTATGCCTGCTTTTGTGGGCGTACCGGAAGAAGGTACCTATGAGGGGCCGAATCTTGGCCTTTTCCTTGTAAATAAAAACAGCAGGAGCCTTGAGAGTGCCTTGAATTTCATTACCTTTTTGTCAGACCCCTATAATTATAACGCTGCCTTTGAAGGAATTTATACTGCCCCTGTATTCAAAAACCAGATAAACAGCATATCAACCCCTCAATATCAGGAAGCGGAACGCTTGATTGAACGGAACTACAGGTCATCCACTGCCTGGCTGAGAATCAGGGGATTTTCCCAGATGGATGCAGCGGTCATTCAGGAATATATGAAACCGGATAACAAATGGACTGCAGAAGAATGCCTTAAACAGATGGATATGCTGAGAGACAGCCGCCTGAACCAGCTGACGGCAGACGGTTCAGGAGGGATTTCCCAATGAAAGACTTGCATAAGAAATGGTATGTGGTTCTGGCAGCTCTGTTCTTCGCAGTTATGTTGGCGGGTTTTATCCTGTGCACAGCCTCCTATATCAAAAAATTCAATCAGACGCTGAAGGAGGAAAACCAGGCGCGTCTGGAGGAAATATCCGACCATATCACCGCCTATGTCCAATCCATTGTGACCGATACGCAGGATGCCCTTGAAACAGCGGCGCTGGCAACCTATGCTATCCGGGATGAAAACAGGCTGATTTATCTGAACAATGTTGCATCCCGCCACGGTTTTGCCTATGTGGGTTATGCCTGGGAAGACGGTATGCTTCACTCCACAGAGCCTTCCCAGAATACAGATATTTCCCGGGAGGCCTGCTATCAGGAGGCCATGGAAGGAAGATTCTCAATGTCCGGTCATGTCCGGCGTATTTTGTCCGACCGTGCGGTATCCGGAATCATCATGGCAGCCCCCATCAAAAACAAGGATGGAAAACCAATCGGCGCTTTGGTTGCTTTGCTGGAAACATCGCGGTTAAAAGAAGCTCTGGATATTGAAAGTTTTGGCGGGGAAGGGTATTCTTATATCATTGACGAAAAGGGCAGCCTTCTTCTCCATAACAAGAGCATGGATTACAACAATTTTTATAAGGTTCTGGACAATGTGCAGCTGGAAGACGGGAAAAGCAAGGCGGAGATTATGGAAAGCATTGCCGCCGGCGAATCGGGCATTTTTTCATACAGCCAGCTGGGAACATCCCAATATGCCTATTATGCACCTATGGGATTTGATTCCTGGACGGTTCTCACCATTGTGTCCGGGAAAGTCATTACACAGAAGACCGCAGTCCTTACAAAGGAACTTGTAACCCTGTGTATTGTGTTTATTGTTGTATTTATGTTCCTTCTGGCTGCATCGGGCATTTCCTGGGTGAATTCCCAGAACCAGCGTCAGCGTTCCAGACTCAAATCGGAATTTATGGCAAATGTGAGTCACGAAATCCGAACGCCGATGAATGTTATCATCGGAATGAGCGAGCTGCTGCTCCAAAGCGACTTAACAGATGTCCAGAAGCGGTATGTTCAGGGAATCCGGAACTCCGGGCACGGCCTGATTACCATTATCAATGACATCCTGGACATGTCTAAAATTGAGTCGGGGCTGTTTGAAATCTTGGCAGATGAATATGATATCCGGGAGCTGATAAAGGAGCTTGCGGTCATGGCCGAAACCCGTATCGGCAATAAGCCGGTGGACTTTGTAGCGGATATCGACGAAGCACTGCCGTGCCGTCTGGTGGGCGACCGGGACCGCATTAAGCAGATTCTGCTGAACCTGATTGGAAATGCCGTCAAATTTACTGAACAGGGTCAGATTACCTTAAGCGCCGGATGTTTGGAGGAAAACGGAAAATTTTATCTCAGAATCAGGATTGCAGACACCGGCATCGGCATCAAAAAACAGGATGTATCAAAGTTGTTTGTCAGCTTCAGCCAGCTGGATGCCTACCAAAACCACAACAAGGAGGGCACTGGTCTGGGTCTGGCCATTTCAAAATCCTTAAGTCAGATGATGGGAGGAAATATCCAGGTGGAAAGTGAATACGGGAAGGGCTCTGTATTCACCGTGACGCTGCTCCAGGTTCCGGTACATAGAGACGGCAATGAGTCCGGGGAAACCTTGTACAGTGAGTCCGCAGCTTCAGCTCCGTCCGGGTTCCGGACTTTAAACAGCGGAAAGGTACTGGTGGTGGATGATAACAGGATAAACCTGGAGGTTGCATCCCTTCTTCTGAATTCCTTTGGTGCAGAAACAGTATGCGCAGAGTCAGGGAAAGAGGCCATCCGCCTTATTCAGGAACAGGATTTTGATTTGATTTTCATGGACCACATGATGCCCGGTATGGATGGAGTTGAATCTATGAAGCGGATTAAAAAATTAGAGGCGGAAAAGTACAGGCACATTCCGATTGTGGTTCTGACAGCCAATGCAACGGTGGATGCCCGCAGGATGTTCTTTGACGAGGGCTTTGATGCATTTCTGGCCAAGCCTATTGAACTGGCAAATATGTACGAAATACTTAAAACATATCTCGGGACAGCGCCCATGGATATAAACCAGTGAGATAGGACAGGAATGGTTCACAGTGCGGCCTGCATCTATTTACTAACTCACTTTAAAGTGGTATAATGTAAATAGAAAGAGGGTGAGATTATGCGCAACATTATAATCGCTTCAAACAACCAGGAACTGCACCATCTTCTGTCTTCATTTTTAGCACAAGCCGGTTACTCACATGTCTACTCATCCACTGACAGCAAGGAAACCTTCTCTCTGACTTATCGCTATAACCCCAAGCTTATCATCATTGATTTGGAACTGCCTTCGTGTGAATTAACAGATATTTTCAAATTTCTCTCAGGTCCTCAGCGCAGGATTGTGCTCTTTGTGGCCCCTCATCGTGAGGTGGATGAAACTATTTTGGGATTGATAAAAAAGGGCTATACGCGTTTTGTCATACATCCCATTGACCGGAAGCTGTTTTTAAGAGAGGTTGAAGAAATTATCAATTTAAATAAATAGATTCTGATACGCCTGAGAATTTGAATAAACTGGGCAGGACTGATTGGGGCTGTAAAAAACTCCCTCAAAAGAAAAATCGCTGAGGCCGTGTGACTTCAGCGATTTTTTGATATACTTATTATATAGAGGCAATGGGAACAGTTATAGCTGGGTATGTAAAATCCTGTACAAAGAAACAGGGAGCATACGCAATAGTTAACACACTTTATTGCAGCATTCTATTAATCGTGATACAATTATGCCAGTACTTTATCTGAACAGAGTGTGAAATGATTTCCACACAGGAGGAGAGGGATGGAAAAGACAAACGAACTTTATGAGTTACTATATGAGTATTTTGAATCCCGTATTCTCTTTGGATTTTACAGATACGATGAACAGCTGCTGTCGTTACAACAACTCCGAGATATCTTTCATATGGGGCGAAATACGGTTCAGTCTGCACTGGATAAGCTTGAAAAAAACGGATACATAGAAACGCAGGAACGGAAGATTGCCAGGGTTGCATACAGGGGAACAAGAGAGGTATTCAGAGAAAATACCGCCAAGTATTTTGTGCCGCGCAAAGAAGGAATCCTGGATTTTTGCTACGCAGGTGAATTGCTATTTAATCCTATGTGGGAGATAGCGATACATAATCCTGATGCGGACATAGTGGATTATCTAAAGAAAATCCATGGAGCGGAAAGCGCAATGATGGTAGCAATGCCCATAAAGCTGTATCTGGATGTCCTGCGTACCTTTCACAATGATTTACTTCTTAACCTTTACTGGCAATGCCTTCGTTACCTTAATTTTCTGTATCCGAGTAAACGTGAAATCAGAACCGGTACCATAGCGGAGGAAGTATTATCGGTGCGAACAATGGATGATTTAAAGACGGAGTTCGATTCCTATATTGACAGCGCACAAAATAAAGTAATTGATTTCATTGAATCCGCACGCGGTGAGTATCATCTTGAGGCGGTTCCGCAGATTCCGTTTAAGTGGAATATTTATCGCAGCCGTCCCCAGGTACGGTATACACTGGCCACTGTGGTCATACGTGAAATTATATGGGAGCGTTATCCGGTGGGGAGTTATCTTCCGTCCCTGCCTAACATGGCAGAGCAGTACCAGGTATCATTGAGTACGGTGCGCCGTACGGTTGCAGTGCTGAACTCTCTGGGTGTCACCAGGACCTATATGGGGATTGGAACCAAAGTCTGCCTGGAGCCCATGGATTTGAATCTCCTGAAGAAGGATGAAATCCGGGAAAACATGCTGCTGCATGGAGAAGGATTGCAGATTCTGGCATTGACGGTCCGCGGCGTGGCTCTCTTTACATTGGAGTCGGCCACGAAGGAGAAGAGGGATGAACTGCTGCAGGAAATCAGAAAACTTCATGGAAAAACCAGCAGTATCCTGTGCATTGACGTTCTTTTAAGCTTCATCTCCAGAGAATGTCCTTCTGCAATGATACGGGAATGCTATGATAAATTAAGAGAACTGGCTGTATGGGGATATATTTTATCTGCCGTATTGATGAGTACCGGACAGCTGGACAATGATTTGTCTGATTTTATTGGGCGGCTGGAAAAAGATTTACAGTCAGGTGATTTGGCTTCGTTTTCCGATGAATGGAAGTTCTTTATTATGGACAGGTTAAATTACTTTTATTTGAAATTTGCATTTCTAAAATAAGTAGGGATTAGCTTTATGATACTTTACTATGGTCACAAAATAGTATATAACAGCAATACATACGGGGAAACTTCGCACAGTGAGTCCACTGCTTCAGCTCCGCCCGGGTTCCGGACCTGAAACAGTGGCAAGGTAACGGTGGTGGATGCCCGCAGAATGCTCTTTGACGGAGGTTTTTGGTTACTCACATGTCTGCTCGTACACTGGCAGCAAGGAAACCATCTCTCTGACGTATCGCTATAACCCCAAGCTTATTAAACAAATAGAGTCTGATATGCCTGAGGATTTGAATCAACTGGGCAGAACTGATAGTCACAGAGGATTACCGCTTTACTGGTAATCCTCTGTGGCTATGTTAAGGTCATCATATTTTAGGTTGTGATAATTTCAGCTTTGCAAGTTGAGACAAAGGTGGGGTCGCTGTTATTTGATCCGGCCAGAACCAAAACACCGAATTCATTTCGAAGGACCGTGCCCTGTGCAACGGTCTGGCCTCCTGCGTTGATATCTACGCCTGCTGTCCCAACCGGCAGGTAAGCGCGTATGGCGGCCTGACAGTCAGCGTCGCATCCTGTGGGTGCCGGGGTGGGTGCCGGAAGATAGGTGATGGCGTTATTATATTCAGCGCTTGTGACCCTGACAGAGGCAATCCTGCAGATGGAGAGTGCTTCCTGGGGAACGCCCTGCGCATTGGTCAGCTGGAAAAGCCCTGAATTAGGGTTGGTATCAGGCGCCGGCAAAAGCGAGCCCGGCCTTCCGCTGGCATTATTGCCGCTTTCCATGGCAACAATTACATTATCTGTTGGGTAAAGCTGGATTATCTGCTGTAATATATTTCTCATCTGTTGTACACAGGCACAGCCTGCGGATAGAGGAGCAGGGCCGGTTACGCCAGTCGCTCCAGTGGCCCCGGTTGCACCAGTTGACCCGGTTATTCCGGTGGCTCCGGTGGGGCCGGTCAGTCCGGTTACGCCGGTGGCTCCGGTTGCACCAGTCGGCCCGGTTATTCCGGTGGCTCCGGTAGCTCCAGTCGGTCCGGTTACACCAGTGGCTCCGGTTGCACCAGTGCTACCAGTCAATCCGGTTGCGCCGGTTAGTCCCATAGGGCCAGTCGGTCCCACATAGCCTTGCGGTCCCATGGCTCCGGTTGGCCCTGGAATACCCTGGGGCCCGGGAATACCCTGGGGTCCGGGAATACCCTGGGGTCCGGGAATACCCCTGGGGCCAGGAATACCCCTGGGGCCAGGAATACCCTGGGGGCCGGGAATACCCCTGGGGCCGGGATTCCCCTGGGGGCCCTGAGCTCCAGGGCAGCCCCGGGGACCCATTGGACCAGGAACGCCAGGGCAGCCCCGGGGGCCCATTGGCCCGGTTGGACCCTGACAGCATCCGCCGCAAAAAGAGTTAAGATTTGTATTTGCCGGTTCTGTATATCTGCCGTTGTTTTCGGAATAACCGTTGGAATTACATCCATAAGGGTAATCTCCGCAGTTCATACCGTTTGCATAATCATATCTCATTCAATATCACTCCTTCACAATTTCATTGCAGACTGAATACAATTAACCTGTCTGAATTTCCATTCGCTTAGACGTTTTTACATCCATAACATCATATAAAAACTACCACATAAAATCCATTTGGTAAGGACAAGGGTATCAGTTAAGATATTATATGTGGGCGTCCCTGTTTTAGTGTTTTTGGAACTATATGAATGGGTCTGCGGGAACAGCAGTCTGTCAAAAAGATGGTGTTTATATCATAAGTAACGCAAATCTAACATTCTAACTGCATAAATGTAACGGTCATGTTACGCCTGTTATTTATAATATAATCAGACAGTAACAGAAAAACCGGCCCGGCCTGTCACATAGGCGGAGCCGGTTTTTAAACACAGGAGGAATGTATGAAAAAACCAATAAAGAAGGTGGCTGCATGGCTGCTGGTAACAATTCTTATGCTGCAAAATACCATGCTGACAGCCAAAGGAGCAGACTACGGTACAGACGAAACCGTCAGAACACCGGGAATCTACAGGGACGGCCGATATCTGAAGGACCAGGATACAGTGAGAGAACAGGATGTCCTGGAATGGGTCACTGAAGTAAGCTTTTCCGGGGAATCAGAGGAGATAGAGATACCGGAAGGGCTGCTTTACTTTTCCAAAGCCAGGTCCCTTATCACATTAGCAGGACCGGACGGAACAGTAAGGGCAAAAACCAGCCTGTCAGAGGACCAAAGGATATTGACTGTGGAAAATCCGGATTATGAGAAGAAAGAGAGACAGAAAAAGTCAGATGAAAAATTAATGAATTCTGATATCATAACCCCGCCGGATAATTTATTTCCATCAGACAATATATCACCGACGGAAAGCCAGGAGCCAGGAAACGCAGAAGATGACGGCAGCAGCGAAAGTGCCTCCGGCAACAGCCAGGAAAACCCAGGCAATGAAAACTCATCCGGCAACAGCCAGGAAAACCCAGGCAACGAAAACACATCCGGCAACAGCCAGGAAAACCCAGGCAATGAAAGCTCATCCGGCGGCATAATGGACAACAATGACAGCCAAACAATCTCCGGATACAGTAACTCTGCATCCATTCACACGCATCCGGCGCTTCAAGCGTCTATAAGCCCCCGCGGCCGGCATCTTCTGACATCAGCAGAGAAGGATGCTCCGCTCGGCACAGATTCACAGGCAGCAAAGATAAAACAGGAAGATGATGAAAACATCCAGAAGACAGAAGAATCAGACACATGGGAATGGGATTATATCCTGACAGTGCCCTGTACCATTGATACGGAACAGGCCGCGGAGGACGGAACCATAAATATAGAAGGATTAAGTATCCGAATCGCAGGAAACGATGCGGACGGAACAGCCCTGAATGAACTAAAATCCCAGCTTTACAAAGAGGATTCAGATGGCGGAGTGGGAGAGAGGATAACGGGAAACTCTGCTGTCAGTCTGAATACCCCGTTATGGCTTAAAATGTCCATCCCATCCCTGAAGGATATGGATGCCGGAACAACATATCTGATAACGCTTCCGGATGCCCTTTCTCCGGTTGACGACGGAAGTATGTCCCTGGAAAAAGTTCTGGACGGAATATCATCCACTACATTCGGAGAAGTTGTCTGGACCTCCGGTTCCACCGTACTGGAAGTGACATTTATTGACTTCGGGCCAATTGCTGTCAGCGGCGGGACCATAACCTATAAGGATTTAAGAGATGTTGAAATCTACTATTCCTGTAAGCTGAACCATGATAATCTGGATACAGACGACAAGGGAATCGTGACAATCAGCCTGCCCGGAGGCACGGAGGTATCCTTCACCATATCCGAACGTGTACCGCAGCCCCCCAAATTAGAAAAAGACGGAACATGGGATGCCGACGGAACAATACACTGGAAAATCACATACACACAGCCGGTTAAAGGTTATATAGAGGATAACCAGGATTCCATTCCGAAAATCATCCGGGACAGGATTCCTTCTGAATTGGAATATGCGGACGGAACAGCCCGGGCAGCGGCTCATTTAAACACAGTATCCGTCCCTCAATATGATAAGGATACCCAAATCCTGACCTGTGACATCAGCAGCCTGCCCCCCGGCGAGACCGTGGAAATCACCTATGATACCATACTGAAAGATAACACTCTGTCCAATATATGGGCAAGGCCAGGCGGAGGCTTAAGCTTTACCAATCAAGCGGAGGCCTTGGATGAAAATGGCGTTTCCGTAAATCCTTCTATACAGGCCGCAAAAACAGTTCAGGTCCCCTCTGACTGGCCGGGACGGAACATGATAGCAAAACACGGCAGAACCATTGAACCCCAAGCAGATGGTGACCAGTGGAAAATCAACTGGACCGTAACCGTCAATACAGTAAGCAGGGATTTTGAACACCTGTATGTGATTGACGAAATGGGTAAGGGACTGGAACTGGACAAAGACAGCATTTTAATAAATGGAATCAACGCAGATGATATCAGTACAATAGACAAAATAATAACCGCTGACCCGGTCAGCGCAAAGACAATGCTGGAAATCAAGCTGATAGAAAACAGTACTCCCAAAACAGCAGAAGCAGTCTATACAATAACTTATACCACGGCCATTGACCAGGATTATTTTGACCAGAACAACCAGAATAGCCAGGCTGGACAGGGACTGACAGCAGAGGACCTGTCCAATAAAGTGAGCCTTGATTATGCCTGGCCGGACGGCAGCGGTCCTGGCAGCGACCGGATGCCTCCTTCTGTTTCCAAAGGTCCCGGCGACCTGAACATTAATAATAACCTGATACTTAAATCAGCCCGTGCTTACGATAAATCGGCCCATACAATCACATGGACCGTGACCGTCAATCCCAATAAAGTAAACATGACAAGCATACATCTGACAGATGAGCTGATTACGCCGCCGGCTCCCGGAGAATACAGGCATGTGTTTGTTCCGGGGGCTTCAACGGAAGAGGTTGAGGCCAACAAAGATGATTGCCTGGATGCTATCTGCGCCGCCATTGAAAAGGGGCTTGAACAGGCAGGAATAACCGGCGCAAATCCGGATTGTTTTAACAGAAACAATGTGTCATTGGACTCTGTGCAGGGCCAGTCCGGTAATCCATCCCCTGTCCTGGCACTGGACCTGCTGGATATCAGATTAGGAGACATCGGAAAAAATAGCTTTGATTTTACTCTTACATCTTATGTGGATGACCCGGATTTCTGGGCTTCCAATAAAAATGAAACATTCCATAACACGGTAACCATGAAACGGGACGGCACAACCGTGGAAAATACTCCCATCCGTCAGGACAGGACAGCGGCTGCCCAGTACGCCTGCACCAGCAATGTACTGAAAAAATCCCACATATCCTATAGCCCGGACACCAGAGAACTGACCTGGAAGCTAACGGTCAATGAAAACCAGGCTCCGCTGGGTGATGTTGCCATTACGGACGACCTGCCTGAAGGTTTAAGCTGTACCGCCGATAATGTAAAAAACGCCATGCTGGACAATACTGCTTTCCCGCAGGGTGAAAATACCGGGCAGGATACAGGCACAGACGCCGGCTCTCAGGCTGGCCAAAAGGCGGGGATAACCGTTGGGCCGGATGACTCAGGCAGTCCCAACAAGAGAATCCTTATACGGCTGAAGGATGTAAAGCAGGCACATACCATCACCATTCCTGTTACGGTTGATATAAATAATACATATTTCCGCAATAGCAGGGAAGTGTCAGTAGAAAACAGAGCAGTCCTTTCAGCTGCAGCCAATCCCGGAAAGACCGTGGAAGCTGTTTCAAAGATGGTACTGGAAAATGAGATTTTAAATAAAAAGGATATATCCCATGCAGGAAATACAGTAAACTACCAGGTATCGGTCAACCCTCTTGGCGTCAGCCTGACAGGAGGATACCCGGATATGGACCTGTACGTCAACGACACTCTGGATGCAGGGCTTTATATTGATTTGGAGTCCGTAAAACTGTATGAAGCCCTTCCGTCCCAAAGGGTTACACCGGACAGCAGCGGCCATTACAGGACCGGACTGACCATGGGCAATGACGTGACGCCGCCATTGGACCAAATATACTACAATGCAAAGGAAAATTCATTCTCTGTTCCGATACCGGATGCAGAGGGAAGCTATATCCTTACCTACAGTGCCTATGTTGTCCGGTCAGGAGTCAAGCTGAACAATGCCGTAAAACTGGTGGGAAGTATAATCCCGGAGGATTCCGGCAACAGCGGGTCCAGTGCTGCATTTACCCAGAAATCCTTTGGCACCGCCGGCTTTTCCCTGCCTTCGGAAAAATTCCTGTCCATCCAAGTCAGGAAGGTTGACGGAGAGCAGCGTATACTGAAGGGAGCTGTGTTCGGCCTTTATTCAGACCGGAGCGAGGATGCCCTTCTGGTGTCCGCACCATGTGACGACAACACGGGTATCTGTACCCTTGCGGTGCCCAGGAGCCAGATTGGAAACCTGGACCGGATTTATTATAAAGAGATAAAAGCACCTGAACATTACGCCCTCAATGACCAGTGGAATGAAATAAAAACAGATGCGATAAAGGATGAGGTGCTTACATTTACCAATCTTCCCAGTGAAGACGGGGCAGCAGGAGCCATTCTGGTAAAAAAAATGGATGCAGATTCGTCCGTTGCCCTGAAAGATGCAGTATTCTGTCTCTATACCGACCCGTCATGCGCCATGCCTGCCGGGGAGGCATCCGTCACCGGTGAGGACGGAACAGCAGTCTTTACCGGTCTTTATCCGGGACGGACCTACTGGCTGAAGGAAGAGGAGGCTCCTGCCGGCTATGTCAAGACGGACCGTGTAACGGAAACCGTTGCGGTAAAAAATCTTCCGGCAGCCGTGGAGATTTACAATGAAAGAGCCAAAGCAGCCCTGACCATTCTTAAGACGGACCGTAAGACCGGCCTGCCTTTAAAAGGTGTAAAGCTGCAGCTGTTTTATGACCCTGCGTGCACAATACCTGCCGGGGATGCGGCGGAGACAGATGAAAATGGAATGCATACCTTTACAGGACTGCAGCCCAGAACCGCCTACTACATAATGGAAATACAGCCGGCTGAAGGTTATCTGCCTGATTTGTCTGTGTATAGCGCTGCCACAGGTGAAAACACAGAGACAGATGCGTCCGGACATGTGGCGATGGAAAGCAGCAGGCCGGAGCCGCCTCCCGCTCCGGAGGATGGGGATAATCCCTCCGATACCCCGGAAAACAATTCACAGGATTCCGGCCGGCCCCATGGTTCCGGTTCTTCCGGTTCCGGTTCATCCGGCCATACGGCGGGACAGGGGGCCGCGCAAACGGATTATGCAGGACCTGGCCCTGGCGCACAAACCCAGGCCGGACCTGCCGTGACGCCGGAACAGGACCAGGCCCCAGGGCATGGTCCTAACAGCGCCATGTCAGATGATACGGACAGCAGCCCTGTCCCCCTGCCCAGGACCGGAGAAAACAACAATACCGTCATGTGGCGGTGTCTGGCTGCTGCATCCCTGATGGGAATGCTGTTTCTGATGGCTGACCCCAAGAGAAGGAATTAGCTTTATGATACTTTACTATGGTCACAAAATAGTATATAATAGCAATAAATATCAGGAAGTTGTTGCTATATGAATCAATCCAGGAGGCGTCAGCAAACGCCTCCTGGATTTTCGATAGCACTTCACAAAACGGTTCAGCATGTACCGGGCAGATTTTACAGGCAGCCATATTAAGCGATTGCAATTACAGGCTCCTGGTTCCGGTACTGTTCAATGGCCTGTTCCAGCCTGGCCAGCATTTTTTCCCTGTCACCGGGCAGGGTTCCCCGCACCCTGAATTCAATGCGGTCGTGGAAACCGTCATATTCCAGCGGTTCTTCGGCAGTCAGCCTCTCCAGAAGCAGCCGTTCCTCCTGCAGGTTTTCCAGTTCCGTGGCAGGAACAAAGGTTTTTGCCTGGGCCTCTTGATACAGAGGGGCGCTGTGAAACAGAAAAAGTGAGAAGTTTATGATGCGCCTGGGCTTGGTGCGGTTGAAGAATTCTGCGGTGGCAGCTGCATTTTCGGCCCCCCTTCCATGGCCTGCAATTCCGGTCATGATATGGGCATCAAAAATGAATCCCGCACTTTGAATCCGGTCAATCTGACGGTATGCCTGGTCCAGATTGTGGTCCTTTCCCATACGGCGCAGGACGTCGTCCAGACCGCTCTCAATGCCCAGGTACAGATGACATACGCCTGCAGCCCGGAGGGCCTGCAGCTCTTCCTGAGATTTGGCTTGTATATTGGTTACTGTGGCGTCCATATTGATGGCGCTGCAATCCGGAAAATACCGGTGAATCAGGTCTGTTATCTTCAGCAGACGGTCTGTGTCCAGCCCAAAGGCATTGCCGTCTCCGAGAAAGACGCGCATTGGATTGCCGCCCAGGTTCCGGACCCGCGCCAGCTCTGCCTCTATCTGCTCCATGGGAAGTTCCCTGTATTTCAGGTGCCGGAACAGAGTGCAGAATTTACACCGGTTGTAGGAGCAGCCAACGGCAACCGGAAGCATATAGGACGAACGTTCCATGGGACCACGGCAGATTTGTCCTTCATAATTCATAGAAATCCCTCCTGAAAATCATAAAAGTATCACTGTTTTTATCTGCTTTTATTTTACCACGCCGGAGGCCGGTTCACAATCCGAAACTTGGAAACCCCTGCCGGAACCCTTCCGGAGGGCCAAACTGGAAACATAAGGATTTTCACGTTGAAGTTTATAGACATTAGGGGTACAATATGCTTATATACATATAAATCATACGGGGTACAGATAAATGACAGCTAATATATTTCTTAAGGAGCAGAAGAAACCAGAACTGGCGGATTACATGAATTTCAGCGCTGACGGACGCGGAAACCTGGGCGGGGATATACCGGTGGCGGTTTACCGTCTGATGGAATACTCCCTGAAGGAGGAACTGGAAGACAGATTTGGGACGGAAGAGCAGAAACAGATTTTCCGCAGTGCAGGATACCGTGCAGGCGTGTTTTTTGTTAAAAACCAGCTGGATTTATCCCAGGAGCTGAACGCATTCATAGCAGCACTTCAGTCCCGGCTTGCGGAATTAAAGATAGGCGTCCTGCGGGTGGAACGGTTTGAGGAAAATAGCGGAAAACTCATACTGACTGTCTCCGAGGATGCAGACTGCTCAGGCCTTCCCCTGCTGGGGGAAGCTGTCTGCAATTACGATGAGGGATTTATATCAGGTATCATGTCCACATACATGAAACGCAAATACTCTGCGGTGGAGATTGACTGCTGGGCGACCGGCGACCGGGTATGCAGATTCTGCGTAGAACCGGAAGAATAAGGAATAATGAGGCACGGAAATGGAACATGATAATTGCGACCAATTATTTGAATACCTGAGAAGCATCTTATATGACCGTCATATCCAGACCCTGGATATAGAAAGCCTGGATGAGCCATACCGTAAATTAGGGCAGGGACTTAAGGTTCTTCAGAAGGCCGTGGAAGAGCTTCTTGCCTTTTCCGCCGATATATCACAGGGAAATCTTTCGGGTCCATGTCCTTCCAGGGATAACTTTCTCTGCGTGAACATGAAAAACCTGCACGCAAATTTAAATCATCTGACCTGGCAGGCAAAACAGGTTGCCGCAGGGGATTATTCCCAGCATGTATCCTATCTGGGCGAGTTTTCCGAAGCATTCAACACCATGACGGCCCAGCTCAAGGAACGGGAAGCGCTTCTGAAAGAGGAGGCTGAAATCGCCAGAAAAAGGGCGGCGGTCATCGAAGAGTACAATGAGCTTCTGGTGGAGATGACCAGGAAAAGGAATGAATGGATACTGGTGGTGGATGCGGACACCCGCGATATCACATATTGTAACAAACGCAAGGATGAGATACGAATTGACCCTGCTTTCTGCGAAATCTGCAACAACCGTTTCTTTTTCCGGAACAGTATTTTAAACTGGCAGGACAGTGAACAGTATAAGATATGGGAAATCGGAGATGAGGACCACGGCTTTTACCGTATTACCACTTTTTCCATCGAATGGGCCGGCCACAACGCCTTTGCCCATATTGTGGTGGACATTACCAATGAAAAGATGACGGAAAACAGACTGGCAAGCAAAGCATATTACGATTCAGGCACGGGAATCCGCAACCGTCTGTTCTTTGAGGAATATATGGAGGCGCACTTAAATAAGAAATCCGACATTACATTATGTTATCTGGACCTGGACGGCTTAAAATTTGTCAATGACCAATTCGGACACAATGAAGGTGACTGCTACATCCGCAGGTTTGTGTCTGTCATTGAAAATTCCTTCCGCAGCTCAGATGTGTTTGCCCGGATTGGCGGGGATGAATTCTGCGTGATACTGCCGAATAACGACAGGGATGCTGTGGAGCGCAGGTTTGCCGAGGTGCTGGAACAATTTGTGGCTGAAAATGACAAAGAATACCCTGTAAGCTTCAGCTACGGGGTGGTACAAATAGATGGAACCAACAGCAATTTGACCATGGACGGCATTATCAGGGAAGCAGACGCCGCCATGTATCAATGCAAAAAGAACAACAAAGAAAAATATCATAAAGCATGAAGGAAAGGAGCGCCATGAAGCTCTGCATTGCATTATCTGGAATGGTTATAGTGGGATTATAAGAATAACAGGAGGATTTCAAGTGACTATTCCAGAGAAAACAGTTTATCCCCGCACAGGAGATAAGGAAACAATTTATTTAAAAAATGTAATCACAGACCCCGCCATAACAGTGGGGGATTACACCATGTATAATGATTTTGTCAATGACCCGGCTTTATTCGAAAAGAACAACGTGCTGTACCATTACCCCATCAACCATGACCGGCTTGTCATAGGAAAATTTTGTTCCATTGCCTGTGGCGCCCGGTTCCTGTTTAACAGTGCAAACCATACCATGGGCTCCCTTTCCACCTATCCATTTCCCCTGTTCTTTGAAGAATGGGGACTGGACCGGACGGATGTTGCCCAAGCATGGGATAATAAGGGCGATATTGTCATTGGCAATGATGTATGGATTGGCTATGAGGCAGTCATCATGGCAGGAGTTACCATTGGGGACGGCGCCGTCATCGGCGCCAGAGCAGTGGTGACAAAGGATGTGCCCCCATATACGATTGTGGGCGGCGTACCTGCCAGGCCTATCCGGCTGCGCTTTTTGCAGCAGACCGTGGATGCCCTCCTGGAGCTGGCATGGTGGGACTGGCCCAAAGAACAGATAGCAGCAAACCTGCGCTGGATACAGTCCGGCAGGATTGATTTGCTGAAATAAAAAAGAGGGGATTTTCCCAGAAGGGAGAATCCCCCCTTCCTGCCTTAACTGTATGGGGAATAATTTACATTGTTATATGTAAGAAGCTGTTATATAATGGATGGAATGTTATGTCCATACATAATAGATGCAAAGGACCGGGAGAATATCCATGAATCGAATGTTTAGAAACTATATGGTGTTTTTGGCTGTGGTGTTTTGTATGATGCTGTCATGCGGCCCTGTATCCTACGGAGCAGAGGAAAAATCTGTGATTCGGGTGGGTTTTCCCACACAGTCAGGCCTAACCATGAAGGATGACAACGGCAATTATACCGGCTACACCTACGATTATCTGAAGGAGATTGCCCAGTACACCGGTTGGACCTATGAGTTCGTGGAAGCGGAAGGCTCCATGGACCAGCAGCTGGTTCAATTGATGGATATGCTGGAAAAGGGAGAACTGGACCTTCTGGGGGCCATGAATAATAACGAGCAGACTTCTGCTGTTTTCGATTTTCCCAGCGAGAACTACGGCAATGCATACAGTGTGATTGCGGTCAGAGGCGATGATGACCGCATTGATGAATATAATCTTTCTGATTTCAAGGGACTGCGCATTGCCCTTTTTAAACGTGCGAATTACCATAATGGAAAATTTTACCAGTATGCAAAGCTCAACGGTATACAGTATGAGCCGGTCTGGTGCCAGGAGGATGGAAAACAGGCGGAACTGGTCCTTTCCGGCCAGGCGGATGTCATGCTGTCGGTTGACGTGTCCCTGCCCCAGGGATTCCGGCCTGTGGCAAAGTTTTCACCGACCCCGTTTTACTTTGCCACCACCAAAGGAAACACCCATATCATCAACGAGCTGAACCGGGCAATCTCCTATATCAGCGAGACGAACCCCACCCTTCAGATGAATCTGTATAATAAATACTTTTCCAGGTCCAGCAGCCAGCTGTTTCTCAATGCCATGGAACGGAAATACATACAGGAGCATCCTGTGCTTAAAGTCCTGGTCCATGATGGGTTTGGTCCCATCCAGTATTACGATGAGGAGGGAAAGATACAGGGAGTGGCCAGGGACCTTTTAAGCAGCATTGCCCAAAAGGCAGGATGGGAGCTGGAGTATGTCTATGCGGATGATTATGACGCATTTGAACAGGCTCTGAACCACGGCGAGGCGGATGTGGTCTTATCCATCCTGTATGATTATGATACGGTCCAGAAAAGAGAGGCACTCCTCAGCAACCCATATCTGGAGACAGAGAGCGTGCTGGTGGCCCACGAAGGGGTTGACATGCTGAACCTTAACGGTAAGGTGCAGGCTGTCTATAAGGGTACGCGCAAATCCGAGGATAAGACGGATAATGTGCGTCTGTACGATTCCCTGGAGGAAAGCCTGGACGCGGTCGAGAAGGGGGAGTGTGACTACACATACAGCAACAGCTACACGGCTTCCTATTATCAGAGCCGTAATCAGTATGAACATGTGGTTGTCTATCCCCAGGCCAGCGGCGACAGCGTGAAATACAGCATCGGTATCCTGAGAAAGGATGACAAGCAGATTCTGGCAATCCTCAATAAGGGAATCCGTTCTATTGAGACAGGGGAACTGGAAAAATATATCTACAACAATGCACAGCGCGCACAGAAGGTGACCTTCAGAACCTTTATCAGGGATAACTCGGTTCCCTTCATGCTGTTTACCCTGCTGGCCGCTTCCGGCCTGCTGACCCTGATTTATACCCACTACAGGAGCCAGATGCGCATGAAAAAGCAGATTGAACTGGAGAATACGCGTTACCGTTACCTGTCAGACATATTGAAGGAGGTAACCTTTACCTATGACTACGGAGGGGATATCCTGACCCTTTCCAGGGAAGGGGTTGAAATCTTCGGTACTGCTGAAAGCATACAGCAGTATTCCCGGTATCAAAGCAGCAGTATAGAGGGAGAGGGACTTCCGTCCCTGTATCATCTTCTGGAGCAGAGACAGGATGTGGATGCGGAAATCCTGATTATGCTGCCGGACAGGGGACCTGAATGGTACCGCGCGGTCATAAAGGTGATTTTTGATGGAAACCAGGCTGATTCAGCCATTGGCCGCCTGCAGAATATCCATGGTGAGAAGCTGGAAAGGGAGCGCCTGGAACACCGGAGCAAGCGGGACGGCCTTACGGGAATCTACAATATTGCAGCAGCAAAAAAAGAGATTACGCAGATGATGGACCAGCACACCCATGCACTGGCGCTGGCTGTTATTGACTTAGACGGTTTTAAGGAAATCAATGACCGCTACGGCCACTATACAGGCGACCAGGTGCTGATTCATACAGCGGAAGCACTGAATGAAACCTTTTGCGATGGGGCGGTTACTGCGCGCCTGGGCGGTGATGAATTCATTGCCTGTATCCCCTATACAGGCAACGGCCCTCTGACGGAACGCTGTAATGCTCTGTTTGAGTCACTGCAGGCCAGGTGCAGGGCAGCAGGCCATCCGGTCATAACTGTCAGCATGGGCATATCCATAAGCCGCAAGGAGGATGACTATACCTCCCTTTATCAGAGGGCGGACGCCGTGCTCTATGAAATAAAAAAGAGCGGCAAGAACAGTTACCGGATTGAAGCGGAAGCGCACAGGGATTCATATCCAGGCATGGAACAGGAACATCACACGGTACAGTAAAGAGGGAGAGAATCATGGAGCAGGATAGGAATTTATATGAAAAACCGCTTTTAGATGAGCTGGAAGAAATCATCTATGTCAGCGATATCCGTGACTACAGCCTGCTTTATCTTAACCGGGCAGGCAGGGAACTGACGGGTCTTAAGCAGGAAGACGTGATAAACAGCAAATGTCATAGTGTACTTCAGGGAAGGGATACACCCTGCCCCTTCTGTACCAATGCCAAGCTGAATAAGGACTGCTTTTATGTGTGGGAATATGAGAATCCCCATTTAAACAAAAACTTCATTGTAAAGGATAAGCTGGTGGAGTGGCAGGGAAGGTCTGCCCGCATGGAAATCGCGGTGGATGTGGGTGACCGTATGAAGGAGCGCTATAACCGTACATCCAAGTACCACCTGGAGACCGTTATGCTGGAAACGCTGCGTGTCCTGAACACCGCGGACTGCCTGGATGAGGCCATCAACCGGACCCTGGAAATCATCGCTGGTTTTTACGACGGTGAGCGGGCCTATATCATAGAAATCGACCGGGTACAGGGATATGCCCGCAATACCTATGAATGGTGCAGGGCCGGAATTCCATCCCAGAAAGCAGCCCTGCAGCGGGTGCCCCTGGATGATATTCCCTATTTGTTTGAGACCTTTAACAGGAAACAGCATCTGATTATCTCCAGGACCGGTGAGCTTAGGGATTCCTATCCCAGCGAGTACCGGTATCTGACCGCCAGAAATACCAGCAGCCTTTTTGCAGTGCCCTTTGAAGACGAGTCTACCTTCAGCGGATATATTGGAATCGACAATCCCAACATCAACCAGGATACTATCCGGCTGCTGGATTCCATTGCCTACAATATTGCGAATGAGATAAAAAAGAGGCGGCTCTATGAACGGCTGGAGTATGAGGCTACCCATGACGACCTCAGCGGCCTGTTAAACAGAGACAGCTTCGTGCATTTCCGGGATGATTTGGTGAGAAGCGGCACCACGGTTTCCTGCGGCATTGTGGCCGGGGATATCAATGATTTAAAGCAGTTAAACCGGGATTACGGCCAAAGAAAAGGGGATCTGACCATCACAGAAGTGTCGTCCATCATGGCTTCCTACTTTGCCGGCGGCAGCATATTCCGGCTCAGCGGGGATGAGTTTATCATTGTCAGCCTGGAATCAGGATACGAGGAATTCATGGAACAGGTCAGGAAAATGGAATGGGCGCTGGATAACCGCACCCCCAACGGCGTCTCCCTGGGATGTACATGGGAGGAGCATCTGACTGACTTTGACCGGCTGATGCGTCACGCGGAAGAGCTGATGCTGGTAAACAAACAGCTTTATTATAAGGACAGCAGCCAGGAGCGCAAACACTATTCGCCGGAGGACCTGAACCGTCTGCTCCAGGGCATGGAAGACGGCTGTTACCACCTTTACCTCCAGCCAAAGTATAATCCCCTGACCGGAAAGGTATGCTCCGCCGAGGCCCTGGTACGGTATCGGTCTGCCGGAGCGGAGTCCAGGCAGCCGTTGAATTTTGTGCCCCTGTTGGAGAAATCAAAGCTGATACGGTATCTGGATTTTTATATGCTGGAACAGGTATTTAAGCTTCTCACCGACTGGAAGAAGAGGGGCAGGGAGCTTATTCCTGTGTCGGTCAACTTCTCCCGAATCACGCTGCTTGAACGGGACCTGTTCCAGGTGCTTACGGATATGCAGAAAAAATACGATATACCGCCCCGGCTGGTGATGATTGAGATTACGGAAAGCATAGGGGACATTGAACGCAAGGTCATTGAATCCATTGGTTCCAAGCTCAGGGAAGCCGGATTCCGGATTTCCCTGGATGATTTCGGAGCCAACTATGCAAATATGTCCATTCTTTCCATTATGCAGTTTGACGAGGTGAAGCTGGATAAATCCCTGATGGATGACCTGGTGGTGAACCGGACCAACCAGACCGTGGTAAAGTGCATCATTGAGATGTGCCACAGCCTGCAGGTGGAATGTGTGGCAGAGGGAGTGGAGAACCAGGAACAGCTGGAGCTTCTGACCTCCTTTGGATGCACGGCCATCCAGGGTTACTATTACAGCAGACCTCTGGATATAGAAGAATTTGAACGGATTTAAAGGTTAAGGCAGATATAAACCAAGAATAAAATATAGGACGGACTGCAAAAAGGCCCTTTTCCCGCAGTAAAATGCCGGAAGTGGGCCTTTGATTCTGTATATTTAACCTGTGTACGGTTAACCCTTATCCATATGCTTCATATGCCGCTCCTCAAATTCCTCAGGGCTCACAGGCTTTGAGAAATAAAATCCCTGTACGGAATCAGCCTGCAGGCTGAGCACGGTTTCCAGTTCCCCTTTTTCTTCCACCCCTTCCGCGCATACGGATATACCCACGCTGTGGCAGAGATTAATCACAGACCCGATGAAGGAACGGTTGAAGGTATGGGACTGGTCGCAGATTCCCCGTATGAATTCCCGGTCAATCTTCACAATGTCGGCCGGTGTGCAGGACAGGCAGCTCAGGGAAGAGTAGCCGGTGCCGAAATCATCCATGGCCAGCCGGATGTTAAGGCTGCGCAGGCGTTTAAAGGTATCGTTTAAACGGTCCTGGTCCGTGACAAACCGGCTCTCCGTCAGCTCCAGCACAATATGGCAGGGGTCCAGGCCGTACCGTTCAATGATTTCCCTGACAGACCGGACAAAGTCCTCATCCAGCATCTGCAGGTAGGAGCAGTTGACATTCATCACAAAGTCAGGCGCGCAGGCAAGCCACCGGCAGCACTGGCGGACAGACTGTTCCAGCACCCACTTTCCCACCGGGATGATGAGGCCGCTGGATTCCAGTAAGGGGATAAACTCAAAGGGAGAGACAGGCCCCATGTCCTCGCAGGACCAGCGCAGCAGCGCCTCGGCCTCCGCAACTTTCGTGTCGCTTGAGCGCACAATGGGCTGGTAGACCACGGAGAATCCCTCCATACGGTTCATGACGCTGCTTCTCAGACGGTCCATGATTTCCAGGGAGCGGAGCCTGGTATGGGTCAGCTCCTCGTCGTAGAGGGTGCACTTATTCTTGCCCTTGTGCTTGGAAGCCTCCAGGGCGCCGGAGGCACAGGTCAAAAGCTCCGTATAGCTGGAGCCATCCTGCCGGAACACCGCGATTCCGCCGGATACCGTACAGTAGTACTGGATTCCGTCCACCTCATGACGGCAGTCACTGTAGCTGTTTATAACCTCGTAGAGCAGTTCTATCTCACCGTAGGACATGTTCCTGCACACGATGACAAACTGGTCCCCGTCATGGCGGTATATGCTGGTGTAATCCGGCAGCAGCCTCTGGACGTTCTGGGCAAACTGGCGCAGGACGGAATCGCCGTATATGTGGCCCTTCAGATTGTTGATTCCTGAGAAATCATCCAGGCCCAAGAGCAGGATTCCGCCATCCTGTCCTTCGCACAGGCATTCCTCCACCACGCGTTCACACTCCTGCTGCATGAACAGGCCAGTGACATAGTCCACCTTTCCCCTGTGGCTTAAGTTTGTCACAATGCCTGCGAACATTACGGGACTGCCATTCCTGTCCCTCTGGAGGATACCGCGGCATATAACCCACACGTACTCGTTCTTCCGGTTGCGGACCTGATACTCCACATCATGCACATCCGTAAGGCCGTTCAGCATCTGTTCTATGGACTCTTCATAGCGTGCCTTGTCACGTTCGTGAATCAGGCCGCCCCAGAGAGGCACCAGTCCGGTCACGATTCTGCCCGGAAGTTCAAAATCCCTGACCATGTTTTCCGATACCAGGGATGTGTCCGTCTTCATATTGATGATATAGACATAATCATCTGTGCTCTTTACAATGGCATCGTAGAATAGGGCTGCATCCAGTTCAAATCCGAATTGTCCCAGAATATCTGTTCTATCATTTGTCATATCGTTCACCTGCAAAATGGAGTGGGAGGGGCATTGCTGCAAAGATGCCCCCATAAGGTCTATTGCACCTATTTTACCATGTTATGGGCAGATTGTCTAACGACTTTGTAAAGTTGTGCGGGTATGTATATTTCTGCCGTATGTGCGTCCCGGGCGGACATATCCGGGGGCTTGCAATTCCCCTGAAACCAGTGAAAAAACATATTGATTTATAGAATGATATCTAGTATATTATAAGTTGTATGCAGGACCGAAAGGAGAGTCATTATGATTAAAGTAGCGGTAGACGCCATGGGCGGGGATTATGCGCCAGGCGAGATGGTAGCCGGAGCAGTGGAGGCTGTGAACGCAAAACCTGGTATCCGGGTACTTCTTGTGGGACAGAAGCAGGCAGTTGTTTCCGAACTGTCAAAGCACACCTATGACAAGGACCAGATTCAGGTGGTGAACGCCACGGAAGTCATTGCCACCGAGGAGCCGCCGGTTAACGCTATCCGTAAGAAGAAGGACTCTTCCATTGTGGTAGGCATGAACCTTGTAAAACAGGGGGAAGCCGATGCCTTTGTGTCCGCCGGAAGCTCCGGTGCAATTCTGGTAGGCGGACAGGTGATAGTGGGCCGCATTAAGGGTGTGGAACGTCCGCCCCTTGCACCGCTCATCCCTACGGAGAAGGGCGTATCACTTTTAATTGACTGTGGTGCCAATGTGGATGCCAGAGCGTCCCACCTGGTGCAGTTTGCCCAGATGGGTTCCGTCTATATGGAGCACGTGATGGGTATTAAGAACCCGCGGGTGGCCATTGTCAATATCGGTGCGGAGGAAGAAAAAGGCAATGCGCTGGTGAAGGAAACATTTCCGCTGTTAAAGGAATGTAAAGGAATCAACTTCATCGGAAGCATTGAAGCCAGGGAAATTCCCCATGGCGGAGCGGATGTCATTGTCTGTGAGGCATTTGTGGGCAATGTAATCCTGAAGCTGTATGAGGGGGTTGGGGCCACTTTAATCAGTATGGTGAAGGGCGGTATGATGTCCACCATGCGCAGCAAGATTGGCGCCCTTTTGGTGAAGCCGGCCCTCAAGGAGACGCTAAAGTCCTTTGACGGCAGCCAGTACGGCGGAGCACCCCTTTTGGGTCTGAAAGGCCTTGTGGTCAAGACCCACGGCAATTCAAAGCGCACGGAGGTGCGCAATTCCATTATTCAATGTGTGACGTTTAAGGAACAGGATATCAATGGAAAAATCCGTCAGTGCCTGGACGTTCAGAACGAAGAATAAGTCCGAAGGACGAAGTAAAAAACATGATTTAAGAAAGAGGAGCTAAGAGATGGAATTTGAGAAATTACAGGGTATTATCGCAGAAGTGTTGAACATTGAACCGGAGGATGTGACAATGGCAGCTACATTCGTAGATGACCTGGGTGCGGATTCACTGGACATTTTCCAGATTATCATGGGAATTGAAGAGGAATTCGACATTGAGATTCCAAATGAAGCTGCAGAACAGATTGTGACAGTAGGCGATGCAGTTGAGCAGATTAAGAACGCTTTAAACTAACGGACAGGCACAGGGGCTGTAAGCACAGCCCTTTTTGTGCGTTTGAGAGGCAAGTTTTGGATGCCTGTCCCAGGGGTATTTGAAGAAAGAAGGAACAATTATGAACAGTCATTTAAAAGAACTGGAAGAGAGGATTTCATACGAGTTTAAGAATAAGAACCTGTTTACCCAGGCCCTGACCCACAGCTCCTATGCCAACGAGCACCGTCTGGACCACAGCAGGTGTAATGAGCGCCTGGAATTTTTGGGGGACGCTGTCCTGGAAATCGTGACCAGCGAATTTCTCTACCGCAAGTATGAGACGCTGCCGGAGGGGGACCTGACGAAAATCAGGGCCAGCATTGTGTGCGAACCCACCCTGGCGTACTGCGCAGGGGACATTGAACTGGGCCAGTACCTGTACCTGGGCAAGGGTGAGGATGCCACCGGCGGGCGGGGACGCAATTCCGTGGTATCAGATGCCATGGAGGCACTGATTGGCGCAATTTATCTGGACGGTGGTTTTGCTAATGCAAAAGAGTTCATTCATCGTTTTATCCTGAACGACATTGAACACAAACAGCTCTTTTATGATAGCAAGACTATCTTACAGGAGATGGTGCAGAGCCGCCAGGAGGCGCCTCTGTCCTATGAAATCATCCGTGAGGAGGGACCGGACCACAATAAATCCTTTGAGGTCTGCGCCAAAATCGGGGATGAGGAGGTGGGCCGCGGTGCGGGGCGTACCAAAAAGGCGGCGGAACAGGTGGCTGCCTATAACGGCATCCTGAAGCTTAAGGCCCAGGAGGCCGCAGCAGAAGAATAAGCAGGTGGACTATGTATTTAAAAAGTATTGAGATTCAGGGGTTTAAATCCTTTGCCAATAAGCTGGTATTTGAATTCCATAACGGCATTACCGGCATCGTGGGCCCCAACGGCAGCGGCAAGAGCAATGTGGCCGATGCGGTCCGCTGGGTGCTGGGCGAGCAGCGCATCAAGCAGCTGCGCGGCGCCAGCATGCAGGATGTCATCTTTGCGGGAACCGAAATGAGAAAGCCCCAGGGGTTTGCCTATGTGGCCATTACCCTGGACAACAGCGACCATCAGCTGGCCATAGACTATGACCAGGTGACGGTATCCCGCCGCCTCTACCGTTCCGGCGAGAGCGAGTATATGATTAACGGCAGCGCCTGCAGACTTAAGGATATCAACGAGCTGTTCTATGACACGGGTATCGGCAAAGAAGGATACTCCATCATCGGACAGGGTCAGATTGATAAAATACTCAGCGGCAAGCCGGAAGAACGCCGGGAGCTTTTTGATGAAGCTGCCGGTATCGTTAAATTTAAGCGCCGTAAGGCCATTGCGCAGAAAAAACTGGAGGATGAGCAGGCCAATCTGGTCCGCGTAAGCGACATTCTGTCTGAGCTGGAGAAGCAGGTGGGTCCCCTGGAACGCCAGTCCCGGGCAGCCAGAGAGTATCTTCAGTTAAAGGACAGCCTTAAGATATGCGACGCCAACCTGTTCCTCATGGAGACAGAGGGAACAGGAAAGCAGCTGGAGGAGGTGGAAAAGCGCTATCAGGTTCTCTCCGGCGATATGGAGGACACGGGCAGGGAGTCTGAGCGCCTGAAGGCCGGATACCAGGAGCTGGAGCATACCCTGGCGGACCTGGAGCGCCGCATGGCGGCCGGCCGGGATGAGCTGAGCCGGGGCACGGTGCAAAAAGGCAATCTGGAAGGACAGATTAATGTCCTGAACGAACAGATACATACGGAAGAAATGAACCAGGAGCATCTGGAGCACAGGCGGGACGTGATTACCGGTGAACTGGCTGCCAAAAACCAGCAGTTGGCCTCCTACAAAGAAGAATTAACAGCCATGGGCAGCCAGGTAAGGGATGCCTTAAAGCGCCAGGAGGAAGCCGGCGCAGACCTGGCGGGACAGGACGAGGCTATCCGCCGATTGGAGGAAGCCATCGAAGGGGCTAAGACCAGCATCATACAGGCCCTTAACGAGCGGGCCTCCCTGACAGCCAGGCAGCAGCGCTATGAGACCATGCTGGAGCAGGTGAATCTGCGGCGCAGCGAGGTGTCCCAGAAGCTTCTCAGGTTCAAGAGCGACGAGTCGGTGCAGGACGAGCTTATAGGCAGGGAACGGGCTTTGCTGGACCAGCTGAATGAGGAGATGGAGCAGAAGCAGTTCGCTGCCCAGGAGGCCGAGGACGCCCTCCTTAAGGCGGAACAGGAATCCCGCCGCCTGAACCGGAACTTAAACGATACCCAGCAGGAATACCATATGGCTTATACCAAGCTGGAATCCCTTAAGAACCTGGCGGAGCGCTACGACGGCTACGGCAACAGCATCCGCAGGGTCATGGAGGTGCGGGACCGGGTACACGGCATCCACGGCGTGGTGGCTGATATCATCACCACCAGCCAGAAATATGAGACAGCCATTGAGACAGCCCTGGGCGGAAGCATCCAGAACATTGTGACGGATTCAGAGGCAACGGCCAAACAGCTCATTGAATATCTGAAAAAGAATAAATACGGCAGGGCTACCTTCCTTCCGCTGACCAGCATAAACGGCAGACAGACATTTTCCCAGCCGGCCGCCCTTAAGGAAAAGGGGGTCCTGGGACTGGCCAGCGATTTGGTCCAGGTGGATTCCAGGTATGAGGGCCTGTCCAGGTATCTGTTGGGCAGGGTTGTGGTGGCTGACACCATTGACAATGCCATTGCGCTGGCCAGGAAATATAAGTACAGCCTGCGTATCGTCACTCTGGAGGGCGAGCTTTTAAGCGCCGGCGGTTCCATGACAGGCGGCGCCTTTAAGAATTCCAGCAACCTGCTGGGCCGCCGCAGGGAGATTGAGGAACTGGAGAACGCCTGCAGCAAAGCGCTGGTCCAGGTGGAGAAGATACAAAAGGAACTGAACCTGGAAGAGTCCCTGGCCCAGGAGAAAAAGGGCGAGCTGGAAAAGCTGCGGACCGATATCCAGTCCATGGCCATCCGTGAGAATACCATCCGGATGAACATATCCCAGCTGGAGGATAAGAAGGCAGAGATAGCGGAGTCATCCACGGACCTGGTGCGCGAGCACGGCCAGCTGGAGGAACAGGTAAAGGAAATCAACGAGAGCCGTACAGCCCTGACCCAGGACTCCCGGGAACTGGAGCAGGTGAGCACCCAGGCCAACCAGGAGATTGAGGAAAAGACGGTTCTCCTGGAAACTTCCCGTAAAGAGAGGGAAACCCTTGCAGCGGCACTGTCGGCCCTGCAGATGGAGACGTCCAACCTGCGCCAGAAGCAGGACTTTATCCGTGAGAACGCAGACCGTGTGTCCGGGGAAATAAAGAAGCTGACAGAGGAGTTTGATTCCCTGGCCCAGGGAACGGGTAATTCCGAACAGGTAATTGAGGGCAAGCGCCGGGAGATTGCCCATCTGGGAGAACTGATTCAGAACAACCAGGCGCGTATGAAGGAGCTGGAGCAGGTCATGGCGGGCTATGAGGCCGAGAAGGAGGAGATGACCTCCAGACAGAAGGCGTTTCTGGCAAAGCGTGAGGAACTGACCGCCCGCCTGGCAGAGCTGGACAAGGATATGTTCCGCATCCAGGCCCAGAAGGAAAAACTGGAAGAAAAGCTGGAGGTATCCACTGCCTATATGTGGTCGGAATATGAGATGACCTATTCCACGGCCCAGGAGCTTAAGCGGGAGGAATACCAGTCTGTTCCGGAGGTAAAGAAGCTCATTGATGAGCTGAAATCCAGGATAAAGGGTCTGGGAAACATCAATGTCAATGCCATCGAGGATTACAAAGAGGTGTCGGAGCGCTACGAGTTCATGCGGACACAGCATGAGGACCTGGTCACGGCCCAGGGAGAGCTGGAAAAAATCATAGAGGAACTGGATACCGGGATGCGGCGGCAGTTTGAGGAAAAATTCGGTGAAATCCGTGCTGAATTCGACAAGGTCTTTAAGGAATTGTTCGGAGGAGGACGGGGCACACTGGAACTGATGGAAGAGGAGGATATCCTGGAGGCAGGCATACAAATCATAGCCCAGCCGCCAGGCAAGAAGCTGCAGAACATGATGCAGCTGTCAGGCGGTGAAAAGGCCCTGACAGCCATTTCCCTGCTTTTTGCCATCCAGAACCTGAAGCCCTCCCCGTTCTGTCTTCTGGATGAGATTGAAGCTGCCCTGGACGATTCCAATGTGGACCGTTTCGCGGGCTACCTTCACAAGCTGACCAGGAACACACAGTTCATTGTCATCACCCACCGAAGGGGCACCATGGTCTCGGCAGACCGTCTCTACGGAATTACCATGCAGGAGAAGGGAGTGTCCACGCTGGTCAGCGTGAACCTCATTGCAGATGACCTGGATAAATAGCGCAGGTTGTGATATGATGTTTCATATATATTCATATATTATAAGACCTAATATGTATAAGACGTTAAAGGAGAATGATTTATGGCTGAGGGAAAGAAGGGTTTTTTCGGGCGTCTGGTAGAGGGCCTGGCCAAGACCCGCAACAACATTGTGTCGGGAATAGATTCCATCTTCAGCGGCTTTTCCGCCATTGACGATGATTTCTATGAGGAGATAGAGGAAACCCTTATTATGGGCGATTTGGGAATCCAGACCACCATGTCCATTGTGGAGGATTTGCGCAAGAAGGTGAAGGAGCAGCACATCCGGGAACCGGAGGAGTGCAAGGAGCTTTTAATCAACAGCATCAAGGAGCAGATGGATTTAGGGGAAAATGCATACGAATTTGAGCACAGGAAGTCCGTTGTCCTGGTCATCGGCGTCAATGGGGTGGGCAAGACCACATCCGTGGGCAAGCTGGCGGGACAGCTTAAGGACGACGGGCGCAAGGTCATACTGGCAGCTGCCGATACCTTCCGCGCAGCTGCCATTGAGCAGCTGACCGAGTGGGCCTTCCGGGCGGGCGTGGAGCTCATTGCCCAGCAGGAAGGCTCTGACCCGGCGGCTGTTATCTACGACGCAGTGGCTGCGGCCAAGTCCAGGAAGGCGGACGTGCTTATCTGTGATACGGCCGGAAGGCTTCACAACAAGAAGAACCTGATGGAAGAGCTTAAGAAAATCAACCGCATCATTGACAAGGAGTATCCGGATGCCTACAGGGAGACTCTGGTGGTATTGGACGGCACCACGGGACAGAACGCCCTGGCCCAGGCCCGCCAGTTTATGGAGGTGGCCGACATCACAGGCATCATCCTGACCAAGCTGGACGGCACGGCCAAGGGAGGCATCGCAGTGGCCATCCAGTCCGAACTGGGAATTCCTGTAAAATACATCGGAATCGGTGAAAAGATAGACGATTTGCAGAAATTTAATGCAGATGATTTCGTCAATGCCCTGTTCCACGTACAGAAGCAGGCGGAGGACAATCCATCCTTGAATTTAATGCATTGACGTGCTATAGTATAGGATAAAAGTAAGGGAAAGAAGGACCAAGATATGGAAGAACTGACACTGGAGAAATTCGAAGAAGCCTCCGAGCTTGTGAAGGATGTGACCACAGAGACAAAGCTGGTATACAGCGAATATTTCTCAGCACAGACAGGAAACAAGGTATTTTTCAAGCCGGAGAACATGCAGTATACAGGAGCCTATAAGGTAAGGGGCGCCTACTATAAGATACACACCCTGACCGAGGATGAGAAGTCCAAGGGACTGATTACCGCATCGGCCGGCAACCATGCACAGGGCGTGGCCTATGCAGCCAAGCTGGCGGGGGTAAAGGCCACTGTGGTCATGCCCACCACCACACCTCTTATGAAGGTGAACCGCACCAAGAGCTACGGCGCCGATGTGGTGCTGGAAGGAGATGTGTTTGACGAGGCCTGCGAACATGCGTATAAGCTGGCGGATGAGTTCGGATATACCTTCGTGCATCCTTTTGACGATTTGGATGTGGCCACGGGTCAGGGCACCATTGCAATGGAAATCATCAAGGAGCTGCCCACCGTGGACTACATACTGGTTCCCATCGGCGGAGGCGGTCTGTGCACCGGCGTGTCCACCCTGGCCAAGCTTCTGAATCCCAAGATTAAGGTCATCGGCGTGGAGCCCGCAGGCGCCAACTGCATGCAGGTATCCCTTAAAGAGGGAAAGGTGGTGGGGCTTCCCCAGGTAAACACCATTGCAGACGGTACGGCTGTAAAGCGTCCCGGCGAAAAGCTGTTCCCTTACATACAGGAAAATGTGGACGGCATCATCACCATTGAGGACAGCGAGCTGATTGTGGCCTTCCTTGACATGGTGGAGAACCACAAGATGATTGTGGAGAATTCCGGCCTTCTGACCGTGGCTGCCTTAAAGCACCTGAACGTACAGAAAAAGAAGATTGTATCCATCTTAAGCGGCGGCAACATGGATGTCATCACCATGTCCTCCATTGTACAGCACGGCCTGATTGAGAGGGACCGCGTGTTTACCGTGTCCGTGCTGCTTCCGGATAAGCCGGGAGAGCTGGCCAGGGTTTCCGCCCTTCTTGCCAAAGAGCAGGGCAATATCATTAAGCTGGAGCACAACCAGTTCATCAGCATCAACCGCAATGCTGCCGTGGAGCTGCGCATCACCATGGAGGCATTTGGAACAGACCATAAGAACCAGATTGTATCTGCCCTTACCAGCGCGGGCTACCGCCCAAAGCTTGTAAAGTTCAAGGGCACCTACAGTGAGATGTAGGCATCAGGCCGGACAGGATACAGGGGGAAACGTTATGCAGCCGGAAGAACATACGGTTACTCATACCATTAACCGTTACCGGAGTTTTCGTTATGAGTTGATTTTAGAAGGAGTGGTGGTGGGCGCCCTGGCAGGCGCCGTGGTGGTTGCCTTCCGCTATCTCATTGGTTCCGCAGATGTACTGCTGAACATGATACTGGACTATGGTAAGAGCCATACCTGGTTTGTGCCGGTGTGGATTCTGATTCTGACAGCCGCCGCATGTGTGGTATCCCTTCTCCTTAAATGGGATTCCCTGATATCAGGCAGCGGCATTCCCCAGATTGAGGGGGAGATCATAGGTGAAATCGATGAAAGCTGGTGGCGCGTGCTGCTGGCCAAGCTGGGAGGCGGCATTATATCCCTGGGATGCGGATTGTCCCTGGGACGCGAGGGACCCAGCATCCAGCTGGGAGCCATGACGGCAAAAGGCTTTTCCCGGATTACCAGACGCGTAAAGACAGAGGAAAAGCTCCTTATCACCTGCGGCGCCAGCGCCGGTTTATCGGCTGCCTTTAATGCGCCCATCGCAGGCATACTGTTTTCACTGGAGGAGGTACATAAGCATTTTTCACCGGAGCTTCTCCTTTCCTCCATGGCAGCGTCCATTACTTCGGATTTCGTATCCAGGAATGTGTTTGGCCTAACGCCTGTATTTTCCTTTCACATCACCCATATGATGCCTCTGGGCACCTATGGCCATGTGCTGGTTCTGGGCGTGCTCATGGGCGCCATGGGCGTGGTATATAATACCACCCTGTCCAAAACCCAGGATTTATACGGGAAGATACCCTGGAGGACAGTGAAGCTTCTGATTCCCTTTTTGCTGGCAGGCGTGTTCGGCTTCACATACCGCAGTGTACTGGGAGGCGGCCATGCCCTGGTGGAAGAACTGTCCGCCGGGGAGATGGCGCTGGGTGCCCTGTGCCTGCTGCTGGTGGTCAAATTTACCTTCAGCATGGTAAGCTTTGGCTCCGGGGCGCCGGGAGGCATCTTCCTGCCTCTGCTGGTCATGGGCGCCATCATAGGAAGTATATATTACAATGTAGCCCTCCTGGCCAGCCCCTCTTTGAGCGGTCTGGTGGGGAACTTCATCATACTGGGCATGGCGGGCTATTTCTCAGCCATTGTGCGGGCGCCTATCACAGGCATTATCCTGATTAGTGAGATGACCGGGTCCTTTTCCCATCTGCTGACCTTATCCATGGTTTCACTGGCAGCCTATCTGGTGCCGGATATGGTCCACTGCGCGCCGGTGTACGACCAGCTCCTTCACCGTCTTCTGGCAAAACAGAATCCGGACAAGAAGGTTACGCTAACAGGGGAAAAGGTGCTGGTGGAAGGCATGATATACCATGGAAGCGCGGCTGAGGGCAGGAAGGTTTCAGCCATTGCCTGGCCCAGGACATCCCTGGTGGTGTCGCTTATGCGCGGGGAAGCTGAGTTTGTGCCCAGAGGCGATACCGTGCTCAGGGCAGGGGACAAGATTGTGGTGCTGTGCGACGAGACTTCCCAGGGGCAGCTTCACAGGGCGCTGCAGGAGTATTGTGAGACAGTGGCTCCCATGCAGAAGGGGCGTTAATGCCTGGACATGGGCGGATGGAAGGAGGAATTATATGAATCAATTTAAACGGCTTTTCGGCAGGAAAGGGATTCTGCTGGCTGTAGCTCTGACAGCTCTGCTGGCGGCAGGGTGCAGGGGCGGCCAGAAAGAGCCTGCAAAGGCTTCTGAGGCAGAGACATCCGCCCCGGCGGAGACAGACACAACAGCTGAGACAGAAACCGGATCCCAGGAACTGCCAAATCCCATGACAGAGGTAAAGGATGTACTGGCCTTTGAGGCCATAGGCGTCCATATGGTGCTGCCTGAGGGGGCTGAGGACGCCAGCTTTTTCATCATCAACCAGGAGGTGGCTGATGCCCAGTTTACCTTGGACGGCGTGGCATATACCTACAGGGCTTCCGACACAGCCGAGGACTTTGCGGGAATTTTTGAACGTTTTAAGGACGAGACCATCACCCAGAACTATGATTACGGCGACACCAGCCTGGAGGTCCTGATTAAGACCACGGACAGCGGCGGACGCCTGGCTTCCTGGGCATGGGGGAGCACCAAGTACACGCTCTATACGGCAGCCCAGGTGGAGGATGACACCATTACGGATTTGACTATGAAGCTGGTGGAACTGAGCCAGTATGAAAAGTAGTCTGGAAGAGGTTGGCTTATGCTGGAACTGAAGAATTTTATGCCGGTAAATTTCCTGAAAAAGGAGAAATTTACCGGCAGTCACAAGGGAATGCGTTTTCGCATGGAAAAACTGGATGTGGAAGGCGCGGACGGACCGCGCCTGGGTGTCACCATATGGCCTGAGCCATACGGCTATGACGCCACGCCCGAGGACCAAAAGGAACAAATAGTCCTGACCTTTGATACGGACGGCATAGCGAAAGGGGTGGACTGGCTGAACGAGCAGTTTGAAGGCCAGAAAGCCAGATGGAAGACTGTAAGCCGCAGTTAAAGTAATTAATTAACAAAATCTTAATTTCCCATTGACTTTTCTGAAAACGGGCACTATAATAAGCCACATAAAGAAAAGCGCCGGTGCTTAGACAGCCGGCGCTTTCTCTATTTTCTGTGCAGATAACAGATACACAAAGAGGTGTATTGCCGCAGCCAGGTACCGGGCGGGCAATGCACCTCTTTCTGCGTATTCCCCCACGAATGCGCATCCCCATTAACAATCAACCTCAAGGAGGAATGCATTATGGAATTTTCAGCGGTAAACACAATTTGGGTCCTGTTAGGCGCGGCCCTGGTTTTTTTCATGCAGGCAGGCTTTGCCATGGTGGAGACTGGTTTTACAAGGGCAAAAAATGCGGGAAACATCATTATGAAGAACCTGATGGATTTTGCTATTGGGACCCCTTTATTCTGGCTTACAGGCTTTGGTATCATGTTCGGAGGGACAGGGGCCTATATAGGAGGATTTGACCCGCTGGTGCGGGGGGATTATTCCGGAATCCTTCCGGCAGGCGTTCCCCTTCCTGCCTACCTGATTTTCCAGACCGTGTTCTGCGCAACAGCAGCAACCATTGTGTCGGGAGCCATGGCAGAACGCACCAAATTCATTTCTTATTGTATCTACAGCGCGGTCATCAGCGCAGTGGTTTATCCTGTGTCAGGGCACTGGATTTGGGGCGGCGGATGGCTGGCCAGGATGGGATTTCACGATTTTGCAGGTTCCACGGCCGTCCATATGTGCGGAGGCGTCGCAGCCCTGATTGGGGCAAAGGTGCTGGGACCGCGTATCGGTAAGTACACGGAGGACGGAAAGCCCAATGCGATTCTGGGCCACAGCCTTACCCTGGGCGCCCTTGGAGTGTTTATTCTCTGGTTCTGCTGGTTTGGTTTTAACGGCTGCTCCACAGTTGCCATGGACAGCGATGCAGCCGTATATTCCGCAGGCAATATCTTTGTAACCACCAACCTGGCGGCTGCCACAGCCACGGTTGCTACCATGATTATCACCTGGCTCCGCTACGGGAAACCGGACATTTCCATGACGCTGAACGGTTCCCTGGCCGGTCTGGTGGCAATCACGGCCGGCTGCGATATGGTCAGCCCTGCGGGCGCGTTTTTCATTGGACTGACAGCGGCTTTTGTGGTTGTATTCGGCATTGAATTCATTGATAAGGTGTGCAGGATTGACGACCCGGTGGGCGCCATCGGGGTCCACGGCATGTGCGGAGCAGCCGGAACGCTTCTCACCGGCGTGTTTGCAGTGGACGGAGGCCTTGTATACGGCGGCGGATTTTCCTTCCTGGGAATACAGTTTTTAGGCGTTGTTTCCGTTATCCTGTGGGTGAGCGTGACCATGGTTATCACCTTTTATGTGCTGAAGCACACCATCGGCCTCAGGGCCAGTGTGGAGGAGGAAACCAAGGGACTGGATGTCACAGAACACAATCTGGCCAGCTCCTATGCGGATTTCATGCCCATGGTGTTTACCGGAAAGGCGCAAGGTCAGGCAGAAGGCGCGGGGGCGGACAGGGTACCCGTGGAAAAGGTCGTGCCGGTGGAACATTATCCATCATCCGAACCAGCGTCCGCCGATGTCAAATTGTCAAAGGTGGTGATGGTGTTCAACCAGGCCAGGTTTACTGCCCTTAAGGACGCCCTTACGGATTTGGGCGTTACCGGCATGACCATCACCCAGGTCATGGGCTGCGGAACACAGAAAGGCCATGTGAATTACTACCGGGGTATCCGGGTGGAGGAGGCGGCCCTTCTTCCAAAGGTAAAGCTGGAAGTGGTGGTGAGCAGGATTCCTGTGGAGGATGTCATAGAGACAGCCAGAAAAGCCCTATACACAGGCAGCATCGGAGACGGAAAGATATTTGTGTACGACGTGGAGAACGTGGTAAAGGTCCGCACCGGAGAGCAGGGATATGACGCGCTCCAGGGAGAATAAGACAATCAATGTGCTCCTGTGAGAATAAGTCAACTGTTTGACAAATATGGCATTGGATATGAATTATGGCATCCAATGCTGTATTTTTTGTATTCCTTCTGCTATAATATAACGGAATCAGGAACAGACACTCAGGGGGAGTTAAAATGAAGGAGACAGGGGACAGTTGTGATATCAGGGCAGTGATAAAGTTTGCAGGAGCTTTTATTGCCTGGATTATCGGGTCGGGTTTTGCTACGGGTCAGGAGATTCTTCAGTTTTTTTCCAGTTATGGATACTGCAGCTATGGTGTGGTACTGCTGAATCTCCTTGGCTTTTTATTTTTGGGTCAGGTACTGCTTACCACCGGATATGACCACAGGGATGAGAGGGATTTCAACCATTTTATCTTTTTCTGCGGAAAGAAGGCAGGAAGATTTTATTCATGGCTGATTCCGGTCACTCTTCTGATGATTATGGCGGTGCTTATTTCCGGAGCCGGGGCCACCCTATCAGAGTATTACGGCATAAACCGTTATCTGGGTTCCGTGATAATGGCTGTCATGGTCCTATGTGCTTATCTGACCGGATTTGAAAAACTGATTCGAATTGTTTCCACCATCGGACCTGTTATTATCGCATTCACCCTGATGGTCGGCCTGACCACCGTAATCCGCGGTTTTGGAAACCTGTCCCAAATCCCCGGATATAAGGCGGTGCCGGGCGCATCCCGGTCAGCCCCCAGCTGGCTGGTCAGCTCTGTCCTTTACATATCCCTGAATTTTCTCAGCGGCAGCACCTATTTCACAGCCCTGGGAATGGCGGCCCGCAGCAGAAAGGAAGCCAGGTGGGGCGCAATAGGGGGCGCCTTTACCATGATACTGGCCATCGCCATCATGAACACCGCCATTTTACTCCACTCAGAGGATGCCGGGGCCCTGGCCATTCCCACCCTGTACCTGGCCAAACACATTTCCTATGTGCTGGGCGCTGTCTTCTCCATTGTTCTGGTCCTGGGCATGTTTTCTTCCTGCTCCACTATGATGTGGACGGTCTGCAGCCGTATCCCATCCCTTACCCCAGCCAGAAACAGGATGACAGCAGCTGCGGCGGCAGCGGCTGCGTTTCTGCTGGGGATGCTTCCCTTCAGCCGTTTAATCAATGTATTTTATCCCTTTGTTGGCTATATGGGATTGATTTATATAGGATGCGTGGTTTATAAAGGGCTGGGGTCAATGAGGCCAGGCAAAAAGAGGGCAGCGAAGCCTGACAGTCCGTCATCATGAATGTGAGGACAAGGGAGCGGGAGAGCAGATGAGCCTCAAGGACCTGATATAGGACCCGCCTGTCAGCTTCTCCAAAACATGGAGTTACCCTCTATGTAAGCCTCTGTTTCACCCATGTCCTTCATCCAGGACAGGTAGGAACGTATGGTGCTTCCCACCAGAACATGCTGCTGGAAGGTCATGACCAGGCCATAGTGGTCAAAAACCTCCTTAAGCAGTGTCTCGAAGGTCTTGGGAACGCGGCACAGCTCCAGAAGCAGGTCCCTTATCTCCATGACGCATTCCCTGTTATAGTCTGCCAGGGCAGCTACATTGCCGGAGGCTTCGGCGTGGGCCGGCACAAACAGGTTTGCCTTCATGGCCGCCACTTTATCCAATGTCTCCAGATAGGCCGCCACGTCATATATAAAGGACACCCGGTATTTTTCCAGGGTGGCGCGGCTGCTGAGACAGTCGGCCAGAAATACGGTATCATCCGGGGTGCGTATGCCAATCATCTGAAAGAAATGGCCGGGAAGAGGAATCAGTTCCAAATCTTTTAACAGCAGGTCCTTTGACAGCTGGGTCACATCCATCACATCGCTTTCCTGGGCCATCAGGAACTTATGCCGCAGGTCCTTAAAGGGATAACCGCCATAGAGAAAAGCCGGTTCCAATATGGGGTATCTGGTAAAAGCAGCTTCCATGCTGCTGGCGTAAATCCGGCAGCCGGTCTGCTGCTGCAGATATTTGTTTCCGCCAATGTGGTCCGCATTGGAGTGGGTGTTGATGATGGCGTGGAGCCCCCAGCCCTCCCGCTCCAGAATCTGGCGCACCTTGCGGCCGGCATCCTTATCATTGCCGCTGTCAATCAGACAGACTTTCTCATCATCAATCAGATACACACCTATTTTGACCGGACAATTTATATAGAAGCTTCTGGGTCCGGCCTGAATCAATTCATACATGGGATTTCCCTTCCTTTCACAATTTAAATTAGTACTATGATACCACAGGAACAGCTTAAAGGAAAGAAAGAAAATAGGGAATGGGAGTGCAGCCCGGAAAAACCATGCTTGAACTTTCTGTCAATTCCTGTATAATTATTCAGAGAAAATCACGCTGCTTTCCGGTATAACCGGGCGGCGGAAAAATAACAGGAGGAAAATTACGTGCTATTAAATGGAATAAGAGGTTTCTGCATGGCCCTGGCGGACAGCGTTCCGGGGGTGTCCGGAGGAACCATTGCTTTTTTACTGGGTTTTTATGATACCTTCATTGAATCCCTGAATGACCTTATGGGCCGGGACAACAGCAGAAGAAAGACTGCCTTTTTGTTCTTGGTAAAGCTGGGAGTGGGATGGGTCGCCGGCTTCTGCATGTCGGTTCTGATTCTGTCCAGCCTCTTTGAGGCACATATCTATCAAATCAGCTCCCTGTTTCTGGGACTGACCCTGTTCGCCATTCCCATGGTGATTCGCGAGGAAAAGGAAGTGTTAAAGGGCAGATACGGAAATATTATCTTTACTCTGGCAGGAGTCCTGCTGGTATTCTGTATCACCTATTTTAATCCCTCGGGCGGAGAGGGCATCCGTGTATCCGTGGAACACCTTTCACTGGGGCTGGTGGTGTATGTGTTTTTCACAGCCATGATTGCCATAACAGCCATGGTGCTGCCCGGCATCTCAGGTTCCACACTGCTTCTCATATTCGGGCTTTATGTGCCCATCATAGGGGCTGTGAAGGAATTCCTGCACATGAATATGGATTATTTTCCCATTCTGATGGTATTCGGCCTGGGCGTCATCACCGGAATCGTAGGTATTATTAAAATCATCAAGATGTGCCTGGAACGGTACCGTTCCCAGACCATCTATACCATCATCGGCCTGATGACAGGCTCTCTCTATGCCATTACCATGGGGCCGACCACCCTGGATGTGCCCAGGGAGCCCATGCGTTTTTCCACCTTCAGTATCCTGTTTTTTATACTGGGCGGCGTGATTCTGGCGGGGCTGGAATTTTTAAAGAAGCGTCTGGACCAGTAGAAACGTATAAGAGGGAAGCAGTATGGGAAAAATCGTGCTTCTGGCGCCATGGGAGGAAATGCTCTGCCCGGCCCATAACCTGATGAAATATCCTTCCAATATCAGTCCTTTTCTTCCGGCGGACAGGCCCCCATGGGCCGTCTGCCTTTTTTGTGCTTCAGCGCCATGAGGGCCTAAAAAACAGGATAGTAAGCCGCAGCCTGTGTATTTGAAAGATTTTGCAATATATTTTAAAAATAATTACAAAATCTTTCAATTTATATTGAAATATATGCAGTAATATGATATAAATAAGGTAACAAATAAAAAGATAGGGATGATGAGATGAGAACATTGCAAATTCCTGCACAAAGACAACAGATGATTCTGGATTATATAAGGAAACAGGAGGGAGCCAATATTAAAGAACTGGCATCCTATCTGGAGGTATCAGAGGCAACGGTAAGGCGTGACCTGGATAATCTGGCGGAGGCAGGGGAAATTGAACGCACCCATGGCGGAGCGGTACAGCCGCAGGAAAAGATAATCGAATATACATATGACACCAAGATGGAGCTGCGCAGGGAGGAAAAAACGCGCATTGCAAAGGAAGTGGCGAAGATGGTCAAAGACGGCGACAATGTCTATCTGGGTTCCGGAACCACCGTGTACTTTGTGGCCCGGGAAATTGCCGGGCTTGAGAATCTGACCATCATAACAAGCAACCTGTACATTGCGCAGTTCCTTCCCATCCATCCTACCAGCAGCCTGATAGTAACCGGAGGGGAACGGCGGTTTGATTACAACCTGATGACAGGACGGCTTGCAGAGGATTTTCTCAGGAACATAAAGGTGGACATCAGCATCCTGGGCTGCGACGCAGTGGATGTGAATTTCGGATTGTCTGATTCTAATTTTGACGAGGCTGTCATAAAGCGTCTGGCTGCACAGGCAGCGCGGATGACGGTCCTGGCCTCCGACCACAGCAAATTCGGCAAAACCGCATTATCCAAGGTATTTGATTTGGATGAGGCAGACTGCATTGTCACTGACAATGGATTGGACAGCGGTATGGAAAAGGCCATTCATCAGATAACAAACTTGATTTTAGTATAGGGGTATACAAGGTCAAGATTTGCAATAAACAAACAGAAGGGAGCAGGAGAAGGTAAATGAGTTGGTTAAAAGAGGTGATTGGGACAGAGAAAGCAATCATTGCCATGTGCCACATGCAGGCCATGCCAGGTGACCCCGGGTACGATGGGCAGAAAGGAATGGATTGGGTCATAAAAAACATGTATGAGGATTTAATTGCTCTGCAGAACGGCGGAGTCGATTCTGTCATGTTTTCAAATGAATTCAGTCTTCCTTATCTGACCAAGGTGGATACCATTACTGTGGCAGCCATGGCAACAGCCATCGGGGAGCTGAAACGCTATATCAGGATTCCCTTTGGCGTCAATGTACTGTGGGACGGGGAGAAGACACTGGACCTTGCCAAAGCGTGCGGCGCTGATTTTGTACGCGAGATTTACTCCGGGGTATACGCCAGTGACTTTGGGCTGTGGAATACGGATTTCGGCAGGGTGGCCAGGCACAGAAAAAGCATTGACGCGGGGAATGTAAGGCTGATATTCAACATTCTTCCGGAAGCGGCAAAGTATGTGGCTGACAGGGATATTGTGGAGATTGCCAGGTCCACGGTGTTTAACTGCAAAGCAGACGCGCTGTGCGTTTCAGGCCTGACAGCCGGGTCTGAGACTAATTCCCAGATACTGAAGAGAGTCAAGGATGCCGTACCGGATACAGTGGTACTGGCAAATACCGGGTGCAGGCCCGATACCATTGAAGCACAGCTGTCTGTGGCAGACGGTGCCGTGGTTGGGACTACATTTAAGGTGGACGGAAAGTTCGAAAACGGAGTGGACGAGAAACGGGTCAGGGAATTCATGGATGTGGTCAGGAAATTCAGGGGTCAGGAATAAAATCAGGAGAAGACAATGAATCAAACGACTTATGGGGTCGGAAAAGGAGGGTTATATGAAAAAAACATTAGCGGTAATGCTCTCAATCGGAATGGCGCTGTCATTGTTCGGATGCCAAAAAGGGGGCGCGCCTGAAAGCGCAGCTGATAGCAGCACGGCAAAGGAGACTGCAAACCAGACAGAACAGACGCAGCAGGAACAGCAGGAACAGCAGGAACAGCAGGAACAGCAGGAACAGCAGGACGCGGAAGTGACCATTGTCTATATGCGGCAGGCCGGAAACACACAGGTGGAAGACGAACTCATCAAGGAGTTTGAAGCACAGAATCCGGGCATCCGGGTCCAGGCAGATGATGTTCCCACAGAGGAATGTTATAACAAACTTGCCCTGTCACACAACGCGGGAAACCCGCCGGATGTCATCATGACCTTCTGGTCCCCGGACGCAGCAGCCAATGGAATGCTTGAACCGCTGCTGGGCAGCTATGTGGATGAAACAGATTATCTGAACCGCTTTGTGAAATCATGCCGTGAGATGGATACATACGACGGGAACCTGTACGCGGTGCCATTCAGGGCCGGTCCTGATTCCTGGTTTGCAAACAAGGATATGCTGGACGCAGCAGGTCTTGAAATCCCGGCCTTTGGCGAGGAATGGAACTGGGATACCTTCCGCGAATACGCAGAGGCTTTAAGAAACCCGGATGCCGGAACATACGGCATCGGCATTGTGGGCGGCAACACCAACGGCACGGAGTGGCAGTTCTGGCCCTTCCTGTTCCAGGCCGGAGGCAGGATAATTGAAAACGGAAAAGCCGTGTTCAACAGCCCGGAGGGCGTGGAGGCACTGGAGTACGTGTGCTCCCTGATTCAGGATGATTTGATTCCTCCCGGCATAACCACCACGGATTTGAACATGCTTCAGGACATGCAGATTGCACACACCTTATGCATGTGGACAGACGGTCCCTGGATGCTCTCAACCATGAGGAATACATATCCGGAAGAGAATATCTGTGTCCTGCCCATGACAACCGCAAAAACCTTTGGAAACCTTTCCGGAGGAACCTCACTTGGCATGTCGTCCATATCCAAACATAAGGAGGAGGCATGGAAATTCATCGAATTCATGACCTCAGACGAAGTACTGCTCAAATGGAATAAGGGAACCGGAAACGCGCCGCCTGTTTACAGCGCATGGGATGACCCATATTACGCAGAGGACAGGGACTGGCAGGTGATGAAGGAACTGGCCATGCAGGACAATGAATACATTGTGCCCGCCAACCATTATCCTGAGTCAATCGCGTTAAACCAGATTATGCGGAATTATCTGCAGGCAGCTTATATTGGGGAAATGAGTCCCAAGGATGCGCTGGATGCGGCAGCTGAAGAGTGGAATGAAATATTGGAAAAGTATGACCCCGGCGCAGCTGACTTAATATGGAAATAATAGGCTAAAACCTGCAAATTTTTGCAGGTTTTTCTAAAACAGAGAGGCGTGCAATGGATTATATAAAAATTGGAAACCTGAAATTCAGCAGGGGAGTCTTATTCATCTTGCCGGGCATCCTGTTCTTTGGCATCATGGTCATCTATCCTGCCGGGTATGTCATTTATCTGAGTCTTTTCACAGAGGGGAAGGGACTTGGACTGGCACCGGAATTTATCGGTCTGAAAAACTATATGACCGTCTTTTCATCCAGGAATTTCGTGAAGATACTGTCAAATACGCTGTTATATTCCTTCTTTGCAACCGCGTTCCATATCATCATCGGTTTGTTTATGGCAGTGCTCCTGAACAATAAGGTGCTGAAGAGAAGGACCCTTACAATCGGCCGGTCCCTGTTCCTTATACCATGGGCCATATCGCCGTCCGTGGTGGCCATTATGTTTCAGGTTATGCTTCATCCCAAGGTGGGACCGGTGGGAATCATCTTAAGGACATTCAATCCCAGAATCGCATTTAATCCGCTGGGAAGTCCTTCCCTGTCACTGCTGACCGTGACGCTGACAAACATATGGAAATTCACACCCTTTTATTTTCTGATTCTGCTGGCAGGACTGCAGGCCATTGATGACGGGTTATACGAAGCGGCACGCATGGACGGGGCCTCCGGCTGGAGACAGTTTTGTGATGTCACCCTTCCGCTGATGAAGAATTACATCATCACCTTAGCTGTGTTTGACTTTGTAAGCACTGCCGCCTATATGGACCTGACATGGATTATGACAAAGGGCGGTCCTCTCAATTCTTCAGAGGTACTGTCAACCCTGGCCTACCGGACATCGTTCCAGAACTTCCGGTTCGGGGAAGGTTCGGCTGTGGGGGTGCTGATTTTCCTGATATCCATACTATTTACCACGATGGCAATGAAGATGATGAGTGAGGAGTAAAGCCATGGATGAAAAGAAACAGAGACAGAGGATATTGGTGGGGACTGCACTGGCCCTCATATTATTCATAGATTTGCTGCCCTATTTGTGGCTGCTCATCTCTTCCTTCAGGGCCTCCAATGACCCCTTCACCAACTCTGTGCTTCCCGGACAGCTTACGCTGTCCAATTACGCAAATATATTCCGCAGCGCCAACATGCTGCGGCCGTTCTTCAATTCGCTGGTGGTGGCTGTGGGGGCAACCGTCATAACCATGATACTGTCGCTGCTGGCTGCATATGGTTTTTCCAGATATTATTTTAAGGGGCGGGAATTCCTGTTAAGCTTTCTCGTCAACCTGCGGACATTTCCGGCCCTGCTTCTGGCCATCGCCCTGTATGTGATGGCGGTAAAGGCCGGATTATACAACACATATATACCGCTGATTCTTGCCAACACCATGATGAACCTGCCCTTTGCCATCTGGAATGTCAAGACAGTCATTGACGGGGTGCCAAAGGATTTGGAAGAGAGCGCCATGGTGGACGGCCTGTCCCGCTCGGCTGTAATATGGAAAATCATTGTGCCGGTGGCGACGCCGGGTCTGGCGGCAACCGCCATTTACGTGTTCATCCTCACATGGAATGAATACCTGTTTGCCACCACGTTCATGAACTCCAATGACATGCAGCTGGTAACAGCAGTCATTGCATCTGCAGTCACCCAGTTCGGCGTGGATTACGGATGGCTCATGACAACAGCCATGCTGGCGTCCATTCCTGCAATCATAATGTTTATAGCCATCCAGCGGTTTATTGTAGGCGGACTGACCGCAGGCGGAATTAAAGGATAATAAAGGGATTAGGAGAAGATTGATATGTTGAGATTAAAAGAATATTGTGACAGGGTACGGGATGATGCTTACGGCGGAAGCGTGGAGCTGGTGGAAGACGGCATCACAGCCATGGCATGTGAGATTGAGGCAGAGGAACCGGACGATATCCTGGAAGGGATAGAAAGGTATGTGGACAGCATTCTGGCCGTCACATCGCCCATTCTTCCGTTAATTCATCTGCTGAACCGCTGTATGTGTTTTGCGGAAGCGCACGCTGCGGGGAGCCGGGACAACAGCGGACTTAAGACGGCTTTCCTGGAGCTGCTGGAGGACATCAGGCAGGAACAGCGCCAATGCGTGGAAAAGATAGGAAAGGTGGGGGCCAGGCTCATTGCCCGTGGGGATAAGGTGGCCACATTCTCTACCAGCGGGTCCGTCATGGAGATTCTTACATGCGCAGCAGGAGAGGGCAGGGAGATAACGGCTGCTGCCTTTGAGGCCAGACCCAATGCAGAGGGATACCGGACGCTGCGGGAAATCAGCGGATTAGGCATTCCGGTCACCTTTGGATGCGATGCACTGCTGTGTAAATTAGTACCTGGCAGCAAACTGTTTGTTATAGGCGCGGATGCCATTACTTCCACCGGGGAGGTATATGCAAAAACAGGCTCCTATCTGGCTGCCCTGGTCTGCAGTGAATTTGGGATTCCCTTTTATGTGGCAGCGGATACCAGTAAATTTGACCCGCTGTCCCTGCTGGGATTCCCCATCAAGGACAGCCTGCGCCCTGCCTGCGAAGTGACGGACATGGATGTGCCGGAGATATCAGAAATTATCAATATCAGTTTCGAACTGATTCCGGCAAAGCTGATTACTGGAATCATTACGGAAAAGGGGCTGATTTCCCCCCATGCAGTGGGGCTTATGATGAAGCCGGAGAACATGAGTCCCCGCATGATTCATAAGCTGGAGCAATGGAGGGAAAACTGCGACAAATTAAAATAGATTATGGGGTAGGTAAAGGATAATGGATAAACGCTGGGATGCTCTTGCATCAATTTTAGTAAACTATTCAATCGGGGTCAAACCAGGGGACCGGGTGTTGATTACCATGATGGAGACAGAGACAGAGCCATTGGCACGGGCCTGTTACCGGGAAGCGGTCAGGGCTGGCGGCTATCCCTTCATCGAATACCAGTCCGCATACCTGGAGAAGGACCTGATGCTGCACGGCACCATGGACCAGGTGGAATGGGTCAATGAGATGTGTCTTAAGGGTATGGACTGGGCTGACTGCTACATAGGGCTCAGAGGGGCAAGAAATCCTTATGAATGGGGCGGTATCCCCGGAGCCAGGCTGTCTGCCCATAAGCGTTCCCTTGGAAGGGTGTCTGCTGAGAGAAACCGCACCCGGTGGGTCCTGACCCGCGTGCCCAACGAGGCATTTGCACAGCAGTCCTGTATGCCGCTGGAAGATATGATGGATTTTTATTTCAACTCAACTCTTGTGGACTGGGAAAAAGAAAGCGCGGCTCTTCAAAAAGTGAAGGAATTGCTGGCGGCCGGCAGCAGCGTCCGGGTGACAGGAAAGGAGACCGATATTACATTTACCACATCCGGACGGATTTATGCGGTTGCAGACGGCCATATCAACATGCCTGACGGCGAGGTTTATACGTGTCCGGTTGAAACAAGCGTGAACGGAACCATCTACTTTGAATTTCCGGGCGCTTATGCAGGAAACTATATTGAAGGAATACGGCTGACCTTCCAGGATGGGAAATTAGTCCGTTCTTCTGCTGAAACCAATGAGGGACTGCTGAGGGAAATTCTTGCAACAGATGAAGGGGCCTCTACCCTGGGAGAATTTGGTATAGGGCTGAATTACGGTATCACCGGGTATTGCGGGGATATACTTTACGACGAAAAGATAGGCGGAACCATTCATTTTGCCATGGGCCGCGGGTACCCCGAATGTCTGGGAAACGACAGGTCGGCGCTGCACTGGGATATCATTAAGGATACCCGGAAGGAGGGCGCCGTGTATCTGGATGGAAAAAAGGTAATGGAGAAGGGCGTCTGGCTGATTTAAACAGGAGGCGCAGCAGAAAGGGGATGGCATAATGGGTCCGGTCCGTTTGCTGGCAATATCCGGAAGTCCCAGAAAAAAGGGCAACAGCCAATTTTTACTGGATACTGTATTGGAATATACAAAAACATTGAAATTTGAGGTGGATGTAAAGCGCATCAGCTTATCCGAACAAAAGGTGGGGCCGTGCATGGGATGTCTGGCCTGTTATAAAAACAGCGGCTGCTGCGTCCTGAAGGATGACTTTGAGGGCGTCCGGCGGCTGTGGAAAAGGGCAGACTGCATATTATACTGTACACCGGTGTACGTGGCTGGAATACCCGGACAGCTGAAATGCCTGATGGACCGTTTGAGCAATGCGGATTACGGGCTTGAAATCAGAGGCGCGCGCCATATGAAGACCATCGGCGTCATATCCCAGGGCGGGGATTTCTTCGGAGGCGGCGCAGAGCTCTGCATGATGGACATCATGCGCCACGCAGCTATGATGAACTGTGTGTATATTCCGCCTGATGCCTCCTATATAGGTTCAGGCGGATGGGTCTGGGACTCCCACAGCAATGCCATGAAGGAAAAAGCAGGTCTTATGACAGAGGATTACCGCCTGACCCTGGAAACAGCGCACAGCATCATACAGCGTTCCGTTGAAATGGCGGCCATCATCCGTTCCGGCAGCAGCAGCCTCAGGGACATCCTGGAAAAAGACAAGGCATACCGGTACTATTTTGAAAAAGAAGACTTACTGGAGGGATGGTAAATGGGCTGTATTCTTTCGTTTGATGTGGGAACCACGGGTTTAAAGACAATTGTAATCAGCCGGGACGGCAGAATCCTGAGACACTGCAGCATTGAATACGGCATGGTCCAGGAACAGGAGGGGTTTGCGGAACAGGCCCCTGCTGTCTGGTGGGATGCAGCGGTAAAAAGCATCCGGACTGTTCTGACAGAGGAATTAAAGAAGGATATCCTGGCCATCGGAGTATCGGGACAGTTCCAGAGTCTGGTAATGCTGGATAAGGATTATCATCCTCTCAGGAAGGCCATCTTATGGTGCGACCACAGGGGAGAAGAGATGCTGCCTGAAATCACCAACCGGGTCGGTGAAGAAAATCTGTTCTCAATCACTGCAAATCCTGCGCTTTCCGGTTCCAGTGTTTCTTCCCTCTTATGGGTGAGAAAATATGAGCCTCATATTTATGAACAGTGCAGGCACATCATGCTCCCCCATGAATACATCCGGTTCAGGCTGACAGGGGAGTGTGTGACCGACGTCACATCCGCCTCCAGCATGCAGCTTTTAAATGTGCCGGAGAGAGCCTGGTCCCCGGACTTATTCCGGAAGCTGGACCTGGACAGTGCAATCACAGGACCGTTGCTGGAATGCAGCCAAGTGGCGGGACGGACCACGGCCCGGGCAGGGCGGGAGACAGGCCTTCCCCAGGGCATACCGGTCATTGCAGGGGGCGGGGACAGCGTAGTGTCTGCCGTTGGGACAGGCGTTATCCGGGAAGGCAGCTGTTTTACATCCCTGGGGACCTCAGGCATCATCTGCACGAATACAGAACGTATAAGAACCGACAGGAAGGGAAGGGTCAATACCTATTGCAGCGCTGTTCCGGGAAAATGGTCCGTCATAACCTGCAGCATCACTTCGGGTTTTGCCCTCAAATGGATGAAGGAAAATTTCTGCACCCCTGAGATTGAAACCGCCAGGCTCCGCCACACGGATGTGTATGACGAGATGAGCCGTCAGGCGTCGCAAATAGCAGCAGGCTCAGAGGGCCTCCTTTTTCTCCCTTATCTGATGGGAGACAGAACTCCCCATTTAAATCCGGCCGCCAAAGGCGTTTTCCTTGGCGCCTCATCCTGCCACACAAGAGCCCACTTCATACGCGCTGTCATGGAAGGAGTGGCCTACTCCCTGATGGACGGCATATCTGTCCTCAGGGAGCTGGACGTGGCTTTGGACGACTATGTGCTCTGCGGAGGCGGGGCAAAGGGGAGCCTCTGGAGAACCATCATAGCCGATGTATACGGACATAACCTGTCAACCGTACAGAATGACAGCGGCGCAGCCATGGGAGCGGCTGTGCTGGCTGCCTATGGCTGCGGACTGTACAAAACCCTGGAAGAGGCGGCAGGATGCATGGTGAAACGCAATGAGAGCAATGGATTTAATCAGGAAAATCATGAGAACTATATGAAGTACTGGGATATTTACCGTGATATATATGTCCGGCTTGAGGACGTATTTTACAGGTTAAGGGAAATCACCCGCTGACCGGCATAATTTTACCGGAAATACTGGAATCCTCCACAGTTGCATGTTATAATCAACATAACGTAATAGTAAATAAAATATAACCTGTAGGGTGATGGGATGAAAAAATTGGCGGCGGTTAAAAACAGGATATTCCTGGTTATGTCAGCGTTCCTTTTGTGCCTTCTTTACGCTTTTCCTGTCAGGGCAGCGGAGAAAGTGCGGGTAGGCTGTGTTGACATCGGGAATTTCATCCAGCTGGACCAGGACGGCTATGCCATTGGGTATGGGGCAGACTATCTGAATAAAATAGCAGAATATGCAGGATGGGAATATGAGTATGTCCAGGCACCCTGGGGAGAGTGCCTGGATATGCTGCGCAGTGGGGAGCTGGATATACTGCTTCCTGCCGAATACAGCGAGGAACGGGCAAAGGACTTTCTTTTCAGCAGCTACGAGTGCTGCTTTGATTTTGCCGCCCTGATTGGCCGAAAATCAGATGAACGCCTGTTTTATGATGATTACCAGGGATTCCAGGGAATCCGGGTGGGCATGATTAAGGACAATTTCCTCAATGGTTTGTTTGACGAGTATTCAAAAAACCACGGATTTTCCTATGAAGCCATATATTATGATACCGGCACCCAGATAGTAGAGGCCCTGGAGCGGGAAGAGGTAGATGCCATTATTAACGGCAATATGGAATACAACATGAACCAGAAGCTTCTGGCTAAAATCGACTATATGCCGGCCTACTTCATCACATCCGTGGATAAGCCGGGCCTGATGGTACGGCTCAATAAGGCCCTGAGGCAGATTTTCATAGACAATCCCTATTACTCAGCCGGTCTTTATGAAAAGTATTATCATGAGATGGACAGACAGTTTGCTGAGTTTACCAGGGAGGAAAGCCAGTTTGTGAAGCAAAGCGGCCCGGTGACCGTACTGGTGGCCCGGTCTGACTATCCCTTTGAATGGTACGATGAAAAGGAAAAAACCTGCAAGGGCGCTTATGTGGATTATATGAGGCACCTGTCCAAGGTCAGCGGCCTGAAATTTGAATTTATTCCCCTTGCCCCGGCAGAGGATTCCGCCGGAGAATTGTTTGGGGAAAATGCCCAGATTCGCCTGAGCGTATTTAAACAGCAAAGGGGCGGGGTATCCGGCAGCCTTAAATACACCATTCCCTATTACGACTGCAGCTTCAGCCTGGTGGGCAAAAAGGATGAGCCCCTGAACCTGTCTTCCCACCAGCGGATTGCAATGGTGGAAAAGGTAAACGGCCTGAAGGAGGTATTGGAAGACAAGTATCCCAATTGGGAAATCGTCGCTTATGAAACACCGAAAGACTGCCTCAACGCTGTGGAGGAGGGAAATGCTGACTGCGCCATGGTATCTGCCATTAAACTGTCAGCGGACCGGAATCTCCTGGGCATGAACCTGGTGGTGGTGGATGGCAGCACTGCAGCTGCGCCTGTATACATAGGAGTATCGGAGAATGCCAGTCCCCTGCTGGCCCAGGTCCTCTCCAAGTCCATTGCAAAGGCAGGAGAGGGCGCCATGGATGAAGCCGTGTACGCCACCATTCTTTCAAGTAAGGAAAATAAGGATTTCAGTTACTTCATACAGTCTTATCCCCTGTACTTTGCCTTTGGGGTCATAGCGGTCTCACTGCTGGGCGTGGGAATCCTGTTCATGCGTTACGATGCCCGGCACCAGAAACTGCAGAACCTGATTCTGCAGAAAAAGAATGAGGAGTTAAAAGCAGCCATTGCCATGCAGACCCTTCTGAGGCGTAAGGCGCAGACTGACGCCCTGACCGGGCTGACGAATAAAAGCACCACTGAGGAGCTGTGCCGCGCCTGTCTGGAACAGGCCCAAGGGGAGGTCTGCGCCCTGTTCATCCTGGACCTGGATGACTTTAAGCATATTAACGACCAGCGGGGGCATCAGGCCGGTGATGTGGTGCTCAGAGCCTTCGGGGATACCATACACAAATGCGTGCGCCAGGATGATGTGGCCGGCCGTATCGGCGGGGATGAATTCATGCTGTTCATGGCCGGAATCAAGGATACGGACCAGCTGACACGGTTTGCAAACCGTATCTATCAGGCGTTAAAGGATAATCCTGATTTCAGCGCCACCTGCAGCATGGGGATTGCCCTGGGCCGGGCAGGCCGGATATCCTATGAGGAAATGTTCCGTATGGCAGACAATGCCTTATATAAGGCAAAAGAAGACGGAAAAAATAATTACCATATTGATTCTGTTCTGGATGAGCCGGAGAACGGCAGGGCTACATAAGCTTTCCCACCGCATTCAACATGATTGCCACAGACCGGAGGGAAGTGGATACGGCACAGGTAAGGAAAGCCCATCAGCTGTATCCGGATAACTGTCTGGGCGGCAGGGAGCTGGTGCTTCCTGCCTGCATACCGTAATTCGTTTTTCAACGAGATACAATTTAGAAATTTTAATTCATTGACAGCAGCCCTTTATTAAAATATAATCATGGGTAGGCTGTTTTATTTTGATGAAAAAGAAGAGGTAATTATGCGTCGTATATCCTACATAATCATAAGTCTAATCATGGTCTTTTCAATGACCACCATCACTGCCTTTGCAAAACCGGACTGGCCCATGGATACAGGTGTGCAGTCAGAGGCCGGCATTGTCATGGATATGGATTCCGGGGCTGTGCTCTTTGCCCAGAACATACACGAACAAAAGATTCCGGCCAGCATTACCAAGCTGCTGACAGCCCTTGTTGTCATTGAAAACACCAGTGATTTGGACGCGCCGGTCACATTTTCACACGATGCCATATACAATGTGGAATCCGGGGCCGGCAACAAGTTCAACCTGGAGGAAGGGGATGTGTTAAGCGTCCGCCAGTGTCTCTACGCCATGCTGCTCCAGTCCTCCAACCAGTCTGCCAATGCCCTGGCAGAGCATGTGGCGGGAAGCAGGCAGGCCTTTGTGGACATGATGAACCAGAGGATTAAAGAGCTTGGCTGCAATGAAAGCCACTTTGCCAATCCATCCGGTCTCAACGACGACACCCAGCGCACCACGGCCTATGACATGGCCATTATAGCCAGAGCCTGTTTCAGGAACCCCGCCGTGCTGGAAATTGCCTCAGCCAGGACCTCATCCATACCGGCCACTGCAAACAACCCCAACGGACGGACCTTTTCCATTGAACACAAGATGCTGCTGCCGGATGATTCCAATTATTATCCGGATGCAATTGCAGGCAAGACAGGCTGGACATCCCAGGCCGGGCAGACCCTTGTCACCTATGCCAGACGGGATAACAGAGGACAGATTGCAGTCACCCTTAAGAGCACCCAGAAAACCCACTATTCCGATACAAAGACCATACTGGATTTCTGCTTTGCAAGATTCAGGAATGTAAATATAGCGGACAATGAAATTGAATATGTTACAGGCGACGGGCCTGTGACCATTGCCGGGGAGACATATGAGCCTTCGGAACTCTCCTTTGACAGCGGGGCGGTCATTACACTGCCCAATGACGCACAGTTCTCAGATGCCGATAAGGAACTTGAGACAGATTTGCCGGCCGGCCATCCTGAGGGCGCCGTGGCCAGACTGGTCTACACCTATAATGAGCGCAGGATTGGAGATGCATGGATTTACAGCTCCAGGGCCCAGGCTGTCAATGCAACTCCGTCTGAGCCAGGCGAGGATACCCCTCAGGAGAGCCAGTCCCCAAAGGACGGTCAGGATACCAAAACCGCCTTTAAGCTTCCCAGGGCAGTGCTTATAGGCGGCGGCGCGGCCCTGGTCCTGGCATTGCTTGCAGGCGGCGGGGTCCTCTGGTTTAAAAGACGGCAGGCAGCGGAACGGGAACGCCAGCGCATTCTCAGGGAAAAGCGCAGACAGCGTCTGGCTGACATCGGTTATACGGAAGAGGATTTTGAACGGCTGTTAGATGAGCGGAGAAGGCAGCAGGATATGCGCTGAAACGCATCAAGGGGCAGATAAAATTAATCAGGAAAGAGACGCAGACAAGAGGTTTCGTGAATGGCTGTCTGCGTCTTTTTCGGTACTTACCCTGGACAGACCGGTCCAGGGAAGGAATGGGAGGAGCGAACATCATGGCATATTTTCCGTTTTTTGCAGATATTGAGGGAATGAAATGGCTGATTGCAGGCGGCGGAGGCGTGGCCCTGAGAAAGGTGCGGGATTTGCTTCCCTACGGCGCAGTCATAGAAGTGGTATCACCGGACATGTCCCCTGGTCTGGATGAGATGGCTGCGGACAGCACTTACGCGGACTGCCTTACGCTGACCAGAAGGGGTTTTGAGGACAGGGACCTGGATGGGGCCGACTTTGTCATTGCAGCCACATCTGAGCCTGACCTTAACAGCCGTATATCCACCCTGTGCAGGTCAAAACGGATTCCTGTCAATGTGGTGGATGTGAAGGAGGAATGTTCCTTTATTTTTCCTTCCATCGTCCGGGAGGGACCTGTGGTGGTGGGAATCTCAACCGGCGGCATGAGTCCTGTCATTGCCAGGTACCTGAAGGCAAGAATCCAATCTGTGATGCCGGACAGCCTGGGAGCGCTGACAGCCCAGCTGGGGGCCTGCCGACAGACAATCAAAGACCTGTTTCCGGACTCTCCCAGGGTCCGCTCAGCCCTGTTTTATGAGCTGGCGGAGGAGGGACTCAGCCATGGAGGCTGTCTCTCCCGGGAACAGATACAAATTATAATAAACAGAAAGCTGGAACAAGGACATGAATGATATCATCCGTATTGGAACGAGAAAGAGCGCCCTGGCGCTGATTCAGACACAGCTGGTCGCTGATGAATTAAGGCAGGTCTGTCCTGGTATACAGGTTGAAATCGTCACAAAGGATACCCTGGGCGACAGGATACTGGACAAGCCCCTGCAGGAATTCGGAGGCAAGGGGGTCTTTGTTTCCGAGTTTGAACAGGCCATACAGGAGGGCGTCATAGACCTGGCAGTCCACAGCGCCAAGGACCTTCCCATGGAACTGGCACAGGGACTGGACATTGCAGCTGTATCCGCCCGTGAGGATCCCAGGGATGTGCTGGTCACCCTGAGAGGACGCGGGGTCTGTCCGGGCAGCACGGTCCGGGTCGGAACCTCCAGCCCAAGACGGCAGCTTCAGGTGCAGATGATGCAGAAAACACTGTGGCCGGAGGCTGCCGGAGCAGAATGCAGCACCCTTAGAGGCAATGTGCATACCCGGCTCAGGAAACTGGAAGAAGAGAACTTTGACGGAATCATCCTGGCTGCGGCCGGATTAAAGAGGCTGGGGCTGCTTGAACAGGACACCTATGAGTATACCTTTCTGAACCCGGAGGAATTCATTCCTGCGGGCGGACAGGGGCTGATGGCCGTGGAGGCCAAAACCGGAACCAGGGCCCACACGCTCACCCAGTCCATGGACCATGGCGGCGGACGGCTGTGCCTGGACCTGGAGCGAAGGGTTCTTAAGCTGCTGGACGCGGGATGCCATGAACCCATTGGCATTTACTCCGTCCTCAGGGACGGACAGATGGAGGTATGGGGCGTCAGCAGCCGTAATGGAGAGGTGAAAAGGGTTCATCTGACCGGCGGGACCCTGCCGGAGGATGTGGAGAAACTGGCGTTGGAAGCATGGAAAGGATTGATGTGATATGGAGAAGAAGGGAATGGTATATCTGGTAGGAGCAGGTCCGGGGGACCCGGCCCTGATGACCCTGAAAGGACAGGCGCTTCTCAGCTCCTGTGACGCCCTGGTCTATGACCATCTGGCATCCAGACGGTTCCTGGAATGGGCGCCCTCCGCCTGCCGTAAAATCTACGTGGGCAAGCAGGCCGGGCATCACTCCATGAAACAGGATGAGATAAACGCCGTGCTGGTGGAGCTGGCTCTCTCAGGGCTTACGGTTGTCCGCCTAAAGGGCGGGGACCCCTTTGTATTCGGACGGGGCGGCGAGGAAATCCAGGCGCTTGAGGCCCGGGGAATTCCCTATGAAACCGTTCCGGGCGTGACATCGGCCATAGCGGTCCCGGAATGTGCGGGAATCCCTGTGACCCACAGGGGCATAAGCCGGAGTTTCCACGTGATTACAGGCCATACCCAGGACGGAAGAGACTGCCTTCCCCCTGGGTTTGAAGCCTATGGCTCCCTGCCCGGCACCCTGGTGTTTTTAATGGGCCTGGGACAGCTTCCCTCCATCACAGCCAGGCTGATTGAGGGAGGAATGCCGCCGGATACGCCTGCGGCCGTCATCGAAAAGGGCACGCTGCCCGGCCAGAGAGTGGTAAGAGCGCCTCTTTCCGGAATTTGCGCCAGGGTAACGGAGGAGGGGATTGGCACCCCGGCAATTATTGTTGTGGGACAAACAGCCTCCTTTGACATGAAATGCAGCCTTGTGGGTCCGCTGGCCGGATGCAGAATCGGTATGATTGGCACACGTCATTTTACAGACAGCCTTGGAACGGCCCTGGAGCAGAAAGGGGCGGACGTATCTAACATCCTGGATATGGAAGTAGTTTCCCATGCAGCAGGTCCGGCCATGCAGGAAGCTTACAGGAACCTTGCCGCGTATACATGGCTTATATTCACCAGCGCCAACGGAGTCCGCCTGTTTTTTCAGGAACTGCTGCATTCCGGCGGGGATTACCGCCTGCTGGGGCATATAAAATTTGCAGTCATTGGCGACGGCACCAAAAAGGAACTGGCGAATTTCGGCTTTCACGCGGACTATATGCCGGATTCCTTTTGTGCCGGGGCGCTGGCAAAGGGGCTGGCATCCATCCTTACCCCCAGCGACCGCCTCCTCATTGCCCGCTCCAGGGGCGGTTCCCCGATTCTTACCGTAATACTTGGAGAAGCCGGGATTGTTTATGATGATATTGTCCTTTATGAGGTGGGAGGTAAGCCCGCGGACTCAAGTATACCCGCCGGAGAGGGCTTTGACTATATTACCTTTGCCAGCGCCTCCGGGGTTAGGGCGTACCTTTCAAGCGGCCTGAGGGTGAATCCCGGACCGAGGACAGGACAGACCAGGCTGGCATGTATCGGTGACATAACGGCAGGGGAGTTGAAAAAACATGGAATGAAGGCGGATATTGTGGCTGAAACTTACCATATTCAGGGCCTGGTGAAGGCCATTGAAGAGGATGTCATATCCGGCAAAACAGAGGGAAAGCTTGCGTATAACCTGTAGTTATGAAAAATATATAAATAAAGTATAAAAAAATTGTTAAAATATTATTGATTTCTCCGCGGTAAAGTGGTAAACTTCTTGGCATCAAGAGTTTGATACTTGAGAAAAGCAATGACTGGGAAATGTCATGGTTTCAGATTCCGGCACAGAGAGCAGCCCGGCTGGTGGAAGGGCGCGCGAGAGGAGTCATGGCCTCACCCAACAGCTTCTGTCCTGAACTCCTTTCCTGAGAGAGAGGATAGTAGGGATGGACGGGTTTCTTTCCGTTAACAAAGATTCCGGCTGACTGAGAGCAGCGGGAACTTAAGGGGCTGCCTGTTAAGGGCGGCAAACAGAGTGGTAACGCGGATTGATTCGTCTCTGCATCGCAAGGTGCAGGGACCTTTTCTTTTTACTGGGCAAACTCTTTGAAACCTACTTTATATACGTGAGGAGACTTGATGATGAATGGTTTAGTGATGATGCTTTTAGCCGTAGTCATATTAGGCGGCGCCTATCTGATTTACGGCAGATATCTGGCAAAGAAATGGGGGGTTGACCCCGATGCAAAGACACCGGCTTATGAGATGGAGGACGGTGTGGACTATGTTCCGGCTGATACCAATGTGGTGTTCGGCCACCAGTTTGCCTCCATTGCAGGGGCAGGCCCCATCAACGGACCCATCCAGGCCGCCATGTTCGGCTGGCTGCCCGTCATGCTGTGGATTCTCCTGGGAGGCGTATTCTTTGGCGCGGTTCAGGACTTTGCGGCTATGTATGCTTCTGTAAAGAACAAGGGCCGTTCCATTGGCTACATAATCGAGGTTTATATCGGCAGGCTTGGCAAGAGACTGTTTCTTTTATTCACCTGGCTGTTCTCCATCCTGGTTGTGGCTGCCTTTGCCGACATCGTGGCAGGCACCTTCAATGGTTTTGATGCCGCCACCGGAGAGCGAATCGTTGCCAACGGAGCCGTTGCCACCACATCCCTTCTGTTCATTGTGTTTGCAGTGGCGCTGGGATGTTTCCTGAAATATGGAAAATGCAGCAAGCTGGTAAACACACTGGCTGCTATCGGCCTTCTTGTGCTGGCCGTTGCACTGGGACTGGCCTTTCCGGTCTATGTACCCCAGGGCGCATGGCTTATATTCGTATTCCTGTATGTGATTGTTGCCTGCGTGACCCCTGTATGGGCCCTGCTTCAGCCCAGGGATTATCTGAACAGCTACCTGCTTCTGGCCATGATTATCGGTGCGGTACTGGGAATCTGTGTCTATAATCCGGCCATCAACCTTCCCTCCTTTACATCATTTGTATTTACAGATGCAAAGGGAAATATTTCCTATCTGTTCCCAACCCTGTTCGTGACCATTGCCTGCGGCGCTGTATCCGGTTTCCATGCACTGGTATCCTCCGGAACAGCCAGCAAGCAGATTAAGAATGAAAAGAACATGCTTCCCGTCTCCTTCGGCGCAATGCTGCTGGAAAGTCTTTTGGCCATCACGGCACTGATTGCCGTCGGCGCGCTGGCCACCAGCGAAGGGCTGCCCGCAGGTACGCCTCCCCAGGTATTTGCAAAGGCCATTGCCATGTTCCTTACCACACTGGGAATGCCGGATTCCATCAGCTACACGCTGATAACGCTGTCCATATCCGCCTTTGCCCTGACCAGCCTGGATTCCGTGGCGCGCGTGGGCCGTATTGCTTTCCAGGAATTCTTTACCAATGATGAGATTGACCCGGCCAATCAGAATTCCTTAAACAAAGTGCTGACCAACAAATATTTCTCCACCATACTGACCCTGGCGCTCTGCTACGCATTATCCAGGGCAGGCTATGCAAGCATCTGGCCTCTGTTCGGTTCCGCCAACCAGCTGCTTTCCGCACTGGCTCTGATAGCCTGCGCCGTATTCTTAAAGAAGACCCACAGACAGGGCGTTATGCTCTGGGGTCCCATGGTCATCATGCTGGGCGTTACCTTCACAGCCCTGACCCTTAAAATCAAGGACCTTGTATCAGCCCTGTCAAACCAGTTTGTATTCGGTAACGCGCTTCAGCTGGTGTTTGCAGTCCTTCTGCTGATTCTGGGCGTGATTGTTGCTTTTGAGGGCATCCGCAAGCTTATGGATAAGGACACGGAGGATGATAAAGCTGCTTCAGGCAAAGGTGCGGCTGCTTAAAGGATGCGGCTGTTTAAAGGATGCAAAAGCTGAAAAAGGCGGATGCATCCTTTTTCAACTTGAAAAACCCAGTCTGATAACGCATAATAATAAGGGATGAACCTTATGATAATTCCGAAAATATTCTGATACAGGTTCCGGAAAGCAGGATAAAACATGAAACTCAGATACAGATGGACTGGCATACTGACAGCGCTCGCTGTCCTGGCAGCTATAGCTTCCGGCATCCTTGTTTGCCTGGTATGGAACGGATGGATACTTTTAAATCATCCCTCCAGGACCCGGTATCCGGTACGCGGTGTGGACGTGTCACATTATCAGGGAGAAATCGACTGGGATGTGCTGGGACAGCAGGACATTGATTTTGCTTATATCAAAGCAACGGAGGGCAGTTCCCATGTGGATGAGAAATTTTCTCAGAACTGGTACGGTTCACACCTGAGTGGTCTGGCTGTGGGAGCATACCACTTTTTTAGTTTTGACAGCAGCGGAAAAGACCAGCTGGAGCATTTCACCCAATGCCTGCCCGCCAGAGACGGAATGCTTCCGCCGGCAGTTGACGTGGAGTTTTACGGGGACAAGGCCGCGAACCCTCCCAATCCAAGGGACGTGGAGCAGGAGCTTGCAGCCTTGCTGGAAGGTATGGAAACACAGTACGGTATGGCCCCTGTCATCTATTGCACAGAGGAATCCTGGAATCTTTACATCCGCGGAAGATTTGACCGGTATCCGCTCTGGATTCGCAATGTGAAAACAAAGCCCCGCACGGACGGCGAACCCTGGCTGCTGTGGCAGTATACAAACCGGCAGCGTCTGGACGGCTATAAGGGAGACGAGACATTTATTGACATGAATGTGTTTTACGGAAGCCGTGAACAGTGGGACAACTGGTACGGGAATCGTAATAAATCGTAAGGAGTGCCCAAAGACTTTTTCTTTTCCTCCTGCTATACTTTTGGCAAAGACCATTATCAGGACCAGTCCATTTCGGAAACATGCAAAAAGGCAGGCAAGGAGGAATAAAGATTTCACATGGAACCAGCAACAGAAGAGAAAACAGAACAAAGACAGGAAACAGAACCCGGCAGGCATAAGACCAACAGGCCGGGCAGGGGCAGAGCCCTGATTGCAGCTGCCCTGGCTGCTGTATTGGTACTAACCGCAGCGCTGGCTGTTTTTATGACAAGGAACAGGGAGAACAGCAGTGTAATTGCCGGCATGGATTATTATGAGCCTGCTGTGGATGACAAAATCTATAGCTCATATTTCCAGCATGATACACGCTGGAGCAGCAGTCCTCTTGGCAGCTCAAGAGACACCATGGGAAGTTCCGGATGCCTGACCTGCTGTATCGCCGCCTCCCTGACAGCTCAGGGGGTACAAAGTTTTTCACCAGGGGAGCTAAATCAGATTTTCAATGAAAATAAAGTCTATAACGACCATGGCTCCATTGTATGGAAACAGCTGGAACAGGCATTGCCCGGCGCCAGGGTCCGGCTGGACTGCAGCAGTACCAGCGAGAGCATCAACCGCCTGCTGGCAGAAAAAAAGTATCCCATTGTAAAGGTAAGGCGGAAAAGCGGGGCAGTACACTGGATTATGCTCACCGGCACGGAAAAGGATACTTATGATATCACGGCCATGGACCCCATTGACGGCTTTGTGCACATGAGTGATTATGATAATACTATTTATGGCGTCAGGGTTGTAACCGGTGACAGCGGGACATGGGAGACAGCGGGAACAGAGACAGAAGAAACAGGCAAAGCCGCTGAATCAGCCGGTACCGCAGCCGCAGACAGCCCGGGTGAAGTCCTTAAGGTCCCGGACAAGGCAGCCGCAGATACCGGCAGGACAGCAGATGGATTCCTGAAAACAGAAGAGGCATTTGCCCTGAGCGAGATTCAGCCCTTTTCCTTTGAAGAACTTGGAAACGGGTCTGGTATCCGGGGCGTTGTATTCTTATCAGCCCTTTCCCAGAACCAATTCCGCATCTACGGCTATGTGGGACCGGAAAATCTCTATAAGGGAATTTACATCCTGGACCGGGATGGCAACATGAATTCCTTTCCCTCCATTTCCTATACCTCTCCCCAGCTGATTCTTCCCAAAATCGGATGGAACCAGGAGCAAGGCATATTGGAGGCTTCCTTCCATACCATGACAGGCACTTCCCTGTCCAGGGACCAGTTTTATGCCTTCCTGCGGTATGATACAGGACATCTGGAGCCATATGAGTTCCGGGCGGAGGACTATGAAAAGCAGCTGTCCCGGCGTCTGTCCTATAAACTTGATAAAGAAAAAAATACAGTCACATTCTACGATGAGTCGGAGAAACTAGCATCCTTACCCCTGGATGACCTGGACAGCAGCCGTATCCGGGATGTCATATACACTGATTTTGTGTCATTTGAGCCAAATCAAACCGTTACAATGGAATTTACCCCCGGTTTTGTAATGGACGGAATGGCAGCGCCACAGTATCTGGAAGCAGATGTGCGGCTGGAGGCTGCCATTGATGTCACGCGCGATTCAGACTCCAGCGGGGCAGATGTGGTGAAATTCCATATCAGGGATATTGAAAAGAGCGGGACCTGACGGTCACATTTTACAAACAAATATACAAAAACCTCTTGACTTGGAGTTGACTTTAAGTTGTAGACTCTCATTATATCCGGGGTTCAGCATACTGCGCGGACTAATCCCAGGGATTATCTGCCCCAGATTATCTGTCCCGGACATTCTGAATCACAGTCCATTCAGACTGCGGTCTGACAACAACATTTCAAGGAGGCTTATCATTATGTCTATTGTTTACATGACAAAGGAAATCACGCCGGAAAGCCTGGTCCGGATTTACCACGCATTGGGCGCTGCTTTATCCGGCAGCGTTGCCGTAAAGCTCTCCACAGGTGAGCCGGGAGGACACAACTTCCTGCAGCCGGAGCTTATCGGAAACCTTGTACAGGAACTAAAGGGCACCATTGTGGAGTGCAACACTGCCTACGAGGGAAGAAGGAACACTTCCAGGGCTCACTGGGAGACTATACGGGACCATGGATTCGCAGCCATTGCCCCCTGTGATATCCTGGATGAGGACGGCCACATGCCCCTGCCAGTCACAGACGGCTATCATCTGAAAGAGAATTATGTGGGCACCCATCTTCAAAATTATGATTCCATGCTCATGCTTTCACATTTCAAGGGCCACGCCATGGGCGGCTTTGGAGGAGCCTTGAAAAACATGTCCATTGGACTGGCATCCTCGTACGGCAAGATTTGGATTCATTCCTCCGGTACCAGCACCCGGTTTGAGGATGTGTTTACAGCGGACCACGATTCATTCCTGGAATCCATGGCAGACGCGGACCGCTCCGTCATGGACTACATGGGCCGTGAAAACATAGTATACATCAATGTGGCCAACCGTTTATCCGTGGACTGTGACTGCGACGCCCATCCCCATGACCCGGAGATGAAGGATATCGGCATTTTTGCATCCGCTGACCCAGTGGCCCTGGACCAGGCGTGTGTGGATGCGGTGTATGCTTCCGAGGATGAGGGAAAGGCAGCCCTGATAGAGCGCATGGAATCCAGAAACGGGATTCATACCGTGGAAGCCGCTGAAACCCATGGCCTTGGCAGCCGCAGATATGAACTCAGGTGCATTGACTGATCAAATTGCAGCATCAAAGGAGGGTGATGAAGGTTTGACCATAGCAGAAGTCAGCAGACAATATGACATATCGGCCGATACACTGCGTTACTATGAACGCATCGGCCTGCTTCCCCATGTAGGGCGTACATCCGGCGGCATCCGCAACTATTCGGAGGATGACTGCCATTGGGTGGAGTATATCAAGTGTATGCGCAGCGCAGGCGTTTCCGTGGAAACGCTGCTGGATTATGTGACATTGTTCCATCAGGGCGCTTCCACCATCCAGGCCAGGAAGAACCTCCTGCTGGAACAGCGTGAGCAGATTGTGGCCCGCATCCATGAGCTGAACCAGGTGCTGGCAAGACTGGACTGGAAGCTGGACGGTTATGAGGAACGGATGCTTAAGTGCGAGGAACATTTAAAATAGGCTGTATCCATAAGGATGCAACCGATTATTGCGTGACACCGGGACCAAAAACATGTAATGTAAAAGCAGAAGACAGACCATGATAAAATGGTCCCGGGAGGTATCACTATGAAAAGCACTGTAGGAAAAAATATTGTAAAATCAAGAAAGGAACAGGGTATGTCCCAGGAGCAGCTGGCCCAGAAGCTTCATGTTACCCGCCAGGCCGTGTCCAATTGGGAAACAGGACGAAGCCAGCCGGGCCTGGATATGCTGGAAGCCCTGGCCGGCGCCTTTGGAACCGACATCCTTGTTGTCATATACGGGCAGATGCCTGCGGGTGAGGATGAGGAAACCAGGTCCGCCGCCAGAAGGCGCCATCTGGTAAAGGCTGCTGCATGGGGCATCCTGACACTGGCCCTATATTTTATTCTGGCGGCACTTGGCAGGTATCTGGATGAACTCAGGACACGGACTTATAATTCCATGCCGTATATGCTGCTGCAGACCTGCCTCATACCCCCTGTAAGCGCAGGCGCTGCCATCAGCCTGATGCATGTCCTGAATGTGCCTGGCTCTGTGGGGATATCCGAACCATCTGTGAGAAAAAAACTCCTGGTATCCGGAGGACTGTTTACCGTTCTCTACCTGCTCTGTATGCTGTGGCTGTTTTTCCCCCTTCCATTGCCTGTGGGCGCCCCATTGTGGATATGGCGGCTGTCCTATTCCATTTTCCCGCATGTCCTGTTCTTTTTCATTGGAATGCTCTTTTACCTTGGGTTTGACATGTGAATAAATCATCGCTGTTTCCAACTATAAACTATATTGAATAAGGAGAATGCTGCATGACGGAAGTTGAATTTCTCGACACAGCGGATGATTCCCTGCTGAAATTTGCAGTCATTATATCCAGATACCAGGGAAAATGGCTGTTTTGCAAACACAGAGAGCGGGATACCTACGAGTGTCCCGGAGGCCACAGGGAGCCGGGGGAGGCAATAGAAGACACGGCCCGCAGGGAATTGTATGAAGAAACCGGAGCAGTCAGTTTCACCCTGACGCCGGTAAGCGCCTATTCAGTCCATGAGGCCTTTGACGGCCTGGAAGCTCCCGCAATAAGCTGCGGAATGCTCTATTACGGCTGCATAACAGAGCTGGGTCCCATACCGGAGGGGTATGAAATAGAACGCACAGAACTGTTCCGGGACCCGCCTGGAAACTGGACTTATCCGGACATACAGCCTGTCCTTCTTGGATATCTGGAAACCTGGCTTTGCAGGCCAGGCCAGGACGGGACGAATGGGGGCGAATGGATTTCTGATTGTCACTTCCGGTGATTCCTGTTATAATGATAGGGAAATACGGAGGTTTGTAAATGATACTGATGCATGAAATACCAGACCGGTTCTGGAGCCTGTTCCGCTCTGTCAACCGGTCTACTTACATAGAAGCCCTTCTTAAAATCAATGAGGAGTATGAGTACAGCAATTATTTTCTCAGCCGGGAAGTCTGCATCCAGCTTTTAAGCGAATATTTCTCCCAGAAGAAATATGTCATATGGCAGGATGAGACTGAGGATGACTGGGATGAACTGGAACCGCCTGCCACCAGAGTCCTTAACTGGCTGCTCAGGACCGGCTGGCTGCGCAAGGTGGATGATTACGCCAGTATGACCGTCAACATCGTTATTCCGGATTACGCCGCAGTGATGATTGAGGCATTCTCCCGTTTGTCAAACGACGATGAGGACGAGACCCAGGTTTATATTCAGAATGTCTATGCCATTCTATTTTCTCTGAAAAATGACCCCCGCTCCAGCGTCAGCCTTCTAAATACGGCTCTCGTAAATACAAAAAAACTGAACAAATCCCTTCAGGACATGCTTCACAACATGGATAAGTTTTTTGGCAGCCTGCTGGAACAGAAAAGTTACGGGACCCTGTTAAAGGAGCATCTGGAAGGTTATGTGACGGAAATCGTCAACCGGAAATACCATATATTAAAGACTTCGGACAATTTTTATCTCTATAAAACAGATATCAAATCCTGGATAGCCGCCATGCGGGAGGACAGTTCCTGGATTTATAAGATGTGCGCCAAAAGCGCGGCCTCATCCAGGGGCCAGAAAAAGCCTCCCCTGACCGAATACGATATCGTGGAAAAGCTGGACCAGCTGGAGCGTGGTTTTGACGATATTGAACACCGCATTTCCAATATGGACAAGGAACACTCCCGTTATGTCAAGGCAACGGTCACGCGTCTCAATTACCTGTTAAACCAGGAGGACAATATGAAGGGGCTTGTAATCAAACTCCTGAACCATTTGTCGGAATACGGCTGCCCGGATGAGGAACTGACAGCTGTGGGCGCCAGGATGAATCTGTCCCAGATGACCCTGCTGTCGGAAAAATCCCTGTATAAACGCCGTAAAACCAAGGCTGATTTTACAGAACAGTTAAAGGATGAGGAAGAATCCGAGGAGCTTTCCATGGAGGAGGTCCTGAACCTGAACAAGGTCAGGAACCGTTACAGCCAGAAGGAGATTGAAGCGTTCATAGGAGACAACATGGTGGACGGGAAAATGGTGGTGGACGAACAAACCATACATTCAGACCAGGACTTTGAAAAACTGATACTGGCCTATGACTATTCCACCAGGAGAAAGAGTCTCTACAGGGTGGAAGAGGAGGATTCGGAAATGGTACGATGCGGCGGCTATACCTACCCGCGGCTGGTATTTGTCAGGAGGACGAGATAGTGGAAAACATGGAATTGGAAAACAGCATGACGGACATAACGCCGGCATCCGCATATGCGGGAAACGGCATCCCCTACTATGATAATCTGATGCAGTCGGAGCAGTCGGAGGTAACGGAAATCATCCGTCTCCTATGGCGCCAGACCTTCCTGCTGGAGCATAAATATGACAAGCGTACCGGAAGATTCCAGTACAACAGGGACTACCGTGTATGCAGCAAGCACCTGGAATTCATCAAACATTATTTTGCCATCAGCGGCGTGGAGCTGCGTGAAAACAGCCAGATGGGAGTTATGTACATCCAGGGGGAAAACGTGGTGGGAGATAAGCTGCCCCGCCTTGCCACCCTGTATCTGCTGGTCCTGAAGCTGATTTACGACGAACAGATGGAAAGCGTTTCCACCAGCATCAATGTCTATACCTCCCTGCGTGAAATCCATGAAAAACTGGGCAGCTACAGACTGTTCAGGAAGCAGCCCGCTGCCACGGACATCCGCCGGGCAGTCACCCTTCTGAAAAAATACCAGGTCATTGAACCCCTGGACCTGATGGAGGATTTAAAAAGCGAAAGCCGCATGATTATCTATCCCTGCATCAACGTGGTGCTCATGGGAGACGATGTGCGCCGGCTTTTGGCATCCTTTGAGGAGGATGCAGGTGATAACGGAATCCAAATGAAGGCTGATTTGGAGGAGGAAGGCGCGGATGGAGCAGATGAGGGATTAACAGAGGAAGAAATGACATCAGAGGAAGGAGAACCATGGAACAGAAGATAGCAAACGAGCGTTTTCTCGCCCTTTCCAGGATATGTTTGAATAACTGGCACTACATAACAAAAAGGACCCTGTCCTTTAACGATGAAATCAACTTTTTCACCGGGCATTCCGGCAGCGGCAAATCCACGGTCATAGACGCCATGCAGATTGTGCTCTACGCCAACACGGACGGCCGGGGCTTCTTCAACAAGGCGGCAGCCGATGACTCTGACCGCAGCCTGATAGAATATCTAAGAGGTATGGTAAACATCGGCGATAACAACGAGTTTTCCTATCTGCGCAACCAGAATTTTTCCTCCACCATTGTATTGGAGCTGAAACGCAGCGATACAGGCCAGTGCCAGTGCGTGGGAATCGTTTTTGACGTGGAAACTGCCACCAATGAAATATCCCGCCGTTTCTTCTGGCACAAGGGCCCCATGTGGGACAATGGATACAGGGGCGGAAAGCGGACCATGTCCATCGCAGAGACAGAGGAATACCTTCAGACGAATTACAGCAGGGAGGAGTATTTCCTGACCTCCCACAACGAACGTTTCCGCCGGATACTCTATGACTCCTATCTGGGCGGCCTGGACCCCGAAAAATTCCCCCTTCTGTTTAAACGGGCCATCCCGTTCAGAATGAACATTAAGCTGGAGGATTTTGTAAAGGAATATATCTGCATGGAGCAGGACATCCATATTGAGGACATGCAGGAAAGCGTGATGCAGTACGGCCGGATGCGGAAAAAAATCGAGGATACCTGTGCGGAGATTGAATCCCTGAAGCAGATTAAGGACCGATTCCAAAGCTACGAAGAAAAGGAACTGCAAATCAAAAAATGCTCCTACTTTGTGCAGAAACTGGAGATTCTTCAGCTTCAGTCAGAGGTCCGCACCCTGGCTGACAAGGTCAGGCTGGCAGGGGAGGACCTGGAAAAACAAAAACAGGCCAGAGGCTCGGTGGATGAACAAATCATTGAACTGACCCGGCAGAGTGACGAGCTGCTGCGGCGCATTGCCTCCACCGGATATGAGGACCTTAAAAACCAGCTTAAAAGCCTGAATGAGCTGCTGGAACAGCTGGGAAAAAGCGAGGCCCGATGGCAGCAGACCACGGCAGCCCTGAAACGCTGGGAAGAAGAGGATATCACCTCCAACCAGACGCTTTGGGATATAGAGGAATTTGAAAACCGCACCATTGATTTGGAGACATTGGAACGCCTGAGAAAATCCATGGAATCCATGCGCTCAGATACGGAAAAACAGCATCAGGACGCTTCCTCCGCTGTCAGGGAACTCAAAAAGCTGGAAAAGCAGACAAAGGATGAGCTGGAAAAACTTCGTTCCGGCAGCAAAGCCTATCCCAAATACCTGGAAAATGCCAGGAGCTACATCCAGCGCCGCCTTCTGGAGGAAACAGGTAAAAGCGTGGACGTGCATGTGCTGGCCGACCTTCTGGATGTAAAAAGGGACGAGTGGCGGGGCGCAGTGGAGGGCTACCTTGGAAACAACAAGTTAAATCTGGTGGTGGCGCCTAAATATGCCGGGACCGCCCTGGAAATCTACGGTGAACTGGATAAAAAGGAATATTACAATGTAGCTGTGCTGGACACGGAAAAAGCATCCCGGAACCAGCCCCAGGTACTAAAAGGCGCTCTCTCAGAGGAAGTGACTGTGCGGGAATCCTACTTAGGACCCTATATGGACCTGCTGCTCGGAAAGGTCATCAAGTGCAGTACCATAGATGAACTGAGGGAATGCCGTATCGGCATCACCAGCAGCTGTATGCTCTACCACACCTTCCGCCTGCAGCACATTAACCCGGACAGCTACACCAAGTTCGCCTATATTGGCAAGGACAGCATCCGCAGACGTATCCGCCTTCTGGAACAGGAACTGGTTTCCCTGGGTGAAAAGAGAAAGCCCCTGGAAGAGACGGTCAGGGAATCCCTTAGAATCCTGGGCCTTCCCTGGCTCTCAGCCGAGCCCCAGGAATACCTGGACTGGCTGAAGGATATAAACAGCTATAAGGCCAAAGAACGGGAAAAGAAAAAGCTGACGCAGAAGCTGGAGCTTTTAAAGGAACAGAATGTGGACCAGCTGGAGCGGGACCGCCAGGCAGTCATCACGCTCTGCGACAGCAAAAAGCGGGAGAGGGACAGCCTGAATGTGCTCATCCGCGACAAGGAGCGGGAGATAGAAGACTACCGGAGCAAGTCCATTGACAGCCAGTCCATTCTCACTGCAAAGGAACGGGAGCTGGTACGGAATACGGACTATGACAATGAGCTGGCAGCCTATCTCTCAGCCAGGGATAATGTGCGCTATGACAGGGAGAAGGATACCTATGCTGCCAGATGCAGCAGACTCACTGAGGCCAGGGAAGCAGCCTTCCAGGAGCTTTTGTCTGTCAGGGCCGGCTATATCAGAAGCTATCCCAACCGCAATTTCCCGGTAAACGCCAGGGATAACGCTGTCTATGACCGCCTTCTTGACGCACTGAAATGTGATAATCTGGAAGAATACAAGCAAAAAGCCACGGAACAGGCCAAATCCGCGGTAGAGCATTTCCAGGATGACTTCATGTATAAAATCCGCAGCGCCATCCGGGAGGCGCTGATTCGCAAGGATGAGCTGAACCGCATTATCAGCCGCCTGGATTTCGGAAAGGATAAATACCAGTTCGTCATTGGCCGCAATAAAGGTCCGGACGGCCGTTTCTATGATATGTTCATGGATGACTCCCTGGACATCAATCCGGCTGACCTGAACTATTCCTATGAAAACCAGATGGACCTGTTTACCATTGAACATGAAAAGCAGTACGGGGATTTGATGAATGAACTCATAAGCATCTTTATCCCCCCGGAAAACGCCACACCGGAGCAGATGGACGAGGCCAGGCGGAACATGGATAAGTATTCGGATTACCGCACCTATCTGTCCTTTGATATGCAGCAGCTCATCCAGAACAAGGACGAGGTTATAAAAATCCGACTGAGCAAAATGATTAAAAAGAATTCAGGCGGAGAGGGCCAGAACCCGTTGTATGTGGCCCTTCTGGCCAGCTTTGCCCAGGCCTACCGCATCAACGTCCCATCCAAGGTGGAGCGCAGCCCAACCATCCGTCTGGTGGTATTGGATGAAGCCTTTTCCAAAATGGACGGGGAGAAAGTGGCCAGCTGTATCGAGCTCATCCGCGGACTGGGATTCCAGGCCATTATCAGTGCAACCAATGACAAAATCCAGAACTACGTGGAAAACGTGGACAAGACCTTTGTATTTGCCAATCCCAACAAGAAATCCATCTCCATCCAGGAATTTGAACGGGAGCGTTTTGCAGAGCTGATGCAGGACACGGAATCTTATATTTATACAAAAAAGTAAAAAAAGTTTGCAAAAATCTTAAAAATGGAATAAAATAGTAAAAATACCACTTTTACAGGAGGAATTTTATAAGAGAAAATCAAACATTCGAAAGGAGAGGTTTTGCATGATTGAAACAAAGGAATTTATGGACAACTTGAGCCAGTGGTCAGACATTTGTCTGAGTGATGAGAGGATTGATTTGGAGCTGTATGAATCGTACGACGTAAAGCGCGGACTCCGTGACAAAAACGGAAACGGTGTGGTAGCGGGACTGACGAAGGTGTCCAAAATCGAAGCCAACAAAGTAGTGGATGGTGTTAAAGTCCCCTGCGAAGGAAAACTATTTTACAGAGGTTATAATATCTATGATTTGATTGGCGGGGTAGTGAGAGAGAACCGTTATGGTTTTGAAGAGATTGCATACCTGCTTCTGTTCGGAGAACTTCCTAATGCGGAACAGCTTACAAAATTTAAAGAAAGCCTGGCATTCAGCCGTACACTTCCCACAAATTTTGTCCGAGATGTAGTAATGAAAGCACCCACAAAAGACATGATGATATCCCTGAGTAAGAGTATTCTTACCCTGGCTTCCTATGATGAGAAGGCCTGGGATATTTCCGTTCCCAACGTGCTCAGACAGTGCATGATGCTTATAAGCGTAATGCCCATGCTGGCAGTCTATGGTTATCATGCCTTTAACCATTATGAGAGAGACGGAAGCATGTACATACACCGCCCGGACGAGAATCTGTCCACGGCCGAGAACCTGCTGCGTCTTCTGAGGCCTGACATGCAGTACTCACAGGTGGAGGCCCATGTACTGGATTTGGCATTAATCCTGCATATGGAGCATGGCGGCGGCAACAACTCCACCTTTACCACCCATGTGGTTACATCCTCCGGCACGGACACCTATTCTGTCATCTCCGCGGCCCTGGCTTCCTTAAAAGGCCCCAAGCACGGCGGCGCCAACATCAAGGTAGTGGAAATGATGCAGGATTTAAGGAGCGAGGTAAAGGATATCACGGACAGGGAAGAGGTGGAATCTTATCTGAAGAAGCTGCTTCACAAAGAGGCATTTGACCGCAAGGGCCTTATCTACGGAATGGGCCACGCCGTATATTCCAAGTCAGACCCCCGTGCCGAGATTTTCAAACGCTTTGTACGCCAGCTGTCAGAGGAAAAGGGCCGCATGGAAGAATTTGCCCTCTATTCCATGATTGAGGAGCTGGGTCCCAAGGTAATCACCGAGGAACGCAGAATCTACAAGGGCGTCAGCGCCAACGTGGATTTCTACAGCGGATTTGTATACAGCATGCTGGATATTCCGGAAGAAATGTTCACTCCAATCTTTGCAATAGCAAGAATTGTGGGATGGAGCGCACACCGCATCGAGGAATTGATTAATATGGATAAAATCATCCGTCCTGCCTATACAAGCATCATGAAGGAAGAGGATTACAAACCTCTCTGCGACCGATAATAAGAATTATTCCTGAATCTATATACAATCTTTATATGCCCTTTATAAATTCTAATAGCATCTTTATGATATCAGGCGCTATAATAAACGCAAATATCAAAAGAGAAAGAGCTATGGATATGGGTAAATATGAATATAATTTTGTGGAAGTTCCATTTGACGGAAATCTGAAAAATGGCAATGTTGAAACAATTGAAAAGTGTAAAGATATTATCCGGAAGGAGTCTGCCCAGGGATGGCGTCTGGTCCAGATTATAAGTCCTTCCGGTGAAAAAAGGGTGCTGACAGGCAACAGCAATTATGAAATTGTCTTTGAAAGGGAAAACTGAACTGTTTTCCCTTTTTTGTATATCAATTCCTTCCCAGATATTGTATAATGATATAATGCGCAATTAATTATACAATTAGGAAAAGAGGATTCATAACATGGCCGTTGAATTGGATTTGCATGAAGGAGAAGTTGTTGAAAAAGAGCTGAAAGGCGATTACTGGGAAAAGACCCTGTGTATGTACAGCCAGAAGACAGGCACATACTGGTTTACAAATGAACGGATTATTTTCAGGGGAGGTTTTGCGGCTGCCCTGGACATCCCTTACTGCGACATTGAACAGGTCCGCACCTGCAATGTGGGCCCCCTGCTCCAGTTCCTGCCCACAGGAATCAAAATAACCGTCAACGGAGGAAAATCCTACAAGCTGTCAGTGCTGAAACGAAAATCCGTGGTGGAATTCATCGAGTCGAAATTAAAATAAGATATTTTTGCTCATTTCCCTTGACTGTACAGTTGCTGGATACCTTACAATCAGATTAGAAACAGAAAGGAGATGAGCATATGAAGATGAAAGAAGCCGAAGCCCGTACAGGCCTGGACCGGAAGAATATACGATACTATGAGAGCGAGGAACTTCTGGCTCCCCGGCGCACCGAGGGAAACCGCTACCGGGATTACAGCGAGGAGGACATAGAGCGTCTTCTGGAAATCCGTTTCCTGCGGCAGCTGGGCATCCCCATCCGGGATATACGCGGATATTTTGAGGGAAGGCTGGCCTTAAGGGAGCTGATGCGTATGCGACTGGACCGGATTGACGGTGAGATGTCGCAGTTAAAGAAGCTGGAACAGATGTGTACCAGACTGGAAGAGCAGCAGACACTGAAACCTTCCATTGTGGAAAGCTGCCTGGAGGAAATCAGCCATGACAACGGCAGGAATACCTGGCTTGAGGATATACGGAAAGACTGGAGGATGTTTCAGAAGGAACTCCACTCCCAGTTCATCTATTTTGAACCTGAAGGGGAAGTTCTGTCGCCGGAGGACTTTGCCCGGGAGACAGCCCTCTATGCAGCCAAACGGAATCTGGATTATGAGACCATCCGGCTGGAATTCACCTATGCCCTGGTCCGGCTGGAGGGAATTGCCTACCAGGCTTCCTTCACATTTGGTCCCTGTTTCCGCCTGGCCAGGCTGCCTCTCATAAAGCTGACCCGGTGTACGCCTCCTCCCCACGGTGTTTCAAAAGGAAAGTATCTGTTTTTTGTTCTGCTGCCCACCATACTGATATTCGGCAGTATCCTGTTCTGCCTTATTGACAGCCAGTTTGGAGCCCGTTTTTCCGGGATATACCGGATGCTTATTATAGGATGCTTCATTGCTGCCCTGCTGTTTATATCTGTAAATAAAAATGTGTATTACCAGTGACATGACGGATAAGAACCGAAAACAGGCTATGGAAATGTATATTGCCTTCGGGCGCCTCTGAGCAGACGCGAAAAAGGAGAGAACAGAGAATGATTCTCCTTGCCAAGTGTTGAAAAATTGAATATAATAAAGGTATATAGAGACAGTTGGAAATGCAGACCCGTGATAAGCGTGTCTGCATTTCGGCGTTTTAAGGAAGATGAACAGATTTGTTCATTTTCAGCCCCGCATAACCAGGCGGTCTGCTGCGGCAGGAGAAAGAGAGGGTACAGAGATGGGTATAAATACAAGAAAAATGAAATATCCCGCGGCAATATGTGTTTTGCTTGCATGTTGCATCACTATGGACATTGCGTCCTACGCCGCCGGGTGGGCGGAAGAAAACGGCACGTGGAGATATTCCGGCCAAAGTGGAGACTATATAACAAACAGTTGGATAAGGCATGGCAATTCCTATTATTACCTGGATGAGAAGGGTGAGATGGCTACTGAATGTCTGATTAAAACTGACGGGGACCTGTACTATGTGGATATAAATGGGGTAAAGGCGGTGAACCAGTGGGTATCCATATCCGATGACAACAGCCAGGTGGGAACGCAGGCCGCCACGGCCTGGTACTATTTCGGTTCCAAAGGTAAGGCATATAGGAATATTAGGAAACGGATTGATGGAAAATACTACATCTTCGATGAAAATGGCCATATGCTATCCGGGTGGCAGCCTTATGGAAATAATGACAATCTGTATTATCTGGGCACCGCAGACGAAGGATGGGCCCATATTGGCTGGCAGAATCTGGAATCCCATAAAAATGAACCCGGTACCTATTGGTATTATTTTGGAACCAGCGGCATCTCGTACCAGGATACGAAAAAAAAGATTGACGGCAGGTATTACATATTTGATGAGGACGGCCAGATGCTGTCCGGCTGGCAGTCCTATGACGGTGATGATAATCTGTACTATTTAGGGACAGGAGATGAGGGATGGGCCCGTACCGGCTGGCAGAACCTGGAACCCGGAGATGACGCATCGGGGTCTGATGATTCGGAGGAATGGTTTTACTTCAATCCCGGCAGCGGAAAAGCATACAGGGATACCAGAAAGAAAATTGACGGTTCTTACTATACCTTTGATGAGGATGGCGTCATGCAGGATAAATGGCTCTCCGGCCGGCCGGCCATCCCCGATAGTTTACCTGATGACAGCAATGCCCGGTACAGGGAAGAGGAAGGCAGTCTGGAAGGCGGATGGTACTATGGGTATGGTCCGGAGGATAAGGATGAGTCTGGTGAAGAGGGCTGGTACTATCTGGATAAGAACGGCGTGCCCTTCAACGACCAGGGAAGGGATTCTTCCGGCAATAGCTTTGTAAAAGAGCTTGGCGATGGGGGATACTTTGGTGAAGCAGAGACAGGCATGGCCGCAAAAGTGATTCATGGAAAGACGTATCTATTTGATGAGAACGGCAGGATGATGACCGGCTATTACTATTTAGTATCCGTTAACTGTGAAGGCGGCCCCACTCTTGGCGTCAATAAAACAGCGCCGGATTATGGCTATAATTACTACTTTAACGCAGACAGTGGGTCCAAAGAAGGCCAGATGATGACCGGTAAACAGAGCTTCCTATGCGAGGGGGACAGATTCCACTGTTATCTGCGCAATGACGGCAGGGCCTACGCCGGCATGATTGTTGACGGCTGCCTGTATGACTTTGACGGCCTGAGGTTGGAGAGCCGGGATGGTTCCTATAAAATCATTGAGATTGGTCCCGGTCTGGAGATTGCAGAAAAAGGCAGCAGCAGGCTGCATAAAAATTGCCTCCTGGTCGTGAACAAAAATGGCAAGCTGAAAAAGTCGGGCACCGTTAAGATTGGAGGGCAAAAATATACCATTAAGGATTATGAGGCCATAGAAGTAACCGACGACTGATTCTTTTTTAGATTTTTCGGATTGTCAAGTAAAAATGCTTGACAATCCTTTTTCTATCGTGTATGATATCACAGGTGGTTGAAATGGAAAAGATTGTGGAACAGGGTTTGTTATATGATTTTTATGGAGAACTGCTGACAGAACATCAGCGCAGGATATACGAGGATGTGGTGTTCGGCGACCTTTCTCCCAGCGAGATAGCAGGGGAGCAGGGCATCAGCCGTCAGGGTGTCCACGATTTGATAAAACGATGCGACAAGATACTGAAGGATTATGAAGCCAAGCTTCATCTGGTAGCCAAGTTTATGAAAGTCAAGGAGATGGCCGGCGAGCTGGAACGTCTCTCTGATGAATGCATACGCACCAGGGACATGGCCCTTGTGGACCAAATCCGGCGATTGTCCGCGGAAATCACCAGCACGCTTTAATGGAGCGATTCATTGTAAGCAGTGCAGCCTTAGGAGGATTATTTCATGGCTTTTGAAAGCTTATCCGATAAATTACAAAATGTATTCAAAAACCTTCGCGGTAAAGGCCGTCTTTCAGAAGCCGATGTAAAAGCCGCATTGAAGGAAGTCAAGATGGCGCTTCTGGAAGCAGATGTAAGTTTCCGCGTGGTGAAGCAGTTCATCGGTTCTGTACAGGAACGGGCTGTGGGCGAAGACGTGTTCGGAAGCCTGACCCCGGGACAGACTGTAGTGAAAATCGTAACCGAAGAGCTAGTAAAGCTCATGGGTTCCGAAACAACAGAGATTGCCCTAAAGCCTTCCAATGAAATCAGCATCATCATGATGGCCGGTCTTCAGGGAGCTGGCAAGACCACTACCACGGCCAAGATTGCAGCCAAGATGAAGGCCAAGGGACGCAAGCCCCTGTTAGCTGCCTGTGACATCTACCGGCCTGCTGCCATAGAGCAGCTGCAGATTAACGGCGACCGGGTAGGCATTCCGGTATTCTCCATGGGCAATAAGAACAGGCCGGTGGACATTGCCAAAGCAGCAGTGGAACACGCGTCCAAGAACGGCCTTAACGTGGTTATCCTGGATACGGCCGGACGTCTCCATATCGACGAAACCATGATGGATGAGCTGGTGGAGATAAAGGACAATCTGGATGTCTGCCAGACTATTTTGGTGGTAGACGCCATGACCGGCCAGGACGCAGTAAATGTGGCCGGCACATTTAACGATAAGATAGGCATTGACGGTGTCATCCTCACAAAGCTGGATGGCGATACCCGAGGCGGTGCGGCACTTTCCATCCGCGCAGTCACAGGCAAACCGATTCTATATGTTGGCATGGGCGAGAAGCTGTCCGACCTGGAACAGTTTTACCCGGACAGAATGGCTTCCAGAATCCTGGGAATGGGCGATATCCAGTCCTTGATTGAAAAAGCAGCTGCCGAGGTGGATGAAGAACAGGCCAAGGAGCTGAGCCAGAAGCTGCGCAAGGCGGAATTCGATTACAATGACTTCCTGACCCAGATGCAGCAGATTAAGAAGATGGGCGGTATGGGAAGCATTCTTTCCATGATGCCGGGAATGGGAAACCAGCTGTCCGGCGCTGATATGGACGAAGGTGAAAAATCCATGCACAGGGTAGAGTCCATCATCCTCTCCATGACAAAAGAGGAGAGGGCCAATCCCAACCTCATGAACCCTTCCAGGAAACAGCGCATTGCAAAAGGCGCCGGTGTGGAGGTCAGCGAGGTCAACCGTCTGGTCAAGCAGTTCGACCAGATGAAGAAAATGATGAAGCAGATGCCCGGCCTTATGGGCGGCGGCAAACGAAAAGGCGGATTCGGTGGTCTGGGAGGACTGCTGGGCGGCAAGATGAAGATGCCCTTCTAGGACAGGTGTTTAAATGATGCATCCGCAGACCAATCAAGCTAGTCAAACAGGAATACTCCTGTATGTCTAATATAAGAACAATTCACAAGGAGGTGAAATCACATGGCAGTAAAGATGAGATTAAGAAGAATGGGACAGAAGAAGGCTCCTTTCTATAGAATCGTAGTTGCTGATTCCAGGTCTCCAAGAGATGGCAAGTTCATCGAGGAAATCGGTACTTATGACCCAACCAGGGAACCAAGCGTCATCAAGTTTGACGAGGAAGCAGCTAAGAAGTGGTTAGCAACAGGTGCACAGCCAACTGAGACCGTAGGAAAGCTCTTAAAAATCGCCGGCATTCAGTAGTTGTCAATGAGGTGTTAAGATGAAGGAATTAGTCGAAGTGATTGCGAAAGCACTGGTCGATAACCCAGAAGAAGTTGTTGTTACCGAATCAATGAAGGGCGAGGACACCCTGATTGAGCTCAAGGTGTCTCCTGCGGACATGGGCAAGGTCATCGGCAAGCAGGGCAGGATTGCCAAAGCAATCCGTTCCGTTGTCAAGGCCGCTGCATCCAAGGAAGACAAGAAAGTAATCGTTGAGATTCAGTAAGCTGGATTCAGTAAGCAGACAAGTTAAGGACCGCTGGCCGCTGGGCTGGCGGTTCATTTATTGCTCCGGAACTATTGTCCCGGAACTTGTTCCGGTATATATAGCCCGGTAAATACGGCCGGGTAAATTACGCATCACAGAAAGGTGACAGGTGTATGGAAAACATGCTGAGAGTGGGAGTCATAACCTCCACCCACGGAATCAAAGGGGAAGTAAAGGTATTCCCCACCACAGATGACGCCAAACGGTTTAAAGAGCTGAAGGAAGTCATCCTTGACACTGGAAAAGAACAGATTCCCATGGAAATCGAACATGTGAAATTCTTTAAGAACATGGTCATTCTGAAATTCAAGGGACATGACGATATAAATGAAATGGAAAAATACAAATCAAAGGACCTGCTGGTTACCAGGGACCAGGCCGTGGCGCTGGAGCCGGATGAATACTTTATCACAGATTTGATTGGACTTGCTGTGGTATCAGACCAGGGCGAGGAATTGGGCACTCTTAAGGACGTGCTGGAAACAGGGGCCAATGATGTGTATGTGGTTGCCATGAAGGACGGAAAGGAACTGATGCTTCCCGCCATCGGAGACTGCATCCTGGATGTGGACCTGGAACAGGGACGCATGGAGGTCCATGTGCTGGAGGGGCTCATGGATTTATAAGGCTGCGGTTTATGGTTCTGTAAAAAGAGCTTGTGTTTTACCTGGTTTTGTTGTATATAAAGAGAGGGGATAAACCGTACTGCATGATGTAATGCAGTATTGGGGGCGAAAGGCCGCCGGTGCAGCAAGGAAAAGGAATCTGATATGAAGACAGAGGACCAGCAGACAGGGCCCCAGTCCGTCTGCTATACGGTTGACATGAAGATGAACCGGGAATCATTGTACCATATGGTTTCCGTGGATAAACATTTGAATCCGTCTGCCCCCCTTTGGGTATGGCTTGTATTCACAGTCCTTTTATGGATATGCCGCGCAGGCTGTGTAAGTTCCATTGTTTTGCGCATATTCGGCATTCTCCATACCCTGAACGCTGCCATTATTTTCCTGATTCTGGCATACCTGGTCCATACCCTGGGACCCGGGTTCATCCGCAGCGGCCTCTTTAATTCAGACCGTTCCAACCGGATGCAGCTGGATACTGCATGGAAGCGTTTTCTGGTCAAAAACGGCGAGCCCCTTACGGTGACCTATGAATTCTACCGGAATTACTTCCGGACGTCCGGAGGCAGGGCGGTCCACGCATACAGCCAGATATCACACATATGCGAGACACAGCGCTGCCTGGTGTTGTATACCATGGACCACGGCGGCTATCTGCTGGACAAAAGACAGATGGGCGCTGTCTGCATAAACGGCCTGCGGACATTTCTCTCGGAGCGTTCCGGCAAGTCGGTAAAGTGGATACAGGTCAGGGATTATATACCTGTAAAAAGCAACTGATAAAGCCGGCCCCGGCATCTGCGATTGGGGCCGGCTTTTAGAGATACTTTTTGGCTGAGCACAGACAGAAAGGAACCTGGATATGGCCAACATAACTGTTTTAGACCAAAGTACCATCAATAAAATTGCAGCCGGCGAAGTCATTGAGCGGCCTGCTTCCGTAGTAAAGGAGCTGCTGGAAAATGCCATTGACGCCCATGCCACTGCCGTAACCGTGGAAATCAAGGACGGCGGCTGTTCCCTGATACGTGTCACTGACAACGGATGGGGCATTCCAAAGGAAGAGATTCCCCTGGCATTCCTGCGCCACGCCACAAGCAAAATCAAGACAGTGGAGGATTTATTTACCATATCCTCCCTGGGCTTTCGCGGCGAGGCCCTGGCCAGCATTGCGGCCGTGGCCCAGGTGGAGCTGATTACAAAGACGGGAGACAGCCTTACCGGTTCCCGTTACCAGATTGAAGGCGGTATTGAAAAGGGACTGGAGGAAATAGGCGCACCTGAGGGAACTACCATCATTGCCCGCAACCTGTTCTACAACACGCCTGCGCGCAAAAAATTCCTCAAGACTCCCATGACAGAGGGCGCCCATGTGGCTGCTCTGGTAGAGAAGATTGCCCTTTCCCACCCGGATATTTCCATCCGGTTCATACAGAACAACCAAAACAAGCTCTACACCTCAGGCAACCATAACCTGAAGGACCTGATATACACTGTATTCGGAAGGGAGATTGCAGGAAACCTTCTCCCGGTGGAAATCAAGGAGGACTGGATTACGATGACCGGATTTACAGGCAAGCCGGTCATAGCCAGGTCCAACCGGAATTACGAGAATTATTTCATCAATGGCCGGTATATCAAGAGCACCATCATATCCAGGGCCATTGAGGAGGCGTACAAGCCCTACATGATGCAGCACAAGTATCCGTTTACCATGCTGCATTTCCACATTGAACCGGATACCCTGGATGTAAACGTCCATCCCACCAAAATGGAACTGCGTTTTGCCGACGGTGAGAGGGTGTACAACGCAGTGTTGCGGGCTGTCAGCAGTGCCCTGGCCCACAAGGAGCTGATTCCCCAGGTAAGCCTGGAGGAAAAGCAGGAAAAGGAAGCCAGACAGCTGGCGGAAAAGCTGGCTCCCCGCCCGGAGCCCTTCGAGGTCCGCAGAAGGGAAAACCTGGAACAGAAAACTTCCGGCAGCAGCGGCACAGCCCAGCACGGCGGCCCTTCACCCGGCGCCGGCTCTGTTTATGCCCGCCAGGCCCCGCCCAGACCCTCTTTTGTCAGCGAACGGATGCCTGACTGGCTGAAGGAGAGAAGAAAGGACCAGGAAACACATTCCATGCCTCCGGCCTCCCTTAATCCTTTAAAGGGAACACATGGTACAGGGAATCAGGACCCGGGAAAGGAGACCGGCATTGGTGACAGCAGCAGTTCCACCCCCATCCAGCCGGAACAGCTGGACCTGTTTGACGGCAAGCTTCTGGACCCCAAGGCCAGGCTGAAGCATAAGCTTATCGGCCAGCTGTTTGACACATACTGGATGGTGGAGTATAACGAGCAGCTGTTCATCATTGACCAGCACGCTGCCCATGAAAAGGTGCTCTATGAAAACACCATAAAGTCCTTAAAAACACGGCAGTATGATATGCAGATGGTGGACCCGCCCATTATTCTTACACTGAACATGAATGAAGAACTGCTCCTGAAGAAATACATGGATTATTTCGCGGGAATCGGTTTTGAGATAGAACCCTTTGGGGGCAGGGAATATGCGGTGCGCGGCGTGCCTGCCAACCTGTTTTCCATTGCCAAGAAAGAACTGCTGACAGAGATGATTGACGGGCTCTCAGAGGATATATCGGTACATAACCCGGACATTATATATGAAAAGGTGGCATCCATGTCCTGCAAGGCAGCTGTCAAAGGGCATCACACCATGTCCTTCCAGGAGGCCAATGTGCTTATTGACCAGCTTCTGGACCTGGAAAATCCCTATGCCTGCCCCCACGGCAGACCCACCATTATCTCCATGAGCAAGTATGAGCTGGAGAAAAAATTTAAACGCATTGTCTGAAAGGAGCTTTTATCATATGAAGCAGCCGCTCATTGTCCTCACAGGACCCACCGCAGTGGGGAAAACCGCCCTTTCCATCCGCCTTGCAAAGGCCATTGGCGGGGAAATCATCAGTGCGGATTCCATGCAGGTATACAGGCACATGGATATCGGCTCTGCCAAAGTAACTCCGGAGGAAATGGACGGCGTTCCCCATTATCTCATCGACGTGCTGGACCCCCGGGAACCTTTTAACGTGGTTACCTTCCAGCAGATGGCAAAGGAGGCCCTGGGAGAAATATACGGCCACGGCCGCATCCCCGTCATTGCCGGGGGAACCGGCTTCTATATACAGGCCCTGCTCTACGACATTGATTTTAAGGAAAATGAGGACAGCAGCCCTATCCGCAGGGAACTGGAAGCCCTGGCTGAGAGAGAGGGGGAGCGGGCGCCTCAGGTCCTTCACGCCATGCTCTGCCAGGTGGACCCGGAGGCAGCCGGCCAGATTCATGCCAACAATATAAAACGGGTCATACGGGCCATTGAATACTTCCGCCTGACAGGGGAGAAGATTTCCCTCCATAACCAGCAGGAGCGTGAGAAGGAGTCCCCCTACAACTTCCTCTATTATGTCCTGAATACGGACCGTTCCCTGCTCTATGAGAGAATCGACCGCAGGGTTGACCTGATGATGGAGCAGGGACTGGTGGAGGAAGTAAAGGCATTAAAAGAGCTGGGCTGCCGGAGAGGCCATACCTCCATGCAGGGTCTGGGATATAAGGAAATGCTGGATTACCTGGACGGCATATGCAGCCTGGATGAGGCTGTATATGTACTGAAACGGGATACAAGGCATTTTGCCAAACGCCAGCTGACCTGGTTCAAACGGGAGCGGGACGTGCGCTTTTTGAACCTGCCTGATTTCGGAGGGGATGTGTCCAACGTCCTGGACCGAATATTAGAGGATTGCGAAAAACAGGGAATCGTGCTACAATAACAAACCGGAAAACGGAGGATTATGAACCAATGGATATAAATGAAATGAACCAGATGTATGAAAGCCTTGGCATCAGCCGGGAGGTAAGGGAATTTGCAGCAGAGACCGAACAGGCGCTGAAGGAACGCTTTGAGGCCATTGATGCAGTGGCGGAATACAACCAGATGAAGGTTATAAAAGGAATGCAGGACAACCGTGTCAGCGACATACACTTTGCCGCCACCACCGGATATGGCTACAATGACCTGGGCCGGGATACCCTGGAGGATGTGTATGCCAGCGTATTCCACGGCGAGAGCGCGCTTGTACGCCCCCAGCTTATGAGCGGCACCCATGCTCTTCACGTGGCCCTGTCAGGGAACCTGCGTCCCGGCGACGAACTTCTGTCGCCTGTGGGCAAGCCCTATGACACGCTGGAGGAAGTCATAGGAATCAGGGATTCCGCCGGCTCCCTTAAGGAATACGGGGTGGTCTACCGCCAGGTGGACCTGCTGGAGGACGGTTCCTTTGACTATGAGGGCATTGCAGCAGCCTTAAATGAAAAGACAAAGCTGGTGACCATCCAGCGTTCCAAGGGATATGCCACCCGGCCCACCCTGTCTGTAAAGCGGATTGGGGAATTGATTTCCTTCATCAAGAATATAAAGCCCCAGGTTATCTGTATGGTGGACAACTGCTACGGCGAGTTTGTGGAAACCCTGGAGCCGACGGACGTGGGAGCGGACATGATTGTAGGTTCCCTGATTAAGAATCCGGGCGGCGGCCTGGCTCCCATCGGCGGCTATATCGTGGGCAGAAAGGACTGCATTGACCGGGCATCCTACCGCTTAAGCGCTCCCGGACTGGGCAGGGAGGTGGGCGCCAGCCTGGGACTGAACCAGCAGCTCTACCAGGGACTCTTTCTTTCCCCCGTGGTGGTATCGGGAGCCCTGAAAGGCGCTGTATTTGCAGCTAATATCTATGAACGCTTAGGCTGCGGCGTGGTTCCTGACGGCAGTGAATCCCGCCATGACATCATCCAGGCCATTACCTTCGGAACGCCGGAGGGAGTCATATCCTTCTGCAAGGGAATCCAGGCAGCAGCGCCGGTTGACAGCTATGTGACGCCTGAACCATGGGATATGCCGGGATATGACAGCCCTGTCATCATGGCAGCCGGCGCCTTTGTCCAGGGTTCATCCATAGAGCTGTCAGCTGACGGTCCCATTAAGCCGCCTTACGCCGTGTATTTCCAGGGAGGACTGACCTGGTATCACGCCAAGCTGGGAATACTTAAATCTCTGCAGCAGCTTTTGGATGACGGGGTTTTGAAAATCTTAAGATGACACCCCAGGAAACTTATGGTAATATATATTAATTAGGCTGTACCCCCGGCCCGGCGGCCAGGGACCGGCCTGACCGACCGGAGGATAAGACACATGCATTACAAGAATTTCTGGATACTTTTAATCATGCTGCTGGCAGGCATTGTTCTGGGAGGCTTTATGGGACAGCTGGCAGAAGGGATTTCGTGGCTGAACTGGCTGAATTTCGGACAATCCTTTGGCCTGGATTCGCCTCTGGTAATTAATTTCGGCATCCTGGTTATCACCTTCGGACTGACCATCAAGATTACCATGGCCAGTATCATCGGCGTGGCAGTGGCGCTCATCATTTACCGGTATATATAATTTTCCTGACTTTGTGCTTGGAGAGGTGCGTAGTTAGGAGAGAGATGGAAAGAATAAGAATTAAGGATTTGCCCCACAGGGACCGCCCCTATGAAAAATGTCTGCGCCTTGGCCCCCACAGCCTGTCCGACACAGAGCTTTTGGCCGTCATCCTGCGGACAGGAAGCAGGGAGGGGAATTCCCTGGACCTGGCAGACAGCCTTCTGGCCCTTGGCAGCCCCGGAGACGGCCTGCTGGGCCTTTTGCATCACTCCCTGGATGACTTTACAGGAATCAAGGGCGTAGGCAAGGTTAAGGGCGTTCAGCTGCTCTGCATAGGAGAGCTGTCAAAACGAATCTGGAAGCGGAAGGCCAGCGGGCATTCCCTTTATTTTGGACATCCTGAGGAGATATCTGCCTATTATATGGAAGATATGCGCCATCTGGAGCAGGAGGAAATCCGCGTCATGTTCCTGAATACAAAGCAGGCCATGATTCGTGAGCAGATTATGGCCAGAGGGACTGTAAACGCTTCTGTCATGACGCCCCGGGAGATACTTATAGAGGGACTCCGGTGCCGGGCTGTGTCCATGATACTGGTTCACAATCATCCCAGCGGCGACCCCACCCCCAGCAGGGCGGACATGCTCCTCACCAAACGCCTGAAGGAAGCAGGGGACCTGGTGGGAATCACCCTGATTGACCATGTAGTAATCGGAGACAGGCGCTATCTCAGTTTCCGCGAAGAGAATCTAATGTAAGAGGAAGTTTATCCATGGAGACGAAACACAGTAAATATATTCTGGCAGGACTTACGGTACTGTGCGTGCTGCTCATCTGCATCACATCCCTGAAGGACGGCATCATAGAACCCCTGCGCACAGGTGTTGGGTATTTTCTGATTCCCATCCAGACAGGTGTCAATGCAGTGGGTACCGGTATCTATAACGAGCTGAAGGATTACGGCAGCCTGAAAGACGCGCTGCAGGAAAATGAAGAACTAAAAGCGCAGATTGTCCAGCTCACAGAGGACAATAACCGCCTGCAGGCCGAGCAGTTTGAGCTGGACCGCTTAAGGAAACTCTATGAGCTGGACCAGGATTACATGCAGTATGATAAAATCGGGGCCAGGGTCATTGCCCGGGACTCTGAAAAATGGTTCCAGGTGTTCCGCATCAACAAGGGCTCTGCCGACGGAGTGGCTGTGGACATGAATGTGGTTGCCGACGGCGGCCTGGTGGGCATAGTGACGGACGTGGGGGCCAATTATGCCACGGTGCGTTCCATCATCGACGATTCCAGCCGGGTGGGAGGCATGAAGATAGACTCCTCCTATAACTGTATCGTTGCAGGGGACCTGACCCTCTATGAGGAAGGACGCCTTAAGCTTACGGATTTTTCAAAGGATGCGGTCCTCAGGGACGGGGACCAGATTGTCACCTCCAATATCAGCACCAAGTTCCTTCCGGGTATCCTGGTTGGATATGCTGCGGATGTCTCCATTGACCCGGACCACCTGACCCAGTCAGGCTACCTGATTCCGGTGGCTGATTTCAACAATCTGCAGGAGGTGCTGATTATAACGGATATCAAAGACACAGGAGAGGCGGCTGTTCAGTGATTCAAGCTAAGATAAAACAGGTACTTATCAATATATTGTTTATCGTGCTGGCATTTACGGTACAGAACTGTGTATTTCCCCTGCTTCCTTTTTTGTCGGCAACCCCCAATCTGCTTTTAATCCTCACGTTTTCCTTTGGCTTTATCCACGGGAAAAATGCGGGGATGTTTTACGGCGTCCTTTCCGGGCTTTTACTGGACCTTTTCTACAGCGGGCCTTTTGGCTTCTATACCCTTATATATATTTACATCGGTTATGCCAACGGTATTTTTACCAAGTACTATTACGAAGACTACATCACCCTTCCGCTGATACTCAGCATCATCAACGGAATCTGGTACAGCATGTATATATATGTTTTCCGTTTCTTAATCCGCGGACGACTGAATCTTCCATATTATTTCAGGAATATCATGCTTCCGGAGATTATATTCACCGCAGTTACCACCCTTTTGATTTACAGGCTGTTCCTTTCCGCCAGCAGACGTGTGGAGGATATAGGAAAAAGGAGAGACACAAAACTTGTTTGACGAACTGTTAGAGATAGTAAAAGAATTTTTCAAGAAACTGTTCAGCTCACGGCTCTTTGCCCTTTCCGTGATATTTACCGTTATGTTCGCAGGACTTCTGGGCAAGCTGTTCCAGATGCAGATACTGGACGGAAGCGGATACCAGGAAACCTATATGCAGAGGACGGAAAAGAGCGTCACAACACCGGGTTCCAGGGGCAATATCTATGACAGGAACGGCAACCGGCTGGCTTACAACGAGCTGGCTTATTCCGTTACCATACAGGATTTAGGAGATTACCCCCGTCCGGCCTCCCGCAACCAGATGCTGTATCATCTGGTGCGTATACTGGACCGCCGGGGCGAGACAGTGGAGGGAAAGTTCGAGGTGGCGCTGGACCAGAACGGGGAGATGTTTTATACATCCAGCTCGGATTCAGCCAGGACACGTTTCTTTCTGAACTTTTACGGTCTTTCTTCCACCAGCGGCCTCAACGACCCCAAAGGCAAGCATCCCACCAACATCACGGCCAGGGAAGCCTTTGAGCGCAAAAAGGTGGATTATGAGCTGGACAAGATGAAGGACGAAAAGGGCAATCCCCTGGTTATACCGGATAACATTGCCCTGGATATGATTAACATCATCTATACCATGAAGCTGACCGAATACCAGAAATACGAGACAACCACAGTTGCCACCAACATCAGCATGGACACCATGGTGGAAATCAATGAAAACGCCGCTGACCTGAAAGGCGTTGCAGTGGAGCAGTCCTATGTACGCAAATATGAGGACAGCATCTATTTCGCCCCCATCATCGGCTATACAGGCAAGGTCCAGGAGGACCAGCTGTCCGCCCTGAACGAGCAGTGGCACCAGTCTGATGAGGCTGCCGGCCTGCCGGAGGATGCCCCGGACAAATACGACCTCAACGACATAGTGGGCCGTATCGGAATCGAGAAATCCATGGAGCTGGAGCTTCAGGGAGAAAAGGGCTATTCCAGGATGTACGTGGACAACATGGGACGTCCCCGGGAAATCATCGAGAAAACAGATGCCAAGGCAGGAGATGATGTGTACCTGACCATTGACAGGGATTTACAGATTGCCATTTACAAGCTGATTGAGCAGCAGCTGGCCGGTATTATCAGCTACCATCTCCAGTACGATGATTTGGACCCTGATAAAACCTACGACCCTTCCAAAATTCCCATCCCTGTGAAGGATGCCTATTACCAGCTGATTAACAACAATGTGCTGTCCCTGATGGACATGTCCCAGGAAGGGGCGTCCGACATTGAAAAGCAGATTTACAGCAAATACGAATCTTCCAGGGAACAGATACTGGCAGCCATACGCAACGAGCTTCTCAGTTCCCATGCCCTGGCCATGAACGACCTGCCCAAGGATATGGCCACCTATATGAACTATATCTATTCTTATCTGTCCGATGGTTCCGTGGGAATCATACAGAAGGATAAGATTGACCAGTCCTCGCCGGAATACCAGGCGTGGAAGGAAGGCACCATCAGCCTGAGGGACTATATCTACAGCGGCATCGCAGGCAGCTGGGTGGACACCACCCGCCTGGATGTGACCAGCAAGTATTCAGATGCCGACGATATATTTGCCCAGCTGGTGGACCATGTCATTGAGTCCCTGCGCAATGACAACAAATTTACGAAACGCATGTTCCGCTACCTGATTAATGACGAGGTCATAACAGGCCGCGAGCTCTGTCTGGCCCTTTATGCCCAGGGCGTCTTAAACTATGATGCCCAGGCCATAGCAGCCCTCCAGATGGGGGACTCCACCTACACCTACCAGTTTATCAAGGAAAAGATATCCAACCTGGAACTGACCCCGGCGCAGCTGGCCCTGGACCCATGTACGGCCGGCGTGGTGGTGACGGACGTAAAGACAGGAGAGGTGCGGGCGCTGGTCACATATCCCAGCTATGACAATAACCTGATGTCAGGCAGCGTGGACGCAGCGTATTTCAGCCAGCTCCAGGACGATATGTCCAGGCCTCTTTATAACAACGCCACCCAAGCGCAGAAGGCCCCAGGCTCCACCTTTAAGCCCATCACGGCTGTGGCTGCCCTGGAAGAGGGCGTGATTGGCCTCCAGGACACCATTGAGTGCACCGGTATATACGACCAGATTTCCAAGCCCATCAAGTGCTGGATTTGGCCAGGCCGCCACAACAGCGAAAACATCGAAGAAGGCATACAGAATTCCTGTAACTACTTCTTTGCCGAACTGGCCCACAGGCTCTGCATGAAGCCGGACGGCACCTATTCGCCGGACCAGGGCCTTGCCACCCTGCGCAAATATGCCACCCTTTTTGGTCTGGACCACACCTCAGGGGTGGAGATTTCCGAAAACGAGCCCCAGATTTCATCGGAGGACCCGGAGCGTTCTGCCATGGGACAGGGCACCCATTCCTACACCAATGTCCAGCTTTCCCGCTATGTGGCAGCCCTTGCCAACCGTGGAAATGTATTTGAGCTGAGTCTTTTGGATAAACTTACCGACTCTGACGGAAACCTGATTAAGGACTATACCCCTGCCGTAAGCTCCCATGTGGAAGCGGCTGACAGCACCTGGGATGCGGTCCAGACAGGTATGCGCCGTGTTATCACGGACAGCTCCGCCAAGAAAATATTCTCAGACCTCCCGGTGGAGGTGGCAGGCAAGACAGGTACGGCCCAGGAGGACAAGAGCCGTTCCAACCATGCCTTCTTCGTATCCTTTGCGCCCTACAGCCATCCGGAAATTGCCGTGACTGTAAATATTCCGTACGGTTATGCAGGAACCAACGCTGCAACCCTTGGCAAAAAGGTTTACGAGTATTATTATAAATATACCACCCTGGAGCAGATAGAAAACTCCGGTGCCTTAGGTGTATCAAATGTAAATATTGGTGACTAAACCAGCAAAAGAGGTGATTGTATGCACAATGCAGTTGTAATTAAGAGCAGCAAGGCAGGAATGACTGTTATCCTGGACCCTGACCTGCCCTTTGGCGAGCTTTTGGAGGCCATCGGGAAGAAGTTCAGGGAGAGCGCCCGTTTCTGGGGCTCTGTCCAGATGACCCTGACCCTGGAGGGCCGGGAACTGACTGCGGCCCAGGAATTTGCAATTGTCGATACGATTACGAAGAATTCACAGATTGAGGTTCTCTGTCTTCTGGACACAGATGCGGAGCGGATTGAACGCTGTGAAAAAGCACTGAACGATAAGCTGATGGAGCTGAACTCCCAGACAGGGCAGTTCTACCGGGGTACGCTGAAGAGAGGGGACTGCCTGGAATCCGAGGCCAGCATCGTGGTCATAGGCAGTGTGGACCACGGGGCCAGGGTCACGGCCAAGGGCAATGTCATTGTACTGGGTGAATTAAAAGGTACGGTGACTGCCGGCGTGTCCGGCAATCCCCAGGCCGTTGTCATGGCCCTTGACATGGCTCCCCTGCAGATTCGCATTGGGGATTTGAGCAGCCGTTTCAACGAGAGAAACAAGCGTCTGGGGCGGGGACCCATGATAGCCCTGGTGGAAGATGGGGCCATTGTTATGCGGTCTTTAAAAAAGTCATTCCTAAACAATATGTTAAATTTTGCTTAATGCCAAAAAAATACTGGTAAATTTACGAAATTTAATGTACAATAGGAAGGTAAAGTAATTTTCAGGAGGATTTCATCATGAGCGAGGTCATTGTGATTACTTCTGGAAAAGGCGGGGTAGGCAAAACGACTACTTCTGCCAATGTGGGAACAGGACTGGCTATCCTGGGTAAGCGGGTAGTGCTGATTGATACAGATATCGGCCTGCGCAACCTGGACGTGGTCATGGGACTGGAAAACCGCATTGTCTACAATCTTGTAGACGTGGTGGAAGGCAACTGCCGTATGAAGCAGGCCCTGATAAGAGACAAAAGATACCCAAACCTATACCTTCTGCCTTCGGCCCAGACACGGGACAAGACATCCGTGAATCCGGAGCAGATGATAAAGCTGGTTGATGACCTGAGGGAAGAATTTGACTACATACTGTTAGATTGTCCTGCAGGCATTGAGCAGGGATTTTACAATGCCATAGCCGGTGCTGACAGGGCACTGGTAGTCACGACGCCGGAAGTCTCGGCCATCCGCGACGCGGACCGTATCATCGGTCTTCTGGAACATGCGGAGATAGACGAGATTGACCTGATTGTCAACCGGATACGGGCCGACATGGTCCGCAGGGGTGACATGATGTCCTTAAGCGATGTGACGGACATTCTGGCAGTAAACATCATCGGAGCAGTGCCCGATGACGAGAACATCGTCATTTCCACCAACCAGGGAGAACCTCTGGTGGGGCTGGGCTCTACGGCCGGACAGGCTTATCTTGATATCTGCCGCAGGATACTGGGAGAGAGTATACCTATGACAAATCCCGGTGAGACGGAAACCTTTTTTGCCAGGCTGCGCGGAATACTTAAGAGAGCATAGAAGGGATGGTGTCAAGGTGAGATGGTTCCAGGGATTTCAAACCAGGCGTTCCGGAGAGACAGCTAAGATGCGGCTAAAGCTTTTGCTGGTATCCGATAAGGCAGGCTGCTCACCGGAGATGATACTGATGATAAAAGATGACGTGATACACGCCATTTCCAAATATATGGAGATAGAAAAGGACAAAGTCCAGATACAGATGGATACGGACAGCGGTCCCCAAAAGGGCGGCTGTCGGGCACTGCCTGTGCTTCATGCCAACATACCGATTCGTTCCATATCGAACAAGGGGCTTTATTAAATATGTTTTTGGATTATGATTTCAGACATTTTAATTTTCGGCTGATATTTTATATGATTGTACTCAACGTCATCGGTGTGCTGGTTATACGCAGCGCAACGAATATGAACGCAGATGCGGTCAACAAGCAGCTTTTAGGAGTGTTCATAGGACTGGCTGTGGCCATTGGTCTTTCCCTGGTGGATTACCACAAAATCCTGAATTTCAGTACCCTTATATACGGCCTGTGTATTGCAAGCCTTGTGGCCGTACTGATTTGGGGCAATGTGGTGAACAACGCCAGGCGGTGGATTGAAGTTCCCGGCATCGGCCAGCTCCAGCCATCGGAATTTGTCAAGATTGGCCTTATTATAACCTTTTCCTGGTATTTCATGAAATACCAGGAAAAGATTAACCAGGTCAGCACCGTGGCCATAGCAGCCCTGCTGTTTGCCATACCGGCAGCGCTGATATTTGAACAGCCGAATCTGTCTACCTGTCTTGTGATTATGGTAATGGTACTGGGAATCGTATTTGCAAGCGGCATAAGCTATAAGTGGATTGCAGGAACCCTGGCTGTTACCATACCCGTAATGGCCACCTTTGTCTACCTGCTGCTTCACGGTATGATACCATTCATAAAGGATTATCAGGCAGGACGTATCCTGGCCTGGTTCTATCCTGACCAGTATGGAGAGGCCCGTTATCAGCAGAACAATTCCATCATTGCCATCGGTTCAGGCCAGTTAAAGGGTAAAGGGCTTTTTAATACCACCATAGCCTCTGTCAAGAACGGTAATTTCCTGTCAGAGGAGCAGACAGACTTCATTTTTGCCGTGATTGGCGAGGAGCTGGGTTTCATAGGCTGTGTGGTGGTTATCGCCTTATTTTTATTGATAATTTATGAATGTCTTATGATGGCTGCAAGGGCCAGGGATTTATCCGGCCGCCTCATCTGTGTGGGCATGGCAACACTGATTGCGTTCCAGGCATTTGCCAACATCGCTGTTGCCACAGGTATCTTTCCCAATACAGGGCTTCCGCTTCCGTTCATCAGTTTCGGAAGCAGCTCTTTAATCAGTATCTTCATGGGAATAGGGCTGGTGCTCAATGTGGGGCTTCAGAGAGAAACAAGACATATCTAATCCAAGGAGGGTTAATTTAATATGACAATTGGTTTGATTGCACATGACGCAAAAAAGAAACTTATGCAGAACTTCTGCATCGCATACAGAGGAATTCTCAGCAAGAACACACTGTATGCAACAGGCACCACAGGCCGTCTGATTGAAGAGGTGGCTAATCTTAACATCCACAAATATCTGGCCGGACATCTGGGCGGCATGCAGCAGATGGCGGCTCAGATAGAGCACAATGAAATGGATTTGGTCATCTTTTTGCGTGACCCGCAGAATCCGAAATCACATGAGCCGGATGTAAACGATGTGGTCCGCCTGTGTGATATCTACAATATCCCCCTTGCCACCAACCTGGCGTCTGCCGAGCTGCTCATCAAGGCGCTTGACAGAGGCGATATGGAATGGCGAGAGGTAGTCAGGTAATGAAGGCAGTACGGACGCGCAGCTTTCTGTGCGCGCTTCTTCTGGGGGCTGTCGCCCTTTCCACTACGGGCTGTCTTTCAGGTATTAAGGAACCTTACAGCCTGGAAGAACGAATCCCGGTCATGGAGGACAGCCTGTCCCGGACCGTGCGCTATGCAGACGGTTTTGCTTCGGATTTATGTGTGGTAGAGGATGAAGGCAGCTTTGACAGCAATTATGTGACATCGGAGGCAGCTGCCCTTTTTGATGTCAGTGACAGGGAAACACTCTACAGCAAGGAAGCCTTTGAACGGCTGTATCCGGCCAGCATCACCAAGGTGATGACGGCTCTTGTGGCCATTAAAAACGGCGATTTAAACTCCCGGGTGGTTGTGACGGATGATGCTGTCATCACGGAATCCGGGGCCACCCTGTGCGGTATTGAACCGGGCGATACCCTGACACTGGAACAGCTTTTATACGGGCTCATGCTTCCTTCGGGCAATGATGCAGGCGCTGCCATTGCAGTGCATATTGCGGGTAGCATTGATAAGTTTGCAGACATGATGAATCAGGAGGCTGCCAGTCTGGGAGCAACCGGAACTCACTTTGTGAACCCTCACGGGCTCAACAATCCGGACCATTATACCACGGCCTACGACCTGTACCTTATTTTCAATGAGGCTCTTAAATATCCGGTTTTCCGGCAGATTGTGGGGACCACGTCCTACACGGCCAACTACCATGACAAGGACAGCCAGGCCGTCACCAAGACATGGAAGGGCGGAAACTGGTTCATGACAAGGGAGCGGGAGACACCGGACGGCCTGACCGTATTCGGGGGAAAGACAGGCACTACCCAGGCAGCCGGCTATTGTCTCATCATGGCTACCAGGGACCGGGATGATAAAGAATATATATCTGTTGTACTGAAATCAGACAGCCGTTCCGGCCTATATGATAATATGACAAATATAATTTCTAAAATCGTCAAATAGTGATTGCGCTTTCTATGAATTTATACTATAATTAGAGTAATCTTAATTGATTTTTTATACAACATATATAACTCAAGGAGGAGATTGGTATGGTTCAGATTATTGCAGGAAAAAAAGGTAAAGGTAAGACCAAACATCTGTTAGATATGGCCAATGCAGCAATCAAGGGGGCCAACGGCACTGTCGTATATCTGGATAAGAGTGCCCAGCATATGTATGAATTAAACAACAAGATTCGTCTCATTAATGTCAATGAATTCCCACTTACAAACAGCGATGGATTTTTAGGATTTATCTGCGGTATTATCTCCCAGGACCACGATTTGGAGACCATGTACCTGGATAGCTTTTTAAAGCTGTCATGCCTGGAGGGAGCCGACATTTCTGATACATATATGACATTGAAAAATATCGGTGAAAAGTACCATATAACCTTTGTGTTAAGTATTTCCATGGACGCTGCGGAGCTTCCTGAGTGTGCCAAGGGCGATGTGATTATTTCATTGTAATGATACATTTTCTGTGATAAAATACAGACAGGACTTATGGGCTGCCAACCTGCTGGGATTAAAATGCCTGGTATGGAGGGCAGCTTTTTGTGAAGTGATGTGTATTTTGTAAAAGGAGGCCTGGTTTCATGGCCAAAAAGAAAAACAAAAAAGTTATACGTTACCGCAGGCCTCTCAACATCAACGTGGGAATGATTATCTTCTTTATCATATTTATATACCTGGTTTTCAGCGTCTATACGTACCTGAAGCGGGAGAAGATTCAGTTCTATGAGGTGGTGGCCGGCGGAATTGTCAACAACCGAATCTACAACGGTCTGATTCTCCGTGAGGAGCAGGTGCGGACAGCGGACCGTTCCGGCTATATCAACTATTATCTGCGGGAAGGCAAGCGTGCTTCCGTGGGAAGCCGCATTTATTCCCTGGATGAGACAGGAAACCTGGAGGCGCTGTTAAAAGAGAACGCCGAGGAGGGTACATCCCTTTCCGATGACAGCTTATCGGACCTGAAAAAACAGCTTACATCCTTTGTTCTGTCCTTCCAGAACCAGGATTTCGGGACCATCTACGACGCCAGGATTTCCCTGGATGCCTCAGTGATGGAGTATTCCAGTTTCAGCACACTGGACCAGCTGGACAAGCTGGCGGAGCAGTCAGGGGCTGTATTTGAGCAGGTCCGCTCCGATGTATCCGGCGTGGTATCCTACGGCATTGATTCCTTTGAATCCATGACAACGTCAGACGTGGATGCCGCTGATTTTGACCGGAGCACCTACGTAAAGACAGTACATAAATCCGGGGACCTGATTGACAGCGGCTCCCCTGCCTATAAAATTGTTACCTCGGAAAAATGGTCCATTGTGTTTCCGCTGAGCGACGAGGATGCAGCCCTTTATAATGACAAGACCACCTTGCGGGTCCTGTTCCGCGACGATTCCCTCAGCACACCGGCCGCCTATTCCTCCTTTACGGGAAAGGACGGGGCTGCCTATGGAAAACTGGATTTTTCAAAATATATGGAACAGTTTATCTCAGACCGCTTTGTGGATTTTGAGATAAAAGTAGATAAGGCCGACGGTCTCAAGATTCCTGTCAGTGCGGTAACGGACAAGAGCTTTTATCTCATACCTCTGGAATACATGACCCAGGGCGGCGATTCCTCAGAGGATGGTTTTTATAAGGAAGTTTATACGGAAAACGGCACATCCATTGTATTCGTTCCCACAACGGTCTACTATTCGGACGATGAATTCTATTACGTGGACATGGGTGAAGAAAACGGCTTTAAAGCAGGGGATTACGTGGTCAGGCCCGAATCATCGGACCGCTACCAGATTGGAAGGACTGCTTCCCTGAAGGGTGTTTACAATATTAATAAGGGCTATACTATTTTTAAACAAATTGATATACTGGATTCCAACAGCGAATATTATACTGTGCGGAAGAACATGAAATACGGCTTGTCCGTGTACGACCATATCGTTCTGGATGCCTCCATGGTGGAGGAAGGACAGCTGCTGTACCAGTAAGGGAGGAAAACAATATGATAAAAAATCAGCTGGAAGAAGTAAGAAAACATATTGAAGATGCCTGCCGCAGGGCGGGGAGAAATCCTGAGGAAGTGACGCTCATCGCAGTCAGCAAGACAAAACCCATTCCCATGCTTATGGAAGCATATGATGGGGGAGCCAGGGATTTTGGTGAGAACAAGGTACAGGAAATACTGAACAAAAAGCCGGAGCTTCCGGAAGATATCCGCTGGCACATGATAGGACATCTGCAGCGCAACAAGGTCCATCAGGTCATTGACAAGGCAGTGCTGATTCACTCCGTGGATTCAATCCGCCTGGCCCGGCAGATTGAGACAGATGCGGCAAAGCTGGGACTGGATGTTGACATCCTTCTGGAGGTCAATGTGGCCCGGGAGGAGAGCAAATACGGGTTCCTTATGGAAGAGGTGGAGGACGCCATTATGCAGATTAAGGATTTCCCTCATGTGCATATAAAAGGGCTTATGACAATTGCGCCTTTTGTAGATAATCCAGAGGAAAATCGTGGAATTTTTAAAAAATTATTTGAATTTGCTGTTGACATAGGTGGCAAAAACATTGATAATGTTACTATGAGTGTGCTCTCAATGGGAATGACTGGGGATTATGAGGTTGCCATTGAAGAAGGAGCGACCATGGTCAGGGTCGGCACCGGTATTTTCGGTGCACGATAAGGTGTTTTCCCCGGTAAGCACTGCATATAGAGATTGGAGAGTGTAAGATGAGTCTGTTAGGTAAGTTAATGGATACCATGAGATTAAATCCTGATGAGGAAGAGGATGATTACTACCTGGACGATGACTTTGAAGAGGAGGCCCCGCGCAAGGGACTGTTCTCAAAGAAGAATACGGAATATGACGATGAAGAGGAGCAGGACAAGCCCCGGTTTTTAGGAAGATCCAATCCCAAAGTAGTACCTATGAGACGCAGCATGGAAGTGACGATGATTAAACCCACATCCATGGAGGATTCCAGAGACATCTGTGATTACCTTCTGGCTGGCAAGGCAGTGGTACTGAATATGGAGGGTATACATACAGAAGTGGCTCAGAGAATCATAGATTTTACATCGGGAGCCACCTATTCCATGAACGGCAATCTGCAGAAGATATCCAATTATATCTTCATCGCAACACCTGATTCCGTGGAACTGTCCGGGGATTTCCAGGACATCCTGGCCGCAGGCAGCGCCATGGGCATGGATGTCTCAGGACTTAATATCCATCTGTAATCTACAAGGAAAAAAGAGGTCCCCGCAGGGGGACAAGTATGCGGCAGACCTGGTGTGTCTGCCGATTTGTTGTATAAAATATCGAGGAGGAAACCGGCATGGCTGACAGGATAAATGTATGCAGGGATGGGAAGGATATCTACGATATTGTGCTTGCCCAGTCCTTTGAAGGATTAAAGGAGGCTGTATCCCGCCTTCCTGTTAAGGAACACAAGATTTGTATTGTAACGGATTCCAATGTGGCGCCTCTGTATCTGGAGGAGGTCCGCTCCATTCTGTCCGGATGCTGCAAGGCTGTTACAGTCTTTACCTTCCCCGCCGGGGAGGAGAACAAACACCTGGACACGGTGCGGAATCTGTACGAGCACCTGATTCTGGAGCATTTTGACAGAAAGGATATGCTGGCTGCTTTGGGCGGAGGCGTGGTCGGTGATTTGTGCGGTTTCGGAGCCGCCACCTACCTCAGGGGCATTGACTTTATTCAGATTCCAACCACCCTGCTTTCCCAGGTGGATTCCAGCATCGGCGGCAAGACCGGCGTGGATTTCGACGCCTATAAGAACATGGTAGGCGCATTCCACATGCCCAAGCTGGTTTATGCAAACCTGAGCACCCTTTTAACCCTTCCTGAGGAACAGTTTTCCTCCGGCATGGGGGAGGTGGTAAAGCACGGTCTGATTAAGAACAGGGAGTATTACCAGTGGCTGAAGGAAAACCGCCAGGGCATTGCTGCCAGGAATCTGGATTTGTGCCAGGCCATGGTTTACGGGAGCTGTATGATTAAAAAGCATGTGGTGGAGCAGGACCCCACGGAACAGGGGGAGAGGGCTCTTCTTAACTTCGGCCATACCCTGGGCCATGCAGTTGAAAAGCTGGAGAATTTCACCATGCACCATGGCCACTGCGTGGGCCTGGGCTGTATTGCGGCAGCTCGGATATCCCAGCTCAGGGGCATGATTACTGCAGAAGAGGCAGAGGATATCAGAAACACCTTTCTTTCCTTCGGGATTCCTGCCGCAGCGCCGGGTCTTGCCTGGGAACAGGTCCTTATGACCACCCGGAGTGATAAAAAGATGGATGCCGGCGTCATCCGTTTTGTCCTGCTTAAGTCCATTGGTCAGGCCTATGTGGACAAGACTGTCACGGCAGATGAGATGAAGGCTGGCTTTGATGTGATAGGAGGACAGGCATAATGACAAAACAGAAGCAATCCCTGATTATCAGCTTCCTGATTGGCTTCGTCATCCTGGTGGGACTGGACCAGTGGACCAAGGGACTGGTCGTCCAATCCTTAAAGGGGCAGAAGCCTTTTGTCATCTGGAATGGTGTATTCGAGTTCTACTATTCGGAGAACAGGGGCGCTGCATTCGGGATGATGCAGGAGAAGCAGCTCTTCTTCTTTCTCATTGCAGTCCTTGTGCTGGGCGCAGTGGCTTATCTCATATGGAAGATGCCGCCGGAGGGCAGGTACCGCCCCCTGGCTGTATGCCTGATGATGGTAAGCGCAGGCGCTGTGGGAAATATGATTGACCGGGTCAGCCAGGGATATGTGGTGGATTTTCTGTATTTTAAACTGATTAATTTTCCTATTTTCAATGTGGCTGACTGTTATGTCACTGTGGGAGCTGCCTGCCTTGTGTTTTTAATCATGTTTTATTACAAGGACGAGGACATGGCATGTTTCTCATTCAAAAGACATTAACAGGCGTAGCAGCAGTAACATTGCCAGACAAATCACCAATATCATCAGACAGGAGGACATATCCCTTTGAAACAGGAATTTTATCCCACGGATATGGAGGACCATGTGCGTATCGATAAATACCTTGCCGAAGCCTGCCCTGATTTAAGCCGCTCCTACATCCAGAAGCTCCTTAAATCAGGGCAGGTCCTGGTTAACGGCCAGGGCGTGAAGGCAAGCTATATTGTGGAGGAAGAGGACCGGATTGAGCTGGAGGTGCCGGAAGCCGTGGAGCCGGAGATTGACGCGGAGCCCATGGACCTGGACATCCTCTATGAGGACCAGGATGTCATCCTCATCAATAAACCCAAGGGCATGGTGGTGCACCCGGCAGCAGGACATTACAGCCATACCCTTGTAAACGGCCTTATGTACCATTGCAGGGACCAGCTGTCCGGCATCAACGGAGTCATGCGTCCGGGTATTGTGCACCGAATCGATATGGATACCACCGGGGTTATCATTGCATGCAAGAATGATATGGCACACAGCTCCATTGCCGCCCAGCTCAAGGAGCATTCCATTACCCGCAGGTACCAGGCCATTGTCCATGGCGTTATTACAGAGGATGATGGGACTGTGGATGCTCCCATTGGCCGCCATCCGGCGGAGCGCAAGAAGATGAGCATCAACTACCAGAACGGCAAGGATGCCGTAACCCATTACAGGGTCCTGAACCGGTTCAGACAGTACACCCATGTGGAGTGCAGGCTGGAAACAGGCCGTACCCACCAGATACGCGTCCACATGGCCAGTATACGCCATCCTCTCCTGGGGGACGCTGTGTACGGACCTGCCAGGTGTCCCATAAGCGGACTCTGCGGCCAGACCCTTCATGCCGGTGTTCTGGGGTTCATCCATCCCAGGACAGGTGAATACATGGAATTCACAGCTCCTCTGCCGGAATACTTTGATAAACTCCTCCATACATTGAACTGAACCAGGATGTAAAAGCGCAGTAAAAACATACTTTAATGGACAAGTTGTCACTTTTGTCGCAAAGCTTTATACTATTTTTTACTTTTTTGTACATTTCTATATACTTTTCTGAATTTTTGAGTTATAATACTTAATAGATAAAATATGACTTTTGACCTACAGGACAGACAGTGCAGAAAGGGGAATGTAGAATGACAAATAATCTTATTATTACGATTGGCAGGCAGTGTGGCAGCGGCGGCAAGATGATTGGCGAATTACTGGCTGAAAAGATGGGCGTTAAGTGCTACGACAAGGAATTATTATCCATGGCTGCAAAACACAGCGGACTTTGCGAGGAGCTGTTTGAGAAACACGATGAACGGCCCACCAGCAGTTTCCTCTACTCACTGGTTATGGATTCCTATTCCATGGGGTATACGGCGTCGGGATATTCCGATATGCCTATTAACCATAAGATATTCCTGGCACAGTTTGACACCATCAAGAAGCTGGCAGAGGAGGCCTCCTGCGTTATGGTGGGCCGGTGTGCGGATTACGCCCTGGAGGATTACCCCAATGTGGTCAGCGTATTCATCACGGCCAATGACGACGACAAGCTGAAACGCCTTCAGGACCTGTACAAGGTGGATGCTTCCAAGGCAAAGGACATCATGATTAAGACAGACAAACAGCGCGCCAGCTACTATAATTATTACTCCAATAAGAAGTGGAGCGACCCGCGCAGCTACGATTTATGCCTCAACAGCAGCGTCACAGGGCCGGAGGGCGCAGTGGATGTCATCCTGAATTTTGCAAAAGTGAAGCAGGAGTGGAGAAAGCGGAAGTAGCTCCGGCATCATGCATGGAGCAGCGGCAGTATAAGTAAGTAAAACAGCAGATGCAGCAATACCGGGTTTAGACGGCGTTGCTGCATCTGCTTTTAACGTCAATGTAAATCAGTATCTAAATCAATCATGGCCTCAGCCATGGCTATCAGTTCTTCCCTGGTCACATTCTTATTGATGTTCGTCAGGATGTAGCATACATCCCCGTCCAACCAGGCCAGGGAATTGGCTTGCTCCGTGCTGTAGTGCAAGTCGGTTTCCCCATATTTTATAACAGAACCATTACTTGAAAAGGACTGGCATGACGCTGGTTCTGCTGACAGGGAAACAAATTTGGTGGTATTATTGTCACTCTTTATATATTTAAAGCTTATACCTTTCTGTTTGTTGACAGGCGCTCCACTTGAATCCAAATCAAATGATTCTGTGATACTCCCGCTGCCAAACAGATAACCGCCTGCCAGCTCTTGAGGTGCCTTGGGCCTGAATCCCACATCCTTTTGCAGGGTATCCCTGTCAGGGAGAGTGGTATATTGAGCTTGCCCGGAATCTGAAGCACTGACCTTCACTGACTGTGACGCAAAGCAGGGAACCGTATTTACCAGGCAAATCCCTGTAATTAGTAATAAAGCAATCCTCTTTTTCATGGTTCGTATCTCCTTTTGTTTTCTGATGCGGTACTCTTGGCAATAACCGTTATGGTTGTATGATACCGTATGTTTCTCTAAACCACATCTAAAAAACCTTCTTCCGGTAATTTATCCCGGCAAAGGAAGAGCCATGGACGGTTACTCCACCGTAACGGATTTGGCCAGGTTCCGGGGCTGGTCCACATCCAGGTGCTTGCCGATGGAAGCATAGTAGGCAATCAGCTGCAGGGCCACTGCAATGGGGAACACGGTGAAACGGTCTTCCAGGTCGGGAATCCGAAGCTCCATGTCAGCCACCCCGTCCTCCACCACAGACTGCTTCTTGGCCAGAAGGATAACGTAAGCGCCTCTGGCCTTTACCTCCCGGATATTGGAAATGGTCTTGGCAAACACATGGTCCTGGGTGGCAATGGCAATGACAGGCACATTGTCGTAAATCAGTGCAATGGTCCCATGCTTTAATTCGCCGGCAGCATATGCCTCCGCATGGATATAGGAGATTTCCTTCAGTTTCAGGGCTCCTTCCAGGGAAAAGGCATAATCCAGGCCCCTTCCGATAAAAAAGGTGTCCCTCTCACGAATCAGGTGGCGCACAAAGGACTGGATGAATTCAGACTGTCCAATCATAGTCTCCATGGCAGGTATCACATCCAGCAGGTCCGTCATGAATTCCCTGGCCTCCTCCCTGCTGAATGCGCCACGCACCAGGGCCATGCGGCAGCCAATCATATAGAGCGCGGCCAGCTGCACGGAATACGCCTTTGTGCTGGCAACTGCAATCTCAGGGCCTGCATGGGTGTAAAACACATAGCCGCTTTCCCTGGCAATGGTGGAGCCTTTTACATTGACAATGGAAAGGGTGGGAGAGCCGAGGCTCTTGGCCAGATTCATGGCAGCCAGCGTGTCAATGGTTTCCCCTGACTGGGATATAACTATGACCAGGGTGCCGGCATCAATCAGAGGGTCCTCGTACCGGAATTCAGATGCAATGGACACGGTAACAGGAATCCGGAGCATGGGCTCCATCAGCGCTTTTGCCACCATGCCTGCATGCATGGCAGTGCCACAGGCAATGATGCGCACCTGGGAGCACTCAGCAAATATGCGGTCCGGTATGTTGTCGGCTGTAAAATCAGGCAGACGGTCCGCCAGCCTTGGAAGTATGGTATTCTTAAGGGCTTCCGGCTGTTCGTGGATTTCCTTCAGCATGAAATGAGGGTATCCGTTTTTCATGGCTGCATCCATGTTCCAGCTGACCTCCAATGCCTCCGGCTCCACCCGGCTGAAGTCCATATCATATACACGGACTTTGTATGGCGTCATGCGCACGATGCAGCCTTCCGGAACCACAAAGTACTCCCTGGTATAGGAAATCAGGGCGGTAAGGTCTGAGGCCACCAGGGCACCTGAATGGGTGTAGGAGGCCACAAGAGGGCTTACCTTCCTTACAGCGTAGATTTCCCCGGGACGGTCACCAAAAAGGATGCAAAAGCCGTAGGAGCCTTCCAGCTTCCCTGTAAAGGCGGCAATGGCCTTCAGAGGGTCCTGGCTGCATTCCTTATACGCTGCATCCAGGACAGCCGCAGCCACCTCGCTGTCAGTCTGGGAGACAAGACAGCCTTCCAGTCCGTATTCCTGGGTGAGCTGGCGGTAATTCTCAATGATACCGTTATGAATCAGGGTTACCTGACCAAAGCTGTGGGGATGGGCATTTGCATCCGTGACGCCTCCATGGGTGGCCCAACGTGTGTGGCCGATTCCGCAGTGGGATATTTCATCGGTTGACGTTACACATTCACTCAGTGCCGCCACCTTTCCCACCTTCTTAATGGTTCTGACCAGGGAATCCTGGTTAAAGTAAGCTATGCCTGCGCTGTCATATCCTCTGTACTCCAGCCCTGCAAGGCCCTTCAGAAGCACATCTTTTGCCTCCAGAGGACCTGTATATCCAATGATTCCGCACATAATTTTTCTGCCTTTCTTTGTTGGCTGCAGTCATTTTAACTGCATTTGTCATTCCTGAAAAAGACAACAAAAAACCAGGCTGTCTTTTTCAGGCAGTTTTCAACATTCCATTTTTCATTGATTTCATTTTCATTTCAACTGGTATTATTTATCCGGTCACGCTGGTTTTGTTTTGCAGTTACCCGCATATTTTCCAGCATGTGACACGCCCGGACAGCATGGGAGAGCACCCGCCGAATTCCTCGATTCTCTCTCCACCTCGTTAACCTTTCCGCCGGCAGCAGGCCTTCCTGCTGTTCACGTCCCCGGCAAAAGGTGCATGGCGCTTAGCTTTGCTATGAGTCCCTATCCCTCCTGTGATAGATTGTGAATATTATAGCTCACTCTATTTTATGCGTCAACCATATTTTGGGTGAGACGCCCCTCCTGCCCCGGGTATACTCCCTGCTTCAGGCCCTATTCCCCCTTGTTTCAGGAGCTATTTTAAAGATTCTTTAAGACTTTTGTTCTATTCATTCCCCTGTCCGTGTGATATAATGGGGAACGGTGCAACTATATGCTTTATGAATGATAACAGGACGCACAACATGAAAAAATATGATTACATACTGCTGGTGAACCGGGCCATGTGGACTGCTCGGTTCTGGCTCTGGTCAAAGGCACTTCGGAGGCAGACAGTCTTTACCTGGCAGCAGAAGGACTTTGTGCGGTATGCCCTCACTTCCGTGGGCAAGATTCCCTACTACTGGGGAGGAAAACCGTCGGCGCCCGGTTATACCGGCAATGGGTTTGGCTCCCTGACTGTCCCTGACGAGGACGGCAGGCTTTTGAAGGGACTGGATTGTTCCGGCTGGATTAACTGGGTGTATTGGTCTGTTACGGGAAGAGGGCTGGGGGCTCAGAGCACCAGCACGCTGTTGGGAAGCGGCACGCCTGTTGCCAGGAATGAACTGATGCCGGGGGATATCTGTATCAGGCTCAATCCCATGGCCCATGTGGTGGTATTTCTGGGCTGGACAGCTGAGGGCAATATGCTCTGTATCCAGGAAACCACAGGCAGCTCCAATAATGTGGAAGTGGGAAGCGTTACAGGTGACTGGGAGAGTTACCGGCGTATCCTGGAATAAAATTCCGTACAGGAACCAATTTACGCATTGGAACCAATTAGATAAAGAGGAGTAGAATCATGAATAACAGAGAAAATGATGATGAGCTGGAACGCATGAGGGCACGTGCCAGAAGAGGCCGCGCAGGGCAGGGCGGCGGCCGGGCATACCAGAGGCCTGTGCAGCCTGCCGGGGAGCGAAGAGGCTCCGGACAGCCCCATGACGGCCGCAATGATTATGACGAAGAGTATTATTACGGCGAAGAATATGACATGGAAGGGGACAGGCAGATTGATTTTCCCATGGAAGACTATCTGGATGACGAGCCTCCGGTACCGGCAGGCCGTCTGAGGTCTTCCTCCGGTTCAGCCGGTTCCCCCCAAGGGCGGCGCCAGGTTCACTCCGGCGGCAGACGCCAGGCACCGGCACCGGGCGGTAAATCCCGGCAGGCAAGAAGCGCATCTTCTTCCAATCAGGACAGGGCCAGAACTCCCCAGACTGGTTCAAGAAATCAGGGACGCGCCGGAAAAAGACAGCAGGGACAAATGGCCAAACGGCGTAAAAAAGGCAGATGGAAGGGAATCCTTTTGCTCCTTCTGGTTGCCCTCATTGGATATGGGGCATGGCTGTTTCTTCACAGACCCACCGGGTATTGGAACATAGCCGTATTCGGCGTGGACAGCCGGGACGGAAATACCAAGAACGCCCTGGCAGATGTACAGATGATATGCAGCATCGACAGGTCCACCGGAGAAATCCGCCTTGTCAGCGTTTACAGGGATACATACCTGAAAATCAATTCAGAGGGAACCTATCACAAAATCAACGAGGCATATTTTAAGGGAGGACATAAACAGGCCGTGTCTGCCCTGGAAGAAAACCTGGATATCAGGATTGACGATTATGCCACCTTTAACTGGAAGGCAGTAGCCGAAGCCATTAATATTCTGGGCGGCATTGACCTGGAAATCACGCCCGCGGAATTTAAGTATATCAACGGCTTTATTACGGAAACCGTCAATTCCACCGGCATTGGTTCCTATCAGCTGGAACAGGCCGGAATGAACCACTTAGACGGCGTCCAGGCTGTGGCCTACAGCCGTCTGCGTCTCATGGACACGGATTTCCAGAGAACGGAGCGTCAGAGAAAGGTAGTTGAGCTTGCCCTGGCAAAGGCAAAGCAGGCTGATATCTCAACCCTGACCTCGCTGGCCGGTTACATGGTACAGGAAATTTCCACCAGCGTCGGCGTCAACGATGTGCTTCCCCTGGCAAAGGATATTGGTAAGTATCACATCGGAGAAACAGCCGGTTTCCCCTTCTCCAGGCAGACCATGAGAATCGGTAGAATGGACTGTGTGGTGCCTGCCACGCTGGAAAGCAATGTAATCCTTCTCCACCAGTTCCTGTACGGAGAGGAAACATCCTATCATCCCTCCTCTTCCGTGAAGAAAATCAGCGCCCATATATCGGAAGAAACAGGGCTTTATGAGGAGGGTAAGGCAGCTCCCACCGGAGGCGGTTCCTCAGGCGGCGGCTCTTCAGGCGGTAAGGCCCCGGCCCAGAATGTCCCGGCAGAGACACCTCCGCCTGAGACAGCTGCCCCGGAGGAAACCACCCAGGAGAGTACCATGGAGACAGAGGAAACCACCCAGGAGAGCACCGGGGAGACAGAGGAAACCGAAGAGGTGGGCCCGGGCGTCTCGGATAAACCCACAAAGGCTCCTGAGAGTACGAAAAATCCGGATGAGGAACAGGGCCCGGGAGTGGACGGCCCCGGCAGCGGCTCTGAAAAGCCATCCGGCAGCCATCCCACAAAGGCTCCTGACACGGAAAAGCCCGACACAGGCTCCGGCTCCGGTTCTGATTCCGGGTCCGGCAGTACAGGCCAGGGTCCCGGAAGCCAGGACAACGGTCCAGGACAGGCCCAGGGTGGTTCGGCTGAGGGCGGTTCAGGCGAAGGCGGTTCAGGCGAAGGCGGTCCCGGCATATAAGGACGGTGCGGATTCGGCAGAAAAGGATGGCCTCAGGCATTATTTCAATGCCTGGGGCCATCCTTTTATATTGCCGTCCAATATTGCCCGGAACATGCAGTCCTTTATATGGGGATTGTCCTCCTGAAGCCGGCGTATCAGGTCCTTGATGTACTGCCGCTTCGTGTACCCGTCCATGGGGCATGGATTTTTGCACACCGGAAGCTGGTACTTGTTCCGGAAACCTATCACATCTGCCTCCGTGACAAAAATCATGGGGCGGATGACTGCCAGGTCCATGCGGTCCAGATAGGTATAGGGTGAGAAGGAGTGAAATCTTCCCTCATAGAACAGTGACATCATCATGGTTTCAATCACATCATCCCTGTGATGGGCATAGGCAATCTTGTTGCATCCCATCTCCTTGGCCTTCTCATTAAGGGCGCCTTTGCGCATCTTGGCGCAGAGGGAGCATGGATTGGTTTCCTTGCGGATATCAAAAAGCACTGGGCCGATTTCAGTGCGGATGATTTCATATGGGATTTCAAATTCCCGGCACATGGCTGCCACCGGCTCCAAATCCATGTTGCCCAGTCCCAAATCCACGGTAATGGCGCACAGCTCATACTTTTTGGGGTAGAACCTTCTCAGATGATGAAGGGAGTGGAGCAGGGCCAGGCTGTCCTTTCCTCCTGACACTCCTACGGCAATGCGGTCCCCGTCCTGAATAAGCCCGTATTTATCAAGAGCCTGGCGTGTCAGGCTCAAAAGACGCTGTAATTTCATGTAGATTCCAATTATCCTTTCTAATCACTATTTTCCGGTTCAGTGCCTGCGGCGGTTCCTCTCTGCCGGAGTACCGGGCGGCTTTTTCTATTCTACCTGTCCACACACCTGGTTGTCAAGAAAAGTTAACTATGTTAAAATGGGGGGAGAATAAATTAAGGGTGATGATGAAATGATAAGTTATAAATATGTAGTATCTGACAAGCAGGGGCTTCATGCAACCAATGCCATGAGTCTGAGCAGGGCGGCCGCAGGTTATGAGAGCCGGATAACCCTTAAAAGCCAGAAGGGTACAGCGAACTGCAAGAATGTCCTTGCGCTCATGAGCCTGGGCGTACACCAGGGAGAAAGCCTGGAGCTTACGGTGGAAGGTCCCGATGAGGGCCAGGCTTCCGGTTTCCTTCAGGGGCTCATGCGCACTATTTTATAAACAGGCAGGGCGGACAGACATCATAAAATTGGTTCGTTTCCTAGCTGTTAGGAAACGGATTTACCGCCGAATCCCCTCTTGACAGTCTATAGTTAAGGTCAAAGAACTGCTTTGCAGTTCAAATCAGGAAAGAGGGGTTATTATTATGGCAAGATTAGGTATTTCTATTTATCCGGAGTATTCAACAGAAGAACAGGACATAGGGTATATCAGAAAGGCAGGTAAACTGGGTTATAAAAGGATTTTTACCTGCCTTTTAAGCGTTGGGGAAAAAAGCAGGGAGGAAATCATCGGACAGTTCCGCCGCCTGGCTGACGAGGCCCATGACTGCGGCATGGAAATCATTCCGGATGTAAGCCCTGCTGTATTTTCAAGGCTGGGTATCTCCTATGAGGATTTGTCCGTGTTCCAGGAAATGCATGTGGACGGCATCCGGCTGGACGAGGGATTTGACGGCATGAAGGAAAGCCTTATGACCTTTAATCCCCAGGGCCTGAAGGTAGAGCTGAACGCCAGCACCAAACTGGTGTATGTGGAAAATATCATGGACCACCATCCTGACCGCGAAAAGCTGATTACCTGCCATAACTTTTATCCGCAGGCCTATACCGGGCTGAGCCTGAAGCACTTTAACAGGTGCAATGAAAAGATGAAATCACTGGGTCTTACAGTGGCCGCGTTCGTATCCAGCAATGCCCCGGGTGCTTACGGTCCATGGCCTTTAAATGAAGGGCTTTGTACCCTGGAAATGCACCGCGGCCTGCCCCTGGATTTCCAGGTGCGCCATATGTTTGCAACGGGAATGGTGGATGATGTGCTGATAGCCAACGCCTATGCAGCGGGCGAGGAACTGAAGGTCTGTGCGGCCGTCAATCCCAGCATCCTTACCTTTGGCATTGAACTGGAAAAGGAGCTGACAGAGACAGAACAGCAGATTCTGGACTATGAGCCCAGACATGTGGTGAGAGGCGATATGAGTGAATACATGATTCGCTCCACCTGGCCCAGGGTAACGTTTGCAGACCGGACCATTCCGGCCGCCAATACCAGGGACCTGAAAAAGGGCGATGTGGTCATACTCAACGACGGCTACCTGAAATATAAGGGAGAGCTCCACATTGTCACAAAAGAAATGCCCAATGACGGCCGCAAAAATGTCATCGGCCATCTGCCGGAGTATGAACACGTGCTCCTGGACTATGTTGAGCCCTGGAAGGTATTTGCATTCCGCATTGTATAAGGTTGAACCGCACAGGCTGTATCGCATACAGGGTCTGTACCCTGAAAAGCTGCCATGACAGAAACGGCAGAAGAGAGAAGGAGTTTTAACCATGCAGAATAAAAGACAGGAGCAGCTGCTTGCCATATTATCAGAGCGGGGGGACTGGATGACCAGCCGGCAGCTGGCCGGCCTTCTGCAGGTGTCGGACCGGACCATCCGTTCCGATGTGGAGGCCATTAATAAGCACACGGACCCGCCGCCCATCGAGTCCAATGTGCGTCAGGGATACAGGCTGTGCGAGGACGCACGGCCTGCCCTGGCGTCCGGGGCTGATGCAAGGGAGGCAGACATTCCCCAGACCCCCGGCGCCCGCTGTGCATACATGATACAAAAGCTGCTTTTTGAGGTAAAGGAGCTGAACCTGACCATGCTCCAGAGCCAGATTTATGTCAGCGGCTATTCCATTGACAATGATTTAAAGCGCATACGCAAGATGCTGGAGCCCTACAGCGGCCTGAAGCTGGTGCGGAACAAGGAATGTATCTCCTTAAAGGGGGATGAGGCCAGCAAACGCCGTTTCTACCGGGATTTACTGGTTGCTGAGGTGCAGGAAAACTTCCTGAACCTGAACACCCTGGCCCATCTCTACCGGAGCTTTAACCTAATTGAGGTCAAGGACATCTTTGTGGATGTGCTGGAGGAATATGACTATTCCATTCATGAGTCCATGTTTCCCATGCTGATTCTCCACGCCGGGACCAGCATAGAGCGGATGAACTGCGCCAATTATATCAATATGGAGGAGGGGATGCAGGGGCTGGAGGAAACCATCGAGTACCAGATATCCCAGACCTTCTTCGACCGCATCTCCAGGCGGCTGCACGTAACGGTCCACGACGGCGAGGTGGGCATGTTTGCCCTGGTCATCATGGGCAGAAGGGCTTCTAACTACACCAGCGATTTCGTGAATTTTAATGGAAAGTGGCTGAATACCAAGAAGCTGGTGGCCGAGGCCCTGGAACAGGTCTATGCCCTGTTCGGCCTGGATTTCAGGCAGGACGCAGACCTGATGGCAGGGCTTAAGATGCATGTTCACGGGCTCATTGAGCGGGTCAAAAACCAGGTCCGTATGGAGGATGTGTTTGTGGAGGAAATCAAACGCAAATATCCCCTTGTATTTGAGATGGGCATTTATGTGCTGGAATTTCTGGAGCAGAAGCTGGAACGGCCCATATCGGATGTGGAGAGCTGTTACATAGCCCTTCACCTGGGCGCTGCCAGTGAACGCATGAATTCCGTGCGGAAATACAGGGCCGTGATGATTCTGCCCCATAACCAGTCCTTCTCCGACATGTGTGTGAAGAAAATTTCCGATATGTTCCGGGAGAGGATGGAAGTGGTAAAGGTATTCGGCTATTTTGAGGAGGACGAGGTGTCTGCCCTGGACCCGGACCTGCTCCTCAGCACCTTTCCCCTGGAACACGGACTGGATGTGGAGACAGTCTCCATCAATCTGTTCGTGGACTCGGAAACAGAGTCGAAAATCCTCCAGGCCATCAACCGGCTGGACAAGAAAGGCTTCCGGCTGGAATTCACCTCCCATATCGGAAACCTGATACGGAAGGAGCATTATCACACCCAGGTGGACATGGACCAGCCCGGGGATATCATCCGGATGCTGTGCGCCGGCCTGGAAAAGGAGGGCATCGTGGAGCCGGAATTCACGGAGGTTGTCTTAAAGAGGGAGCAGATGTCGCCCACCTCCTTTGTAAACACCTTTGCCATTCCCCATGCCTTTGGCGCCTTTGCCAGGAACTCCACCATTGCCGTTGCACAGCTTAAGAATCCGGTAAAATGGGGCGCCTTCGAGGTGCGTCTGGTCATGCTTTTTGCCATCAACGAGGGGGATGCCAGGATGATAAAAATCTTCTTTGACTGGGTGTCCAATGTGGTGAACCAGCCGGAGGAGCTGGCAAAATTAGTGGCTCCATGCAGCTATGAGGAATTTATTGACAGAATAATGGGTTGAATTTCCTAACAGCTAGGAAATGCCTTTAAGGAAAAAAAGTGAATAACTGCCTTATAATTAAGGCAACTTAATAAGAAATGCAGCAAACAGAATGGTTTTGTTGCATTTTCTCTTTTGAAAAATAGTAAGGAGGCAGCAAAAATGGTAGAGGGATTAGAAATGATTTGCTTCAAGATTATCTCCAATGTGGGAGGTGCCCGTTCCAGTTACATCGAAGCAATCCAGAAAGCAAAGCAGGGAGACTTTGAAGGGGCAAGGGAATGTATTAAGACAGGCCAGGAAATGTTCTTGGCGGGGCATGAGGCTCATTTTGAACTGATTCAGAAGGAGGCCCAGGGAGAGCAGGTCGGAGGTTCACTGATTCTGGTCCATGCAGAGGACCAGCTCATGAGCGCGGAAGCCTTCAAAATCATTGCGGAAGAGATGATAGCCAGCTATGAACGGATTGCAGTACTGGAGAAAAAGCTGGAAAACCGGTAAGGGCAGATGCCGTAATTTATCTGTCCGTATAAAAGAAGAACAATAAAAGGAAACTATATAGATATCAAGGAGGATTTAATCATGAAACGAGTATATTTATTTTGCAGCGCAGGAATGTCCACCAGTATGCTGGCAAGCAAAATGCAGGGCGTAGCCAATTCCCATGACCTTCCCATCGAAGTGGAGGCGTTCCCGGACGGAAAGATTGGCCAGATTATTGACGAGAAGCACCCGGACGTAATTCTCTTAGGGCCCCAGGTTAAATACCGTTATGGTGAAATCGTGGAAAAGTACGGCGACAAGGGCATCCCGATTCAGGTTATTGACCAGACGGATTACGGCATGATGAACGGTGAGAAAGTGCTGAAATCAGCCATCAAGCTTATGAAATCAGCAAAATAACGGTCCGGCGCAATATCCGTGACCGGCTGCGTTAAAACAATCATAGTTGAAATGGGGGAACATGAATCATGTTAAGAAAGTTAGAGTCCGTACTCATGCCTCTGGCAGAGAAAATCGGAAAAAATAAATATCTGATTGCCATCCGTGACGGCTTCCTGCTGTCCATGCCGCTTTTAATCGTAGGGTCCTTCTTCCTGCTGATTGCCAACTTCCCGATACCGGGATGGACCGATTTCTGGGCCCGGTTTTTCGGAGATAACTGGGCTTCCTATTTTTCCAAGCCCACGGACGCCACCTTCTCCATCATGGCAGTTCTGGCCGTCATAGGCATTGGTTATTCCTTTGCGGAGCAGATGAATGTAGATAAGCTTTTCGGAGCAGCCATTGCCCTGGTGAGCTGGTTTCTCATTATGCCCTATGAGATTCTTGTGGACGGCGGTTCCACGGTCACCGGAATCCCCTTAAACTGGGTGGGTTCCAAGGGCATCTTCGTGGGAATCATCGTGGCCTTCCTGTCAGTCCATATCTATGCGTGGGTTAATAAAAAGGGCTGGGTCATCAAGATGCCTGACGGTGTTCCTCCTACGGTATCAAAGTCATTTTCAGCCCTGATTCCCGCCGGCGTGTCCATACTGGTGTTCTTTATCCTGAACATTGTATTTGCAATGACACCTTATAAGAACGCCTTCAACTTTATCTTTACCATTTTGCAGACACCCCTTTTAAAGCTGGGCAATACGCTTCCGGCCATGGTTATCGCTTATATTTTCCTTCACTTCTTCTGGTTCTTTGGAGTGAACGGCGGTTCTGTGGTAGGCGCTGTGTTCAATCCCATCCTTCAGACACTGTCTGCCGACAACCTGGCTGCCTTCCAGGCAGGCCAGCCGCTGCCGAACATCATTTCCCAGCAGTTCCAGGATTTGTTCGCAACCTTCGGGGGATGCGGTTCCACGCTGTCGCTGCTCATTGCAATGCTTTTATTCTGCCATTCCAAGCGTATCAAGGAATTGGGCAAACTGGCATTTATCCCCGGCGTGTTCGGCATCAATGAGCCCATTGTGTTCGGCCTTCCCATTGTGCTGAACCCAATGATTCTCATACCTTTTATGCTGGTGCCGACCATCAACATCGTGATTTCTTATTTCTGCATGAGCATTGGCCTGGTTCCCCTTTGCACGGGCGTCGCCATTCCATGGACCATGCCTGTGGTATTATCCGGATTCCTGGCCACGGGCTGGCAGGGAGCTGTGCTCCAGCTGCTGCTGCTCATAATGGGCGTATTTATCTACATGCCGTTCATTAAGATGATGGATAGGCAGTACCTGGAAGACGAAGCCAAGGCATCTGAAAAATCCGATGACGATGACATTGATTTTGATGACCTTTCCTTTGACGACCTGTAGGATGGCTGCCCTGAACGGCCCGGCCATTCTCTGATAATCCCTGTGGGGATACAACAAATATGAGGTGAAGATAATGAAGATTATTATGATATACGACCAGATACAGTCTGGTCTTGGAACAAAAGATGATACCATGGTCCCGCTTACAGGAAAAAAAGAACCTATTGGTCCCGCAGTCATGATGGAGCCCTTCTTAAAACAGGTGGACGGCCATGTGACAGCCTGCCTGTGCTGCGGCAACGGAACCTTTCTGGCTGACCCGGAGGAGGTCAGCCGCAAGCTCTGCGCCATGGTAAACAAGCTGCAGCCGGATGTGGTCATGTGCGGTCCTGCCTTTAACTACGCTGACTATGCCTGTATGTGCGCCAAGGTTGCTTGTGATATCAACGCCACCACAAAGGCAAAGGCGTTTGCAGCCATGTCTGCTGAGAACCAGGACACCATTGCTGCCTACAAGGATAAGGTGGCTATTGTGGAAACCCCGAAAAAGGGCGGCATGGGGCTGAACGATGCGCTCAAGAACATGTGCACGCTGGCAAAGGCACTGGCTGACGGCAGCAGTACTGAGGAACTGGAAAATAAATTCTGTTTCAGATAGAGGAGGATATGTAGGATGTGGGGTATGATTGCAACCTGGCGCATGGCAGTGGAGGGAATCACCAAGGGAGCCGAAATGCTGAAGGACGGCGGGGACGCAGGGGACGCCATTGAGTCTGCCATCCGGGAGGTGGAGGATTTTCCTTACTATAAATCCGTTGGCTACGGAGGGCTTCCCAACGAGGAGATGGAAGTGGAGATGGATGCCGCCTTTATGGACGGCAATACCCTGGACATAGGCGCTGTGGCGGCCATCAAAGACTTTGCCAATCCTGTTTCCATTGCCAGACGCTTAAGCCATGAAAAGGTCAACAGCCTGCTGGTGGCGGAGGGAGCTGAAAAATTTGCCCATAAGGAGGGCTTTGAGCGCAAGAACATGCTGACGGACCGCGCCAGGGCCCACTACAGAAAGCGTTTAAAGGAGATGTCTGCCCAGGCAGCCCTCCAGGCTGCCTCCCAGAAGCTTAAGCCTTACTCGGGCCACGATACCGTTGGTATGGCCTGCCTGGACATGACCGGCAAGATGACGGCCGCCACCTCCACCAGCGGACTTTTCATGAAGAAAAAGGGCAGGGTAGGAGACTCTCCCATATCCGGCTCCGGATTCTATGCTGACAGCAAAAAGGGCGCGGCCAGCGCCACCGGACTGGGCGAGGACCTGATGAAGGGCTGTATCTCCTATGAAATCGTCCGCCTTATGGGCGAGGGCATGCATCCCCAGGAAGCCTGCGAGACAGCCGTCAACCGCCTGGACGCAGAGCTTAGGGAGCGCAGGGGCGAGGCAGGGGATTTATCCCTGATAGCCATGAATCCAAAGGGCCAATGGGGCGTGGCAACCAACATAGACGGCTTCTCCTTTGCCGTGGTCACAGAGGACCTGGCGCCCACCGTGTATCTGGTGAGCCGTGGGGAGGATGGACGCTGCACCTATGAAAAGGCATCGGATGAATGGATGGAAAACTATATGAAGACGCGTATGGCGCCCATAGAGGAATAGAACTATGGATGAACTAAATCAGATTGACAGGAAGCTTCTGGACTATATTGATGGAAACCGGAACCAGTTAATTGAACATGTACGCCAAATGGTGCGCATTGACAGTGTGGAAAGGGAGGCCCAGGACGGGGCTCCCTTTGGTCCGGGCGTAAAAAAAGCCCTGGACCTGGCCCTCTCCATCAGCAGGGAGATGGGGTTTGAAACCGTAAATCTGGACGGATACATCGGATATGCCTCCTATGGCAGGGGAGAAGACTATGTCTGCGCCATGGGGCATGTGGATGTGGTGCCGGCAGGAGAGGGCTGGAAGGAACCTCCTTTCAGCGGCCATATGGAAAACGGAATCATTTACAGCAGGGGAGTATTGGACAATAAAGGGCCTGTTATGGCCTGCCTGTACGGGCTGGCTGCCGTCAAGGCGCTGGGACTTCCTCTCATGCATCCGGTGCGTATCATTTTCGGATGCGACGAGGAAACGGGATTTAAGGACCTTTCCTACTATCTGACGAAAGAAAAACCTCCTGTTTACGGATTTACGCCGGACTGTAAATATCCTGTGGTTTACAGCGAACGGGGAAGGGCTGTGGTCCGCATCCTTGGCACCAAGGAACGCCTGGGGACATTTTTCGACTTTGTAAACAATTATTTTATCGGCGCCGGAAATACGGGCGACCGATTGGGTATTGACTACTACCATGAAGAATATGGTATGATGGAGATGCGCGGTTACAAGCTGGGATTACGGCCCGGCGGAGACGTTTGCTGCGAAGATGCTGACTGCGGGGACAAAGACGGCCGGGTGTCATTTGACGCCACCTTAAGCTATCCGGGAGGCACCACCATTCAGGAAATCATGAAAGCCATAACGGAAAAGGCGGAGAACAGCGGCCTGAAGGCAGAGCTGGTACAAAACTATGACCCTGTGGTATTTGCCAGGGATACGCCTATGGTAAAAGCCATGCAGGACAGCTATGAGCGGGTCACGGGGATGGACGGCACTCCGGTGACCACCACCGGCGGCACCTATGCCAAGGCCATGCCCGGTATCGTCCCCTTTGGTCCCAGTTTTCCGGGACAAAAGGGAATCAGCCACAATCCCAATGAATGGATGACCGTGGATGACCTGGTAACCAACGCAAAAATATATGCACTGGCCCTGTACCGTCTGGCGCAGCTGTAGGTCTTTGGCAGGTAACGTAAGGACGGACAGGAAGAAGGAGAGGTTTTAATATGTTGGAGATATGCTGCGGCAGCTACTATGACGCCTTACAGGCAGCGTCCGGAGGCGCCGGACGGATTGAACTGAACTGCGCCCTGCACATGGGCGGGCTTACGCCTTCCCTGGCATCCCTGGAGCTTGTGAAGGAACACTGCAATGTAAAGGTAATCGCCATGGTCCGGCCCAGGGGCGGTGGATTTTGTTACGGCGAAGAGGATTTCAGTGTAATGCTCAGGGAGTGTGAAAACCTGGTGCGCCACGGAGCAGACGGCATTGCCTTTGGCTGTCTGAGGGAGGATGCCTCCATTGACAGGGAGAGGAATGCAAGGATGATATCCATTATCCACAGCCATGGAAAGGAAGCCGTTTTTCACCGTGCCTTTGACTGCACCTCTAATCCCTATGAATCCATAGAAACCCTGATAGAACTGGGAACCGACCGTCTGCTGACCAGCGGGTTAAAGCCAAAGGCGGTGGAGGGAAAGGCACTGTTGGGTGCCCTTCAGTCAGCATATGGGAACAGCATTGAGATTCTGGCCGGAAGCGGCATCAATGTCTCCAATGCCAGGAACCTCATGGAAGAAACCGGAATAAGGCAGGTCCACAGCTCCTGCAAGGACTGGATGACAGACCCTACCACCACTTCCAACGGAGTGACCTACGGCTTTGCAGAGCCGCCCCATGAGAACAGTTATGACGTGGTGTCACAAGCCCTGGTCCGTCAGCTCCTGGACAGTCTTGGAGCGTTAGGGAGATAGGGCCATGATAGCAAAATACAAAAAGAACATGCTGGTGAGAAGGCTCATAACCATCCTGGCCGTGACAGCGTCCGCCCTGCTGCAGACCTATGTGATTCAGGCTTTTATACGGCCGGCTAACCTTTTGTCCAGCGGATTTACCGGGGTGGCCATCCTGATAGACAGGATTGCATCCCTCTACGGACATACGATTTCCACCTCCCTTGGTATGCTGGTCCTCAATATACCGGTGGCCATCCTCTGCAGCAAAAGCATCAGCATGCGTTTTACCTTTTATTCCATGCTTCAGGTATTCCTGGCCAGCTTTTTTCTTAAAATATGCAGCTTTGAACCGCTGTTTAACGATGTGCTCCTGGATGTGGTCTTCGGCGGTTTCCTGTACGGGCTGTCCATTGCCATTGCTTTAAGAGGAAATGCCTCCACAGGCGGTACGGACTTTATTGCACTCTATGTATCCAATAAGACAGGACGGTCTATCTGGGAATATGTGTTTGCAGGCAACTGTGTGATACTCTGTATCTTCGGATACATGTTCGGATGGCTGTATGCGGGCTATTCCATTCTGTTCCAGTTCGTATCCACCAAGGCCATCTCTGCCTTCCATCACAGGTACGAGCGGGTGACATTGCAGATTACCACCACCAAGGCGCAGGAAATCATAGACCAGTATGTAAAACAGTACAGGCATGGCATATCCTGCGTGGATGCAGTGGGCGGTTACAGCCATAAAAAAATGTACCTGCTCCACACCGTGGTGTCCTCCTATGAGGTAAACGACATCGTACATCTCATGCGGGAGCAGGATTCCCATGTGATTGTAAATATGATTAAAACGGAAAACTTTTATGGCGGATTTTACCAGGCGCCCATTGAATAGATGCTGCTGTGGAGCAGAAGCGTATGGGCTGACCGGAAATGTCCGTTGAGTTGACATAACCCCTTTATAGTTGACATAAAATTTTTATGTCAACTATTTGCGTTTTTGTTTGGTTCAGGGGTATGCCAGGGATTGTCATTCCAAACTACCCTTCGTAAAAATTAAGATATATGAAAGGGATGTTAAGTTGATAGGCATAGGCGTCGGCGGAGAGGGGCAGTGTTCGGAAGCAGACGTGTCCGCAGAATCAGGCGGGACCATAACGGCCGCCATCACACCCTATGAAGACCATGGTGACAGTCAGAACAGCCTGACTCTTCACCTCATATCGGAAGATAACACACAGTATCTGGCCATGGAGTATGGCGGCGAGATACTGTACTGGAGCAGATAGTTCCGGGCCCATAATCAGAAAATCAGCCGGCTTTGGCACAGCCGGCTGATTTTCTGATTTCGGTTCTGTTTATACGGCAAATTTCGCAAGTCTGTTTTTTATGTCCCCGGAGCCATCCTCATCAATGTGGAGTATCAGTTCCACGGTACGGGATACCGCCAGATAGAGAACCCCCAGAACGGACTTGGCATCTACCATACGGCTGCCATACTTAATATCTGCATCACAGTCATAATGGCTCAGTGTATTTACAAAATCCACCACCTGTTCCGGCTGTTCAAACTTAACTAACATACTTGTCATAATCTTACACTCCTTTGCATATCACTGGCTCTGTTCCATGCCAGATTTGTCTTATGGTGTTGTTATAAGTATAGGAGTCCTGCATGGATTTTTCCATGGTAAGATTTTTGGATTTCCTGTAATATTTCATGTTTTCGGTCTGACTTAAGGAAAAAACAGGAAAAAAACAATGAATCCCTATGGCATCCGTTCATTACAGATAAGACTACAGCCAGATATATGCGCGGAGCGCAACTGCTCCCAGCATGATTAAAAACATGATTCCCATACCAGCCATATCACGCCTGAATTCCTTATTCATATATAATACACCTCCTTCACATGTGTTTCAGTTCTTTTGCTGGCTTTATCGTAGCACCAGGCAGCCTAAAGATTCCATATCCAAATCATGAGGTATATATAAAGATTCCGTGAGGATGGGGTGAAACAGCTTTTTCGTAAGAAAAATTTACGCAAATTATGAAAAAAATGTGAAATTAGCACTCATCTCTTGACATTGCTAACAATGCGTGTTATATTACATATAGAACAAAGGGAGAGGAAAGAAAAGAAGGGATGCAATGACATATGCTTCCTGACTTTCTCCCCACCCAGTTCCCGTACACTATATAACAACCACATAGATTATAAAATAAAGGAGAGATGACATATGTTGATGCCTAGTATTTTTGGAGAAAATTTATTGGATGACTTTTTTGATTACTCATTCGGCAGCCGCAAGACATTCGATATGATGAATACAGATATCAAGGATACGGAAAGCGGCTATGAGATAACCATGAACATGCCCGGCGTCAGAAAGGAAGATGTAAAGGCAGAACTTAAGGACGGATATCTGACCATCCAGGCCACCACAGATTCCGCCAGGGATGAAAAGGATTCCGGCGGAACCTACATCCGCAGGGAGCGCTATTCCGGCTCCTGCAGCAGAAGCTTCTATGTTGGTGATGCAGTGACCCAGGAGGATATCAAGGCTAAATTCGAAGACGGCACCCTGAAGATGGTGATTCCTAAGAAAGAAGCAAAACCGGCCGTGGAAGAGAAAAAGTATATTGCAATTGAAGGTTAGCAGATATATGGCTGATGACCTGAACATACATGGCTCCCGGAATCATTTCCGGTAGCCGCACAGAAAGCAAAGGAGGAATGATGTATGTTAATGCCCAGTATGTTTGGTGAAGATATGTTTGATGAATTTTTCAGGAACCCATTTTTCGATGATAAGGATATGAAAAAACTGGAAAAGAAATTATATGGCCGCAGAAGCAAAAACCTGATGAAAACCGACATCCGTGAAACGGATACAGCATATGAGCTGGAAATGGATTTGCCGGGCTTTAAGAAGGATGAAATCAAGGCATCCCTGAAAGACGGCTACCTGACTATCTGCGCTTCCAAGGGATTGGACAAAGATGAACAGGATAAAGGCAGCGGCAGATATATACGCCGGGAGCGCTATGCCGGTGCCTGCGAGAGAAGCTTCTATGTGGGCGAGGATGTGACCGACGAGGACATTAAGGGCGAATTCAGGCATGGTATCCTGAGGCTTTCCATTCCGAAAAAGGAAACAAAACCCCTGGCAGAAGAGAAAAAATATATATCCATAGAAGGATAATTCTGAAATGCATATTTATAAAAGGGATACCCCGGCATGAATGAAACCGGACCCTGCAGCGCCAGTGATTGTGATATGGCATCAGCGTATCGCATCTTTGGCACTGCTGGGTTCGGTTTTTATGTCCGGTCTTTTCATTATATGGTATAATGTGAATGATAAATACCATCCGGCAGGGAAAGGGATAAGCCTTCTGTCTCCGGATATGCCTAAAAAGGTCTGACAGGAGGAATGGGGCAAATGAAAAAGAAAAAGGAATGCAGGCTTTTATGGGTGCTTCTGGCAGAGGCTGTTATGTTCTTTTTCTGGCTCACCATTGCTCCGCGGCTGAATTTTGAAGGCATCCTTTACCAGTCTGCCAAACCTGTATCTGCAAAAGAAGTGCTGACAGGAGACGAGGAGAGTACTTCCGGCTTATTGCAGCGGGCAGGTTACCCCTGTACGGAGCCAACCGGATACATGATGTCAGCAGCGGATTTGCAGAAAAACTACATCGGAGCATGGGAAGCAGATGCATCCATGTTTAAAGCTACCGGCATATATAAACAAATCAATCACAGGTCACGGCCTTCCACCCAGCGCGGTTATTACGGCAGCCGCAGCCGTACCTATGGAATCACTGCGCCCGCCATTACGCGGAGCTGGTGGACCACCTTCTGGATGCGGCCCTATGTGGACTATGCCCAGTATTACCTGATTACATTTAAGGATGGTTCCAGAACCTGGGCCCTGGTGGACAATGCAATTACCCGCATACCTGCCAGAGGCAGGGTGGTGCTTCCCGTGGGCTATTACTGGGACGAGGGGGCAGCCCGCTTTCTGAATGAAAAAGAAAAAAAGGCATACCGCATAACAGACCGGGATGTGCCGGAGGACATATACCTTGGAAATGCCCTTGATTTATACAGCGGATGGATAGAAGGAGAGGAGATGGAACAATACTACGGATTCTCTTCCTTCATACAATCCGTGGCCGTAGTAATAACAGGCTGTCTTTTATTCATCACCCTGATACTATTTATGTTTTCGGACCGCAAATCCCGCAGACAAAAACACAATAAATGAACGAACGGAGATATGGTATTATTGTAAATAAGCCAGGAAAATATTAGTGTTGACAAATACATAAGGTACCTGCTATATTTATATCAGGTACCTTATGTATTTTGTTGCACACAATTGATTTCACTGATTTGCAGTTGAGAGGAGTTGATTTTTATGGAACAGGCATTGACACAGAACATTTCCAGGGAAAACCTGGGGATGAAGACCGGTCTTTTTTCCACCCTTGGAAATGTTCTGCTTTTTATATGCAAATACCTGACCGGCACTCTATGCGGAAATGTAGCTGTGCTGGCTGAAAGCTTTGACAATCTAATGGATTCCATTCAATCCCTGATGGTAGTACTGGGATTCCGCCTGGCCGGAAGAAAAGAGGACAGTCTCCATCCGTACGGACACGGCAGGACAGAGTATGTGCTTGGACTCATCATAGCTATAACAATTATACTGACCGGCGCCGCCATGCTCCGTGAAGCCATCCAGCGGATGCTTCAGCCACCGGCCCGTTCGTTTCCCACCTTGGTTTATGGGGTATCCGCGCTGTCCATCCTGGCAAAATACGGGATATCCGCATACACAAAGCACGTAAACCGGCAGCTGGAATCCATGGCTCTGGAAGCCTGTGAACAGAATGAATGGGCGGATATCAAGATGACCCTGATGACCGTTGGCTCGGCATTTCTGTACACAGTGTCCGGGATTTCTGCAGACGGGGCAGTGGGAATCATAATCAGTCTTTTGATTCTGAAGGATGGGGTGAAGGCATTTCTGAATCACTACATGCTGCTCCTTGGAGAAGGCATATCCCAGCAGCAGCTTCTGGAAATCCAGAAACGCTTTGATAAAGAAAAGGACTTCCTGACTCTGAAAAAAATGGACTTTCATGATTACGGCCCTGAGAGCAGGATTGTTTCCCTGCAAATCACCATTAACCAGGAATGTCCTCTGGATAAGGTAAATCAGTCCATGGACCGGCTGGAAAAAGAACTGCGGAAAATTGGACTGAGTCCCGCCTTTTCCCTGAGCATGGAACAGATTATTATGAAAGATATGGACAAATAAGCAGAAGAGGGTTACGATTATGAATATCACTGTCTCGAAAGAAAACTATCTGAAAGCCATCCTGTTCTTAAAGCAAAAAAACGGACATGTAAGGGCCACGGATGTTGCTGCCTCTCTTTCCGTAAAAAAGCCCAGTGTTTCCATTGCATTCGGCAAACTGGCGGCTGACGGGCTTATTCTGGTCCACAGCAACCATGAGGTAGACCTGACCGAAGCTGGATACAGCATCGCGGCTAAAATCAGCCATTCCTATGAGACCTTTCGGCAATTCCTGTGCAGCATCGGCGTACCGGAAGAGGTTGCAGAACTGGATGCCTGCAGAGTTGAACATTACTTAAGCCCTGAATCCATTCTTCATATCACAAACCTTATAGCAGGACGGGAAGAACCTCAGGCAGAATAAAACCAAGGCAGAAAACCATACACAGATTAAGAAATCAGAAAACAGGAGGAACCATATATGGACCATGGCAAACAGCTGTCAGAACATTTTTTCCATATCGGAATGCTGCTTCACCGTTACCAGACAGAGGCTTATAAGGAAAACGGCCCCCTGGGAAGCCCTTATAAGGGTCAGGGCAGAATACTGGCCATCCTGAAGCTGAAGCCGGAAATCAGTCACAAGGAATTGTCCTATCTTCTGGGAATCAGCACCCAGTCTATGAGTGAGCTGCTGCGTAAGCTGGAGAGCAAGGGATATGTAAAGCGGGTTCCCTCTGAGCAGGACAGGCGCAGCATGAACATCATCCTGACAGAAGAGGGCAAAAAAGCAGTGGAACAGTCAGATGGAATGGACAGCCGGGACGCGGAACAGCTGTTTTGCTGTTTCACCGAGGAGGAACAGCAGCAATTTAAGCAGTTCCTGGAACGTCTTGAGGATGAAATCATACGGCAGCTGGATCCGGACCATGCCTCAGAATATACCTTTGAGAAAATGAAGGAGATGCATGAATATATCTTAAGCCACGGACACAGGGAACCCTTCCGCCATCATGGAGAAGGTCCCCTGCGCAATGGATTCGGCCGTGGCAGGAGAAATGACAGTGAGGATTCCGGAAGGCGTTTTGAACATCACAGAAGGTAGAATGTCCTGTCATTGCCGCCAGGACAGCCTCTGCATTTTTATATGTTTCATCCAAGGCAGCCTGCGCGGTTTCGGCGGCTTCATTAAGGGCATCTGCCGCCGGCACATTTTCAATCTCCACCTTGTCCGCCGCAATGGACAGGGCGTCGAAAATCTTACCTCCAGTTGGGTCTATGGGGTCAGGAGACGCGTGCATGGCCTGGGCCAGGGGAACAAGGGCCTGGGGATTTTCCTCTGTATAGGATTGGTATTCCGGAATGTCCAGGGTGGTCCGGCGGACCGGTATATATCCCGTTGCCATGGACCACCTGGCCTGTTGGGGCGCATCTGCAAAATACTTCATGAACATATAGGCCCCATCCTTTGTCTTATCCTTTCCCGTATCCACCATCACCAGCTGCAACACCCTGGCTACAGGAGCAGCCGGATTATCTCCGAATCTAGGCTGTTCCATGGCGCCCACCTTAGTGAAATCCAAATCAGCCTGGTCGCCGGAGGAGCCGGTGTACCCGCCTGCCTTGTCCTGCAGCACATCATCCATGGTATCATACCAGTATTCCCAGCCCTGGCCGCCATAGTGGACAGCCATTATATCATCTTCATGTATCCATTTCCGCACTGTTTCCCAGGTTTCAATCCACTGAGGCGAGTTAATGAGCACGGTGCGGCTGTCATCGCTGAGCATGGTTCCTCCGTTGCTGAGGGCCATGTCAATCAGATTGTCCTCCCCCCACATAGGTTCCCATCCACAGGCGCTTCCTCCCGTACTCTGTTGTATGGTTTCAGCCGCCTCAGCCAGGTCCTCCCATGTCTGAATGGAATCAGGCCGGATGCCTGCTGTTTCAAACAGTCTCCTGTTATAGTACATGACCTGTGTGGTGCCGTAAGCAGGCATCGCATACAAAGCCCCGTCGTCCCAAAGACACTGGTTATGAAATACGGGAATCAGGCTGTCCTTATCAAACGAATCATCCTGGTCTGTATAACGGTCCAGGCGGACTAATAATTCCTTCTTCATAAGGTTTCGCGCCTTATCCGAATCCAGAAGAGCGATATCCGCCGCATTCTTTCCCGCAATTCCAGCCTGCAGCTTGGTGTATGTCTCATCGTAATCAGCCTGCTGGATTCCGGTCACCGTGTATTTGGACTGAGACTGATTGAAGCTGTCAATGATTTCCTCCATGACCCTGGCTGCGGTCTTTCCGCCTGAATACCAGAATGTAACCCGGACCCTGCCGCTGTCTGTGACTGTATCCGCCGGGGCATTGGTCCCGCAGCCTGAAAGAAGGAAAAAAACGGATGCCAGCAGTGCTGCTGCCAATGTCTTTTGATGGATGATTGTCCGGCAGCGGTTCATCTGATTCACAATTCGGTTCGTCTTTTGATTCCTGTTTTGATTCATATCTTATTCCTCCTGTATGGATGCTTTATAATGAACTGGTTACCACTGACGGTTTATGCCCGGCCGCGCAGATTAACCTTTGCAGCCCAAATCAGTAATACCCCTGACAATCAGAGGCCAGGCAGCGGCAAATAAAACCAGCAAAGGCACTACAGTCACCGTTCCTGCGGCCATCACCAGGGACCACTGGGTTCCATAGGCGCCTCCCTCATAGAGGAACCGCCTAAGCCCCTGGGATACCAGACTCAGCTTTGGAGTATCCGTTATCAGGGACGGCCACATATAGCTGTTGTATGTACTGATGAAGGACAGCAGGATAAATGTGACAAAGGAGGGCCGCGTCATGGGAAGTATAATCCCTGTGAGAATCTTAATATGACCGGCTCCGTCCATCCCGGCTGCCTCTATGGTATCCATAGGAACGCTCTCAAATGCCTGCCGGAGCAAAAAGATTCCCAGCACGCTGACGCCATTGGAAAGGATAAGGCCCTGGTAACTGTCTAATAGCCCTAACCTGGAAAGGATGATATAACAAGGGATATAGGTCACAGCGGTTGGCACCATATAAGTGAACAGAACCAGCCGGAACAGGATATTCCGCCCCTTGATTTTCATGAATGTCACTGCATAGGCAAACAGGGAGCAGCACAGGACCTGGATAACCACTGCACTGACTGCCACCAACAGGCTGTTGGCAAGGTAACGCGGAATGGGGGAACGGAATAGAATTTCAAGGTAATTCCCATACTGGGGCGATGAGGGGAGGAAGGTATCTGCCGCCATGACCTCTGCCTTTGTTTTAAGGGAACTTACAGCCATCCACAAAAAGGGGAATACGGTAAAGCAGCAGACTGATGCCAACAGCACATGGGCAACGACTGAACGAACCATTGGAAGGGTACGCGGAACCATAATCATGAGTATACCTCCTTTTTCTTCATATGGAGCTGGAGCAGGGACAGGCCCAGACCTATAGCCATAAGGATGACCACGGCTGCAGCCGCCTTTCCCATATTAAACTGCTCAAACCCCAGCTGATAATACAGGTAGAGCAGGGTCCTGGTACTGCCTGCCGGTCCTCCCTGGGTCAGAATTTGAATCTGGTCATAGGCCCGCAGGGAATCCGCAGTCATGATAATTCCTGTTGTCAATACAGCCGCGCGCAGCAGCGGAAGAGTAATGTATAAAAAGCGCTGCAAACTTCCCGCCCCGTCAACAGAAGCAGCTTCAGACAGCTCTGAGGGCATCCTGGATAATGCGCCTGAAAAGAGCAGCATCACATATCCCAGATTCTTCCATACTGTGACAAGAGCCACGCTGGACAAGGCTGTAGCGGAGCTGTGCAGCCAGGCGGAACCAGGCAGCCCCAGCATATGCAGCAGCTGGTTGGCCAACCCGGCATCCGGTTCAAATATCCAGGTCCACACAATGGACACAGCCACAGCCGGCGTAATCCAGGGGGAGAAGATAATAAGGGAATAAATGGTATGCCGGCCGGCAGACCACACCAGAAGAGCCAGCATAAGGCCCAGAGCCAGAACTGGAATCACAGTCTTAGCGGCGAACACAAGAGTATGGGCAAGGGCCTCCCAAAAAGCTTTATCTTGAAACAGTCCCTGATAGTTGGCCAGTCCGGTCACATGAAACCCCGGGCTCATGTAATCCCAGTCCGTAAAACTGATTCCAATGGACGCTGCAATGGGAAGCAGCCAGAACAGTATAAGGAAAAAGAGGGCAGGGATTACGAATGCCATGAATGTAAATCTGGATTTCCATTGTTTATACAAGCGTGAATCGGACATAGACCATTCCTCCGTTATTTGTGGTGATTTTATGGCTGGTTTATATAGCTGCGGTTAAATAGTTATGGTTTTGCTATTTCACCCGAATATGTATAACCGTACATTTGCTATATTGTTCAAAATTTTATAATTATCATATTTGTTGAACGCTTTAAACACCTGGATGGTACCATATATACCATTATTTGTCAACTGTTTTGTTCAAAAATAGTTTATAAATAATTTTTTTGAACATCATGGCCGGAAATATGACCTTTTTTAGACCAAGAAGATAATAATCAAAAAAATGGAATAAATTGGGCTGGATTTTTTTAATTCAACGTGAGATAATCAGAATGTCCTTGTCAAACATTCTACTGAACACCTTTATCAGAAAATACCTTTTACGAGGATATGGGGGATGTGTTTGAGATTCATTCATTTGCCCCTGTCTATGAAAGGGACAGGAACGGACAGTATCCCGGCTGTCCAAAGTGCGGCTGCAGGGAAATACATAATTTAACAGACAGTGAACTGGTCATACGCGGAAATCCGCTGGCCGCATTCCTGTTCAGGGAACCACATCTGAGCTTCAGCAGGTTATCCCCGCCAAAATACGAATGCACGAACCCTGAATGCAGGTATATTTGGAATTAATACCAGCCAAATGCCTGCTCTCGCTGATATCTGTCATCTGGCCGGCTCCTTTTAACGCTTGGGCCTGTATATGATTTCATTTACCGTATACACGGTGACAAAAGCATTTTTATCTGTTTTCAGGACATAATTCATCAGGGTTGCATATTCGTTTTTATCCACAATGGTGATAATTTCCCTCTTTGGCTGTCCGTCGTAAGCGCCTATTGCTTCGTAAATCGTGGCGCCGCTGTGGAGGTGATGCAGAATAAACTCCCTGATTTCTTCCTCGCGCTGGGAAATGATGCATACCCGTTTTTTAATGTTAAAGCCAAAGATAAAATGGTCCAGGACGATTCCGTTCAGATAGGTGCCAAGGACGCTGAGCACCACGATTTTCTTGTCATAAACCAGGGCAGCGGAGAGCGCCACACACATACCGGACATGGACATAGCCTTGCCCAGTTCCATATGCAGGTATTTATTCAGCAGCTTTGCCACAATATCCAGTCCGCCGGATGACGCATTCCTGTTAAACAGCATGGCCAGTCCAATGCTAACCACAAAGATATAGCAAATCATATCCAGAAATGCATCATTGGTAATGGAAGCATTTCCCGGAAACATAAGTTCAAAAGCAGCCAGGACCACAGGCAGAAGGAACGAGGTATAAACCGTCTTTGCACCGAATTCCCTTCCAATGAGCAGAAAACCCAAAACCAGGAGAAGCATGTTCAGGATAAAGGTAATTGCTGAAATTTTGAGGGGAACAAAGTTTCCCAAAACAATTGCCAGACCGGAGATGCTTCCCACTGATACGTGGCTCGGCATCAGAAAGAAAAAGACGGCTGCCGCCACAATGACGGTGGCAAAGGTAATCATGATAAATTCTCTGATGGTTTCCCACTTTTTCATAAAATATAAGCCTCCAATACATACTTTTTTATTTACACATTTTTATTTACAGGCTGCGAAACGGTCCGTCAAATGCCCCGTGTGGTATTGTATCACATCCCGTCCCTTCCTGCAATTCACAGAATTAAGGAAGGATTTATTATAAATCATTTAAAACTACATATAAAACAGAAGGTGAAAAATATGAGACATATTCCTGACAAACTGACAACACTTTTACTATGCATAGCGCTGTGCGGTGCATTAACGGCCTGCGAACAAAAGGCCCCATCCCGGTCACAACCCCCGGAGCAGACTGAAACCCAAAATACCGGGGAGGAACCGGAAATCAGGATTGACACAAAAAATAACTCCCAGCCTGACACGCAGACAGCCGCACAGCAGGAGGACAACGCAGTGGAGCCGTCTGATGCAGCCAATGGAAAGGCAGGATATATCCTGATTAAGGACCAGACCTTTGATGTGACCCTGGAACCATTGGGCAGCGTCACATTTGCATCCTATGAACCGGATCCGGCTGAGAATCCCCTGACAGATGTCCTGTTTGAAATAAAAAAGACCGGAAAACCGGCGTATATCCTGGACGGCGTGTGCGAGGGCAACTTACGGAGCAATGAGACGTTTCATAAGGTGGAGGCAGTTTCTTTTCCCGACTATAACAACGACGGCTGCAATGATATTATCATCATATGCAGTTACTCACCAGCATCCGGGCCAGAGACAGGCACCGGTGGTTCCGAGGTGAGAATCTACAGCGGAAAGAATGACGGCAGCTTTACATTGGAGAAAGAGTTATCAGAGAATGCCAATTCAGCCCTTGCTGAAAAGACCGTGAGGTCTGTCCTGGGATTCCTGGGTGCAGGCAAGAGCGGGGCACAGGATTCTGTTTCCGGCTGGAAACAGGCCTATATCAGCCTTCTCCAATCCCAGGACAGCGGTCAGTGGCACGGATACAATCTGATTTACATCAATGACGATGCCATCCCGGAATTGGTGGAAATCGGGATAGACGAGGCAACGGGCTGCAATATTGTAAGTTTCGCTGACGGGACTGTCAATGAAACACAGCTGTCCAGACTTTATTTTTCTTATATTGAACGCGGAAATCTTCTGTGCAATTCAGAGGGAAATATGGACAGCTACTACGATATTGTGTACAGCATGGAATCCGGCCGCCTGGTTCCGATTGCATCCGGATATTATGGGGCGGAAGATAATTCCAATGTACAGCTTGATGATGAAGGAAATCCCATCTATCAATATGAATGGGAGGGGATTCTGATGTCCCGGGATGAATACAATCAGGCTTTCCAGGCTGTCTATGACACTGCCTCTGCCATGCCAGGGTATGAATGGGATAAATGGCTTTCCCTGGAAGAGGTGATTCAGGCCATTCGCGGAATTCAATCATGACATGAACTATTGCAGCAACCATGACCGTCCTTATTGTTACAGCGATTGTTGCAGCAAATAAAAAACCTTGACATGAAATCATTATCTGCTATAATAAATAATGCTTGCTCGGAGGGCAAATCATTCGGATGAAATGATGAGCCGGATAAGGCTGCAGATTGAAATATCTGCTCCTTATCCGGCTCTTTTTGTTTTGCAGCAGACCATGCATGGACACCGGGCACAGCTGATTTATATGAATGAAAGAGGAGGAAAAACATGATGGAAAAAAAACATTCTTTGACAGAAGGGAATATACTGGTTTCCCTTGTCCGTTTTGCTGTTCCGGTACTTTTTACGCTGTTTTTACAGGCTTTATACGGCGGGGTGGACCTGCTGGTAGTCGGACAGTTTGCCGACACGGCCGATGTATCAGGTGTGGCAACGGGCAGTATGCTTTTACAGACAATCACTATGGTCATAACAGGTTTATCCATGGGCATTACCATCCTGGTAGGGGAACGGATTGGAAGGCGCAGGCCCAGGGAAGCAGGCCATGCAATCGGCAGCGGCATCTGCCTGTTTTCCGTATTTGCTGTCATTCTGACCGTGATAATGACAGGCGCAGCTGAGGTGCTGGCCGGCCTTCTTCACACACCCAAAGAGGCATTTTCACAGACCGTCACCTATATCAGGATTTGCGGCGCTGGTTCCCTGTTCATTGTTGCGTATAATGTGCTGGGGGCCGTATTCCGCGGAATCGGTGATTCCAGGACGCCCTTGGTGACTGTAATGATTGCCTGCGTCATCAATATAGGCGGGGATTTCCTGTTGGTTGCCGTACTGGGCATGGGAACAGCAGGCGCTGCCCTGGCCACGGTTGCAGCCCAGGCCATCAGCGTGTTAATCTCATTTGCAATCATACTGAAAAAGGAGCTTCCCTTTGAATTTACGGGGAACTGTATACGGTTCAACGGACAAATAATCGGAGCTGAGCTAAAACTGGGAGTTCCGGTTGCATTGCAGGAGCTTTTAGTGGGCGTATCCTTCCTGCTGATACAGACCGTTGTCAATTCCTTTGGCGTAACCTTCTCTGCCGGCGTGGGCGTGGCAGAAAAGGTCTGTATCTTCATCATGCTTGTTCCCTCCGCCTACATGCAGTCCATGTCAGCCTTTGTTGCCCAGAACATGGGAGCGCGGAATCCTGTCAGGGCCAAGAAGGCATTGGGATATGGCGTGGCAACCGCATTTGCGGTGGGGCTGGCCATGTCGTATATCACCCTGTTCCACGGAGACCTGCTGTCCTCTCTGTTTTCAAAGGACCTGGATGTAATAGCTGCTTCCCACAGCTATCTGAAGGCATATGCAGTGGATTGTCTGCTGACACCTTTCCTGTTCTGTTTTACCGGCTATTACAATGGCTGTGAAAAGACAATTTTTGTCATGATACAGGGAATCATCGGCGCATTTCTGGTGCGGATTCCCATTGTTTACGCAGTCAGCCGTATGGCGGGGGCAACCCTGTTTCAGATTGGTCTGGGAACCCCTGCCTCCAGCCTCGTACAGATTATACTCTGCCTGGGAATGTTCCTGTACCTGGAGCGAACCGCCGGTAAAAGCAACGGCGTATCCGGGCATTTTACCGCCTGACCGGACACTATCTCTAGATGGCCGCCATTTACTTAATCCCGCACCCGTCATAGGATAAAAATTCATGCTGTATTTATGTCCATGTCTTTGATATAATGGAATATATCTGTTTTGCGGTATGTACGGCAGCGAATCACGCTTATTGAGGAGGAGACAAGAACATGCTTTTAGTGGCTAAAAGGGACGGGGAAACCGTTGAATTCCAATTGGAAAAGATAACACTGGCTATCAAGAAAGCCTTTAAAGCAACCGGTAAATCATATACGGATGATATCATTGAGCTATTGTCCCTGAGGGTCACCTCCGACTTCCAGGGAAAGATAAAAGACAGCCGGATATCAGTGGAGGATATCCAGGACAGCGTGGAAAAGGTTTTGGAGGAATCCGGATACACCGATGCGGCCAAAGCCTATATCCTGTACCGGAAGCAGCGGGAGAAAATCAGGAATTTAGATAAAACCATTCTGGACTATAAAGACGTGGTGGACAACTATGTAAAGGTGGAAGACTGGCGTGTGAAGGAAAACTCCACCATTACCTATTCGGTTGGCGGGCTGATTCTCAACAACTCCGGCGCAGTGACTGCCAATTACTGGCTTACGGAAGTATATGACAGGGAAATTTCCGATGCCCATGTAAACGGAGACATCCATATCCATGATTTATCCATGCTGACCAGCTACAGCTGCGGATGGTCCCTTAAGAAGCTCCTGTTGGACGGTCTGGGCGGCATCACCGGAAAGATTACCGCATCCCCGGCCAAGCACCTGGCCACCCTCTGCAACCAGATGGTGAATTTTCTGGGAATCATGCAGAATGAGTGGGCTGCCTCCCAGTCCTTCTCGTCCTTTGACACATACCTTGCCCCCTTTGTGAAGGCAGATAACCTGTCCTATGACAAGGTAAAAAAATGCATGGAGGCATTTGTCTTCGGAGTCAACACTCCCAGCCGCTGGGGTACCCAGGCTCCATTTTCCCACATTTTCATGGACCTGAAGGTGCCCTGTGACATGGCGGATGAAAAGGCCATTGTGGGAGGCAGGAGAATGGAGTTTACATATGGGGAATGCCAGAGGGAAATGGACATGGTGAACAAGGCATTCCTGGAAACCATGCTGGAAGGCGATGCCAATGGCCTGGGATTCCAGTATCCCATTCCGGCCTATGGGATGGGAGAGGACTATGACTGGTCGGATACCGAACAAAACAGGCTGTTGTTTTCCCTTGCATCCCATTACGGAACACCCTATTTCATCAACTACATGGGAAGCGGTATGAAACCCGAGGATGTGAGGGCTACCTATGATGGAATCCAGCCTGATTTCCATGTGCTGCGGAAAAAAGCCGGCGGCTTTTTCGGATATGGGGAGCATACGGGTTCCGTTGGCGTGGTTACGGTCAATCTTCCCCGGATTGCATACCAGTCAAAGGATGAAAGGGACTTTTATACACGGCTGGACCGGATGACGGACCTGGCTGCACGGTCCCTGGACACGAAGCGGAAGGTGATTTCCTCCCTGTTAAGGAATGGGCTTTATCCCTATACAGCCTGCTATCTTACGGACTTTGACAATCATTTTTCATCCATCGGCGTCATCGGCATGAATGAAGCCGGACTCAATGCCCCGTGGCTGCAGGCCGGACTGGAATCAGAAGAGACAAAAGCATTTGCTGTCTCTGTCCTGAACCACATGCGTGAAAAGCTGGTTGGTTATCAGGAGGAATACGGTAATCTCTACGGCCTGGAGGCAACGCCCGCAGAGTCAGCCACCTTCCGATTCGCCAGACTGGACCGGGAGCGTTTCCCCGGAATCAGGACAGCCGGTCATGAAGGGGACAAGCCTTATTATACAAACAGCACCAAGCTGCCGGCTGACTATGACGGCACATTGCGTGATGCCCTTCTGAACCAGGACGCCCTGCAGCCCCTTTATACCACAGGCACCGTGTTCCATGTATACATGGAACAGGAACTGAAGGACTGGAAAAAGGCAAGGGATATACTTTGCAGCATGATTACAGAACACCATATTCCCTGTTTCACATTGTCTCCTGTTTACACCATCTGCCAGACCTGCGGCTATCTGCCCGGCAGACAGGATATCTGTCCCAACTGCGGAGGCTCTGCGGATGTTTACAGCAGGATTGCGGGATATTACAGACCCGTCCATGACTGGAATGACGGCAAGGCCCAGGAGTTTAAAAACAGGGTTATGTTCCGTATCTGAAAAAATACGTATCTGAGAAAATCTGTCACCTTGATTGAAGAGAGCATCTGCATTTTAACGGGAGAGATAAATGACGATATTTAATGCTTATGTAGCAAGCGCGTTCAGCAAAGATGACAAAGGCGGAAATAAGGCAGGTGTGATAATTGGGAGGCGGTTCACTGAAGCACAGAAAACGGAAATAGCCGGTTATCTGAGGTATTCGGAGACAGTCTTTGTCAGTATTTCAACATTCAATGATTTTAAACTGGAATACTTTACATCCAAAGGGGAAATTCCGCTGTGCGGCCATGCCACAATCGCCGCCTTCACTGTGCTGCGGCATTTGGGGCTGCTGAAAAAACAGGATTGTACCATAGAGACAAAGTCAGGAATCCTGAGGGTACAGGTTGATGAAAGCGGCCTGATTCTCATGGAGCAGAACAGACCGCAGTTCTATGAAACGCTGGACAGAAAAGAGGCAGAGGCGTGCTTTGATTCAATCGTCATTGACCATACCTTACCGGTGCAAATCGTGTCCACCGGCCTAAAGGATATCCTGGTTCCTGTGACTAATCCCGTGGTTCTCGGCAGTATGGCCCCTGATTTCCCCGCCATCACCAGAATAAGCAGGGAAAATGAATGCATCGGCATCCATGCCTTTTCCCCTGGAAAAGACAGGGGCGTGACCGCAATATGCAGGAATTTCGCCCCGCTGTACGGCATTAATGAAGAATCAGCCACCGGTACCTCCACCGGCGCGCTGGCCTGTTATTTATATAAGTACGCATCAAAGCAAAACCAGTATATCTTTGAACAGGGGTATAATTTACACTGTGTTTCCAGAATATATGTTAATCTGGACAGCGAGGATGATACAGTTACAGGTGTATGGGTGGGAGGATATGGATATTTAAACCACGTTTATCGTATTGCATTTTAAATCCGCAAACCGCAAGCCCACCATGCGTCATTCTTGTCCCATACATAAAGCCATAACTTCCCTCTATGCAAACTGACTGTAATAAAGGTCTGCATATGCGCCCTCCGCCCTCAGCAGTTCACGGTGGTTCCCCTGCTCAACAATGGTGCCATCCTGCATTAAAAGAATCAGGTCCGCATCCACAATGGTGGACAGCCGGTGCGCAATCACGAAGCTGGTCCTGTTCTTCATCAGCTCCTTCATGGCTCTGCCGATTTCCATTTCTGTCCTGGTATCCACGCTGGAGGTGGCTTCATCCAGAATCAGTACGGCCGGATTCAGCAGAAACACCCTGGCAATGGTCAGAAGCTGCCTCTGGCCAACAGAAATATGTTCCGAATCATTGGTCAGAACCGTATCATAGCCTGCCGGCATGGTGCGTACAAAGAAATCCACCCTGGCCGCCTTTGCAGCCGCAATGATTTCCTCCCGGGCAGCATCCGGCTTGCTATAGGCAATGTTCTCTGCAATGGTGCCTTCAAAAAGCCAGGTATCCTGCAAAACCATGCCGAAGCAGCTGCGAAGGTTAGCCCTGGATAAGGTCCGGATATCCTTGCCGTCCAACAGGATATTTCCTCCGTTCACCTCATAAAACCGCATCAGCAGGTTAATGAGGGTGGTCTTGCCGGCTCCGGTGCTTCCCACAATGGCGATTTTCTGGCCCGGCCTGACAGACAGGCTGACATCCTTCATCAGTATGCGGTCTGGGGAATAACCAAAACGCACATTCCGGAATTCCACTTTGCCCTGTACACGTTCCACCAGGGCTGGAAGGGCTGGCTCCTGTGATATCTCAGGTTCATCCAGCATATCGTAAATCCGTTCCACGGAGGCCAGGGCAGACTGCATGGAGTTTACCATATAGGCTACCTCTGTCAGGGGCTCGGATGCCTGATTCACATACTGGAAAAATGCCTGGAACACGCCGACGGTAAGAGAGCCGTTTATGAGCATTCTGCCAGCCAGTATCACTATCAGGACCTGGCCGAACCGGTTAATCATACGGACAGCAGGATTGATGGCGTTTATCATGAAATCCACCTTTCTGGAAGCCCCTGCCAGCTCCTGTGTGGCCTCATGCATTCGCCGTGAGCTGTCCTGTTCCTGGTTAAATGCCTTGATAATGACCCGCCCGCTGTAGGATTCCTCCACCAGGGCCGTTACCTTGCTGACGCATTTCTGACGCTCCATGGCATACTTTAATGTCTTAGCCGAGGCTGCCCGGGTGGAGAGCATGGCAAGCCCTGTAAACAGCAGGAAAATCATGGTCAGCCAGGCGCTGAACCGGAACATGATAATGAGGGAGCCAACGACCATTCCTGCTGCTGTAAAGAGCTTCAGAAGCCCTGTCTGCAGTGCTTCCGCCATCTTATCCAGGTCATTGGTGGTACGGCTTAAAATTGCGCCTGTCTGGTTCCTGTCAAAGTAGGACAGCGGCAGGCGGTTTAACTTGGTGCTGATTTCCGTCCTCAGACGCAGGCTGAGGTTCTCAGCAAAACTGGCCATGAGAAAGGATTGCAGCGTATAAAAAAATGCGGTTGCCAGGTAAATCAGAAGCAGGATGAATATATCCCTCCCACCGTGGTGCCAGGTTACCCGGAAGGCTTCCCCGCCTGCCATGGCCTCCTTGATGCTGTTCCACAGCAAATCCACGATGTGCGCGCTGTAAAAAGGGGCTGCAACCGAGAGCAGTGTGTAGAACACCACGGAGACCAGAACTACTATCAGCCGTTTATGCTGGTCATTCACAGACACCCACAGACGCCGCAGGGTCCTTCTCATATGATTGGGGGATGCAAAATCCATTTCATCCTCGTATATCTGTGTATTGTTATCACTCATTTAAGAATTTCCTCCTTCCATCTGTGACCTGGCAATCTCCTGGTATACGGGACAGGTCTTCATCAGGGAGGCATGGTTTCCCATTCCCGCAATTCTGCCGTCCTCCAGGACAATAATCTGCTCTGCATTCAGGATGGTGCTGACACGCTGTGCTATAATCAGAACAGCCGCGTCCTCCGTCCTTTTCGCAAGGGCTCTGCGAAGAGCCGCATCCGTCTTAAAATCCAGGGCAGAGAAGCTGTCGTCAAAAATATAGAGGTCGGCCTTTTTCATCAGGGCCCTGGCTATGGAAAGGCGCTGTTTCTGACCGCCGGAAAAGTTGGAGCCGCCCTGTGAGACCATGGATTGCAGGCCCTCCGGCAGGCCGTATACAAAGTCAGACTGGGCAGCAGACAGAACCTCCCTCATGTCCTCCTCACCGGCATCCGGATTTCCATGGCGGAGATTGTCGGCAATGGTACCTGAAAACAGCCATGCCTTCTGGGGGACATAGGCAATATGGTCCCTCAGTTCTTTCTGGCTGACACTGCGGATATCCCTGCCGTTTAAGAGCAGGGAGCCGGATGTCACGTCGTGGAAGCGCAGAGCCAGCTTTGCTATGGTGGATTTTCCGCTTCCCGTACTGCCGATGATGGCAGTGGTACAGCCCCTGACACAGGAAAAGGTAATGTGGTCCAGGGTATTCTCATCTGCATCCGCAAAGCGGAATGAGACATCCCTGAACTGAATGACATCCCTGGTTTTTTCCGGCAGGGCAGGAGCAGCATCCTTTGTTTCGGGAATCTCCGGCTTGCGGGAGAGGACGTCATTCATCCTGCGTACGCAGATAAAGGCCCTGGGAAGCATGATAAATACCATCTGGGCCATGATGATGTAAAACAGAATCATAACGGCATACTGGGTCAGGGCAGTGATATCGCCTATTTCCATGAACCCTGCTCCAATGCGGTTTCCGCCCATCCAGAGTATGGCTACAATGGAAAGATTGATGACAAACAATGCAATGCTTTCCAGGTTGACGAACAGGCGGTTGGCCTGGATGGAAGACATGGCATAATCCTCAAAGGATTTGCGCATTCTCTTTTCTTCATATCCTTCTTTGTTAAAGGCGCGTATGACGCGCACACCCGTCACATTTTCCCGAAGCACCACGTTCATCCGGTCCAAAAGCTTCTGGAGCCTGCCAAAAATAACGGATGCCTTCCTGGTTATGAGCACAGCCAGAAGAATGATTAGCAGGGTTACGCCAATCAGCAGAAGCCCCATGACGCGGTCAATGGAATATGCCATGACAATGCCCATAATGCAGACCACGGGAACCGGCAGCACCATCTGAATGCACCAGACAATGGACTGCTGGATGATATTTACATCGCTTAAGGTTCTGGTAATCATGGAACCTGTTCCGAAGGCCTCAAAATCATAGGAAGAAAAGGTCAGGGATTTGTCATACAGGGCATCCCGCATATCGCGCCCGATTTTGGCTGAGAGGTCGGAACAGAGCCAGCTGCCTGCCAATGCCCCGAAGCTGGTAACCAGGGTGACGGCCAGCATGGCCAGGCCCCTGCGTAAGATAAAGCCCATATCGCCTCCGGCTACCCCGTTATTAATCATATCCGCTGTGATAGTGGGAATCAGCAGACCGCCGGCCACGTCCAGTACCATGACGAAGAGTGTCACCAGACAAAGCCCTTTGTACGGCTTTAAAAACCGCAGAATTGTTCTCATACAGAAATTATCCTCCTGTTACAGTTCATTTTTACTATTCCTGAAATTCTCCACGTATTTTTTAAACAGGCGCAGAAACTCACGACGTTCCCCCGGCTCCAGGGTCAGGAAGGCGTCATTTCCCATTCTAACCACAGGACTGACTTTTTCCCGGATAAATGCTTTTCCTGTGTCGGTGAGACGGATGTGCTTATTTCTTCCATGACCCTGCTCCAGATAAAGATACCCCTCCTGTTCCAGCTTGCGGATGGAAGAGTTGATGGTCTGCTTGTTGGAAAATGACTCATAGCAGATATCAGCCTGCAGACATCCGTCCCCCAGTTCATTGATGATGTAAAATATGGTAAAGGCGCTGTCCGATATGCCCAGCCTGAGGGAAATGTCGTGGTAAATATCATCCAGTTCCTTGTACAGACGGTTGCATTCCCGGATTTCCTGGTCTGTTTCTTTTGTATTTTCTTCTGTCATTACCTCTGCGGATTTCTCTGCGGATTTCTCTGTGGATTTCTCTGCGGATTCGTTCATGAAGCCTTTCTTCATAAGGCGCACCTCCCTGTATGTAATTGATTCTTAGTATGATTTCGTACTTGTGGTGTGTATTATAGTCCGATTTCGTACTTGCGTCAAGTTATGATTTTATAAAGTTTCTGTAAAACATTTATTTAGACCCTGTGTCTGATGGAGGTAAACCATGATGGACCAAAAGACATATATGGCGATGCAGGTCCGGACCGCAAGGCAGAAGCGGTTCCGTCACAATCGGCAAAAATAACCTTCCTGTTTATACAAAAGGAAAATAAGTTGTTGGTCCATAAAGTATGTGATACAATCTTCTTGAATGACAGAAAAGGCAGGAAGGTAACGGACATATTATGATAAACAGAGAAGACATGCTGGAGCTTACAAGACGGATGACCCTTTCCCGCACCTCCTTTACCAGGATTGCGGGATGCTATGTAGACAGGGACGGGGATTTTGACGGTAGTTTTAATATTAATTTTCTGAAATTATCAGCAGCAGAACGGACAAAAAAACTGAAGTTGGCAAAGGAAATTCCCTTTGCAGCCACCAATGTAAACCTTAAGAAGTACGAATATCCTCAAAGCGCGCGAAAACCAGGAAGCATGTGGCAGCTGCTCATGGCCATGAACGAATGCGGCCTGAAAAATGATGCCCTGATGGATACCTTTTATGATGTTGTTATGGAGCATTACCGTGCAGAGCGGGAATATGCCATCCTGGTTTTCCATGACCGCTATGATATCCCCGCAAAAGGGTCTGATAATGAACGTCAGTGGGAATCTGAAGAAGTTTTTGAATATATGATTTGCGCCATCTGTCCTTTAAGCGGAGAGTACGAACCAGGAAAGCCGGTATGCGGTTTTTTATTCCCCGCCTTTACGGACAGGAGCGGGGATTTAAACCACATTGATGTGTTTCAGGCGGATATGGACCGCCCCCACAACGAACTGCTAAAGCTCCTGGAAATCGCCTGACCGGAGGACATACTGTAATCTTCGGAACATGACAGCGCCTATGGCAGATGAACTGTATGATACTCCCTGATTATACCTATAATCGCAGAGGAACATCACTTTCCTGTGGGACTTAATTCTTTGCATCTGCCAATGGTGCAGGCCCCGGTCATTTGCCTTATGTCGTCTAAATTCCGGGCGCCCCTGTCCAGTGCTTCCAGAATCTGCGCCTTTGTAACACCTGCGCAGTAACATATGATTTCCTGATTATCCATAATGATTCTCCTTTATCATTTTCAGTCAATTCAACTATATCACAAACAATCTTATATATCAAATGGCCATCATACTCAAAATGTATCCAAACCTGTCCTGTTGGTGCAATTGAGAACCTTTGATGAAAGAGGTGCATTTTTTGGAAAATATCATATTCAGACAGGCTGTCCGCGAGGATATGCCTCAAATCATGAAATTGCAGACAGACGTATTTAACGGGGAGCAGAAAATCCCCGCAAAAGATATCAATGGATTTTTAGATAAAAACCCGCAGTGCTGGTGTGCCGTGCTCAATGGCGTGGTCATAGGAACCGTCGCTGCCTGGAGGGAGAATGGTGAAATACATTGGGGAAGGTTTGCCATTCATCCAGATTACAGGGGACATCACATTGGTACACGGATTGCGCGCTTGTCATTTGATGATTTGTTTGCCCGGGGAATAGAAGAAATCCGCATGGAAGCCAGGGATATCACGGCTAAGTTGGTGTGCAGAATGGGAGGGCAGACCGTTGGAAATCCCCAGCAGTTTTACATGGGAACCATAACGCCTGTTGTTTTGAAAAGGAGCAGTTATCATCACTAAACCATGTACAAAAGCATACTTACAAACGAAGGGAGATGGAGAATGGAATGAGTGGGGGATGGAAAATGGAAAGGACAAATGGACTGACCCGAATCCTGAAACTTGTTGTGATTATATTGTCACTTCTTTTTTTGACATCCTGCAAAAAAGATGTGACAGAGCAGGCCGGAACAACCATTGAAATTGACGGACAGTCCGGAGTGCTTACATTTAACCCGGGAACACGTTCAGCTGGAACAATATCAATGGAAAACGGGGATTACAAATTCAGGTATGACAAAAACGGGGATATTGTAATAACATACCCCAATGGACATGTTTACAGACAGACCAATATAAACGGCGCGCTTATGGTTTCCGGAGGCTCTGATTCCAAAGCCATAAAAGAGCAGGGGTATATCGATGGTTTTTCTCTTGTCTGGGGAATAGAGCGTGCCATGGATGCGAGGAACAGCCATGGCAGAGGTTTGGCGTCCCCCTTTCTTGCATTTGTTTTGATTATTATAGGGGCTTGGTATACTTTTGCGCCCAGAAGTGCATGGTGGCTTGCACGCGGTTGGTGGTATAAAAATGCCGAGCCTTCTAATCTGGCAATTGGATTTTACCGAATCGGAGGCTGTTTGCTGATACTAATCGGAATCATATGTGCAATCGCTGCCATTTAGATACAACGGTATAGCGGATAATCGAAATAATTGTAAATCATACTTGACGAGCGCTGATGTATATGTTATAACATATATAGAACAAATAGAAAATAAAATGAGGGCAAGCGGGGGAGCATATAGATGTTTTCCCGTTTTTCTCTTCGATGTTCTCTTATCTGAAGGAAAGAGGGGGCGCATACATGATGAAAAAAGATTATTATGCTGTTTTAGGCGTCAGCCGGACAGCGGATGCCGCATCAATCAAAAAGGCATATAGAAAACTGGCAAAAAAGTATCATCCGGACAGTAATGTGGGTAACGCTCAGGCAGAAGAACGGTTTAAAGAACTCAATGAAGCCTACGATATACTGAGTGACGAAAAAAAACGGAAATTATATGACCAGTACGGACATGCGGCGTTTGACGAGTCAGCCGGAGCTTACAAAAGAACAGAAAATAGCGGATTTGATTATAATTCCTACCGCACCCGCCAAAACATGGATAGTGGTTATCATGAATACCATTTTGAAGGCGGAGAGGACATGAATGATATTCTGAACAATATCTTTGGAGGTTCAGGTTTCTTCCGAGGAACAGCAGACAGATTTCAGAGTAACGGATTTAATGGGGCTCATTCCGGATACGGATTCCCGGTAAAGGGAGAGGATATCCAGAGCAATATGGAAGTCAGCTTTGATGAAGCGGCCTTTGGCTGCAAAAAAACAATCCGTCTGCAGGATGAACATGGACAAATACGGTCAGTGGAAGTAGCTATACCGGCAGGCATTGCAAACGGCAAAGTGATTCGTTTAAAGGGAAAAGGGATGGCCGGGACCAATGGCGGAGAGCCTGGAAATCTGCTTCTGAAAATAACGGTGCACGACAAGCCGGGATTCCATAGGGAGGGCCAAAATGTTTATACCACAGTTACAGTTCCGTTTACAACAGCCGTGCTTGGAGGTGAAGTGAAGATTTCCACAATTTATGGCGACGTTATGTGCAGGATAAAGGAAGGCACACAGTCCGGAAGTCAGATTCGCCTGAAAGGGAAAGGGATTGTTACAACAGGAAATCCGTCCGTCCATGGCGACCAGTATGTGACGGTTGAAGTACAGGTTCCAACGAACCTGACTCCAGAAGCAAAGCAGAAACTGAAAGAATTTGAACAGCTCTGCAAAGGGGCCGGCGGAAGCGGCCATGGCGGATATGCTGCTTAGAAGGGTGAGCATTTAATTATTGCTTGGTGTGACCAAATTGAAATGGGTGGATTCCAGGTATAGAGTCTATATCGAATAGGGTGATTTCCAACTATTCGCGAAACAACACTTTAACGAATAGTTTGAGACAAAAACAACCTTTAATAGACCTTTTTGTGTTTCCAACTGATTATCTTGTATTTTTACCCGGTCATTATCATGTATCCTATATAATTAATAACACCTCTCACATCCAACAGTATCTTTAAAGTGTTGTATTAATACAAATAATTATGGGTTGTAACCATGGCACATTTTACTGTACCTTGTATACAACCCTTTTATCATTTTACGGTCACGACATTTATATGACGTGTGTTGGCTTTCAATTAACCCAATCCTGTTTTACAGCCTTATATGCATCCTGCTGATAACCTGCAACGCTAATCTTCCATTGCCAATACAGGTATCTCCGATAAGAACTGCCCTGCGGTAATACAGCTTACATAAAGCCTGCTCACCCAATGCCATAATACCGTCCGCCGGAGGACTGGGTGGCCTCGGGCACTGTTCCGCCGAATCCGCCTGCTGCATTTCTGGTCAGACCCATCATGGTGCAAAATCGGTACAGAAAGCTCTTGAACAAGGAGGGCCGCACAACGGCCAGCTTTTTGGGTACGCCATTATCCCCCACAAGATAAATCCGAATTCCTTTTTTCTGGTAACGCAGAAGTATGTGGGCCAAATCATTCTGAATGTCCTTGGCCCTGACATAAATGGAACCAATGCCGTGAGCCTTCAGGAAATCAGCTGACGGGGCATCCTGGGGAAACACGCACCAGCGGTTATCATATCTGCCCGGCTGGCGTGCCGGACCTTTCATCCTGGCCGCGTCCAGCAGAAATGCAGGAGGCGCGTCCGGACGGATGGACTGACAGCTAAGGTAATCCGCGCCCAGGTACAGGGCTTCCGCCACAGGTGTTACGTCCACTGCCATGGACCACTTGTCCGCGCCATAGACGCCGTTATAGAGCGGTACCGGCCGGTAGCCCATTTGAGCCAGGGCCAGGCCCTCCAGTACCCCTCTCTTTCCCGGCAAATCCACAAACACAGCCGTTCTTCCATCACCATAAGGGGCCCATTTAACAGGAGGCAGGACCAGCTTCTCAGGCGCAGGATTCAATGCACGGGCAAACAGCACCGGCTTGGCCCATTGGGTCCACAGGGCATTGTCCGGCGCCCAGATTCGGTATGTACTGTAATTATCATTCATTGGTTTTATCCTCCTTCTCCACCAGCAGGGGAATGTCCTTTGCCCTGGCGTCTATGCGGGGATAGGGACTGATGCGCCCATAAAAACCGGCTGCTTTTCCATCCACTGTAAACACCCCCACACATAGATGAAACTGCTCTCCCTCCCTGCCTGAAACCGGTTTGCTCTCAAACCGTTTCTGTACAATCCAGTCCCTGGGGTGCAGGCGGACGTTCCGCTGTATCTGCCTGTATTCCTTTGGAGTCAGCGCCTCCCGGATTGAAATACCTTCCCCCACACGGCCCAACGCCGGTTTGTAAATCCATCCCTCCCCCAAATTACCGTTCCCGGGAGCGCAGGTTTCAGGCAGCAGGGTTCTCCAGGCAGGAAGCTCAAGCCCCAGCTCATCCCATATAAGAGGCAGCCGTTTGGACTGGGCAAAAACAGCCATTGGATGGTTGCAGGACGGGGTATGCGTGTCGTAATACCCGCCCCAGTCTGTCCGCCTGGAAAGATTCGGAAGCCATTCCAATGGATAAAACCGCACAATTCCGCCCACAGGCCCCTCCTCCCCCTGAATCAGGCTTACTGCCTGATGCTCTCTCCAGATAAGATGGTCGGGAGCCGCATACAGGGAACGGTATCCGTTCTGTTCAAAATAATCCCCTAAAAACTGCATGACCTGGCGGTCATCCGCGTAGGAGGTTGCATGTACAAAGGCAATCCTTGCACCTGGCCGTGTTCTCTTTTGAAATGCCTCCAGCAGACTGCGGGCCACATGACCATGGGGTTCATGGAAGGGGAAGTATTTCTGGGCGAGTCTGGGAAGCACTGAGGCTTCGGCCAACCCTCCGGGAACATCGCTGTTGACCTCCGAAACAGACCAGCCCTCTGTGGTGGGATGAAAGTCAAACCGCATCAGCCGTATATGTTCCTCCGGGGAATAGCTGTTCATTCTGGGAATGGCTTTTTTTACCTTTGACGGCAGACCCAGGGTCTTCACCAAATCCATCCGTCCCATCATAGCCTGCTCAATCTCCATGGTCTCGGCGGTCAGCTGCTCCGCCCAGCGTTCCAGCTGCCCGGCTGTCTGCCTGTCCAGAAGCACCACATGTTCAGCCACTGTGTTGTGGTCTTCCACCTGAGGGTCCCATTTATATACCCGGAATATGGCCTCATAGCGGTAATCCGAATATTGCTCCCCGGGGATACGGGCCAATACCGCCCCGCTCACAGGAATACCCCGCCGGATTCACCATATATCCCATGAAAAACCAGGAGCACAATCGCAGCATAGGCCAGGTAACTGCCTCCCCAAAAAACGGACAGACGTATATCCCCCTGCCTGCTGATGTTCACAAGGCGGCGGGCAGGCTGTATATAAAACCATTCCACCAGAAGGGCAAACAGCATGAGTGGAAGCACCGGCCATCCAACGGTGAATTCCAGAAGCGTAGCCTGTGCGGAGGTCCAGTCCCCTCCTGATGCATAGGCCAGAATCAGGCCGCTGGCAATCAGATATGCGCCGAACCGGATGCCGCTGCCCATATCGCGGTCCACGCTGACCCGCTCGGACATATCCGTCAGCAGATTAACCGCCATGGCCAGACCAAGCCAGGCAGCCAGACCAAGCCCTGAGGCAAACAATACAACCCACCAGCCGGGTCCGTCCCCGGTGTTGGCTCCTGCGTAAATAAGGGTCACCCCTGCAAATCCTCCGGCAGCAGGAAAGATTGCAGCCTTGTTATCCAGATAAACAGCGTCAAAGGGCCAGGACAGGTCCAGGCACTCCATCATGTATATCCCGCCCCTGAGCCACGCATATCCCATTATACAGTAAAAGACAATCCAGATTCCAACCACGTCATAGGATGCCATGGTCAGGAGAACAAATAGTATAATCGCAAAGGAGACAGGCGGAAGACAGCCCAGAACCAGACGTCCCTCCCTCCCCCTTTCAGGCGGCCATGATTCCAGCAGCGGCATATACCACTTATACAGAAAACGGCCCATGACGTACATGCTGCCGAAAAACAAAAAAACCTCTGTTTCATACCAGTAGGATGCCGCTGCTGCTATTCCAAAAACCAACATGTCCATCGTAAAACCTCCAGCCAGAAGACCTGCAAAAACAGTCCGTATTATAATTTCCACATATTATTAATATCCTGTTAGAATATCAGACAGATTGCGTTAGAACTCAGGCCGGACCATCCTTCTACGCCTTCACTGTGAACACAGGCTCCATCCTGGCCACCAGCCCTGCCATCCCGTGTTCCTCATGGACCTTCACCACCTGGTCAATATCCTTGTAGGCATAGGGCGCCTCAGAGCGGACGGCCTCCTCCCATTTTTTCAGTATATCGTTCCGGCCCTTTAAATCGCTGCGGTCCGGGTCAATGGGCGTCACAATATGGAATTTCTTCATAAATTCCCTGAATTCCCGGTCATTTCCATGAATCGCCTCTCCCCTGGAAAGCCTGCGCCCGGCTCCATGGCTGGCGCTCCACAGAGCGTCCGGATTTCCCATGCCTCTCAGCAGATAGCTGGAACTTCCCATGGAACCAGGTATCATCACCGGTTCTCCATAGTAGGCAAATGGCGTTCCCTCCATTTCCTCCATGCCCCTGGCGGAGCAGGCCCCCTTCCTGTGGATGAAATAACTCCTGCCCTCCATTTCCTTTTTCCATATAAAGTTGTGGGGGGAATCATACAGAAGCTTCATTTCATAAGGACGCACCCGGTCCTCCACGGCCCGCCGGAGCATAAGCCCCAGGAACAGCCGGTTTGCAAACCCGAAATTAGCCGCATTATATGTAGTGCTGCAGAAACGCCGCCACGGGCTTTCCGTCTCATCGCCTTGCGGAATTCCGGCGCTGTTTTTTATCCCCCTCTCCTGCCCTTCAGGCAAAAGGTAAATTCCGTTGTCCGGATGGGGAATGCTTTCCGGATACAGTTCCTTTGTTATGATTCGGTTGATTCTGCCGCTCTGGTGGCCGATGGTCAGGGAGCCGGTGTGAATCATGACAAGTATGGCTCCCCTCCTGATTCCCCATGCATTGGCTGTCCGGCCGTCGTAAATCTCCGCCACGCGCTGCATCTCCACAAAATGATTCCCGCCTCCTATGGAGCCAATCTGGTCATCGTAGGACAAGGTATGGGCAGAGCCTATAAAATCCTCCAGCCCCTCTGTATCTGCGGCATCCAGGCTGCCCCTGAAAGCCGTGCGCTCCAGGGCCTTTTCCTGCTCCTCCCTGTCATAAAGGGTCCATATCCCCTTTTCTTCCGCCTCCCGGGCAGTCTCCAACAGTCCCGTAAGCCCATGTCTGAGCATGGCCTCCCTCTGAATTCCGTTCATGGGAATAGCGCGCCCGCCCTCAAAAAAAATGCGCCGGATTTCAGGCAGAAGGGAGGACAGACAACCTTCCAGTTCTTCCTCCTTTAAATCCGTGGTATAAAGCCTCATGCCGCAGTTAATGTCATTTCCCATGGCCTGGGGAATCACAAATCCCTCTGTCATCAGCACCGTGCCAATGGGAATGCCGGCCCCCTTGTGAAAGTCCGGGGTCACTGCTGCCTTTATGACAGAGGGACCCTTTTCCGCCGAAAAGACGCCGGACGATTTCATCCGCTCCACGGTACCGGTAAGCTTCATCATTGTCCCCAGCTCATCCAACGCCTTTTTCTCCGGCTTTGTCCCCTCCGGAAGGAAGATGGACAGGCCGCCGGACACACTGTCAAATTCCAATTTTATTTCCATACTGCCTTCTTTCCAAGTTTTTTCGATTATCTGAATTGTTATATTATACAACAAAATCAGGAAAGAAAAAACAATTAATTGACAATCATTTGCGGTTGACGCTAAAATAGAGCTTAGAACGTGTCTGGCACGCAGAAACTATCTTATGAAACGAGGCATCCACTTATATGAGTCAATTATCATACCATGAACAGGTAGACCGCGAGAACATACTGCGGCTGCGCAATCTGATTAAAGACCTGCCCCCATTCTGCGGAGACTTTTTCCGCGGTATCGAGCCCAGGACATCCTCCAGGACCAGGATTGCCTATGCCTATGACCTCCATGTGTTCTTTGATTTCCTCCACAGGGAAAATCCTGCCATTGCCAGGATTGATGTGAAGGATATCACGCTGGACCAGCTGGACCAGCTGTCTGTCACGGATTTTGAGGAATATATGGAATACCTGAAATACCGTTTTAATGATAAAAATCAGGAGGTCATGAATAAGGAACGGGGCATTATGCGCAAGATATCCTCCCTGAAAAGTTTTTACAATTACTACTTCAGGAACGAACGAATCAGGAACAATCCCGCTGCGCTGGTGCAGCTCCCAAAGCTCCACGAAAAGGAAATCATCCGTCTGGACGTGGATGAGGTGGCCCTTCTTCTGGACGAGGTGGAACAGGGCGGCAAACTGACTGATAAGCAGAAAAGCTATCATGCAAAGACAAAGACCCGGGACCTGGCCCTTCTTACCCTCCTGCTGGGTACCGGCATCCGCGTATCGGAATGTGTGGGACTTAACATCTCCGATATTGACTTTAAAAACGGCGGCATCCGCATTTACCGCAAAGGCGGCAAGGAAGTGACCGTGTACTTCGGCACAGAGGTGGAGGATGCCCTGTTAGACTATCTGGAGGAACGTGACCGTATCATCCCGGAACAGGGACATGAGGACGCCCTTTTTCTCTCCCTGCAGCGCAGACGCATGGCGGTGCGCAGCGTGGAAAACCTGGTTAAAAAGTATGCCCGGACCGTGGCGCCATTAAAACCCATCACCCCGCACAAGCTGCGCAGCACCTATGGCACCAACCTGTACCGCGAAACAGGCGATATATATCTGGTGGCTGATGTGCTGGGCCACTCCGATGTCAATACCACCAAGCGTCACTACGCTGCCCTGGAGGACGAGCGAAGGCGCAGCGCCAGGAATAAGGTCAGGCTTCGGGAAAAATAGCCCGTACGAAAACAGATACATCCGTTTCGCATCAGACATTTTGCATTCCCGCCCTCTCACTGCACCGATATACGCTTTAGCTGGCCTTTCTTTTTAAGCTGTCCCACCAGGTCTGACATGTCATAATCCGCCGGCGTCTTTAGCTGGGCTGTCAGAACATAGGTGGACGCCTCTTCTGTCAGATGGATATTCACCATCTTGCAGTCCTGGTCCTGCAGTGTCCGGTTGATGAACTGGAAAATATCCTCGTCCAGGCTTTCGCTGTATTCAATCTCCACTTCTTTGTCCTCCCCGTTCCGCCTGGAGAAGTAACCTTTTCTTCCCAGAAACAGTTCCGAGAGCATCACAATGGCCGTGGATACTGCCCCCAGGATATACATACCCGCTCCCATGGACATCCCCACGCCCACGGTAGCCCATATTCCGGCGGAGGTGGTGATTCCGTTCACACTGTTGTTCCTGAAAATAATAATGCCTGAACCGATGAAACCAATAGCCGTAACCACGCCTGCGGCCACACGGGAAGGGTCCAGCTTTACATATTCACTGAGCACATCATCAAACCCATACTTGGAGATAATCATCATCATGGCAGAGGCCACTGCAATGATTACATGGGTCCTGGTGCCTGCTGTCTTCTTTTTACTCTGCCGCTCGCAGCCAATCAGACCGCCGCAAAGGGCAGCGGCCACCAGCCGTAATACATAGATAAGCTGTTCCGTGACAAACTGATTCATATGATTGATTCCCCCATCCAAGGGCACAGCCCTGTTTTAAGCGCCTGTGCCAATCCTTTTATTAAATAATATATTCTAACACTCCTCCATCTGCTTTTCAAGTTATGACCTTGTGAAAATCCCAGGGCTGAAAATCCAAAGACTCAAAATCCCCATCCATTTTCTTCTTGACAGGTATCCTCAGGAAAATATAGAATGGGATATATTGAGAATACCGCTGTAAAAATACCACAGACAGAATACAGCGGCGCGCCCGTAAAACGGCTGTACCGCAAACGGAGGTGATTGCCATTCCTGTCAATTCATTTGAAAACTATCCCATGTCCTGGAAACCGGACAGGAAAGAACTGAGATACCCCATATACTATTGTCTGGCAGACATGATGGAGAGGGATATTAAAAGCGGCAGACTGCCTGCCAACACCAAGATGCCGCCCCAGAGGGAACTGGCGGATTTTCTGGATTTAAACCTCAGCACTATCACAAAAGCATATAAGCTGTGCGAAATGAGGGGATTGATTCACGCGGTCACCGGCAAGGGCACCTTTGTGGTCCCCTCGGCCAATGTCCCCATGTCCACGGTAGAAAAAAACATAACATCCCGTATTGAGATGGCTGTCATACATCCCTTTTACCAGCAGAACAAACTGGTCCGGGACCTGACCCTGGACCTGCTGAACCGGCCCGGCTCCGAGCACCTCTTTGAGTATTCCCACCCGCTGGGCAGCCGGGAGCAGATTCAGACAGCTGCCGGCTGGGTGAGGCAGTTTGGTCTGGACGCCGATGAACATAATACCCTCATTGCATCCGGCGCCCAGAACGCCCTTGCAACTGTCCTCTCCTCCCTTTTTGAGGCAGGGGACCGCATTGCCGTGGATACCTATACCTACCCTAATTTCATCAGCCTGGCAAACCAGCTCTATCTGCAGCTTGCGGCTGTTGAAAATGATGAATGCGGCATGCGCCCCGATGTACTGGATACCCTCTGTACAAACCAGAAGATAAAGGGCATATTCCTGATGCCCGCCGGAAGCAATCCCACCAACATCGCATTTTCGGATTACCGGAGAAAGGAAATCGCAGCCATTATACGCAGGCACAGCCTGATTGCCATTGAGGACGACAACTATGCCGCTCTCATGAGCAGGCCCTATGTCCCGGTGGCCTTGGAAGCGCCTGAACATTGTATCTATATCAGCGGACTGTCAAAGCCCCTTTGTCCCGGACTCAGGATTGCCTATCTGCATCTGCCCAAACAGTACGTGGATGTAATGGAACAGGGAATCTACAGCCAAAGCCTGAAAATATCCTCACTGAACATTGAAATTGCAACAGAGCTCATACGAAGCGGACTGTTCCGGCAGATTATAGCTGAAAAAAGGGCTGCTGCCGTCCGCCGGAACCAGATATACCATTCCTATTTTCCATCAGCCTGCACCTCCATGGAATCCTATTATCAATGGCTAAAGCTTCCCTTGTCGTGCAGCGGCAAGTCATGTGAAGCAGCACTCTCCGCCAGAGGCGTCAGTGTATTTGGAGCAGAGCGCTTTTCCGTGGGCAATCAGGCGGGACACAATGCAATCCGCATCGCTACCTGCTCCCCCAAAAGCCATAAACAGCTCTGTCAGGGACTGGACATTATCAGGGCATTTCTGAAGGAAACCCCATCCTCTTAGCTTTACCTAATTCTTCCACTCCAGTACATATAAAAGCTCCTGCTTCCCATCCCTCCTGGCGCGTTCCGCCAGGGATGCGGCCTGACCGGGCGTCAGCATGTCCTTAAGTACATAGAGATACTCCACCCGGTCCTCTTCATATGCCTGATTGGCAATTTCCCCGGCCTGGTCCCGGCTCAATGTCTCATATGTCATATAGAATATATCTGTCTGGTCCGCCCGGTATGCATCCAGGGCAATATCCGCCTTTTCCGCATCCGTCAGTTCATCCTCCAGTACGGAAAAGAAATCCGATTTTCCGGCCTTGGCCGCCTGTTTTGCCATCTCTGATTTCCTGCCCTTAAGGGATGTGTCATGGTTTCCTGAAATAACGGCAAAATACTTTATCTGGTCCTCCTTATAAAACCGTTCCATCAGACCGGCGCAGGTTTCCGGGCTGACACTGCCTGCCACGGCTGCAAAGTAGGACAGATTATCCGCTTCATAGAACCACGTGGCCAGTTCATCCGCAGTTCCCTCAAAGGGTCCGTCCACTCCCAGCAAAACCAGCTGGTCCGGCTGGAAATTATATTTGCCCTTACTCAGTTTCTGCTTTTCAATGGACTGTTGCACTGCCACGGCTATGGAACTGTCCTCTGCATACGGTTCTGTTTTCCCTGTAAAACACAGGGTCTTTCCGTCTGCCTGCCGGACCACGTCATACTGGTCCGGGTCCACATTCCAGGCCAGGGCCACGATATAGCCATTGGCCCAGAACATCTTTGTCTGAAGGCTTTTCTGGTCCGGTCGGCGGCGCACATCCTCATACTCATTCCAGCTGATTTTTGATGTTCCGTCCGCTGCACCTGTTTCCAGGCGTCCTGCCGCACCTGCCAGCACGGTCTCTGCACCGGCAGTCCCAGTTTTCCTCTGCAAAGGTGCAAAACCGCACAATACTGCCATGGATATGACGGCAGCCGTCACGGCCCAGGCTGCCCAGGACCATTTCCTGCTTCTGGTTCTGAATTCCAGAATGGACACCAGCCTCTCCTTCATCCACTTTGCATTCTGACTGAGCGGAAGGCCCATGCCTGCATCAGAAGGCACGGTATGGCGTCTGAGTGTGGCGAGGAGAAGCTCGCCGTAACGCTGTTTATCCCGGCTGTCCATATGACGGATTACCGCCTCGTCGCAGGACAGTTCACAGGCCCTGGATACCTCCTTTTGCAGCACATATACAGCCGGATTAAACCAGTGCAGGCATACTGCCGCCTCCGCCAGCCACTTGTACAGCGCATCCAGCCTCCGTATATGGGTGATTTCATGCAAAAATGCATAATAAGCCCTGTCTGCCGGAATATCAGCAGGCATGATAATCACAGGTGCAAACAGCCCCATTGTCACCGGCGAAGGAATGGCCCTGCTGACCGCCAGACGCGGTCTTCTGTTCAGGCCGCATGTACGGCAGGCTTCCTCCAACGGCCCACCATAGACCTCCAGCCACATATCCGGCATACCGGAAGAAATCTCAGCCCTCTTACACAGCCTGGCTGCGTACCTGTAGTTCCATATCTTCCTTCCCATCAGCACAGCAGCCACAGACAGCCACAATATAAGGAGAACCAGATACAGCCCATGGCTGGAAACCGGAACCGTATCTGCACGGAGCGCGCCCGTGTAATCCGGCCTTGGGGCCTCTGTCCCCTCTGCCCCCATCTCTTCCTTCCCCGTCACCCCTTCCATCCCCGTTTCAGGCTGTCCTTCCATCGTCCCGCCGCCGGACAGTCCGTTTGTCCAGGCAGGCATATTCCCCCCTTCAGACAACAGGCCGGCGGACAGGCCGCTCCTTAAAACATCCGGGAAAAAAAGGCCGGCAGGAGACGGGATAGGCAAAAGCAGCCTCAGCACGGCTGCCAGCCAGATATAATACTGCCATCTGCGCCCCATGTATCTGCCGAATATCCGCGTGGCTCCAAGCAGAACCAGAATCAGGACAGCGCCTGACAGGGACAGGGTGAAAAACATTTCCAGATACATACTCATCCCCTGCCTCCCCCTTTCTCCCAAAATGCCTTCAGCTCCTCATAATCATCTTCGGTCAGATATTCCTGGCTGACCAGGGCCGAAATCAGATGCTTTGTGTCACCGCCGAAAACCCGGTCCACCAGAAGTCTGGCCTGGGCCTGCTGATACGCCTCCCTGGATACCAGGGCCACATACTCGTTCAGCCGTCCCTGCTTGTGCACGGTCAGCATACCGTTATCAGCCAGACGGGACAAAAGCGTCAGAATGGTATTGGACTTCCAGGACTTACCCCTGGATGCCAGTTCCTCCCCCAACGCGCCGAACATGGCCCTCCCACCTTTATCCCAGATAACTTCCATGACCTCCATCTGCGCCTCAGGCAGCTGTACTTCCCGTTCCATATGTCCATCCCCTTTCACCTACACTTTGTAGTTATTATCTCCAGTGTACACCTACTGTGTGTAGGTGTCAAGGGCAATCACAGCGAACTTCTTGCATACCGTATAAAAGCGGAGGTGGAGGAGGAAAACATCTGGTTCCTCTTCCACGCCAGCACAGACCCGATCTTCAGCTGCGGGGACAGGGGAACAAATTTCACCCCGTCGTAAGAGCTGTCCAGCTCCAGGCAGAGTGCTGCTCCGATTCCCTTTTTTACCATGATGGAAGCATTATAGACCAGATTGTATGTGACGGCGATTTCCATCTGACACGCATAATCCCCAAACCAGTTGGCCAGTTCGTTCTGCACCATTTCCCTGCTTGCAGCCAGCAATGGCATGCGGACCAGGTCCTCTGCGCGGACCGCATCCATCTCTGCCAGATGGGAATCCTCCCGCACCAGGATTCCCCAGGTTTCCTTTACAGGCATACGGAGGAACTCGTATTTTCCCACATCCACCGGTTCCACAAAGAGCCCCAAATCAAGGAGCCCCCGTTCCATCCGTTCTTTTATATTATCCACGTTTCCGCTGTAAATCTCAAACCGTACCAGGGGATACCGGCTCCTGAAGTCAGCCATCAGCTCCGCCAGCCTGTTCATGCTGCGTGTCTCGCCGCAGCCAATGGCAATCTCCCCTGCCAGGGTATTCTCATCATGGAGAAATTCCATCTTTGTCTTTTCCGCAAGGGAAACCAGCTCCTGGGCCCGGCGCTTTAACAGCATACCGTCATCTGTCAGTATGATGCGGTGGTTGCTGCGGGTAAATAATGTTACGCCCAGCTCCTCCTCCAGCTGCATGAGCTGGCGTGAAAGGGTGGGCTGGGTAATATGCAGAAGGCTGGCGGCCTTTGTTATGTTCTCTTCTCTTGCCGCCATCAAAAAATACTTTAATATGCGTATTTCCATATACAGTCATCCTTTCCCTATTTATCGGCGCAGGGGCTGCCCTATCAGCTGTTTTCTCAGAAGCAGCCGTCAAAACAATTCCCGGGCCTTTTCCATGCGTTCCGCCACATGCACACCAAACGGACATCGGGCTTCACAGCCTCTGCACCCAGTACAATCCCCGGCATTTGCAGACAGTCCCTGGTAATGGGCCCGCACCGCAGCCGGAACATCCGGCTGCATGACAGCCAAATCATAGAGCTTGTTCACCATGGCAATATCAATGCCTGAGGGACAGGGCGCACAGTGTCCGCAGTAGGTGCACTGACCGAAGTATGCATGGCGCGGGGCGCCTGCCAGCACGCTGGCATAGTCCCGTTCCTCCTCTGTGGCTGTCTCATAGGCAACAGCCGCCATCACATGCTCCGGCGTGTCAAACCCTGCCATTACGCTGGCCACTCCGGGACGGGTCAGGGCATAGTGGAGGCACTGCACCGGGGTAAGGGCCACTCCGAAGGGCGATGTCTCCGGAGAAAACAGCCTGCCGCCCGCATATCCCTTCATCACGGTAATACCCACGCCGCTCTGTTCACAGATACGGTAAAGCTCCTCCCGTTCAGGAGCTATGTTCCTCAGCCCTTCATCGTACACATCTGCAAAATACCGCGTCATGTCCTCACTGGCCGGCAGCAGGTCAAAGGCCGGATTGATGCTGAACAGAATCAGCTCTATTTCACCGCTCAGGGCAGCCAGCTTTGCCACATCCGGGTTATGTGTGCTCATGCCGATGTGGCGTATGGTTCCCTTTTCCTTCAGTCCGCGGACATAGGCAATGAACTCTCCCTCCATGATACGCCTAAATTCCGCTGCTTCATCCACAAAATGTATCATGCCGAAATCAATATAGTCCGTTCCCAGACGGTCCAGCAAATCCTTAAAAGCCGGTATCACCTTGTCCATCTCGCGGGTGCGGACGTACTGGCCGCCCTGCCAGGTGGAACCCAGGTGCCCCTGTATCATCCATCGTTCCCGCCTGCCTTTTAGGGCGGCGCCGATGTTGGACCTGACATTGGGTTCCGCCATCCAGCAGTCCAGAATGTTGATTCCCTGTGCTTCGCAGCAGTCAACAACCTCCTTTATCTCCTCCCTTCCATGCCGTTCCAGCCATTCAGCTCCCAATCCGATTTCACTGACCTCCAGGCCCGTGTTTCCCAATTTCCTGTATCGCATGTTATTCCTCCCAATTGTATATGCTTTATACTGCCGCCCATCAAGTCCGGTTCCCGCCCCGCGGCAGAGGCGCTGTCCTGAGTACAGTACCGCAAAGGGTAGCCAGCAGTACCTTCAGATCTATGGGCTTGGCCACATGGGCCGTCATACCGGCGTCCCTGGCCATCTGGATGTCCTCTGCAAAGGCATTGGCCGTCATCGCTATGATGGGTATGTTTGCTGCGTCCGGGCGTTCCAGCTTCCTTATGACCCGGGTAGCCTCATACCCGTTCATTTCCGGCATCTGGATATCCATCAGCACCGCGTCATAGGTGCCCGGCAGGGAATCCTTAAATGCCTCCACTGCCCTGGCCCCGTTGGAAGCCACGGTAAAGCAGGCCCCGTACATTCTCAGCACCTCACAGAGTATCTCAGAATTAATTGCATTATCCTCAGCCACAAGGAAACGGCATCCCGCCAGTATCGTTCCCTTATCCGTATCATCCGGAAGTTCCGGCTGTTCCCTGTCCTCATTGCCTGCAGCAGAAGCCCATTTCAGGTCCAGCTCCACACAGAACACGGACCCCTGGTTCAGACGGCTTTCCACGGAAATACTGCCGCCCATCAGGTCCACCAGGCCTTTGGTGATGCTGAGTCCCAGCCCGGTTCCCTCAATACGCGACGCATTGCGCAGGAAGGGCTCGAATATATGGGCCAGAAACTCCTCCGTCATACCCACGCCGGTATCGCTGACCGTAAACCGGTACCTGGACCATCCATCCCCTGCAGGAGAAGATGTTTCCTCCGCCAAAAGCTCTACGGTTCCCCCCTCAGGCGTAAATTTAACTGCATTTCCCAGTATGTTGATTAATATCTGGTTGATGCGCAGTGCGTCCCCATAAAACCTTGGATGCAGCATTTCCCCTTCCCGGATATGGAATGCCAGACCTGCATTGACAGCCTGCGGACCCATAATAGATGAAAGCTGTTCCAGCATTCCTTCCATGGTTATCTCCATATTGTTCAATTTGATTTTTGAGCGCTCAATCTTACTCATGTCCAGGATATCGTTAATCAGGCTCAGCAGATGCCTGGATGACAATGATATCTTATTCAGGTAATCCTTAAGCCGGTCCCGGTCCCCCATGTTAGAAAGGGCAAGGGTGGTCATGCCCATTATGGCGTTCATGGGCGTGCGGATATCATGGCTCATGGATGATAGGAAATCGCTTTTAGCCCGGCTGGCTTCCTCCGCAAAGGCCAGGGCCTCTTCCAGCGCTTCCTTAGACTTCCGTTCAGCCGCCAGTATATCCGTCACATCTGCCCTGGCCATGCAGATGGTATTATGGTCCTTGTCGCCCCACAGTATATTAATCTGCTTGTACCGCGGTTCCCGCCCGTTCCCATAAGGCAGCACAAAGTCATACCCTTCCGGTTTCTCCTTAAGCCTTTCCAGCATAGTCTCCATCCGGAACTGCCTTTCCGCCTCCTGGCGGGCATGGGAGACGTAATGCGCCGTCATTCCCTTTAAGCAGGCATTATAATCCTCCACGTAGTAGGGCGGAAGGTCGTCCAGAATCGTCCGGCGGTCATGCATGGTCAGGCTGCCGCTGCATATATCCAGAAGCCCCATCACCTCAAAGATGCTGGCCACAATGTTCAGGGTTCCCTGCTGTTCCCGGACAGAATCCGTAATGTCGGTCCGCGCCATGCAGATACGCCCGATGCGCAGGTCGATTGCCGTAACCGTCAGGTTCTTTGTCAGTATTCCCCCGGATTTCCAGCGGACTGAGTAGGGGAATGAATAAAATCCATCCCGCTTTAACCGTGATATCATATACTCCTTATCCAGCATACTGCCTGCATTGGCCCTGTCCCTTGGCACCACGATATCCTGAACCAGCCTCCGGACCTGTTCCGAGTAGATTCCATAAGGCTCAGGCACATCCTCCGCCCCGTGGTTATAGGACAGCAGGGTATAATGGTCCCGGTTCAGGTCCACATCCATCACCATATCATAACTGGACACGGACAGCTTGTGGAGAATCCGGTCCGATACAGTCTGTTCCGTCACATCGGTAACAGTAAGGATGCCCGTCACATCACCGCTGTCCGGAGTGGCAATCAGGTTCATCTTAAACCTGGCGTATAAGCCCTCCGGTTTCCTTGGCATGCGTACAAAACAGTCCAGCTTCAGTTCCAGATTTCCCTTTTCAAAGGCTTCCAGGGACGGCTGGTTGAGATATGTCTTAAGGAAACGCCGGCGCATGTCCGGCTCCGCCACAAATCCGGATATACCTTTAAAAAAGTCCTCCCGTCTGGCACCGAAGGTTTCAAGCAGGTCCGAACCCATATAATCATTGATTTCCAAAATACGGTTCTGCGTAATGTTGCAGTGGCCCACAATCAATGTATTTGGCTCCAGCGTGCGGTAATGCTGTACAATCAGGTCATTGTACTGGCTGCGGAGCATTTCCTGCTCCTCCCGTTCCCTGGTCATATCCCGGAAACAGGCGTAAATCTGCTTCTCCCCCTTGTCGCTGTCTATGATGGAAAGGGTGTTCTTCACCCAGACATAACTTCCGTCCCCCTTCATCAGACGGTAAGTAATCTCACATTGGACCTCGCCGCTTTCAATGTACTCCGCCATCTTCTGCCGCACCTGTTCCACGTCCTCCGGATGGACTCCCGACGTGGCGTCTTTCCCGTACAGCTCCCAGGTCTGGCTCAGGGACATGTCTGTCATGGCAGCAAATCCATCTGATATGAATTCCGGCGTCATTCCCCCATCCTTCCCATAACGGACAACCGCCACGCCGCCGGGCAGATACCTGAGCACGGTCTGGAAATACTGCTCCAGCCGTTCCATCTCCTTTTTATTTTCAATGTCCCTGGTAATATCCTGTATGTACTCCACATAGGCGGGTATGCCGTTCCAATCCATCTCATAAAAACGGGTACGCATGGTCCGGCCGTCCTCCATAGGCATTTCACGGGCCTGGCCCTCAAATTCATTGAATCTTATGTTGCAGAAAGGACAGGGGGCCTCCTGGCCCTGCAGGGCCTTGTAACACTTCTTTCCCACACATTCCCCGGATGCAGCAAAGAGATGTTTGGCGTCGTTCACATACAAAAGGTCGTAATTGCGTTTGTCAATCACATAAATGCCGTCAGCGGTCTGAAGGGTCATATTCTGAAGCAGCTGTGTTTCCGGAGATACTTCCGTCACCACCGCATAAAGCCGTGCTCCTTCCCCGTTTGAGACAATACACCGTCCATTGAGGCGAATCCAGAGCAGGGAGCCGTTTTCGTGCCAGATACGGTACGAGACATCCAGGCTTCCTCCTGTTTCCATAACCTGCATCACGGTCTGGGCCACCTTCTGGCGGTCCGCCTCATAAATCATACTGAGGCTGTCCCCCATCATCAGCTGTTCCAAATCCCCGCGGCCGCGGCCGGAAAGGGATGCGATACCGTCTGAAAAGAAAACCGGCATGACCTGCCCGTCCTTTATTTCAATATGGATGATTCCTCCCGGTATGCTGTTGACCAGATGCTCCAGCTTTTCATTCGCCCTGTCAAATTCCCTCTCCAGATGAACATACTCGCTGATATCCTTGCACACAACATAAAAGAGTTTTGTGCCGTCCTTCTGCACCTTCTCCTGGCCGCTCATATGAATCCAGCCGTATTCCCCCTTATCCTTTTTCCGGACGCGGCATATATGCAGCAGGGTTCCCGTATTCCAGACAGCTTCCAGCACCTTTTCCCTCAGAAGCTTCATATCATCAGGGCAGACTCCCGGAAAGAGTGAATCCAGTATGGTCTTTTGTGTCTGTTCCATGGGCATTCCCAGGGCTTCATAAAAGGACTGGTTGTAAAACAGGGGAATCAGCGCCTCCTCAGTGACCCGGCATACGCATAATCCGCAGGGAAGGCTGTTTAAAATGTCCAAAAATGCCATCATGGACAATGGCGTGTCCGGCTGTTCCCTAGTCTCAATGGGCGTATCCAGTTCCCGGCGGTTTAAAAGACCTGATATTTTGATAAGGTCATCAAACTCCTGGCACGGCATGGGTTTTCCGTAATAGTATCCCTGGACATAGTCACATCCCATTTCCCGCAGGCGTGTAATCTGCTCCTTCTTCTCCACGCCTTCCGCCACCACGTCCAGCTTCATCCATCGGGCCAGTTCCATGACAAAATGCAGGATTCCCTGATTGACCGGTTTGGAAGTCTCATCCTGTATAAACTTCATGTCCAGCTTCAATACGTCTAAGGGCATCCGGTTCAGCATGTTCAGTGAGGAATAACCGCTTCCAAAGTCATCCATTTCAATGATAAATCCCTTTCCCCGCAGGCATCCCAATGTCTCAATAAGCTGGTCCGGGTTCTCCGTGTATGCGCTCTCTGTTATCTCCAGATGAAGGCGGGAGGGCGAAAGGGAGTACTTCCTGACAGTCTTTATGAGGATATCGGCCAGGTCCGCGTGATAAATATCGGACCTGGAAACATTGACGGACACCGGCAGCCTGGGATATCCCTTTTCATCCCAGGATTTTAACGCGGCGCATGCCCGGTCCCACACATACCGGTCCATCTTTATGATGAATCCGTTCTTCTCAAATATGGGAATGAATTCAGCCGGCGGCAGAAGTCCCCACTCGGGATGATTCCACCGCACCAGAGCCTCCGCCCCCACCAGCGTGTGGTCTGAGAGCCGGTACTGGGGCTGGAGGTAAATGACAAACTGCTCCTTTTCCAGAGCCTCATCCATGCTATCTGTGATGGCCTGTTCCCTCAGAAGCTGGTTGCGCAGCTTATCATCATAGGTGGCAAAGCAGGTTCCGTATCTTCCCTTAATGCTCTTGGCCACCAGAAAGGCCCGGTCGCACATCTGTTCAATGGACAGGGATTTATCACTGACAGGAAAGATTCCCCACTTAACCGTTACATTCCTCACTTCCCCCAGGCTGTTGATTTCGTCAATAGCCTGCCTGAATACACGGTCCGTATAAGCAAAATGGTGTTCCACCAAACAGGCGAACCGGTCTGCACTGAATCGGCCGCAAAAGCCATTCTCACCTACCAGTTTCCTGTATGTGTCCGCCATCCTGCACAGGAGACGGTCACCGGCCGGAACACCGAATACATCGTTGATTAATTTAAAATTTTCTATATCGGAACAGACGATATCATACTCCCTGTCCGGATGGTCCAGCATGGTTTCCCTTGCCTGCTGGCAGAAAAACTCCTTGCTGCACAAACCGGTCAGGCGGTCGTACCTGAACTGGTTCACTATCACTGCTGTTTCCCGCAGTTTAATGATATTCTCAATGCGCCGCATAATAATCTGCGGCTTATATGGTTTGGCCACAAAATCCATGGCTCCGCTGGTCAGGGCCCTGACCTCGCTCTCCTCGTCTCCGATCTGGGTTGTGACAATAACAGGAATGGGCGCAAACTGGGGATTGGCCTTCATCAGGGACAGGAATGTGTATCCATCCATCACAGGCATAACCAAATCAAGGAGAACCAGTGAAACATCCCCCTTCATATATTCCAGTTTTTCCAGTGCCTCCTGTCCGTTCTCAGCCTCCGCCACCGAATACCGCTGTGATAATATCTCCTTCAGCATCATCCGGTTGATTGCATTATCTTCAACAATTAAAAGCTTCCGCTTTGCAAGCATGTCTTCCTTCCTCCCTGTCCACGGCTCTGCCCATGGTTTACTCTGAAAGTCACAAACCATACCTTCATTTATTTCCGCTGTCTGAGGTACCGGTGAAAAAACTCTTCCTGGGGCACCGGCCTTCCGTAGTAATACCCCTGGGCATAAGAAAAACCCAGTTGTTTCAGAAGGCGGGTCTGTTCCCCTGTCTCCACGCCCTCCGCTATAACCTGCAGCTGCAGCTCCTTTGCCATGTTCACAATCATCCGCATGATTTGCTGCCTGCGCAATACATTGACTCCCTGCTTCAGGAATTCCAAATCCAGCTTTAAAACATCAATGGGCAGCTCCGAAAGTGTATTGAGGGAAGAATAGCCCTTCCCAAAATCATCCATCTCTATAACAAACCCCAGCTGCCTCAGGCGGTCCACCACCGACATCAGCTGGCGGGAATCCGTCACATAAGCGCTCTCCGTTATTTCCAGATGAAGTTCACCTGGTTCCAGCCCGCTTTCCTCTACCATCTGAGCCAGAATCTCAGGCAGTTCGCCATGATAGATATCTGCCCTGGACACATTCACCGACACCGGGACGTAATCCATTCCTTCTTTTTTCCAGCGCTCCAGCATCCGGCAGGCCTTTCTCCACACATACTGGTCCAGGGCGTAGATAAAGCCGTTCTTTTCAAATATAGGTATAAAATCCCCCGGCAGTATCCTTCCATACTCAGGATGGTCCCACCGCACCAGCACCTCCGCCCCTATGAGCCTGCCGGTTTCAATTTCCACCTTGGGCTGCAGGAACAGATGAAACTCCTCCCGTTCCAGTGATTCCTCCATGGTATTGATGACCTTCTGCTCCAGCACCATTTTCTGGCGCATGGACTCGTCATAGACAGCGCAGCGGCAGTTAAACAATCCTTTTATGCTGGCCGAGGCCAGAAGGGCCCGGTCGCACATCCTGGGCACGGTGATGCGGCGGTCCTCCACCGGATAGATTCCGGCCTTAATCTGGATACGCATGGGCAGGCGCGGATTTTCCGCCAGACTGTCCAGCCTCCGGTCCAGTTCCTCATAGAAACTGTCTTCATGGGCCACCAGGCCAAAGAACATGTCGGCCCTGGCCCTGGCAAACAATCCCTTCCCCTTCAGCGGAATGCCCAGAAGGCAGTCCGCCAGCCGTTTTAACAGCTGGTCCCCTGCCGCGGACCCAAAGGCGTCATTTACCATCTTAAACCGTTCTATATCCACTGCCACAATGTCATACCCATTTCCGGAATCCTCCTCCAGAACAGCGCCGGCCCTTTCATAAAATACGCGCTCCGTAAACAGACCGGTGAGAGGGTCCCGCTCCAGATGCTCGATGGTATCCCTGGCCTGCCTGGCTTCCTCCAGCATGATTTTAAGACGGGCATTGGCCTTGGCCAGCTCTCTCTGGGAATTGATAAGCTGGTTATTTACCTTCTGTATCTCATAGTAACCGGAACCATAGGCGGCGTGTCCGCTGTCCTGTCTGAGCAGTTCCTCCCACTCATCCATCTCCCGGGCATCGCAAAAAAGCTGCTTTACATTCTGTCCCTCATGGACCATGTCCGCAGAATTGTGCTGAATTATCTTGATTACATTTCCCTGCAAATCACATAGAGCAATATATCCCATCATTATCCCTTTTCCAGTACATGGTCCGCCCATGACACAAGCTGCCTTGCATCGCGGGTATATACATCCACCTTCCAGTTCCTCCATATCTCATTCGTGCTCATAAATGCATTCCCGCCCACGGCAATCCTGCATCCGGGAAACAGGCTGTGAATCCGGTCCGCCGCCTCCCGGCAGAGCCTCAGATGCTGGGGCATGGTCACAGAAAGGGCAACCAGCTGCGGCTGATGCTCTTCCATGGCTTCCTCCAGGGCATTAAAGGGCACGGACGCCCCGAGATAAATGCTGTCCCATCCGTCATACTCAAACAGGTCCGCCACCATGCGGGCTCCCATCTCATGGAGCTCACTGCCCACGCAGGCTGCCATCATCTTCCTGTTCCTGCGCTTCTGGCCGAATATTACAGGATACATCCGGGACAACGCCAGCTGGGTGACGGATGTGCAGTAATGCTCCTTGTCCACAGAAATGACATTTTCGTGCCACAGGTCCCCCACGCGTCTCATGGACTCCGCTATAATATCCCCGTATATATCCCTTAAGGGGATACCCTCCTTCAGATAGCCAGTCACAAGGGACACAGCGGTCCTGGTGTCGGATGCCAGCAGGCTGTCCAGATACTGTCTGACCTGGCTCTCATACTTTTCCGGCTTCCACTCCTTTTTACAGGTCCCCTTTCCGTATTCCCCGGCCGCTGCCCTGGCCCCAAGGTCTGTCAGCCGGACCGCCTTCATCCCGTCATTCTTGTTCATTACCCTTGATGCACAGTCTCCCACCTGTTTAAAATGCCGCCAGACCATATTCCTCAGTCCATCCTCCGGACATTGTGCCATCACAGGAAGAAGAAGCCGGTACAGCCACCTGGCGTACTCCTCAAATATCCTGGCATCCTCCAGGACAAAGGCAGTGTTTAAAATTTCAATGTCCAGCTGCACCGCCTCCTGCACCTTGTCCCTGTCGCCGGCCGGAATGTCATGCCGTTCCATATAAGAAAACAAGTCACAGGGCTGCTTATATACCTCATCTGCCAATTTCCGAAATTCCATATCATAGTCATGCAATTCCGTGTCATTGTCATAAAATCCCGCATCATAATTTACTGACATCCCATCCACCTCAGATTCCCATACTGAATGTATGCAATCATTCCTCATATGTGCTGTCAAGCCGGAACCTCTCTATAAGTCCTTTCAGCAGCAGTGCCTGAGCCGAAAGCTCCTCGCTGGCAGCAGCGCTTTCCTCAGCAGTGGCTGAATTCTCCTGAATCACGCCCGCTATCTGCTCCATCTCCCGCGTCACCTGTTCCACGGAGTACGCCTGTTCCCTGGATGCGGAAGATATATCGTCCATGGTCTTTACCACCTTCTGTACCCCGGTCAATGCGTTCCTCATGGAAACAGCCGTTGCGTCCACTATTTTTGTTCCGTCCTCCACTGCCTTTAAGGAGTTATTGATAAGGTCAGCCGTATTTCTGGAAGCCTCGGCGCTCTTGGAAGCCAGGTTTCTGACCTCCCCTGCCACCACGGCAAATCCTTTTCCTGCGTCCCCTGCCCGGGCCGCTTCCACGGCGGCATTCAGGGCCAGTATGTTGGTCTGAAACGCAATATCCTGTATGGTCCTGATGATTTCCCGTATTTTAAAGGAGCTTGTTTTGATATTGTGTATGGCGTCCTGCAGCTCCTGCATCCTTCGGTCGCTTTCCGCTGCTTCCTCCCCCACATTCCCGGCCATCCGGCTGCCCTCCAAGGCCCGGTCGGCATTGGATGAAATCTGCTGGGAAAGGTCGTTGATAACAGTGGCCAGTTCCTCCACTGAGCCTGCCTGTTCCGCAGCCCCCCTGGACAGGGTCTGGGCTCCCGCGGACACCTGCTCCGAGCCGCAGGAAACCTGCTCCGCGGAAATGCTGATTTGCCGTAAGGTATGGTTCAGGGCGCCCATGATTTTCTCCAGGGCTTCCCGGATAAACCTGAAATCACCTATGTAATCCCCCTTTACCGGCACAGCCAGATTACCTGCGGAAACCTCTGTCAGTATGTGTGTTATGTCCTCAATGATGTCCTTTAAGGAACGGACCGAAGAACGGACGCTTTCAGACAGCCTTCCAATCTCATCATCCCCGCCGGCCCGTATATCCGCATCCAGGTTTCCTCTGGAAAATGCCTCCATGCTTGCGCTGATTTCACCCAGGGGCTTCATCAGCCTGCGGACCACAAAGACAATCAGCAGGACCAGCAGGGCCAGCATCAGAATGGACATGAATACCATGGTCTCAATCAGATGATTGCGGGTGTAGTTTACCTCTGACAAGGGCAGCGTGGCCACTGCCAGCCAGTCCGTTGTCCTGCAGTTCCGGAACATGGCCGTATACCTGACCCCTGAATATGTAAAATCAGTGATGCCGTTGTAATTATTCCTCACCTTATCTTTATAATCATCTGATATAGTAAGCTCACTGACATTCCTGCCGGAAGCAGTGGGGTCGTCGCTGTATATGTAATCCGAGCCGTTGGAAATCAGCTCCAGATATCCTGCCTCCCCTACCTTTATTCCGGAAAGAGTCTGCTTAAGCGTATCCAGATTTACGTCAAATCCAAACAGCCCTGCTGGCCCTGTGCCGGACCCGGACACCACCGGAGACACGATGGAGACAATCATCTCCTGGGTGGCCGGGTCCAGAAACGGCTCTGTTATGATGGTCTTCCCTTCCGAAACCACGGTTCCGTACCATGCCGTGTCCTCCAAACCAGCATCCACCACGCTGCCGTCCGACAAAAGGTAGCAGTCTGTCCTGGGGTCCGCCACCCATGCCTGCATCACCTTCTCCGTATCCCCCATCTGCTCCAATGCACTGCCCAGCACTCTCAGCACCTCGCCATGCCCGTTATAGGACCTGATGTCATCCTTACCGGTGACCGATGCAAAATAAGCCTGCAAATCATCATTCTCACGGAACATGCTGGCTGCCGTAACCTTGCTGCTGAAGAAATCATCCACCCTGGAAACAGCATAATCTGTCTGAACCTTCAGTATCTTGTCATTCAGGATGGATATGGCTCCGGCTGCCATGACACAGGATATCGTAATGAGTATGATTAAAAAGGGAATCAGAACACACAGCAGACTCAGGCTTATTTTAAACGAGACAGAGCCCCTTCTGTGTCCTTTGCCCTCCTGCCGGTTATTCCTGCCCCTGCCCTCTGAATTTGTCATAAGTTTCATATCCCCCTGCTGTATTCATAGATTCCTGATACTATTCTATTCATTATACCATAGCACCAGAAAAAGGCAAACCGAAAGGTCTGCAAAAAAAAGCATGATACCTGCAACATGCAGCATACCATGCCTGTATTATCACTATACCATGCCTTTCATCGTATTTACATCCCCATTATGCCTCTGCGGCTGCCAGCGCCTTTCCCAGCTCCCTGCACTGATTCAGCGCATCCTCATCCGGGCTTTCCTGGGCAATGACGCCCCTGCCGCCCACTACTTCAGCGCCTGCATCGGCCATACGGGTCTGCCAGTCGCGCATCCACTCTCCGTCTCCCCATCCATAGGAGCCAAAGAGTCCGATGTGCCTGCCAAAAGCAAATGCTTCCACCTCTGTCACAAAGGGCTCCATCTCTCCTTCTTCCAGAACCTCTGCCCCCATGGCCGGGCATCCCAGGGCAAAAACGCCTGCCTCCCTGAGGGCGTCCGCGGATATATTGGAAACCTCTGTGACCAGGGCCTCCTTTCCCGCCTCTTTGATGCCTTCCGCCACTGCATTGGCCATGGCCTGCGTATTGCCTGTCTGTGACCAGTAAACTACCATAATCTGATTCATGTCATGTATCCTCCTTATATTCTCATTGATTTATATTGATTCAGATTGTGCAACCTTAAGATTCCATCAATCTTCATACCGCGGGAAACCAAATGAATCATGCGCTCACGGGCCTGACTGTATGCCCGGAAGATGCGCTTGCACTCAGGCAGGTCCGCATATACCTTCCAGTATCCCATATAGAGAAAATCCTTTCCGTTATTTTCAATGAATCCCATCACGTCCTTTGCAGGATAGCCCAGCAGCAGGCCTATCTCATGGGGGAAACCGGCACGGTCTTCCATGTGCTCCTCATATTTAATGGATACAAGGCTTAGTATCTCCTCCAAATCCCATCCCCTGTAACCAAACCGTTCCATCAGGGTCTTTACTTCGGGCCGGGCCAGATACGCTTCAAGAGCCTGCCTGATGTAAAGAAGAAATGTGGTTTTCTCAGTTGATTCATACAAAATGCAGCAGGACACTGCCGTATCCCTGAACAGTTCCGGGACCGCCGCCCTCCTGCAACGGTTTACGGTCAGAAGGTTGGATATCTTCATACCTGTCAGTAAAGGTGCACACTGCAATGCCACCTGGGTATCCAAATCGTTTGGATTCAGGTTCAGCATTAGGCGTAAGGTTTCTTTGCTCACGTATTACCTCCGGCTGTCTCATAATTTTAGTTTGGCTGAAAGTCCCCGTGGTTAGCTACAGCTAACTCTTTTACATCGTATCAGACCTGGCGAAAAATTACAATAGCAGAAACAGGGAATAATTCTCATTTTTTATGAGGTTTTTTCGTTTTTATGGTAATGAGGTTTTTTATCTGTGTTTAAAATAATAATGAGTTTTTATCTCATTCAAATTTTGAATGCATTTTTTTAAATTATGGTATATAATAGTCGGATACCCGAACAGGAACTGCCTGTTGAAAAAATCATATATCCGAGGTGACATATGGAATTACTGCAATTACGTTATTTTCTGACAGCTGCTGAATATCAGCACATGACAAAGGCGGCTGAGCATCTTCAGATAGCCCAGCCAGCACTCTCCCAGGCCATACACAGGCTGGAAGCAGAGCTGGGCGTACCCCTCTTTGAGAGAAAGAACAGAAGCATAGAACTGAATGAAGCAGGACGCCTTCTTCAAAAGCGGCTGATTCCCATTGTAAGCGCCCTGGACCGGATTCCAGGCGAACTGAGGGCGGACCAGTACATGTCCAGCCATACCATCCATTTAAAGCTTCTGGCAGCCTCCACCCTGATTACCAACCGAATCATTGCCTACAGGGCCCTGCGGCCGGACGTTAACTTCCAGCTGTACCAGGCTGAGAATCATGCTGACTATGATTTGTGTGTGTCTGCGGTGCGGTCCGACTTAAAAAATGCGGATTATGAGGATTACATGGTCATGCTGGAGGAGGACCTGTATCTGGCTGTTCCCACCCATTCCCCTTATGGGGACAAGGATTCCATCAATCTGGCCGATACCAGGAACGCAGGATACATATGCCTGGCAGGCTCCAGGCCCATACGCCAGATATGCAACAGCTATTTTTCAGAGGCTGATTTTGTTCCAAACGTGATTTTTGAAAGCGATACAACGGAATCCGTCAGGAACCTGATTGCCGCCGGACTGGGCATTGGATTCTGGCCCCAGTACTCCTGGGGACCATTGGGCGGGGAATGGGGGCCCATGTCTCCCCACTCCCCGGTAAAGCTGCTCCCCATCAGGGACCAGGTATGCCGCCGGCAGATTATCCTCATGTGCTCCCCTCTTGGCAAGGACAATCCCATTGTGATGGACTTCTGCAATTTCCTTATACAAAACTCAAAATGGCTGTAGGATGTTTCCATCCCACAGCCATTCTTTCATATTGCCGCTGCTTCCTAATGTAATGTTGCTGTTTCCAGGAAGTTGCTCCCATCACTTTAATTCCCTCAGATGGCTTCCTTTCAGCCTGGAGAGCGCCCTTGCCATGGAAGCCTGGGACATCTTGAATTCCCTCAGGCTCAGTTTCTGGCGCAGCTGCTCTTGCGCGCGCTCCAGCGCTTCCCTGGCCCTGACCTCGTCAATATCCTCAGGCCGTTCCGCCGTGTCCACTATCATGGTCACACGGTTATTGGCCACCTGCAGGATTCCGCGTCCCACAATGGCCTGATGCCATTCTGTTTCCTCCGGCACCTTAAAGCGCAGGTTTCCCTCCTGGACAGCCAGAATCATGGCTTCATGGTGGGGCATAATGCCCATCTCACCGTCTGGCGCTGGCACCACCAGATACGTACAATGCCCGTTATAAAACACGTGGTCGCTGGCAACGATTTTCAGCCAAAATGCAGACATATCCCGGCTCCTTTCTGTGGCATACAGCCCTGTTAAGCCTCATGGTGCTCCAGGGTCTTAGCCTTCTCCACAACCTCGTCAATGGTACCCACATTGAAAAACGCCGCCTCGGGATACCCGTCCATCTCGCCGTCAATAATGGCCTTAAACCCGCGGATGGTCTCTTTTACAGGCACATATTTCCCCGGTACGCCGGTAAAGTTTTCCGCCACATGGAATGGCTGGGATAAGAATCTCTGAATCTTTCTGGCACGGTTTACGGTCAGCTTATCCTCCTCGGACAACTCCTCCATACCCAGGATGGCAATAATGTCCTGCAGCTCCTTATACTTCTGAAGCATCTGCTGCACCTTGTTGGCCACCTCATAATGCTCCCTGCCCACCACATCCTCTTCCAGGATACGGGAGGTGGATTCCAGAGGGTCCACAGCCGGGTAAATGCCCTGCTCCACAATTTTCCTGGACAAGACCGTGGTGGCGTCCAGATGGGCAAAGGTGGTGGCAGGCGCCGGGTCCGTCAAATCATCTGCAGGCACGTACACGGCCTGTACCGAGGTAACGGAGCCGTTCTTGGTGGAAGCAATACGCTCCTGCAGCTCGCCCACCTCAGTGGCCAGGGTGGGCTGATATCCCACGGCCGAAGGCATACGTCCCAGAAGGGCGGATACCTCGGAACCGGCCTGGACAAAACGGAATATGTTGTCGATGAACAGAAGCACGTTCTGGTGCTCCACATCCCTGAAATACTCGGCCATGGTCAGCCCTGTCTCGGCCACGCGCATACGCGCCCCCGGCGGCTCATTCATCTGTCCGAATACCAGGGCTGTCTTTTCCAGCACCCCGGACTCCCTCATCTCGGTCCACAGGTCATTACCTTCACGGGAACGCTCTCCCACGCCCGTAAAGATGGAATATCCGCCGTGTTCCGTTGCTATGTTGGTTATCAGCTCCTGTATCAGTACGGTCTTTCCCACGCCGGCGCCGCCGAAGAGTCCAATCTTTCCTCCCTTGGCATAAGGGGCCAGCAAATCAATTACCTTGATGCCTGTCTCCAGCATCTCCACAACAGGGCTCTGGTCCTCAAAAGAAGGCGGGTCCCTGTGGATTACCCACTTATCCTCACCTTCCAGGCTCTCTCCTCCGTCAATGGTTTCGCCCAAAACGTTGAAGAGACGTCCCAGAGTCTTCTCGCCTACAGGCACCTGGATACCGGCGCCTGTAGGCTCCACTTCCATATCCTTGCACAGGCCGTCGCTGGATGCCAGCATGATGCAGCGCACCACATTGCCGCCTACATGCTGGGCCACCTCCATGACGCACTTCTTCCCCTGGTTATCCACCACCAGGGCGTCCTTGATATGGGGAAGTCCGTCATCCTCAAAAGCCACGTCAACTACAGGTCCCATGACCTGTATGATTTTTCCCTTGCTCATGGCTGCCTCCTTCTATATTTACGAATTTACGAATGTTTCTTTTTCTGTGCCTTGGCGCCGCTGATTACCTCTGTGATTTCCTGGGTAATGGCAGCCTGCCTTACACGGTTATACTCTATGGACAAGTCGTTCAGGATTGCATTGGCATTGTCGCTGGCGGACTGCATCGCCATCATCCTGGCGTTCTGCTCGCTGCAGAAGGACTCCACCAGGGCGCCGAATATGAACCCGGTCACATAGTTGGGGACCACGTGGTCCATGACAGCGCTGGGGGAAGGTACCATCTGTATCTCCTCCTGGATAATATCCGCCGGAATGACAATATTGCTGAAATCCTCCCGCTTAAGGGGAAGAAGCTCTGTCATCTCGGCCTCCATCTTCATGCTGTTAATCATCTGCGTATATATAATCCAGACCTCATCCAGGCGTCCTTCCTCATAATCCTCCAATATGGCGGAGGAAATCAGACGGGCGCGGTGCATGGTGGGATTCTGTACCGTGTAATGGAACTGCTCCTCCACGCGGATATGCCTGGCCTCAAAATAATGGCGTCCCAATTCTCCCACCACGTAGAGCCGGTGGTTCCTGCTCTGTTCCATCCACTCCTGGGCCATCTTCAGCACATTATGGTTGTAAGCGCCTGCCAGTCCCTTATCGCCGGTTATAACAATCAGGCCCTTTATCCTGTCCTCCTCCTTGATTTCCTTCCTTGGATTGAAGTAAAAATGCTCCACATCCGGCATATGGCGCAGGATGCGGCGTATCAAATCCTGGAGAGAATAGAAGTAAGGCTCTGTTTCCTCCAGCAGTTTCCTGCTCTTTTTAAGCTTTGTGGAGGAAATCAGGTACATGGCATTGGTTATCTTCCGGGTATCCTGGACGCTCTTCATACGGCTGAGGATTTCTCTTGCATTTGCCATATTAACTCCTTCTTCCTGGTCAGACGGATGCCTTGTACTGGTTTGTCTTGTACTGGTTTGCCGCATCCACGATGCGGTTTGTCAGGTCATCGTTCAGAACCCTGGTTTCCTCAATTTCTTTACCAATCTCCGGGTGCTTTTCATCAAACCAGGCCAGCATGTTCATCTGGAATTCCTTGATATCCGAAACCTCAACGGACAGCATAACCTTGTGGGTTGCCGCGCAGAGGGTGATGACCTGTTCATGAAGGCTGAGGGGCCTTCCCAGAGGCTGTTTCAGCAGTTCCATAAGGCGTTTGCCGTAAGCCAGCTGCTCCTTGGTAGCCTCATCCAGGTCAGAACTGAACTGGGTGAACACCTCCATCTCGCGGTACTGCGCCAAATCGATACGGATGCTTCCGGATGCCTTTTTCATGGCCTTTGTCTGGGCTGCGCCGCCCACACGGGACACAGAAAGGCCCACGTTTACCGCCGGTCTCATGCCGGAGAAGAACAGGTCGCTTTCCAGGAATATCTGTCCGTCTGTAATGGAGATGACGTTGGTGGGAATATACGCCGACACATCGCCTGCCTGCGTCTCGATGATAGGCAGGGCTGTGATGGAGCCGCCTCCCTTTTCATCGCACAATCTGCTGGAACGCTCCAGAAGGCGTGAATGAAGGTAGAATACGTCGCCGGGATACGCCTCACGGCCCGGAGAGCGCTCCAGCAGCAGGGACAGTGCCCTGTAAGCCACTGCATGTTTTGACAGGTCATCGTAGACAATCAAAACATCCCTTCCCTGATGCATAAAATATTCAGCCATGGCAGTCCCTGCATAGGGGGCTATGTACTGAAGAGGCGCTGCCTCGCTGGCCGTGGAGGACATGACAATGGTGTAGCCCATGGCGTCGTTCTTCTTAAGGGTGGAAACCAGCTTTGCCACGGTGGATGCCTTCTGGCCAATGGCAACATAGATGCAGACCACATCCTTGCCCTTTTGGTTCAGAATGGTATCCATGGCAATGGAGGTCTTGCCTGTCTGACGGTCCCCTATGATTAATTCCCTCTGGCCGCGGCCTATGGGGAACATGGAATCAATGGCCAGGATACCTGTCTCCATGGGAACACCCACTGACTTTCTGTCCACGATGCCGGGAGCTTCCTCCTCCACCGGCCGGTAATCCTCTTCCTTTACAGGGCCCAGTCCGTCAATGGGTTCTCCCAGGGCGTTGACCACCCTTCCCAAGAATCCGTTTCCCACAGGTACGCCCGCCCTTTTCCTGGTACGGACCACCTTGGTGCCCTGGCCCACTCCTGTATCCTTACCAAAAAGAATACAGCCAATCTCATTCTTACGGATGTCCTGGACCATTCCCTTGACACCATTTTCAAATATTACGATTTCCCCGTACATGGCATGTTCAATGCCGTATACGATTGCTATGCCGTCTCCTACCCAGATAACAGAACCAGTTTCCTGTTCCTGTCCGGCATGCATGTCAAAATTCTCAATCTCGCTCTTAATGATGGAGATGATTTCCTGGGAACTGATTGTGCTCATATCAAGACTCCTATCTTACCACAGCCCCGCGGAGCCTTAAAAGCTGCCCCTTCAGGCTGTAATCATATTCTGTATCCCCGGCCTTCAGGACAAAACCGCCCATCAGGTCCGGCTGGTTCACCAATCGGATGTTCACATCTTTTTTCTTATATTTTCTGCACAGAAACTGCTTTATTCCTGTAATCTGGGCCGCACCCGGCATGGTAACATAGTGAAGCTGCGCTTCCATGATGCCTGCCTTCTTCCGGGCATAGGCATCTCTGGCCGCTGCTATCTCCTCTGTCTGTCCGATGCATCCCGCATCACAAGCCTTTTTTAAAAAACGTACCATCAATGCAGAAAACTCGGGTTCCCTGAACACCTTCTCAATCACGGCATGCTTACTTTTCGCGGGAACCACCGGGCTTATTAGCACCTCCGGAAGTTCCGGATTCTCCTTAAGCAGCTCTGCCGCCTTCCTGACCATTTCTTCCGGTATGCCCAGCTCATATAAAACAATGGCATACATCCTGGCTGTCTCAGTCATTTCCTTCACCTGATTCTGCTAAAAAGCGGTTGTATAGGTTCCTGTCGCCGTCCGGTCCGCTCTGCTCGCTGATTAACCTGGCGGCAGCTGTCATGGCCAGACCGGCCACACCGGCCTTTAAGTCATTCATGGCCTTCTCGCGCTCCAGGGCAATGGTTCTGTCCGCTTCCTCCATCTTCCTGGCAGCGTCTGCCCTGGCCTGGGCCAGAATCTTCTCATACTCCGCGGCAGCCCTGTTCCTGGCATCCTCGATGATTCTGGAAGCTTCCTGGTCCGCATTGCCGATGGAAGCCTGGTACTGCTCTTTCATCCGGCAGGCTTCCGTCTCCCTGTTCTTTGCTTCGTCCAGGTCGTGCTCAATCATCTGCTGCCTCTCATCCAGTATCCTGCGCACCGGACCAATCAGGAAGTGCTTCATGAACAGGTATAAAACCAGAAGGTTGATAACCGTAAAGGCTACATTCCAAATGTTTAAATTTAACATATTAAGCCGCCTTCCTGCTGTAAATTATTTTAAAAACAGAATGATTAAAAGGCCGATGACAAAGCCGTAAATAGCGGTTGCCTCAGCGAGGGCGCATCCCAGCAGCAGCGCCTTGGTAATCTTGCCGTCTGCCTCAGGCTGTCTTGCAATGGCGTCCACTGCCTTGGAGGTGGCCAGACCAATACCAATACCTGCTCCAACACCTGTAATAACTGCAACACCTGCTCCTAATGCGATTAATCCTGTCATAATAAGACTCTCCTTTTTCTCTCAATTTTTTCTTTTTCCATAAGGCTGCAAACTTAATCCTCAATGGCTTCTTTTATATATAATGATGTGAGGAACACAAACACATATGCCTGTATCACTCCGTCAAATATATCAAAATAGAAGCTGAATGGCAGCGGCACAATAAGCGGCAGCAGATGCTTGATAAGCGCCATGACAACAATGGCGCCCAGCACGTTGCCGAACAACCGCATGCACAGGGACAATGGCCGTATAAACAGCTCCAGCACATTGATTGGCGCTATGATGGCAATGGGCTCCGCAAAGCTTTTTATCCATCCCTTGATACCCTTCCTGCGGATGCCGGCCACTTCCACCAGCACGATACTCATCACAGCCAGGGAAACAGTCACATTCAAATCCTTGGTCGGCGACTTGAAGCCAAGAAGTCCAATCATATTGGCGATTCCTATGTATATCACCACGGTAATCAGATAGGGTATATAATCCCTGCCTTCCTTTCCCAAAAGCCCTTCAAAGAAATCATAGATAAAGGACATGCCGCTTTCCAGGGCAGCCTGCTTTTTGCTTATGTTCCTTACCTTTAGGCCATGGACCAGTATCAGGGAAGCCGCCATCATAATTGCCATGATAATCCACGTCACCACCACGGATTCCATCACATCAATACCGCCGAACAGCGGTATGGTGAACACCACATTGCAGTTAAGCTCTTCCATCAGTGATTCCACTAAACCGTTCATACTAAACAACCCCCTTTCTCTTCTCGTTTGCTTTTGCCTATTATAGTCATCTGGTTTAATAATTTCAAATACATATTATTTATAAATTGATAATATAAATGTTATGAAAATGAAAATGTAACAAATCCCGGCCCATTTTATTTTATAATTTGTATATTATATCACGACACATATGATTGATTTTCACAGCATCTTAACGTCAAGAAAGAAATTTGTATCATTTTGCACAATAAAAGGTTATAAAATTATATAATCTGGAACTTTTGGAAATTTCCGGGTGAAAATGTAACCGAAACGCAGGAGAAAGCCGTATGAAGATAATACCTGCAAGACAATAAAAACCCTTGGAGCCGGCCGGATATCCCCAAAGGTTTTTGACATATTTCATTTAAATGTCTTTCTTTTCAGATGTCTTTCTTTCTATATATATTATATGTCCGCAGGCTGGTATTGTTTACTCAAAATACACCACAGTCAGATACTGCCCTGCATGGATGGTGTCCTTCTTCAGTCCATTCATCTGCTTGAGCTGACTCACATACTCGTCCATACTCATGGAACTGCCCTCCCTGTACTGGCTGGCAATCCCCCACAGACTGTCACCTTCCTGGATACGGACACTCTTATAATAGGGAGTGGTCCTGTTCCCCTCCTCCTTAGCCATGGAAGTAAACATGGTGCGTCCCATAATAATGGAAACAAACAGTAAAACCGTAAAACATGTAGCTGTCAACCTTCTCTTTCTCACTCTCATATGGCAACCTCCCTGAGGCGGTTCCTTCTTGCGCGCAATACAGAACGTCTGTTCTTTTGTATATTCATACTATACTACCAGAACAAATGTTTGTCAAGGGCTGCAGGCAAAAAAACGAACAAAGGTTTGCATTTTCATCGAACATATGTTACTATAAATATAGAAAACGCAGGAGGTTGATTATGGCACAGGATAAAATTACTTCTAAGCAGCAGGAGATTTTAGAATACATCAAAGATACCATTTTAAAGAAGGGATATCCGCCGGCTGTGCGGGAGATTTGCGAGGCAGTACATTTAAAGTCCACCTCTTCCGTCCACTCCCATCTGTCCTCCCTGGAGGAAAAGGGCTACATACGGCGTGACCCCACCAAACCCAGGACCATTGAGATTTTAGACGACACCTTCAACTTTAACCGCAGAGAGATGGTAAACATACCTCTTATCGGAACCGTTGCCGCCGGAGAACCCATCCTTGCAGAGGAGCGGATTGAGGATTACTTCCCATTTCCTGCAGAGATTCTTCCCAACGCGGAGACGTTCATGCTGACGGTCAAGGGAGAAAGCATGGTGGGCGCCGGAATCCTGCCCGGCGACAAGCTGATTGTGGAGCAGTGTCCCACTGCTGCCAACGGAGAGATTGTGGTGGCCCTGGTAGATGACTCAGCCACTGTCAAACGTTTTTATAAGGAGAACGGGCATTACCGCCTCCAGCCTGAGAACGACGCCATGGAGCCCATTATTACGGATTCCGTGGAGATACTGGGCAAGGTGATTGGACTGGTCCGCATGATGTAGGCGCGGGTGCCTTTTATACCCCCCACAGAAAGAACGGATATACAGAAGTCCCATACAGGCAGACTTCGTATATCCGTTCTTATCGTTTCCCAACTAGTTTCAGTTCCTATTGATTACAGCTCGTTCACATCCACAAACGTCTTTCCATCCCTCCAGATTCGCTCCAAATCGTAGAACAACCTGTCTTCCCTGCAGAAGATGTGGACAATTACATCCTTGTAATCCATCAGAATCCAGTTTGCATTCTGGTAGCCCTCAATCTGCTTGCACTCACAGCCGGCCTTTTCCAGGATTTCTTCCACATTATCAGCCATGGCCTGCACCTGGTTGGCATTGCTTCCGTCAGCAATTATAAAATAATCCGCCAGGACGGATACGGACTGGATATCAATGATTTTGATGTCCTCCCCCTTTTTATCGCTGAGAGCCTGATATGCCAGTTTCACCATTTCTTTTGAGTTCATCGCGTTCTCCTTTCACTTTCTTAAAATATTCATATGCCTGCTCCGTCATAGGGTCAATGCTTCCGCCCTTTTTTTCCAGATAATCCAGGGTTCCCGCCAATATGGCATACATGGTCTCATCCAGGTCCTCATAGGCCATCCGCCTTATTACCGGCAGATTCTCGGCCTTGTAGCGCCTGGGTTCTATATAATCCGCTATATAGAGGATTTTATCCAGGATTGTCATGTCCGGCCTGCCGGTGGTATGGCAGCCAATGGCATCCAGGATTTCCGGGTCCGTAATCTGGTACTTGTGCTCTGCCAGCCATTCCCCGTATTTTGCATGAAGCACGGGCAGGGCCTTGTACTCTGCATCCGTCACTTCCAGACCATGTTTCAAACATTTTTTTAATATGATATCATCCGAATACCGTTTCCCGCAGTCATGCATCAGTCCGGCCAGCTCCGCCTTGTCCAGGTCGAAACCGTAGCGCATGGCAAGATTCATGCAGGTGTAGGACACGCTCAGGGAATGCTCGTAGCGCATGGGCGCCAGCTTTCTCTTAAGGTCTTTCCTGAATATCATAATCTGGCTGCATTGGTTCTCCATACAATCACTCTCCTTTGCCGTCCAGGACCGGGTTCTCTACGCCGAACCTGTATAGTCCATGGTCCATAATATATTCTTCCACTGCATCCGGCACAAATCCATGGATAGAATACCCGTCAGCCACAGCCGCCCTTATCTCCTCCGAGGACACATCCATCTCACTGCACCGGATAGGGTAAATCCTTGCCCCATACCTGGATGTGAGGTATTCAATCTGCCGTTCAAAGGGCTGGTGTTTATCATGGTAGGCCCGTCCGGCCACCAGGAGCACTGCCAGCTTCATGACCAGCTCCGGGTGGAACCACTGCTCAATCTGATACAGGGAATCTGCTCCTATGATGAAATAGAACTCATCCTCCCTGTATTCACCGCGAAGGAGGGACAGGGTCTGGGCCGTATAGGTATTTCCCTCACGCTTCAGTTCAAAATCCGAATACAGAAAATAGGGAGTATCTGCAATGGCCAGTTTAACCATACGCTCACGCATCTCTCCCTCGGTAATTTTATGATTTTTTTTGTGGGGCGGATTGCCTGCCGGCATAAACCAGACCGCATCCAGCCCAAACTGCTCATAAGCTTCCCTGCCAAGCCGCAGGTGACCGTTGTGGATGGGGTCAAAGGTTCCCCCCAGTATTCCTATCTTTGCCAAACAAATCCCTTCTTCACATACCTTAACCGGTACCTGTCCGTCTATTTCACCGGCAGCACAATCTTACGTTTCTTTTCCTCTTTGGCAGGACGGTAAAGAACGATTTTCCTGCCAATGACCTGGACCACCTGTGAATGCGTGCGCTCCGCCAGGACATCAGCGATGGAACCGCCGTCGTCCAGACAATTCTTGAGCACCGTCACCTTAATCAGTTCCCTTGCTTCCAGGGCCTCGTCCACTGCCTGGGTAATCTCCGGCGTAAGGCTGGATTTTCCAATCTGGAATACAGGGTCGATGGTCATGGCCAGGCCTTTTAAATAGGCTCTCTGCTTGCTTGTCATAATAACTCCTTCTATTTGTAATAATCAAACTCCAGCCCATACATACGGACCGTGTCGCCTTCCTCAATCCCGGCCTTCTCCAGGTCGTCCAGGATTCCCGTATTCTTAAGGAACTTCTGGAAGAAATCGAATCCCTTCTCAGAATCCAGGTTGGTGTATCCGAGCATCTTGTCGATTCTGGGACCTTCCACCACATAGGCGCCGTCATCCGCCCTGGTCACGGTATAGGGCAGGTTCCTGTCGCCCTGGTACTGGACCTCAAATTCCTTTTCAAATACAACCGGCGCATCATCCACGGTCTTAAGCAGGTCATTGATATGGTACAGAAGCTCCTTTACGCCCTTTCTGCTGACAGCAGATATGGGGAATACCTTAATGCCCTTTGGCTCAAATTCTTTTCTCAGCTCGTCAACTATAATGTCCGTATCTTCCTCTGCATACACTGCGTCCATCTTATTGGCAGCAATGACCTGAGGACGCTTTAACAGCTCCGGATTATAAGCTTCCAGCTCCTGGTTAATGGTCCTAATGTCCTCCAGAGGGTCCCTGCCCTCCACGGAAGCGCCGTCCACCACATGGACCAGGACCTTGGTGCGCTCAATGTGCTTTAAGAATGCATGTCCCAGGCCAATGCCCTCTGAGGCGCCCTCTATCAGGCCCGGGATATCCGCCATGACAAATCCGGCCCCGTCCCCCAGGTCCACCACGCCCAGATGGGGATTCAGTGTGGTGAAATGGTAATTTGCAATCTCAGGCTTTGCATTGCTGACAACGGACAGCAGCGTGGATTTACCCACATTGGGAAAGCCCACCAGGCCCACGTCCGCAATTACTTTAAGCTCCAACTGCACCCACAGCTCTGCGCCGGGCTGTCCCGGCTGCGCATACTTGGGCACCTGCATGGTCGATGTTGCAAAATGCATATTCCCAAGACCGCCCCTGCCGCCTCTTAAGATGACTTCCCGCTGGTTGTCACCGGACATATCGGCAATGACCTTTCCTGTCTCGAAATCTTTGAGCACCGTTCCCTCCGGCACCTTCACAATCAGGTCATCGGCATCTGCTCCATGGCAGCGCTTCTTTCCGCCTTCCTGGCCGTCCTTTGCAATGTACTTGCGCACATGCCGGAAGTCCACCAGGGTGTTTTTTCCTTTGTCTACCTGGAAAATGACGTCGCCTCCGCGGCCGCCGTCACCTCCGTCAGGACCGCCGTTGGGAACATACAGCTCGCGTCTGAAGGACACGTGGCCGTCTCCGCCCTTACCGGATTTAATAAATATTTTTGCGCTATCGGCAAACATACACAGTACCTCCTGTGGTGTGAAAAAGAGCCCCATACGCTAAGTATGGAGCCCTTCGAAATTATTCGTTGATTGCCCTTGGGTATACAGAAACCTGCTTTCTGTCTCTGCCCTTTCTTTCAAACTTAACAACTCCGTCTACTAAAGCGAATAAGGTATCATCGCCACCCCTGCCTACGTTGTTGCCAGGATGAATATGGGTTCCGCGCTGCCTGTACAGAATGTTGCCAGCCAGTACGAACTGTCCGTCGGCTCTCTTAGCGCCAAGTCTCTTGGCCTCGGAGTCTCTACCGTTCTTGGTAGAACCAACACCTTTCTTATGAGCGAATAACTGAAGGTTCATCTTTAACATGTGTTACACCTCCTTAAACTTCACGTTAATATATGATTTCCCGTAATCCCTCTCAATATTCTGAAGTCCCAGGATAAAAGAGTTCATCAGGAGCTTTGATTCAGGACTTATATCTGAAGTGAAACGGAATTCAAACGAACCGCTCTCTCCCGCCCCGCCTTCAAATCCATCTTCCGTAAATGCCTCCACTGAATTGAAAAAGTTAAGAGCCAGGGCCGAAACCGCCGCGCAGATGATATCCTCACCCTCCCCGGCATACCCGGCATGTCCCTCCATCACAACCCCTGTGTAAACAGCATTGCCTGAATCTGTGGATTTCTTGAATACGGTTGTTTTAATCATATCATTTACAATTAAGCGTTGATTTTTTCAATCTTCACCTGAGTATAAAGCTGTCTGTGGCCGTTTTTCTTGTGATAGCCAGTCTTTCTCTTATACTTGTAAACGATGACTTTTTTAGCCTTACCTTCCTTCTCAACTGTTGCTGTAACAGTTGCGCCGGAAACGGTTGGGCATCCAATCTGCAGCTCGCCGTTGTTTACAACCAGCACCTGGTCAAATGTTACGGTCTCGCCTGCGCCTGCGCCCAGTCTCTCTACCTTAATGACATCGCCTTCTGCTACCTTGTACTGCTTTCCGCCTGTTGCTATAATCGCGTACATGAAAGGCACCTCCTATTATCATTACTCGCCAGCTTCGGTGACCTGCCTTTTTCAAGGAAAACAGGCAGACTCTTACAACCCCGCTGTGCGGCATACTGGTATATCATAGCATTTTCCTTTTCCGATGTCAACCGGAATTTCCAGTTTTTTTGTCAGTTTTTTGTCAGTTTGACACCAGTTCCACTGCGCCCGCGTCAAAGAGCTCCAGATACTGGCCTTCCACAATATTGATTGTGACCGGCTCAAACAGCGCTCCGTATTCATCTATATAATCATAGTAATATCTCACATCATTGTACAGGGCATAATAACCGCCGCCCGAGGTAAGGGGCGTGATGCGGTATGTGCCCGGCTCCATATCCCGTCCCGCCTTGTACATGCCGGTTGTCCCCAGGGTAATGCCCGCGCGGTCCGCCTCCACCGCATATCCCTTTGTGATTACCAGGTGCTGTCCCTTATAAAGGGTAATCAGGCCGTGGTGCTGGAACCGGAAGGTTCCGATACGCCGCTCATCGGTATCATCCTTATACAACGTAATGGTACAAGTGGAATAAGCGTTCTGCTCCGATGTGTCCTCCGTAAAGACCGCATATTCCCCCGGCGGAATGTCCCGGCCGATGACATAGCTTCCCGGACCATAGGCAACTGCACCGGTTGATGCTTCTGTATTCTCTGTATTCTCTGTTTGCCCCGCTTCACCGGCCCATGATACGGCCGGGTATGCCGATGCCAGCGAAAGCGCCAGAACCAGAGCGCTGATACACCTTATGCCTTTTGTGAATCTTATCAATCCGTTTCCTCCTTCACGATAATTCCCTTACACGCCAAACGTGTATTGTGCGCGGTTTTCTTTCCTCATGGATTTCTTATGGAAATCATACCCCGGAGGTCGGGATTCGTCAATGAAAGTCACTGTTTTTTCACCTGCATTTCACAATTACACATCTTAGCTCCGTTTCCAGGTTCCGGGAGACAGCAGCACCAGCATGGGGAACAGCTCCAGCCTGCCGGCCAGCATATCGAATATGAGCACGGTCTTGGACAGGTAGGACATCATGGAATAGTTGGATGCCGGACCCACCACGGACATACCGGGACCAATGTTGTTCAGGTTGGCTGCCACTGCCGAGAATGAGGTCATGAAGTCGTAATTGTCCAGACTCACTATCAGGGTGGATACGCCGAATATCATAAAATAAACAATAATATAGGCGTTAAGGGACCTGAGGGTATTGTGCTCCAGAGGCTTTCCCTCGAACTTAAGCACCTTCACGCTGCGGGGATGGATGACAGACGCCATCTCCTTTTTTATTTCCTTAAATGCAATCATAACGCGGGACACCTTCATGCCTCCGCCCGTGCTGCCTGCGCACGCTCCGATAAACATGATAAGCAGCAGAATGGTCTTGGAAAACTCCGGCCAGCTGTTGTAGTCAATGGTGGAGTACCCCGTGGTGGTGATAATGGAGGAAACCTGGAACGCCGCCTGATGGAAGGCCATAAACAGGGATGGGAACAGGCTGCGGATATTGATGGTGATAAGCAGGATGGATATGGCCACCACAGCCAGATATCCCCTCAGCTCCTCGCACCGTCCCGCATCCTTGGGCCTGCGTATGAGCAGCAGGTAGTACACGTTGAAATTCACGCCGAACAGCAGCATGAAAATAGTAATGACAGCCTGCTGGTACACCGTGTAATCCGCCTGTCCTGAATTACGGCAGGCAAAGCCTCCTGTACCGGCAGCGCCGAAGCTCATGCAGATACTGTCAAATAAAGGCATTTTTCCCAGCAGCAGAAGGACCATCATGACGATGGTCATCCAAAAATATATGGAATACAGCAGCTTGGCCGTGATGCGTATTTTAGGCACCAGCTTTCCCACGGAAGGGCCGGGACTCTCCGCCCGCATAATATGCATATTATAATCACCTGCCATGGGCAGGATTGCCAGGATAAACACCAGTATCCCCATGCCGCCAATCCAGTGGGAAAAGCTTCTCCACATCAGGGTGGCATGGGACATATCCTCCACCTTGGGAATGATGCTGGACCCGGTGGTGGTAAAACCGGATACAATTTCAAACATAGCGTCAATGATATGGGGAATCTCTCCGCTTATGACAAAGGGCATGCACCCAAAAAAGCTCAAAACAATCCATCCCAGGGAAACCGTCACAAATCCTTCCCTTGCAAAAAACATCTTTGTGCAGGGCTTTTTCCTGGTGCACAGAAATCCCAGCAGGCCGCAGACTGCGGCAACGCCCAGGTAGATGAACCCAATGCTTTCCCTGTAAATAACAGCCGTAATGACCGGCAGGGTCATGAAAATGGCCTCCATATTCATAATCCAGCCCAGCATATATATGATTATACTCCGATTCATGTCCAGCCCGCCTTTACATTAAGATATCCTTTAAGTCGTTAAGCCCTGTGTGGGTGGTCACAATAATAACCGTGTCCCCTGCCTCCAGGGTATCCTTGCCTCGGGGCATGATGATGCGGCCGTTGCGGTTGATGCATGCCACCAGCAGATTATTTCTGGTCTTCAGTTTTTCCAGAGGAATCCCCAGCACAGGCGAATCCCCCCTGACCCTGAATTCCAGCGCCTCTGCCTTATCAGCCACGATTTTATACAGAGTCTCTATATTGCTGCCCATGGAATTCTGCATGGCCCTTACATACTGCAGGATGATATCGGCTGTCAGCATTTTCGGGTATATGACGCTTCCCAGATTCAGGGCGTTGATTACATTTTCAAAGGCAATCTTATTGACCTTGGTAACCAGCTTGGCCTTGGACTGGCTGGCTGCATACAGGGACAGCAGGATGTTTTCCTCATCAAAGCCGGTAAGGGAGGCAAACGCCTCTGTCTGGCGGATTCCCTCCTCCAAAAGCAGCTTCTGGTCCGAACCATCCCCGTGTATAATCATGGCGTGGGGAAGAATTTCGCTTAAAATCCTGCACCGCTCCTCATCCTGCTCTATGATTTTAATCTTCATCTTGGAATCGGCCAGGGCTTTGGCCAGGTATACGGTCAGCTTTCCGCCGCCCACAAACATGGCGGAATTAACCGCGTTGTTCTCAATGCCCGCCTTGCGGAAGAATTCAGCGCAGTCCGCATGAGGTGCAATAAAGGATATCTTGTCCCCGCCCCTCATCTCAAAATTGCCGTCGGGAATCACCACGTCATCCCCCCGTTCCACGGCGCAAATCAGCACATTGCTCTTCAGGCGGCTTACCACATCCATCACCTTCATCCGGTCCAGGATGGAATCCTTGGGAATCAGGAATTTGAGAAGCTCTATCCTGCCCTTGGCAAACAGCTCAATCTTGATGGCATTTGGAAAACGCAGCAGCCTGGCAATCTCCCTGGCGGCTGCCAGCTCCGGATTAATGGCCAGGGAAAGGTTCAGCTCCTCCCTGATATAGTTGATTTCCGCCGAATATTCAGGGTTGCGGATACGGGCAATGGTATGGCAGTTTCCTGCTTTCTTTGCAATCAAACAGCAGAGCATGTTCAGCTCATCTGAGTTGGTGGTGGCGATAAGCAAATCAGCTTCCTTAATTCCCGCCTCCATCTGTACCTGGTACACGGCTCCGTTACCGGTGACGCTCATGACATCCGTACTGTCTGAAATGGATTGAAGCGCCTCGCTGTCACAGTCAATCAGCGTAATATCGTGGTTTTCCCTGTTCAGCTGCTCTGCCAGTGTGGTTCCCACTTTGCCGCAGCCTACAATTATGATTTTCATATTTCTTCCCCTTTATCCCCTTTTGTATTGTCATATTCCCACCTGTTCGTGGAGCGGCCTCCTCACCTTTTTCCTGGTAAGCTCCACCAGGTTCAAAGCAGTCATGTCCACCACCGTGGTCTTTACCGGGTCTTTCGAAACAACATCCCCTAAATGGGCAAGAAGGGTCTTCCTGTCCTCTTCCCTTTCCATATCAATAAAATCCACAATAATAATGCCGGAAAGGTTACGCAGCCTCAGCTGCCGTCCAATTTCATCCGCAGCCTCCATATTTATCTTGTATATGGTGTCCTGCATGTTTTTCCTGCCTGAATACTTTCCCGTATTCACATCAATGACCGTCATGGCCTCCGTAGGCTCTATGACCAGGTAGCCCCCGGACTTAAGCCACACATTCTTTCCCAGCGCCTTTTCAAACGCATTCTCCAGGCTGTAGAGCTTGCCAAGGGGCAGGAGGGCGTCCGAATAAAAGCTCAGGCGTCCCAAATCTTCCCTCTGGTATGCCTCCAGATACTCCTTAAGCTCCCTGTGGTACTCAGGCACATCTGTAATTATTTCCTCCAGGGAACCCCCAAAGGAATCACGTATTGCTGCAATATAGCCCGGCAGCGCCCTGTAAAGGCAGCTGTAGCAGACCCTGCAGGCAGCCTCCGCAGAAAGTCTCCGCCATGTCTGCCTCAGTGCAGCCAGTTCCTCCAATACGGTATGGTCCTCCACCGTGCCTGCATTGGTCCGCACAATGACACCCAGGCAGGTTTCCCCTTCCAGGTCATGTTCCAGCAGGGAACGAAGCCTTGCCTTATAGGCGGTATCCCGGATTTTAGCGGAAAAGCCGATTCCGGGCTTTCCCACCGTCAGCACGCAGTACCGCCCTGTGAAGGACAGGCGCTCTGAAACCACCGGGGCCTTTGTCTTTACCGCGTCCTTGCTGACCTGCACCACCAGCTCATCGCCGGCCTTAAGCCGTTCCGGCTTCCAGCGCTCCTGCAGGCTGTAGTATCCGGTGCATCCCGGTCCTATGTCAATAAAGGCGGCATTGATATTGCTTACCACCTTCTGCACCTTGCCGATATAGATATTGCCCAGCAGGGAGTCGGCGGTATCCGGCTCCAGCATAAGCTGCTTTACCTTTCCATCGGATACCAGGGCCGTGCATACCTTATCCCCACGCCGGGTCACTACTAGTTTGTCCATTATCTGATTTCCTCACCCAGCTGTTCCAGCGATACAAAGGAATGAATCCCGGCCTCCTTCTCAGCCTCAGAAGCCCTGTCCGCATACACCTCTTCCCGCTGTACCATGAAGGCAAAGGGCGGGCGTTCCTCCCCCAGGAACCCGTAATATGCATCCAGCACCTGTTCCGGCTTCACATTGGCAGCGCTGCCAGCGGATATCTTCATGAACAGGCGGGGGCCTTCCATTTCACCGTCCCCCTCAGGACAGATTCTCAGTTCATAAACCAGGGGCTTTAAGTCCATCTCCTTTTCCCCGCGCTTGGTCTTCTTTGTCACCATGACGCTGGGACGCTCAAAAAAAGCAATCAGCCCCTGAAACCACTGTTCCTTATCCATGTCTCCGGGCTCATATCCCGGCCTGAAGGCCAGGGTATAATCCCCTGCCCCGACTATGGACATGGCGTTGGCAGCATCATCCGGCAGACGCCGGTAGCTTACAATCTCAAAGCCCTCTGACATTACCGCGTTCAGGCGTTCCCTCATGGTTTCCGAATCCCCGGTGGAGGACACCTCTATGTCCACGTACTCGCCGTTGCTGGTGATTCCCACTCCCAAAGGGGCTGCAAAGGACATAATCTGATGCGGGGAAAATCCCCCGCTGTAGCAGATATCCACATCCGACCTGCGGATGGCCTTCTGGAAATAACGCATAACATCCAGATGGCCGATGAACTTCATTGTTCCATATTTTCTGAATTTAATCCGAATTTTCATTTATCCTATTCCTTTACGGTTTCATAACAAACGCCGCAGCCAAAATCCCTGGCTCCGCAGCCTGAACATCTCTGACGGCAGTTAGGCGTCACTTCTTCCTTCACAGCATGGTTCCACTCACGAATCAGGAACTCCTTTGACACGCCTGCGTCAATGAAGTCCCATGGGAACACCTCGTCGGGGCTCCGCTCCCTGGTGGTATAAAACCCGATATCCACGCCGCAGGTTTCAAATGCCTTCATCCAAACGTCATTCTTAAAATATTCGGACCAGGAATCGTAGATGGCCCCTGTGCGGTAGGCTTCTTCTATGACAGCGCCCACCCTTCGGTCGCCTCTGGCCAGCACGCCCTCCAGCACGGTAAGCTCTGCCTCATGCCAATTATATTTGAGGCTCTTAAAGTTCTTCATTTCACGGAACTTGCCCCGGACAATGTTGGCCCTTTCAATGAATTCTTCCTTTGTGCACATCCTGGCCCACTGGAACGGCGTAAAGGGCTTTGGCACAAAGAAGGATGAGCTGGCCACAATCTGTACCTTGCCGTTTCTCTGGTCCTTGGGGATATCGTAATAGGCTTCCGCAATCTTTTCAGACAGCAGCGCAATTCCCTCCATATCCTCCACTGTCTCCGTGGGAAGTCCCAGCATGAAATACAGCTTCACCCGGTTCCATCCCGACGCAAAGGCATCGGCGGCTCCCTTCAGAATCACTTCCTCTGTCAGTCCCTTATTGATAACATCCCGCAGCCGCTGGGAGCCGGCCTCCGGCGCAAAGGTAAGACTGCTCTTTTTCACGTCCTGGACCTTGCTCATGACGTCCAGTGAAAATGCGTCGATGCGCAGGGACGGCAGGGAGATATTCACGCCCTTGCCCTTGAATTCATCAATGAGGAAATTGACCAGGCCCTCTAACTGGCTGTAATCGCTGGAGCTAAGGGAGCTTAAGGATATCTCCTCATGGCCCGTGCTCTTAAGCATGTCATTGGCGTAATGCTTCAGGTATTCCAGGCTGTGCTCCCTGAGGGGCCTGTACACACAGCCGGCCTGGCAGAACCGGCAGCCGCGGATACAGCCCCGCTGAATCTCCAGCACCACCCTGTCCTGGGTTACTTTGATAAACGGCACCAGCGGCTTTTCGATATAGCCCACGCTGTCCATATCGGTTACGATTTGTTTTTTAACAACCGGCATGGCATGTTCATTGTTAGGCTGAAAACATTCAATGGTCCCGTCTTCCTTATATGTCACATCATAAAAAGCAGGCACATATATGCCCGGTATCTCTGCCGCCATTTCCAGGAACTGCTTCCTGGTGCCGCCGGCCTTCTTATTCTCCTTATATCGGTCCATCAGTTCAAAATAAGCAGTCTCTCCCTCACCGATGTAAAACAGGTCGAAAAAATCAGCCAGCGGTTCTGGATTATAGGCGCAGGGGCCTCCCCCTATGACGATGGGGTAATCCTCCGTCCTGTCACAGGCATGAAGGGGAATCTGTGAAAGGTCCAGAATCTGGAGCACATTGGTGTAGCACATCTCGTACTGAAGGGTAATTCCAAGGAAATCAAAATTCTTTACCGGTTCCTGTGTTTCCAGGGTAAAGAGGGGTATCTTATTTTCCCTGAGTATGGGGTCCAGGTCCATCCACGGGGAATAGACGCGCTCGCAGTAAATATCCTCCCGGTTGTTGAACATGGAATACAGAATCTGGATGCCCAGGTGGGACATGCCGATTTCGTATACATCCGGGAAACACATGGCAAATCGGATGTCCACCTTAGATGGGTCCTTATTTGTCATGTTCACCTCCCCGCCGATATAGCGGGCAGGCTGCTGGATATTTAGTAATATTTCATCAGGTAACGCTAGTTTTCTCATAGAACATCGTCCTTAATTTGGTAGTATTGCACAAAAATCTGTGCTTGTTTTTTTGCTATTTCAAGTGTTGAAAAGAGCTGGAAATTTCACTTTTTATGCTCCTGTTTCGGCCGAAAATACCGGCTTTTCAAGCGGTTTTTGTCTCTTTTACGACAACTTTGAATTTTCGGACAAAACGAAACAATTCAACATCATGCATAATTATAGTTGATATTTCGGTATTAAGCAATACATTTCACGCAAGCTCTTTAAGAAGCTGCCTTTTTCATCAATTGCTGCGGGAGGGTCCAATGCTTCTGAGTACACGGGCGTTTGACACATCAATCAATCTAAAAGTGCCACAAGCCCAGTATTTCAAAGGGATTGCGGCACTTATACATCCATTTATGTGTCAAAGACGGGATGATATCATACATTTTTTGGTACTTAAAATTTCATCATCAAAATATTCGGCTTCTTCTGATACAATCTGGCCAGAACCCTTACCTGACTTCAGCAATATATGAATATCTCCACCGTAAATAATCCTTCATCGGATTTGATATCCAGCATTCCATGATATCTTTCTGCTATCCTCTCCATAGAGTACAGTCCAAATCCATGCCCGCGCTCTTCTTTACGGCTTACTATTTTTCCATCATCTGCTAATTTCAAGTCTTCTTTATAGATATTCTTTATCTGAATGCACAGACTCCCCTTAAAATATTGAATGGCAACCCATATCTCTTTCCTGCCTTCCTCTACAAACCTTGACGCCTCCAGCGCATTATCAAGGGCATTTCCCAGCAATACACACAAATCCGCGTCTTTTATAGACAGTTCCGGCAGCGGCGCTATATCCGCATGGAATATAATACCGTTTTCCACTGCGGTTTTCCATGCGTGATTTACCATGGAGTCCACCACCATATTGCCGGTCCTTGATTCCAGTCTCCCCTGCTTTTTTGTTTCCCCTATCAGTTCAAATAATACTTCCCGGGCTGCCTCCAACGTTCCATTTCCAAGCAGCTCTCCTAAATAAATCAGATGCTGCCTCATATCATGGCGCAGTTGCCGAATTTCCTTCGCCGCAGCTGCTTCCATGGCCTCTTCCTGCCTGAAAAGTTCCATCTGCTTTATATAATAATGCGTAACCATCTTCATATGAAGGTTATTGACCAACTGTGTGTAAACAGGATAAAAAGATAAATTAAGACAAATCAAGGCCACTGCTGCCAACAACATCCATCCCCCAATTTCCGATTGGTTCACATACAGGGACTGCAGCAGTTGATAGAGCGTATGATACAGTATCATTCCTATAATAGGCAGGAGCATATAGACCATACCGCCGCCATATGGTTCTTTTCCAATTCCCTTCTTTTTTGCATACTGCCTGATACCCATAGCTAATAGGAACAGGAGTATCTTAGAAAGAGTGGACACCATCAAAAACTCGGTTTCCACAGTTCCATTTATATACCGAAAGGCAAAATCCACCGCACCCTCTAAAAGCATCCATATTGCCAGGAAAATGGTGGGGAACACACACCGTTTCCAGAAAGGGCCGGTATAACTAAATCCTACTATAAACATAGTGGAAAATGTAAGCAACAGAGTGATATATCCCGGAAAATGCCCTGTTTCAGAGAGACACTGCTATATGAAAAATGGAAGCCACCCAGCCACGCTCCTGATTCCCACGGCTCTTTGCAGAAACGTATCCAGATATAATTTCAAAATCAGGACACTAAAGAGGGAAATTGCCACACATAAGGCCATTACGCTAAAATAATACATGCTTGTCCTCTTACCTTAGCGGAAATGACATCAGCTTCAAAAGCTGCTCGTTCACTTCCTGTTTACGGCGACTACTCACCGAAAGTACCTCCCCATTACTCAGCTTGACTGTATCATAGGAAAAACGAACGATATGGCGGTAGTTCACCAGGTAAGACTTATGTATCCTTATAAATATCCCCTTTGTCTCCCCAAGAACCTTGCTGATATCATTTATTTTCCTGTATTCCATATATCGTCCGCCTTCCTCTATAATATACGTTTTTCTCAAATCGCTTGTAAAGTAAAGGATATTACGTATTAGAAGCTTGTATTCTTTTTTATTATAGCGGAATCGGTAGTATTCGTCCTGCCCTATAACTGTCCTGAGGACGCGGTAAAATGTCGATTCAAATTCATTCAAATCCAAGGGTTTAATAATGAACCCGCTGGGGGTTACCTCAAACACCTCTTTCATATAGCTGTCATATGATGTAACATATATCAGTTCCGCAACCCGATCCAATTTGCGTATCTGACGGGCTGCTTCCACTCCGTCCATCTCCGGCATTTGGATATCCAGACAGATGATATCATAGCGCTTCCCAGCCCGAACCGCTTTTACCAGGCTGCTGCCATCCTGATAAACATCAATTTCAAAATTCAACCCATAGGTCTTTTCCATGCGGCATAACGTCTCTTCTAATCCGCCGGAAAAACAGGCATCATCATCGCAAATAGCAATATCTAACATTGTGTCGCTCCTTACATTTTTCCAGCATCTTTTCTGCTCCCCGCCCCTATACTTCCTGCATTTCTTTACCTAATGGCAGATTGGCGTACTGTCGGCATGCTTCTGATACCATGTCCATACTGCCATGGATGGGCTTTGCACTGGGCCGTCACGCTTTCCCTCCATGAAATTGCTGGCTTTATTATAACAGAAAAAAGGACCTCTGGAAAGAAAACTAATGCTTTAAGAAAAAGAGATGTGCTAAATGGTAGTCGGAAAATATATACCTGCTACAGGAAATAAAGCCGAGACAATTCAAAGGGAGTTTTATGGCCAAGGAATGATATATGCAGCACCCTGAAACCTATGTAGACGAACAATTCAGAAATCAGGAGCTTGCCGTATGTGAGCAGTGCCATAAGTGGTACTGGAGTTATGAGACTGAAATTTGCCCGAACTGCCTCGGGGCGGAGAATTAAGGAGATTTAAATTAATATTTTCACCATAATAAAAATATTAGAACTAAAAAAGCTACTGAAACAGAACAAAATATAATGAGTATCTTCAAAGATTTGATTAACTTATTCAAGGATGCAAGTACTTCTTTTTTAGTTGTTTTTTTAAGTTTACTTATTAAGTAAATGTAACATGAACCCGCAAAAAATAGAATGACAAAAACAGGAATGAAATAATTATAAAAAATAAAAAGCTTTGTACTGTTATCCATATTAAGTACCTCACAATTAAGAATTATAACGAAAGTATACATCTATGTTAATGACTTTACAATCATATATTTGATAGTTTTAATTTTTGATACAGCGGAAGCATGCTTCTCACAACTCTTCAAATTTGAAATCGGAATCATAACAATAAAAATAAATATCTTCCGTAGTAAGGTGACCACTATATATTGTTATATTACCATCTTTATCAGATACATTCCAATTCCCGGGATAAGAAACCACAAATTTGTTCATTACTGTTTCCGTTACATACTTAGGTTCCGCTTTGCATGCGGTAAGAATGACTGCCATCATCATACAAAGAGTCATGTATCTCTTTTTCATTTCAAAACCTCACCTTTATAATTTTGTACTAATTGTAACAATCTGCCCCTTTATTTCCAGCACCCGGAGAATATTTGGGGAGAAAGTAAGCAGGCATAGGAACTAACCAATACCTGCCTGAATCTACTACCATTTGTTTGATAATATAAAACATTAATTTAAGTAAGAAATAACCAAACAAGCATTAAAAGTATTAAGTATATCCCCGCTATAACCATAACTATGTTGCCACCCGTTTTGCGTCGGCGCGTTACTCTTTCAAGTGTATAGCCGGGCAGTAAAGTGTTTTTATCAACTTTACTGGTTCTTAATTTCCATCCTATTCCAAAAAAAGCAATAAACGTCAATACATGACTGGCCAACTCCATTTTATCCATTTTAACACCCCCCTTGTTTGTTTTATATGATTTGTTTATAAATTTTCATTTGTGCGTTTGCCGCAAACCGTCCGTGATACCCTTCATAAGAAAAAATCAATGAATGCCTTGTTTCATTTTGTCAAACTCTTTATCTGATAATATTCTGCCGCCTGCAGTGTCTATTTCCGGGTGTTTTTCTGTAAGCATTTCAATTAAATGTTTGCCTCTCTTTTGAGAGGCCCTGGTAACAATACAGGTATTGTGGTTAGAAAAAATTGCAACATGCAGGCAGTAGCCTGATTTATTTTTTGTGTTGAATATGTCAATCAGATTAACAAAATAAGCACCGATTATATCGCTCCTTTTGATGACGCAAAACTGTCCGCCTTCAAAAAAAATGTAGTCCCTTGTTATAATGCCTGGTGACATTGTTGGTCCGTTAACATCAAAGTAAATGCTGTCCTGTTGTGGAACTTGTGAGGAAAACTCCCGGATAACAGATTCGGGGTAGTCACTGGCTTCAGCAAATGTTTGCAACCAGTCATTTGCGTCCATACCTTTCCTTTTACGGCCTAGCCGGCACAACGGTACACTAGGAATAAGAAAAACCAGACAAAGAACTCCAAAAAAAATCAATGTAGGTATGTCATCACTATTACCTCTGCTCAGTGTTACGATTGAAAATCTTATCAGTCCGTAACCAATAAGCACCCCGATTGCAGCCATTACTACCCCAAATACGATTAAAGTATTTCCGCCTGATTTTCCAATCTTTCCCAGGCATTCAAGGTAACCATTTGCGTAACGCTTTTGAAAGCGCTCCGTTGTCATAGGTGTAAATCCCTTCATAAAATCCTCCTCTTAGTCAATTCTTTAAATGTTACTTCTTTGCCATCTTCCTTCATAGTGTTTGTAATTTATAGTTTCTATCCTTAAACCCGATTTGTCGTTTCCTTAACAATACGCGCACAAACACCCGTCCTGAATTTATTCTAAGAAAGACGAGGCAGGAAATGAAAGCTGATTTTTTTGAAACCACTTTAAAACCTTCTTTTTTCTATAATATATCATATAAAGCGGCATACGCTCCCAGCATGTAATTAATAATGGGATATATGTAATTTTTGCGGGAGAAATCGCTTGTATTGAATCAGCATTTACTGTATGATAAACGTATTAATTGTGCGAGGGGGTGTTATCATGAAAAAGCGAGGCTGTATTAATATTGGATTATTATTGATACTGACGGTTTTGCTGGCAGGATGCTCCAGCGGAGGGAGCAAAACTCCCGTAGTGAAACTGGACGGTTCCTATGAACTTATTCTAGGAAAAAGCAGCATAAAGGAGGTTCAGGAGGCTGGCTTCACGAACCGTTATTCTCACAAGAAAGTCATGAAAGTCATTCCGGACTCAAGCTGGGGATACTTTTACCCAATGAAGGATGATCTTAGTTTTGGCATCATGTTGGCAGGAAATAAGAGTTCTAGAGAGATTCCTCTTGAGGAGGGAGTTGTTTTTGAGCTATCCTTGGACTTTAATTCTCCAGACTATGACCTGGGAGAGGTTTTAGTTGACGGAGTGGACTACAGAGGTTATACCAAGGAACAGCTAACGGAAGCCATGGGTGAGCCCACGACAAAGATTGAAGAATATTTTATCTATGAGTCTAAGAACAGTTCCTATACCTTCATTTTTAAAGAAGGTTCAGAGACTCTGACAGGCCTAAGGGTAAAAGACGGAACTAAACAAAAATACGTGACAACACATGGTACTTTTATCACATCTTCTAATGACAGGCTTATGCCGGATTAATGAGATAGTTTACATTAAACCAATTCTTCTAATCGATTGCATTTTTTATTTGTGTTTGATAAAATATTATTACTAAATACAGGAGGGGGATGATTATGAAGAAGAATATTTTGGTTTTGAGTGCCGCTTTACTTGCTTCTGCATGGCTGACTGCATGCAATTCCGGGAATAAGCAATCTCCGGAGCCACCCGCAACAACTGAGGCCAAAGAAACGGAGACAACCGCTGAAGTGAAAAAGGCAGCCGAATTTTCAACAGGCTCCTGGGATGGCTATACATTTACCAGTCCCTGGCTGAATCTTGCTTTTACTTTTCCTGAGGACTGCACGATTTCCACAGAAGATGAGATTAAGAAAGTCCTGGGAACCGGCCAGGAAATCCTGGTCAATAACGGGGTTTCCAATGAAGCACAGTATAAAGTTGCGGAGTTTACAACCGCCTATGATTTTATGGTGTTTCTGCCGGACCAGTCCTCAAACGTTCAGATGCTGCATGAAAATGTTTCTGTTGCCGCCCGCGGAAAAAGCATGCCTGCTGAACAGTATTTGGATGCTGTGAAGGAGCAGTTAGGGGCTCTGGAAGATTATGGTTATGAGTTTAACGATTATGAAGATGTTAATATAGGCGGACAGACCTTTACAAAGCTTTCGGTTTCTGCGCTTGGAGGAGCTATGCTTCAGGATTATTACTGTATTTCCAAAGGGAAATATATTTCTTCCATAATTGCCAGCTATATGCCTGATTCGGCCGAAACAATTGAAGCTGTTATGGCAGGGGTTACGGCTGTGAAATAGGAAGCAGTGCAGGATTAAACAGTGGTGGGGGCTATCATCATAATGCCGGTAGCTGCCGCGGAAACGGTTGCCGCTCTTTCCAAATGGATAGTCTCCTTGATTTGGCAATACACTTCTTCCCATTGCCGACAACCGAGATTCCATCCTCCAGCACGTTTAACTTTCATTTCAGAAGGCAGTCACCCGAATAGCTATCCCAGGGAACTGCCTTCCTTGCCATTGATGAATCATCATCATCTTACAATCATCGTTCTCTATACCCTCCCCCCTCTGCAATCAGGTATTAGTCAACAATTCTGTATATTACAGTACATTATCCTGAAGCAGAATACAGATTGGACTCTACAACTATTAATTTCCCGGGTTTTTTATTGAAATATACATATTATCATGTTAGGCTGTTAATAAAACTCGATTATACATATGGACACGGAAGTCTAAAAAGGGGAATTTACATGAAGGAGCAAAATGAATGAATTTAACGTATAAAAAAGCGAATATAGCCGATGCAACACGCTTAATAGAAATATACAATGCGGCATTTTATGATGATTACATTCGATACGGAGAATGTCCTGGGTATGGAAAAACAAAAGAAAAGATGGAACATTCTATTTCAAAATCCCCTATACATATGATTATGAAAGATGGAATTCCCGTAGGTGCTATATCCTTTGAAAACCGAAAAAACGGGGAATATTATTTAGGCTGTTTATGTGTTATTCCAGAGTTTCAAGGTGTGGGGATAGGTACAAAGGCAATTCAAGATTTTTTGATGTTTTATTCTGACTGGAAAAAAATTACATTAGTTACTCCTGCAGACAAAGCAGAAAACATATCATTCTATACAAAGCGATGTGGCTTTCATATAACCGGAAATAAGATGGACGGAAATGTAGAAGTTGCAAATCTCTGTATGGAACGATAAATCCCAGATATATGACATCTCCCAATACTGGGACACGCCTCTTCACTGTACTTTTTTTGAGCTAACAGTCCTATGGTATCAGAAACATATAACATCCGGCTAACAAAACAATAAACAATTTATAAATACTCGCAAAAGAGATGTCAAAAGCACCGGAATCCATCGACAAATGGCTCTCCTGTAGGCGGCTACTCTTGCTTTCTTCTATCATAATCACTTTTTAGGATACCATAGTACACTTTATCATCATATGTACCATCCTGTTGTGCAACAGCTTTCCGTGCTATTCCCTCTATTATCATTCCATTTTTTTGGAGTACTCTTCCTGAAGCCATATTTTTTGTGTCATGCCATGCTGACATTCCATGGAATCCTACTTCCTCAAACATGTAATAAAGCAGGGCCGCAACCGCCTCTGACGCATATCCCCGTCCCGCCCACTTAGATGCTATGGTAAAACCAATCTCTCCTAACAGCATACCTTTATCAATATCATATACACCAATATATCCAATGATGGAGCCATGCAGCGTCACTGCCCAACTGTAATAATGTTCATCTGTCTGGTACCTTTGAACATTTTCGTTTACAAAGGTTTCTGCACTCTCCAGTGTACAACATGGTGACCAGGTTATATATTCATAAATGGACTGGTCCTGGCCTACATTATGATATAATTCTGCTCCATCACCCAATCTAAACCGGCGTAAAATAAGATTTTCCGTAATTATTTCATTTGTACCATTCAAAATCATTCCTCCCCTTCTTTATTTTATAATGAATCTCCTGTAGATAATCTCGTATATAATCCATGTACTCCTCTACCGGAAGACATCTATTTCTCATTAACTCCACTAATAAGGCACCGCACATGAAATAGCAGTATATATAGCCCAGCCAGGTTATAGGGAAGAGAGGAGGTCCGCAGGAATTGTCTGCAATCTGCATTGCCCGGCTACACAAATACCCAGCAATCTATTTTATGTCGCAATTTTTAAAGAAACTCTTTAATTACAAAAGTATGGATATCTTCAATATCATCGTCATGATTCTTATCAATGTTGACTTGAACCAATGTTTTGTCCATTACAAAATAATAAGAATTAAACCAATCCATAGTCACCCCTTCGATGCAGTACACAGTTTTTCCAGACAGCTCCATTTTTTCAAGTAAACCTGGATTCTTTTCCATCATATCCTCAAGAGTGAAATTCCCATCTTCATGTCTAAAAGTGTATACATCTACAGGGTATTCCTCTCTTCCATTGTCAACATTATATTGAAAGCAGAAATAGGACTCGCGGCTAGTAATTAGCTTTAATGTAACATCCATGGTATCTATCGTGTTTTTTTGAGCATTACTATCTGAAGTTTTTTCTGTACCCTTTGTGTCGAGCATTGCAACCGGTTCAGAATTTTTCAAAGCAGCTTTCAATGCTTCAATGGAGATGTATTCATCTGGCGATATTAATTCATCTGAAACCGAAGAAACAGCAGTGCTTTCACTGATTTCCGGACGATTAATTGTACACCCGGTCAGAATCATCATACACATAATCATTAATACACCTTTTTTCATGGGATACCTCCGTTATGTAAGCTGCCACTAAAATCAAACCATATTCACAATCGCTGCACCAAATTCTTCATACGACAAATCATTTTCCAACTGCAGTCACAATAAACAAAATGGTTGCTGTCTTTCCTTTCTTTATTTACACCCCCCAATTAAAATATTATATATAATGATTATACCAAACATGTCCATAAGAAACAGAAAAATACATTTACGTATTATTAAATAGTTCTTACCAATACTGCAACAGTCCGGCTACCCGGTAAAGTCGGGCATCAATCATTTAATCAATTTACCTTGGGAATAGATTTAACCACCGCTGTAAACGTATTTTTGCGCCAAGGCCAGGAACCAAACGCAACAACTATGGTCTAATTCATATGTTTCCAGTACCTTCTAAGCACGATGTAGGTCAGGAAAGGACCAACCATGCTCCAAATCAATAAAACTATTGCCAACGGTATACTGCTCCTGATTATTACAATCGCTACTAAAAAAGCAGGCACGATATGCAGCAGTGCAATTGCATACAAGGCAACACGGCGCTTGCATTTTAAAAGATAGACATATAGTATGATGATTAGCAGACTTATTACATTGGATAATAAATACTTATTATAAAATAAGATAGCAGATAGATTTGCAAGGATACACAGGCCGCACCAAACCTTTACATCCAACCCAAATGGAAAATAGTTAGTTTTCATAGTCCACCTCCAATATTAACAAACTCTATTGCTTTATGTTATTTTCCGGTGATAAAATTTAATTCGAACTACATTTTTTCAATATGATAACACTCCGGCTTTTCTTGCAGGCTTTATGGTTACAAAGAACGTAACCACACCTTACAACCGAAGCCGATTCATCCTGCCGCCTAAGAGGACGGGGAAATTCTCGGCTTAAGTCTGTTAAAATCATCCATGGACTGTGGAAAACTCATCCTCTTTGTCTGCCCCACATCTTCAGCCGTTGGCTTTTTAAAGTAATTACCATAAGAGAAATAAAGTGAACTGCTATCCTCATGTAAAATATGTCCTAAATCTTGTTCTGTATAAAAGCAGCAACCATCCACTGTTTCTCCCTTTTCATGTAACTCTGCAGCCAATTCATTGCACTCTTTCAAGGTATTCATTAATATTCACTAAGATTTCATCATTTGACAAAAAACCGGCTTTAATATAATCGATTATCATTTCGTCTAATTCGTCTGCGCAACATTCATCATTAATTTTACTTTTCCATTCCATAAAAACCTTCCCTCCCCGGAGTAAAAATAGTTTGCTAAACCTTTTATCTCCACAACCATGTACACCAATTGTTCCGACTATTGTTGTTTGTTGTCTCCTCTATAAATGGGTAGTCAAAAAATAGGCTCCCTGTTAAAATCAAATATATTTGTTTCTGCTTTTTCCACCTCTTGGATTAACGTTTTCGCCCCTATAGAATTATCATGGAACTTAAGCAAAAAGTTTGCTTCGCCATCAGAAAGCGGGCAAACAAGCAAATAAAAAACAGTTGTATTTTCAAATGTTGACACCAATAATTCCTCTCCCCATAAGTATGGAGGCAGAAACAGAACATGTTTCAATTTACTTTCAGGCATATAAAGAGGCAGCATATCTCTCCAACAGGTAAAGGGAGATGCAGGCATGCCATCCATCACACCATAGGCGCAAGATGAGAGTATACCGCGAACAATATCACTGCTCTCATGTTCAACACCTATAAATTCAACAGCAACATCCTCACCCAATTTTAAAGACGGCTTATGGTATAAGCATGCACCTAATGTCGCATGTGCAATGCTCCCTTCTTCTGGTGTATTTCTCCCGCTGATAATGGTCTTTCTCTTTTGTTCCTTTTTTAAAAGTTCCGTAGCAAGCATAGGAAAGGAGTACCCTTTCCGTCATATTTTGTTTGATATGCCCTCATAAATTAAAAATTATCGACGAATAAGAATGCCTTTCATGTACTGTGTTTCATTGTGAGTTTCGTATATAATATCCTTTTCTTCTTCAGTGCAACCTATGAGTATTTTAATTTCAGAATCCCTTTTCATCAAATCAACAATACACATAATAGCATCTATATTTTTCCCATTCGTCCCGACCCATACGTCTATCCCGGCACCATCCATTGATGTTGTATTTTTCAAATACCCATAATTGACTTTATAAATGAAATTAGGGTATTTAGGATGTGCAGTTCCTTTTGGTCTATCTATGATGATTTCTGATTTGCCGACTAAGGTATCTAATGCACTCCAGAAACTGTTATCGAATCTGTGCATGAAATCTCCTCCAATTTTAATTTGCCATTTTTTTAATAATAGCACAAAGCTATAATTTTATCTATCATCGTATTTGTGTTTACAAAGTAGCAAAGCCATTTACGCTCGTCAACGGAGAAGATTAATAGGCTGTACTTTCTGTTGACAAGTACGAATATCCCCGCTTATGCAACAGTCAAGAGAGCAAAAGCAACAAGTGCTTTCGCTCTCTAAAAATTCTGATATTTCCTTAATATCTGCTTGTATCGTTTTATATCGCCGTAAGACATTCGAGCACCATTTGGGCACCAAAATATCAAAAAGCATTGTGATTTAAAGTGCCTTAACAGGTAAAAAAAGTCAGTATTTACAACGATTTTCACTATGTAATGCTTTTTCACTCACAAACAACTACTATTTTTTATCCTATATCCGAAGTATCAAAAAGACCAAGTGGATTTTCCCTAAGTACATGATTTTGGTATGTAGGTAATAACAGCATCAAACCAGTAATAAGTATATTTCCGAATTTTATAAAATTATGTAGCTCCATAACTTCCCCCTGGCCAATTAAAGAATCATACCAGCCGCCAAAATATACATATAAAAGCAGAGCTGCAAGAATTACGAATTTGAACTGACGTAAATAGAAGCCGGTTATGACAGTGCATGCCATATAAGAGCAAATCACCACTGCATGGAGAGCCCAACCTGCAGCTCGATCCGCATGAACAGACAGGGTTTGTGTCTGGATGGCTGCTTGTGTCATTGACTTTAAGACTAATTGGCTGATTACTGGATTTGAAAGAATAAAAACTCCCCAGAGATAAAATGTAGCTGTTATCATTTTATCAATGCAGCCCACTATTTTTTTATAAAAAAACACGAATGCTGCTATAAAAAGTAAATAAAAGGTCAGGTTTGTCAAACCCATTGCTAATTTAAACCCGTCAGAACTAGTCCCGGTAACATGATTAATCAAGAATTTTGCAAAATAACCAGCCACGTAATAAAAACTGCACAAGTCTATCATTGCTGTTACGATTAAATATTTTGCCAGGGCCTTCTGCTCCTTTTTCATCAATACCTCCCCCCTTCCAATTTTACTGTGCATATTTGAGAATGAATCACTATATTTATCAGTTACGCCGGCCAACTGGCATCTGAAGCCAGAGTGTATACCTACTCTTTCCTCATTAGAGTAGTGTTGAATAATTTCATAGCTGGTTTTAATGAATGAACGGTGTTTTATCGTTCGATACTTACAGTGCCATTCAATGTGATATCAGCACCGCCACTACCATTTTTCCCCTGGAAAAAGACTTCATAGATGTCTGATTTTGTTATTTTAAAGGTATGGGTCATCGCTCCCTTTGTTGCGTGCACATAAGTCCGCTTTCCATCGCTGTCAATAATACCTCCGATATATTTGTCGTTTGTACTGTTGGAATACACTGCAATAATTACCTCATCACCTTTGCTTAGGCTAACCGGAGAGCATAATGCTGTGTTTGTTGCCTCTGACACATAATTTGTCAAGGTATTGTCACCGCGGGCCGCCTTTGCAAGGAACGTTGTTGTAGTACGGTCGGTCTTGTTTCCCACAAAATCCGTTATAACATCACTATCATCGGACACCGTATCATTCTGCTCCATATATGCGTGAACCAATAAATCCTGGGCCTGGTTGGCAGCGGTGACAGAGGCATAAGATACAATCGGACATAAGGCCAGAATCAGCACTATTGCAAAAACAAATGCAACACTGATTTTTTGTTTTTTCTGCTCCATAATATTATAAATTCTTCTTTCAACTCTTTGATAATTGCCATAAAAGGATGCTAATATCTTGACAACTCCATTACCACATGCAGCAGAGTTTAATAACCGTGCGTACTGCGCTCGTTGAGTAATATCCATCCTGTCAACGGCAGTTTCATCGCAAACCAATTCACTTAACTCATATACCTTTAAACTAAAAAAGTATATAACCGGATTAAACCAATGGATTTTTTGTACCACCTCGATTATCAACCTATAAACCAGGTCATGGCTTTTATAATGCAGCAATTCATGCCGTAAAAACATTCCCCATTCCTCGGTACTGTAGGTCCCATTTGGCAAAATGATTGATGGCCGGATTATACCAGTTAAATAGGGGAACCCGGCGGTTGGGTGTTCATATAGGCCAATATCTCTTTTAATATTAAGCTCCTTCTTTAAATTATTAAAAATAAGCAGTCGCGTATCATTTACCGCTGTTGTTATTAATAACTGTTTTTTGATGGTAAAAAAACTTCGAATGATTGATAAGAAGAAAACTGCAATAAATAATACAAGCCAGACCAATAATATAATAGAAATGACATCTGAAGCAAAACTGAATTGTGAAAGTACAAGTCCTTGTATCTGCCTGATGGATTGGAAATCCTCAGACTTATACAGTAAAACGTTATATCTGGTACCAATAAAAAAAACCATATAGACTATCGCAATACCAGAGCCAAGATATACAATCAGGATAATTTTGGCGAACTGATAAATGTACCTTACATAAATTTTGCCAAATACACAATCCAGCAGCAGTAATAGTCCGAAGAGAATACTGCCTGCTAGGGAGCCTGAAATTAAACATGTAAAGATATTACTCGCCATCATTTTTCTGCCTTTGCTCCAATTCCTGAATTAAAAACTCCAGTTTCTTTTCTTCTTCTTCGTTGAGTTCATCCCGGCCGCAAAAGGCAGCCACCAAAGCGCCAAGGGAAGGAAGGCCCATTTTCTTTTCGAGCTGTTCACCAACCACCTGCCGGTCATATTCCAGCCTGGTTCCTACAGGATAATAATAAACCTGCTTTCCTACGTGCTTTGATGTGGCGTATCCTTTCCTGACAACATTGCGTAAAAGAGTCGATTGTCCACCCATTGTCAATGAGTATGGCCTATATAGCTCGTTGCTGGTTATACCTTCTGGGTGATTCCATATGACTCGCATATAACGATATTCTGCTGGACTCAATTTTTCCATTACGTTTCCGCCTTTCTAAATATTTTTATTATATCGAAAATATATATAAATGTTAATACGGATTTTATTAAGCGTATACGAAAAAGTAGCCAGCGTTTGAATCCGGTTTTCCTGAAAACACAGAGAACTTCTTTAAAATGGCTGATTCGTTCCATAATATATCCCTTAAACTTAACTGATACCACCGTTAGAACCACAGTAGAAATATACAGATGCATATTTGGTTGTATAGACGCCAGATACCGTAAGTTTACCACTTACAATTATGTAACATGTTCTGGCGGCATCGATAAAATCCGCATCATACGAAATCTGCTTCCAATCACCAGAACCAGAAGATTTTGATGTCAAAGAAGTTACGCCGCTAAAATGCTGTCTTCCCGTGCTGGAATTATACTGGGTTGTGAACTTGCCAGTAATTGAAATGGAAAATGGGGTACCATCTTCAGTTATCGTAACCTTTTTTGCTGCGCTGCTGCCGGAACGTGTATTCGGCAAATCGACCACAACCAATTGGCCATAAACCAATTGGCTCACAAACTTCCTAAACTCTTCAGGGGTTTTCCAGTCTTCATCCCTAAAATCATCCATTGGGAGAAGTCCAACCTCTTTTCCGGACTCCTGCGATATCTCATTAACAATTTTCGCATATATTTTATAATACTCTTGCTTTGTTGCAGCGTCTAATGATGAAGCAGCATAGGCTATTATCGAAGCACACATGGAACAAACAAGAATAACTGGAATAACCATTTTCTTTATAATTTTAGATACTCTGTTCAAAATACCCTCCTATAAACTTGATGTACGTCAATAAGACATTTTATATAGCCATTGGAATCACTCCCTTACCACTTATTTTTATATTTATATTATATCGGTAAAATATATAAATGTAAATTATATATTTATATATTTTTTCTTAATTATATAAATGTGTTGACACCTCCTGCAGGGTAGCTTCGCCAAATTTAGGAATTCAGACCCAATATGGTGGCGGGCTGCCTTCCGTCATTAAAATTCTTATGCAGATGGTATGAAGGACTTTGACAAGAAAGAAACTATGAAGCAAAAAGGCGGCAAAACGCAACTATTTATTTTGTCGCGTTTTGCCGCCTTTTTATTAGGAACCTGCTTCTCTATATCTTCTTCCAATGCTTCTGATACCTTAGGCTGTACCATATTGAAATTTGGAGGAGCACAGTTGAACATATCAGTTTCTCCTTCCATCATTTCAGTGGTTGTTTCATTTTCTGCCTATTTCCTCGCCCCGTCCAGGCCGACCTCATAGCCGTCGATGATGGTATTCACGGCCATCGCGCCGTTCTCATAGAAGTAGTACCACTTCTCTCCGATTTCCCTCCAGCCGATAGCGGCTCTGGCGTTTGTCCAGTAGTACCATTTCCCGGTAGAATCCTCTTTCCAGCCTTCGTGCATCACACCATCGTCATTAAAGTAGTAGCGCAGTTTGCCGATGGTCTGCCAGCCGGTGAGTTTTTGCCCATCTTTGTAGTAGAGCCAGTGGCCGGAATCGTTCATTGTCCAGCCCTGTGCGGTAGCCAGGTCAATGACGATCCCCACGAAACGGTGAAGCACCGCCGAAACCTCGGCGCGGGTGGCGCCCTCCTGCGGGGCGAAGCGGTTGCCGTCCTTGCCTTTGATGATACCGGCTCTCTGCATGGCTTTTACTTCCTTTGCCGCCCACGCGCTGATAGAGGCATTGTCCGTGAACGCGGCTTCCGCAAGCGGGGCTGGAATGGAATAGCCCATCTGTCCGGCGTAACCCGCCATCATCACCGCCATCTGTTCCCGCGTGACCGGCTCGTCAGGGCTGAATACACCCTCATCGGTTCCTTTTACAATCCCGTTCTGCACGGCCCACTCCGCATATGACGCATAGTAGGCGTTGGCCGTTATGTCGGTGAAGCTGCGTGTCTTGTAGCTGTCCGGGCTGATACCGGCCAGCCGCCCCAGGGCTGTGACGAACATTCCCCGTGTCATAGCGGCATCGGGAGAGAATTGGCTATTTCCCATGCCGGTCAGCAGGTTGCGCGCCGCCACAAACTCAATATCCGCTTTTGCCCAGTGGTTCGTGATGTCGGTAAACACCGGGGCGGACGCTTTGTATGCCACGCCGTAGACAGAGAAGTGGGACGCGTCCGCCAGAACCTTTCCGCTGTTGTAGCTGGACTTGTCAAGCCATGTCACAGTCCCTTTTTCGTCCACATAGACCATGAACAGGCTTCCAGTGACTTCTCCCGCCGCAGGGGTATAATTCAGCGTAACTGCCGCCGAGCCTACCGGGAAGTTTACCGTTACCAGAACATCTTTTCCGCTGCCATCCTTGTAGCTGATGGTGAAGTCATATACCGGACGGGAGCCAATGAGCGCCGCCGCGTCCGGGAACGCACTTATATCAGCGGGAGAGGCGGCAAAGGTGATGTTCCCAGCCATGGCTGGAACCGCCTCCAGAATCGTTTTCAGCGCCGCCTGTTCAAAGGTCATGCTGGCCTTGTCACAGGAGAGCGTCAGGCTCTTGCCGGAGTTTATCATCCACTGCAAATCATACCGGGAAATGGACTGGCTGATTCTGTCGCCTGTGACCGTGTAGCTGTTCTTTGGGTCCGGGGCAGTGTAAGAGCCGCCGCCACCGCCGCCGGACGGAGTATTGTTACTCCACTGTGCGGTTACGGTCAGCTCGGCCGCATTGGAAACCGCTTCGCCATCCTTGCTGCTTGCCTTGCAGCGGTACTGCCAGCCGTTCATCACTCCGCCTGCCTTCTCTATGTCGTAAGTGGCGGATCGGGCATCCGTCACATCCTCCCAGGTGCTTCCGCCGTTCTTGCTCACCTGCCACTGGAAAAAGGGAACAGCCTTTTCCGTTGCAACGGTAAAGGAAACGGCCTCTCCGACTGTTACCGTCCTGCTCTGCGGATGGGTTTTGATCGCCGGTGTGATCCCATCGGGGTAGACCGGAACTCCTAGCTTGTCATATCCGGTGGCCCCGTCCGGCACATAGACAGTGGGGGGAGAAGCCATTCCCGCAAAAATCGAGTTCATGTCGTTGCCCGGCAGTTCGGGAGCGGTCGTTCCTTCAAAAATGACCGTTTTTAAGTCCGGACAGGCATAGAAGACCCAGCCAAACAGCTTTGTCACGCTGGCCGGAATAGTAATTTCTGTCAGTCCGCTTTCCCCAAACGCACCTAACATGATATGCTCCAGCTTGTCCGGGAGGTCGATGTGCGTGAGGCTTGTGCAGCCCTCAAATGTACTTCCTTCTATGACGGTCAGGCTGGAGGGCAGCGTCACAGAGGTCAGGTTCACACAGCCCCGAAAGGCATTGGCTATCAGGGTCGTCACGCCGCTTTGCACCTCCACGGTGAGGAGGGCGTCTTTCTCAATCTTGCCATCCTCCTTCCAGTAGAAGCTTCCGCTATTGGCGGTGATGGTCAGTTTCCCGTCGGCTGGGTCAAAGGAATAACCGTCACCGGTGATGAGGTTTCCGTCCATGACTGTACCGTTTTTATCTACGGTTGAGCCGTAAGCGACCGTAACCTGCGCCCCGTTGATGTCGGCATCCACTGGGGCACCCGAGAGGTTCTGGAAGGTGCCGTTTTCGCCCAGGTAAATGGAATTGAAGGAACCGCCTTCGTAGACAAATGCTCCGGTAACGGCCGTGCCGCCGTCCTGAATGAACCTCCCGCCGGTCATCTTCACGTTTTCCACCGTTCCACTGTACAACTCAAAGCGTCCGGCTTCCAGAATGACATCCTCCACATGGCTGGAGCCTTCTAAAGTAATCAACCAGTCCTGCTGCTCTACCCGAACAGATGCCAGATTGCCGTTCTGTACCCATATAATCCCTCTTTCACTGTACGATTCAAATATTACATGAACACCCGAAGAAAACCCTGAGTATGCTGGTTCCCGACTTGTCCAATCCCGAAAGAGGATGGTGTCGCCGGGGTTCGCCTCAGCACAGGCGTTGTTTAGTTCATCCAGGTTGGATACAATATATGGAGTGCCCGCCGCCTGTTGTGCTGCCTGCGGTACAAGCATACCGGTGCAGTCCGCAAGGTCCGCATCCGCCGCCGCGCACACCGGACAGCTTTTGTCCACGGCGCCCTCAGCGCAGGCCGTCTCGCAGGTACAGGCGGACGGTGCATCCGTGGGCGGTTCCGTCACGCAGCCACCCTCATGCCCGTCCGGGAGCGTACAGCCCTCGGTTTTCGTGCACGGTTTTTCCTCTGCATCAACGCCTCCGACCTTTACGAGAATCTGCGGCAGTTCCACTTCTAAGTCTATCTCATATCCGGATGGTATGACCGGCTCATAGACATAGGTTCCTGGTACCTCAGCTTGAATTTCTGAATCGCTGCTTTCTGTAAAATTCAGCTCCCATTCAATATCCCGTATTTTTCTCCTGACGGTCTTTTCAATTCTATCGTCAGACTCATTATCTTTCTCCGTTTTTTCCGCCTCTGAACCGGTTGCAACGGGGGCCTTCGGTTCTTCCGTATTTTCGGAATCCTCCTGCAGGTTTCCGGATGGTTTCCCTGCATCATTCTCTTCTTTTGCAGGTTTCTCAGATTCCAACCCGTTATCCGGGCTGTCAGCCTCTCCTGTGTCTGACTCCGGCTGCTTTACCTCCGGCTGCTTTATCTCCGGCTCCTCTTCTTCCTCCGGCTCCGCTGTTCCGGTGGTATCGGAACCGGTTGTTTCCGGTTCATTAACTGTTCCATCATTGGAGGACTCATCCGATGAAGCTTCTTCCTCATCCTCCGGTAACGCCTTCTCCTCCTCTGCGGAAACAGACAAGTCCGCATCGCCAGCCTGCTGTTCCGTGGTGCTGTCAGCTCCTGAACTCTCCTCCGCTTCAACAGAAGCTTCCGTTTCCGCCTTCCCCACTTCGGTTTTGCCGGCCTCTGTTTCCTCTGCTTTGCTCCCCTCATTCTTCTGCTTCACAATCACCATGTCCGCCCACAGGCTGCCCGGGAAGCGGATATCCTCCTCCGCTGCCCCCAGTTCCAATTCCTGAATCGCATATTTTTCCGGCAGTTCTTCGAATCGGAGGATGGTCTTCTCCATTTCCCCCCCCCCCCCCTGCAAATACCGGGATTGACTGGATATTGGACAATGCCAGTACAGACGCCATTACAACCGCAAACTTTCTCTTTAACTTACCCCTCATGTTTCCTCCTCTCTTCCCGCCGGTATGCCTGATTTATGGCAGAAATTGTTCTATATGATTGAACGTTCGATTATGAACAGATTCGTTCATAATCCCTAAAACAACGAAATGCGAACACGTTCTTCACGGGTTCGCATTTCTGTCTATTCTTATATAATCTTATTATACCAGAACCCTTTAAGGAAATCTGATTGTAAATACCGTACCTCTTCCGGGAGTGCTTTCCGCCTCCGCCGAGCCTCCCATGGCCTCCACAACTGTTTTGACTATATACAGCCCTAAGCCGCTGGAGCCGTCCTTTTCCCCGCGTTCCGGCGATACCTTGTAGAAGCGCTCAAAGATGTGAGGCAGATGTTCCGGTGCAATTCCCTCCCCTGTATCCGATACCTTCAGTTCAACCTGACCGCCGTTTCTCCGGATTGAAAGCGAAATGCTTCCTCCGGCCGGCGTATGGCGGATTGCATTGTAAACCAGGTTATCCAGCACACTCCAGATTTTATTGCCATCCACCTGCAGTTCAATTCCCTCCTCTGCCTCGGCCGAGAACTGCATTCCATTATCCCTGACCAGCTCCGCATACTTGTGTTCCGACTCTTTCATCAGTCTCTCCGCCTGTATCCGGTCCTTGCGGTAAACCGCCGTACCGCCCTCCAGCCGGGTCACTTCAAACAGGTTGTGGATTAGTCTCTGAAGGTCCAGGTTCTTGTGATAGGCAATCCCCAGATACTCCGCCCGCTCCTGCTCATTTGCCGCAATCGTATCATCACCCAGCAGTTCCAGATAATTGTTCAGCACGGTCAGCGGAGTTTTGAGGTCGTGGGAGATATTGGCAATCATTTCCCGCAGGGCTGCCTGGGATGCTGCCAGCTGCCGGTTGGCGCTGTTTAACTGCTCCGTCCTCTGTTCCACCAGTAGTTCCAGATGTTCATTGATATGCTCCACCTCATTGTGGGCTTGCGCATAATTCCGCGAAAGCATGGTGCACTGGCAGAGCAGCAAAAACAGGTTCGGGACAATTCCCGGTACAAAAAGCGCCCCTTCAAAGACCGTCTTCGACAGCGGGCCGAAGAAAATAAAAATGATTAAGCTCAAAAAATAGAGAAACCGGTACGGATCTTTTCCTATTTTTCCGTTCTTTGCTGCCAATACCACCGAAATCCCATAGGGGAGCAGCACCAGGAACATCCAGTTGACTGCAGTTGCATAGGGAACACTCCGGATGCAAATCAGAACCATGGGCAGGATAAAACTGATTCCATATACCACCCGCAGAGTCCGGCCCAGGCGGACGCGGAATATCTGAAGCATAAACATGCAGATACACAGGTTCTGGAGGGTAAACAAGAGCAGGAACACCCGGTTAAGCACCGGACCAATCCCACCCGGAAGAAAATACTGGAACAGGTTGTTGCTCTCCATGGCAAGGCGGACCGTTGTCACAAGACAGGTCACACTGTAAATGAGATAAATTTTCTCCCTCCTGCGGAATGCAAACAGGAACAGATGATAGATGCCCATAAACAGGATACCGCCCAGTGCAAAGGCAATCAAGGTCCGCTGCCAGAATATGTGATGGCTCAGCACCGTATCGCGGCCAATGAGAAGGGAATAAAATATACCGCTCCCGTTCATATGGTAATTGGCTGCCTGAATCACCAGTTCTATCCTGCCGTCCTGCGGCACCAGGGCCAGAAGGTCATTTTTCACTCCGGGAACCGTGTGTTGCGCCGAATCACCCGGCTGTCCGGCTGCAAAGATTTCAGTTCCATTCACCCAGATGACGGAGGATGACATGATTTCCGGTACATAAAGAAGCAGGGCCCGGTCCGTGGCAGTCCGGATATGCAGGCGGTACGTTGCATACCCCAGCCCCGGATATCCCTTCTTAATCCATGGCCCGGGCAGGTCAATATACTCACCTCCCTCTGTCCGTCCTTGACAAAAGTCCTGCGGGGTATAGAGTTTTCCATAATAAAACTCCCATTCCCCACCCAGCGCATAGACATCTGAGTTAAAATCCCTCTCCCTGTAATCCATTACTCCTTTTGCCGCCTTCGGTCCTTCCGAAACAAACGGCTGGCATGCGGTAAAAAGCAGAATGATGCAGACGGTTAATATGAGGGTAACTAAACACAGGAACCGTTTCATAGCTTTATCCTCGCTTCCGACCTGGGCCGGAACTCATAACCTTCTCCGCGCACTGTTTCAATGTTACCGACCAGATGGCCTGCCTCGTCCAGCTTGCGCCGCAGCCTTGCAATATGTACTGCAACCGTATTTGTGGTATCAGGCTTCCCGGTTCTCCATACATCTCTGTACATTTCCTCCGGTGTTAAAATCCGGCCGGAATTCCCCAGAAAATACAGGAACAAGTCAAACTCCTTTGGGGACAGCAAAATTACATGGTTTCCCGCGGTCAGGCTTTGCTGATGATGGTCAATGATGAATCCCTGCATGACACTGCGCCGCACCTGCGCATAAACCCGGGCAGCCAGTTCCTTTAAACTGTAGGGTTTGGTGATATAATCATCCCCGCCGGCCATTAATCCCCGGATTTTATCCTCCTCATCATCCATACAGCTTAAAAACAGAATGGGCGCTGATGTAATATTGCGTACCGCCTGACAGAGCTCAAACCCATTTAAATCCGGCAGAAGCACATCCAGCAGAATACAGTCATAGCTGCGCTGGCGCAGCAATTCCAGGCCGTCCATGGCGCAAATCGCCGTATCAACCTTGTACCCCCTGGCTTCCAAATATTTTCGGTTGGTTCTTAAAATGTCCGGCTCGTCGTCAACGGCCAGCAGCCAATACGTTTGTTCCAATTGTCTCCCCTCCTTTCCTGCGTTAGATGAACGAACATGTTCATCTTCCCTGAAACAGCAATATGCGAACGGCAGGTGCCATTCGCATATTTTACTGCTTTTATTATATGGTTGATTTAATCCTGTGTCAATAGAGAAGTGCACCGCGCCTCCCCTCTGTCCATTTAGTTCCCCGTTTAGTGATGTTGGGAAATACGAATATGGTGAAGCCGGCTGCCTCCTACTTATTGCGGATATTAAAATAAACCTGCCCAGCTTCCAGAGGCAGCCCTTTGGCTGCAAACATCTCGCTGACCGTGACAAACTGATATCCCTGGGCGGCCAGCTGGGGAATAAGGGTTTCAAATGCCTCGGCCGTGGAGGAATACAAATCGTGCATCAGCACAATACTTCCATCCTTTGCCTGGGAAAGCACAGAGGCCGCAATGGCATCCTTGTCCTTACTGGACCAGTCCTGCGTATCAATGTCCCACTGAATCATGGGGTAGGATACCAGGCCGGGCACCTGGCCCTTAAAGGCGCCGTAGGGCACCCGCACCAGCCTGGGCCGGAAGCCTGTCACGGCCTCCACCGCATCGTTGGTCATCTCAATCTGGGATGCCACTTCTTCCGGAGCAATCGTTTCCAGATTCTTGTGGTTAAATGTATGGTTCCCTATCTCAGACCCGGAATCCTGGATTCGCTTGAGGGTGTCCTTGTAGTCATTGACACGGCTTCCCACTATAAAAAAGGTAGCCCTTCCCCCGTAAGCCTGGAGCGTGTCCAGGATTCTCATGTCCACGCTGTAATAAGGACCGTCGTCAAAGGTAAATGCAATCATGGGCCTAGATGCGTCAACCGGTCCTGAAACAGGGAACAGCTCATTTCCGCTGCCTGCAGGACCGAAGGACGCTTCACCGGAGGGCGGGGCAGCCTGCACCACATTACCCGGCCCATCGCTGGATTCAGCAAACGGCGCAATGGTTTCCGGCATCTGCTGTTCCTGCGCAGGGCCGGAAGCTTCCGGTCCCATGGAAGACAGGTCCATGGAAACGCCGTCTTCAGAGGAGTTCTTTTGGGAGGCAGCCGTTTCCCCTGTCTCAGGTGTATCTGATTGATTGTCCTTTGTTTCGCTGTTTTTTTCCGCTATCCAGGCAGCCGGACCGCTGCTCCTGCCTGCCATCACGTTTTTTCCATAAAAAAACAGCTGTGCACAGCCAATCACAACCGCCAGAATCAAAACCAGTTTCACGCCGAACTTCAGAGTGGATTTAAATTCTTCCTCCCGCCTCCTGGCCTGCTTGGTCTTACTCATTCGTTTCTTTGGATTGGTATTCTTTTTAGTATCTTTTAACATGTGTTCTGGTCTCCTGTGTAATTTAATGCAGCCAGCCTCTGACCAGCCTGTCTATTGTAAACAATTTAATCGGCCCTGTCCATGGATTTAAAGAAATTGAAAGAATATGTCACAATAACTCAAAGAAAGCTGCGAGAAAAAATACCATGAGAAAAAATATCATCAAATCAATGCCGTTTCTTGAAGAATTATAAATAATATGGTAGAATTATCCATGAAGGGTATTTTATGGTTATCTATCGGGTTTGGGACCGATATGATATGGGATTACCAGGAAATGGGGACTTACTGTGAAAAATGAGAAACTGATTGCACTAATGAATTTAAAGGGGATGACTCAGGCAACCTTATCAAAGGAAACACACATACCTGCCAGCACCTTGAAGAGAATCATAAACGGAGAAAACCAAAAGGATAAGATGGCCCACATGGAAGCCATTGCAAAGGCGCTCGGCACTTCCGTCCATTCCATCTTTGACATTCCGCTGGAAACGCCCCTGGCCGCTGCACTGCGCCCGGATGAAGCGGGAGCATCTGTCACAAAGCTTTTGAATTCAGATGAATCCCTGCTCATTTACTGGTTCCAGAATACATACCGCGAGGGCCAGGCCGCTGTCCTTAAGCGTGCCAAGGAAGAGTACAACAAAACACAGAACGAAATATTAAAAAAGGTAACGTCCCTTGACAGGCCAAAAGACAAACCGGATGACTTCAACCAACTGACCCTTGAACTCAAAACGTGAAAATGCTGCAGTGAGGCAAAACCTCATTACAGCATTTTCACGTTCATCATTCCAAAGTCCTTCTGTTTACCTGAATTTTATAAATGAGTTTTTTTCTCATTTCCTATATTTCCTATGCATCCTGTTTTGGCTGGCCGGACGCCTTCTTAATCTGCAAAGGCATCCTGACTCCCATGGGATTGAGAATCACTCCCTTTGCCTCTTCTGTCATAATCTGGGGTATCTTGTCTGCGGTCACCACAAGAGGACGCAGCCTGCCTTCCCGGTTAAACTTCTGGAACTCTAATATGTCTGTAAAAATGGCCTGGAATAGCTGCTCGTTCACCTTGACAGCTGCCAGTCCCTTCCCCTCCTTCTCCGCAGGAACAATGTAACTTCCTTTACTGAAATCACTGGTAATCTCATCCTGCCATTCCTTAATCTGCGGAAGGCTCTCCTGCCCTGGTTTTCTTCTCAGTTCCTGCATATAATACAGCATGGTCAGATGAAGGGAGGGGTTCTCCACCCATATCTTCTCCCCTGACTCCTGACCCTGCTGCTTATTGCGCTTCACAAAATCCTGCAGCTGAATCAGACAGTCCTTTTCCCCGTCTTTTACCAGCAGCGCATTCACTCCCAGGGTATAGAGGCTGGTGTAAAACATCAGAAACTGCTTGTTCTCCAGCTTCATGGGTTTTACAGGCGTTCCCGCCTCGGTCTGTTCCTTTGCCTCCTTTATGGCTGCCTGGGCATCAAAGAAAACAATGATTTCATCATCATAGGTTTCCTGGTCGCAAACCACATAGGGCTCTCCTGTGCACATGGAAAGCAGGACATAAAGCTCTCCTGAGGTTTTAAGCCGGTTCATGATTTCCTGTTTTCCTGTCGTTTCATTCGGTTTCATTTGTTAGTCTCTCCTTTATGTTATTATATCAGGCTGTATTATCACGTCTGCGCGCTGCATCAGGCATTCTTCCCTATGGCTTTTAAAAGCACTGCCGTCATCACACTGACATCTATGGGTTTGGCCACATGGGCCGTCATTCCGGCTTTAAGGGCTGCCTGTACATCCTCTGCAAAGGCATTGGCTGTCATGGCTATAATGGGTATCCGGGCAGCGTCCTCCCGGTTCAGACCGCGGATAGCCCTGGCCGTATCATAACCGTTCATCTCCGGCATCTGTATATCCATAAGCACGGCATCGTAAGTCCCCGGCGCAGTGTTCCTGAATTCATCCAGGGCCTTGACCCCGTCCGTCCGTATAACGGACTGCGCGCCCTGCATCTGAAGGAGTTCGCAGAGAATCTCGGCATTGATGGCATTATCCTCAGCTATCAGGAACCTGCATCCTGACAGGGTTCCTGCTCCGGCCAGGGCCTGCTCTTCCCTGCCCGCCTGTGCGCCCCCTTCCGGTTTCCCTCTCATTGCGCTTTCTTCGTCCCCGGCCGGTTCAAATTCCAAATCCACCAGAAATGTGGTTCCCTGGTGTTCCCGGCTCCTTACCTGGATGGTCCCTCCCATAAGGTCCACCAGACCCTTGGTGATGCTTAAGCCTAATCCGCTGCCTTCCACGCAGCTGTCATTCCTGCACCGGCTAAAGGGTTCAAACATATGCTGTAAAAAATTCTCCTTGATTCCAACCCCGGTGTCGCTGACCGTAAAGCAGTAGTGAATCCATCCTTCCGTTTGTACCTGACCGTATTCCTCTGCACAGAAGCTGACCCGGCCTCCTTCCGGCGTGAACTTGCACGCATTTCCCAGAAGATTGATGAGAATCTGGTTCAGACGCAGGGAATCCCCGTAAAACTCCCTGTGGACAAGCCCCTCTGTCCGGACCTCAAAGTCCAGTCCCCTGCTGCGGGCCTGGGGTTCCATCATTCCTGTAATCTGTTCCACCAGGGATGGAAGGGATATGTGCATACGGTTGAGAATCAGCCTGGAACCTTCTATTTTACTCATATCCAGCACATTGTTAATCAGACTCATAAGATGCCCTGAGGACAGGGATATCTTTTTCAGACAGTCCTCCACCCGTTCCTTTTCACCGATGTGGGCCGCAGCCAGTTCCGTCATGCCTATGATTGCATTCATGGGCGTGCGTATGTCATGGCTCATGGCTGAAAGGAATTCACTTTTCACCTGGCTGGCCTCTTCTGCCAGGGCAAGGGCTTCCCTGAGTTCATCCTTCTTGCGCCGTTCGTCCGCCAGCATGTCGGTCACGTCCGCCCGTACCATGCAGACGGTCTTGCGGTTCCTGTCGCCCCACAGAATGCTGATTTGCTTATACCGTACGCCCTCCCCCGCTGTATAGGGAATCACAAAATCATACCCAGCCGGTTCCTTTTCCAGGCGGGAAACCATGGTATCCAAACGGAACTGTGTCCGGATAAACTGTTTTCCGTCCCCAATATCATAATACCCTGCAATCCGCTCCACGGAATCATTGTAGTCATCCAGTATATACGGCGACAGATTCTCCTGTACGGTCTGTCTGGTATACATGGTCATGCGCCTGCTGCGGATATTCACAAATCCCATGAGTTCAAAGGTGGAGGCAACCACATTCAGCATTCCCTGCTGTTCCCGGACAGAATCCGTGATGTCGGTCCGGGCCATGCAGATGCGTCCCAGGCGCAGGTCTATGGAGGAAATTGTCAGGTTTTTTGTAAGTATATCGCCCTGTTCCCCAATGATTGAATAATGGAAGGAATAGGAATCCTCCTTTTTCAGCTGTTCCAGGATATATCCGGGCTCCATCATCCTTGCCGCATGTTCCTTGTCCCTGGGCACGACCTGCACCTTCAGCATATAATCCACCTGCCGGGAATGGCAGCCGGACGGCCCGGGGACATCCTCCGCCTCTTTGCCGCTGTTAAGCAGCATGTATCTGTCGCGGAACAAATCCACGTCTATGACCATGTCGCAGCCCACCACGGTCATGCGGTGAAGAATTCTCTCCGATATGACCTGCTCCGTGATATCCGTCACAGTGAAGATACCCGTGATATCACCCGTATCCGGCGTCTCCAGCAAATCCACCTTAAACCGGACATACCGGCCGTAGGAATCCCTGGGAAGCCTGATGAAACAGTTGACATCCTGATTCACTCCCGGAGCATCCACAAAGGCTGCCGTGTACGCCCGCCTTTCCTCCTCATCTTCAATGAATCCGGAGATACCGGCAAAGAATTCCTTCCGGTTTGACCCAAAGGTTTCCATAAGCCCGGAATCCGTGTGGTCAATGACCTCCAGTACCTGGTTCTGGGTAATGCTGTAATGCCCCACAATCAGCGCATTGGGTCCGGGCGTCCGGTAGTGTTTGAGCAGAAGTTCCCTGTACCGGGCCCTCAGCCGTTCCTGTTCCTCCCGTTCCTCTGTTATGTCATAGTAAATGGCATAAATCCGGTTTTCTCCCTCCTCGTCCTCAATCAGGGTAAACCGGTTCCTGACCCATATATAGCTTCCCTCCCCGCGGCCCTTCTTCAGACGGTACACTATCTCGCGGCTGCAGGAGCCATCAGCCGCATACTCCTCCATCCGTCCCGCCACATAGGCACGGTCCTGGGGATGCACCCCGTACATGGCATCCTCCCGGTACAGTTCCCATGCTTCCTCATACTCCATATCAGTCATTGCAGCAAATCCATCCGATAAAAACTCCGGCTGCATGGTCCCGTCCTTTTTCCGCCGCAGCACTGCAACCCCGCCGGGCAGGTTTTTTACTACTGTCTGGAAATACTGTTCCAGGCGCTTCTTTTCTTTCTGGGTCTGCACTTCCTCCGTCACATCCCTCACATACTGGATATAGGCCGGAATGCCGTTCCAGTCCGTCTCACGGAACCTGGCGCTGTAAAACCTTCCCTGACTGGACAGCATCATGGAATTGTCCCTGCCGCCGGCCTGGTAATTCTTAATCACACAATTGGCGCAGGGGGACATATTCCCCCGCAGGGCCAGATGGCATTTCTGTCCCAGGCTCCGCTGCTTCCCGGCAAACGGGCCTTTTGTCTCATTGGCATAGAGCAGGTCATAATTTTCCTTGCTGATTACATAGATACTGTCCACGGTTTCATTGGCAATGCTCTGGAAGAGGCGGGCCTCTGCCGACATGCCGGTAAATACAGCATAAAAGCTCATTTTATCAGACACAGGCCCCATGCGCCGCCCGTTCAGGTGAATCCATATAATATTCCCGTCCTTGTGGCGCATACGGTACGAAATATCCAGGATTCCGCCGCTTAAGACAGCCTCCTTTGCTGCCGCCAGCACACGCTCCCGGTCCGCCTCATATATGATATCCATGGCATCGCGGGCCACCAGCTCCCGGAATTCTTCCCTGGTATGCCCGGAAATGGCAAGGACGCCGTCGGAATAAAAATCCGGTATAAAACGGTTACCCTCAATCCGGTAGCTTGCAATGCCTCCTGGAATGGAATTGACTATAACCTCCATCCGTTCATTCATGGCAGCCAGCTTCTGCTCCAGACATGCCTGGCTGTCCCCGGCGCCGCAGGTACTGTACAGAAATTCCCCTCCGTCATATGCATGGCCGGGGTCCTGGTTTTCCGGTTCCTGCAGCTCCTTTGTCTCCATCCGGGGCATTGACTTCATAAGCTCCTCAAAGACATCTCCGGGCATTGGCTTTCCGAACAAATAGCCCTGCACATAATCGCATCCGATTTCCTTCAACCGTTCCAGCTGCTCCCCGGTTTCCACGCCCTCCGCCACCACGCTCAGGTTCATCCACCGCGCAAGGCTCATGATAAAACGAAGAATTCCCTGGTTCACAGGCTTGGCCGTCTCACTCTGGATAAACTTCATATCCAGCTTCAGAATGTCAAGGGGCATCTGGTTCAGCATGTTTAAGGAGGAATAGCCACTTCCGAAATCATCCATCTCAATGATGAAGCCCAATTCCCTGAGGTGGGTTACTGTCTCGATGATTTGGCCCGGATTCTCCGTATAGGCGCTCTCCGTAATCTCCAGGTGCAGGCGCCAAGGCGGCAGGCCATATTTATGTACGGTCCGCAAAAGGATGTTGGCAAGGTCTGCATTGTAGATATCAGCCCTGGACACATTCACGGATACAGGAACCCGGGGATATCCCTTCCTGTCCCAGTCCTGCAAATAGGCGCAGGTACGGTCCCACACATACTGGTCCAGCTGTGTGATAAACCCGTTCCTCTCAAACAGAGGAATAAACTCCCCGGGGGACTGGAAGCCCCATTCCGGATGAACCCACCGCACCAGGGCCTCTGCCCCTGCCAGGGTCTTATCCTTCAGGCTGTACTTAGGCTGCAGGTACACAATAAACTGTCCCTGGACCAGGGCCTCCTCCATACTGTCCGTGATGGCCTGTTCCCGGAGCAGCTTGCTGCGCAGTGCCTCGTCATAGGCTGCAAAATGCCTTCTGTACTGGCCCTTAATGCTTCGGACTGCCAGCAGGGCCCGGTCGCACATCTGTTCCACGGATATGGAGCGGTCGTCAATATGGTAGACGCCCCATTTCATTACCATGTTTTTCACATTGGACATGGTGTTAATCTGGTTTCCCGCCTCCACGAATAACTGCTCTGAATATTCCCAGCGCCGTTCCAAGAGGCAGGCAAACTGGTCCGCATTAATCCGGCCGCAGATTCCCCATCTGCCCACCCGCTTTGAAAACATGGCGGCCACATTCACAAGGAGTCTGTCCCCGGCCGGCACCCCGAATATGTCATTGACAAGCTTGAAATTCTCTATATTGGAATAAATGATGTCATACTCCTGCTCAGGGCGGGCGGCCAGGGTTTCTTTCACACGCTGGTAAAAAAATTCTTTTGTGTAGAGCCCGGTCAGCCGGTCATACTGAACCAGATTTATCATGGCTGCTGTTTCCCTGAGCTTGATAATACTGGCCACGCGGTGCAGAATGACCTGGGGTTTGTAGGGTTTTGCCACGAAGTCCGTGGCGCCGTGGGACAGGGCGGCCACTTCGTCGGATTCACCGTCGCTCTGCGTGGTAACGATGACCGGTATGGATGCCAGCGCCGGGTCCTCCTGCATACGCGCCAGGAAGGTATACCCATCCATAACAGGCATGATGATGTCCAGCAGAATCAGCGCAATTGCGTCCCTGTATTTCCTCAGCGCCTCCAGGGCAGCCAGCCCGTTCTCCGCCTCCAGCACCTCATATTCAGATGACAGGATGGAACTCAGCATCATACGGTTTATCTCGTTATCTTCCACAACCAGTATTTTTCTTTGTGTGAACATTATTTTCCCTCTTTTCAAATGATACACAACTTTATTTATTGTATCATATTAAGAAACCATTGCCAAGTAATCCATGGCGTTGCAGATTCACTTTCATTGCGGTTTGCTCATCCCTATGTCTGCTTATCCGGTTTTCACACCTGTTTTCTGAATATATCCACGTCCACGTTTCCTGTGGAATAAATACCGGTTCGTTTTTCAGCGCTCCTGAATCCGGCTGCCATGGCAGCCTCTGCGATTTCATTCTTCTTAATCCCCAGGTTATATCCCTGCATATTGTAAGGCAGCCAGCCCAATATCATGTCCCACGGGCCTGAACAATCCCTCTCGATTCCCTCTGAATAGCACAGCAGCACGCCCCCTGGATTCATGGCCTCACAGAGCCTCCCCATAAGAGCAGCCAGTTCCTGTTCCACAAAACTCAGGGTGGCAATGGCCAGAATCAGGTCATAGCCTTTTCCTATGTCGTCCGTCAGATAATCCCCTGTCATGGGCGCTGCCCTCCCTTCCAGGCCGGTCAGACGGATGGACTCGCGGATAGCCGGTTCCATGGCCGGGCGGTCATATAGGATTCCTGTCAGGTCCTCCCGTTCCCCAATCACTCCCAGCCCCAGCAGTCCTGTTCCGCAGCCCAAATCCAGGATTTTCCTGATACCCGGGTACTCCGGAAGCTCCCTTACGATTCCCTGTATCTCAGTCTGCCGGAACCCCATTTGGGATTCCCGCATGTTCTGTACGTATTGCCGGAAGTCCGGCTGCCCTTTCGGTCCCCGGCCGCCGCCGGGGCCTTTTTCAACCAGCTTCTTAAACTCCCCGCATCCCATGCACTCCTCTGCACAGTTAAAAGCCAGATGGCCTCCAATGTACTCCGGCCTGCCTTTTACAAGATACCGGTCTGTTTCCCTGCAGTTGCAGTACATCCCATCCCTTTTCCAGATAAATCCCAGGCAGTAAAGGGCATCCAGGAAATACCGGGTATTGTCTTCATCCCACCCTCTCTCCGCTGATAGCTCCCTTACGCTCTTTCTCTGGGTAAGGCCGGAAAAAACCTCCAGCTCCACGGCTGCATTCAGCACGCTGATATAGAGCGGAAGGTAGGGAAGCCTGATGAGCCTCCGTAAAATCCCCTCTGATGAAAATGAATCCATAGGCATTGATTTCCCCTCCAATCCCCCGATACACGGTTTCTGTTGATTACCTCCTCACTTATAGTATATGCCGGCTGCTCCGGATTGTCCTGCCGCCCGGATTATTCACCGGACAGGCTATATACCCGGCCGGACTATATACCGGACGAACTATACCCGGACGGACTACTGGCCGGACGGTATATAAGCTGCCAGCACATCCCTGGACTTTCTGACCACCAGTCCGCTTCCTCCGGCGTTCTTCACATCTTCCACCATACTGACCATAAGAACCGGATTTTGAATGTTCCCATCAGCCGTGTACACGGCAAACCACCCCAGTTCCGTGCCGCTGGTGTCCTCCTTGGATGCCTTTATCTCAGCGGTTCCAGTCTTTCCTGCCAGGGTAATGTCAGAACGCATGGCAGCATGTCCTGTGCCGTGCTCTGAATGGATAACAGCCTTCATCCCGTCCTCCACGGTTTCTGCCGCCTCCGGCGTGCAGGCATCCTCAATCCATACCTCCGGCTCCGGCGTGTCCTTATACACAAGATAGGGCTTCAGAACCTTCCCGCGGTTGGGGTACATGGTGTAAAGAGATGCCAGATGAATGGGGTTTACCAGCATCTGGCCCTGGCCGTATCCGCTGTCCGCCAGCTGGATTTCCGTTTCTATCCGTTCCGTATTGGAGTACTGGGATTCCGCAACCGAGATTTCAAAGGGCAGTTTCCGGTTGAATCCCAGCCGGTCCAGTCCCGCCATGAAATTATCATAGCCGATTTTCAGGGCTGCCTTTGCAAAATATATGTTATCTGAGTAGATATAGGCATTTTTAAGGTTAACCGGACTGTATCCGTGAAGGGTAGTGACGTAATAACCGCCCCAGCCCGCATCCTTCTGCCAGCTTAGCCCTGCTGCTGCCTCCCCGAAATCCTCATCCGGCGTAAGAGCGCCGGAGGTAAGGCCAATGACGCCTGTAATGGGCTTAAAGGACGAGCCGGGGGCAAAACGCTGCCGGAAACGGTTTAACATGGGTTTTCTCTCATCCTCATTCAGTGCTGCCCAGGCTGCCTCCGACATGCCAAGGATAAAGTCATTGTTATCATAGCTGGGCGTGTTCACCAGGGCCAGAACTTCCCCTGTATAGGGATTCATGGCCACTGTACAGCTTTTGCTGTCCTGGAATGTATCATACACCAGTTCCTGAAGGCTGCTGTCTATGGTGAGGGTGATGTCCTGGCCGTCAATCCTGGGGATAGCGGCCAGCACCTGCTTTTCTTCTCCCTGGGAGGTGACAATGGATATGATGCGTCCATTCTGGCCCTTTAGTTCCTTCTCGAACAGCCCTTCCATTCCGCTTCTGCCTATAACGCTGTCTGACAGATAGCCTTCCCCCTTGTGCTCCTCCAGGTCTTCGGCCGTCACATTCTGTACATAGCCCACCAGATGGGCCGCTTTCCCGCCCAGGGGATAATACCTGACAGGCGTATCCGTAATCATGACGCCCGGAATGGTCAGAAGCTGGTCCTGAAGCGCCCTGTTCTGTACATTCTCCTCCTCTGGCAGAGCAGACTTGAGGTTGAGCTCATCCACTTTCTTTAACGTCTTGACAGGAACAAGGGAATCGTCCTTTACCCACCCGGCCGACAGCTTTTTGCGGATGCTGTCAGCCGAAATCCCTAAAAGCTCTGACAGACGGCTTAAGTCGTCCTCTGAATAGCTGTCCCCAACCCGGCTCATCTTTCCCGGCACAAGACCCACCATGGACGCGCTGCCCTTTCCGGCCAGCATGATACCGTTTCTGTCCAGAATGCTTCCTCTTATAGCCTTGTCCGCCACAACCCGTACCTTGTCGTTCCAGCTCAGGTTGGGAAATATGACACGGTCGCTCCAGACCAGCCTGTAATCCTTTGTTTCCTTCCCATCCTTTTTCCTTTTGTTCTTTTCTTCACCATGGCTGCCTGTTCCGTTTTCCACGGAAGATGCCTCCAGCTTAAAATCCACCTGGTTGAAAAAATGGATGGCGCCGGCAGAGCTTTCCATGCTGGTCTCATAGCTGACGGTCTGAATCCCCTGTTCCTGATTCTTTTCCTCCACCCCGGTAATCTCCACCTGGATGGAAGAAGCGCCTATGCCCTCGTATATGTTCTTATTCCTGGTTACAAAGTCCTCCCTGCTGATGTTCATACGGCTTTCGGAATCCAGCATCTGGTACATGGCCTCATAATTTCCCTGGGACAGGTATCCCGTATACTCCATGAACCGTTCATCCGGCGCAGCCGGCCCGGAGCTGTCCCTTGACTTTGAAAACCATAAAAACCCTGTGCCCGCGGCTGCAGCCAAAAGGCAGGCCAGGACTGCGGGAAGGATAATGACTGCCCTTGCTTTTTTTCTCTTCCTTCTGCTTCTCATTATATTTCCTCTCTTTAATTATGCTGGTTCAGGCATACTTTCTCTGAATCCATCCATAAATTGTTGCATAAGTGGCTGGCAAAATCAATAGCACAGCCGGATAATTAAGAAAAAATAAAGTAAAATCCCGGCCAGCCTGCATACCTGTCAGCTGTCCGGGAATGCGGCCGCAAGGCCTCCCTGAGGGGCGTTTACACTTTATTCCATCTATTTTACGGACGCTCTATGGCCGCCAGTTCAAGCCGGTCCGTTTCCATCCAGTACAGGCCGTAGCCCAGTGTTTCCAGACCGCCGTTTCCCAATGTAACGAACCCGTATACATTGGCATCCGTTTCCATGACAGGGCAGAGATTGGATATCCAGAGAATCTCCTGCCCTGCCTGCTCCCGGATTATTTCCCGGATTGTCTCCCGGATGGCCATTGCCTCTTCCGAATGGCTCCATTGCATAATGGAATCCGGTTTTTCCTGAAACCTACCCTTCAGCTCCAGGCTGCCGTCGGCAAATGTATACCGGTATGTCACCGGCATCTCCGTTTTAGGCGAATAGCATTCCGGCGATATAAAAGCACTGTCCTTATCTGCTGTGATAAGGGAATAATTGTCTCCCTGTGTTGTGCCTGCTCCCAGGGACTTAAGGTCCAGGGTCCTGTTTATCTTCCACCCTTCCCCTGTATTGATACACTGGAACAGTCCCGCAAAGCTATGAAATACAATCTGCCCATGACCTGCGTAGTCCAGCTCAATCCCATCAGCTCCCAGCAGGCTCAGATTGTCGGACATCTTTTCCAGGTCCGCCGGTTTCGCGGTCAGCTCCGCCGGTTTCTCGGTCAACTCCGCCGGTTTCTCGGTCAGCTCCGCCGGTTTCTCGGTCAGCTCCGCTGCGGAGGTGGTTTCCACCGCAGCCACGGTTACAGTCCCGGCCGCAGAATTCATATGTGCTGTCCTGCTGCACCCGGCCATCCCTCCCACAGCCATGATGGCTGCGGCCGTACCCAGAGCCAGCATATTTTTCCTGATATCGTTCTGCAAACAGTCTCCTCCTTCTCCGTCCGGTCACATCTGTACCGGCAATACAAATTCCTGGTTCCACCTGTAGGAAGGACTTTGGAGCTGAAGTCTGATTACAGAGTCCCCCTCCTGATAAAAAGCCTTAAATCCCGCCAGCTCTCCTGCATTATATTTATCTGCCCCTGCCATATCCGCCTGGGCGTATACTGTCTTAAAGGGGTCGCCGGTCCCTCCCTCCTGGCCTTCCTCCGGCTGTACCGCATTCACATAGTACAGAGTCTTATCCGCATCCCTCATCTCGGCCCTGGCATTGATATAAACCATATGTCTGGTAAGAGGTTCCCCGTTTTCATCCGTACCATATTCATAAAGTTCATCCATGGGACGGATTCCGTTCAGGTATATCCTGCAGTCCCTGAATTCCACTGCCTCGTCCAGGGACTGCCGTTCCTCAGGAATGGGAATCTCCAGTACGGCTCCCTGTTCCGGCGATGTGACAACAGGTTTCTCTGCATGCAGGTATGCTTCCGTAACAGCCGTTCCCTCCGGTATCCTGTACAGCGTCTCCTGTATGCTTCTGGGCTGGATGCCAGAGAGCTGGTCCAGAGACGTGGTCAGCTGTTCCCCCCGCGCAGGCACCAGTTCAGACGTTTTCCCGTCCGACAGCGTTGCCATCAGTTTCCCGCGGCTGAATCCGATTCTGTATCCATCCTGCGAGTAGGTATAGGTGGTAAGTCTGAGTCCCTCATCCTCCACCTCCCCCTCAGCCATCCCGTAAAATCCTTCATGCACCACCATTCCCTCTATATCCTCCAGCGAAACATAGGAGGGCGCCTTCTTAAAAACAATCTTCATAGGCTCCTGAAAGCCCTCCAGCCATAATTCATAGACGCCCTCCGGCTTAGCCAGTGTAAACCACTCCTTCCCTATGGTTTTTTCCGACACAGTGGATATGCAGTAGCCGCCTTTTCCGTTGTCATTGCAGGAGGTGCTGTTCCTCTGCTGCTGAAAACCCAGGCCGTCCATTCCCTTCCCTTTTATCCGGTCAAAGGTAACCGCCCTTGCGCCCTTTTCCTTCTGCGCCTTTTTCCCGGTCCGTAACCTGTCCTGAAAAGCACTGCGGCCATATAGGTTCTTCCCGCTGTCAATGCAGAAATAGCTGTCATCCCATTGCACATAAAGTCCCTGTTCCTGCTTCTTCCGGTTCTCCTCCTCCTGTTCCAAAATTTCCTTCACCTTCTCATCCGGTATCAGGGTCACGGTATCATCCCTCAGTTTCACCTTGACGCTGAGTACATTGTCCTGGTATACCGCGGAGAGAAGCCTTGCACTGACTCTGTCCCCATCTGTTTTCAGCCTGCTGGCATCCATATCCAATACATACAGAACCGGCTCTCCCTGTTTGCATATGCCGTAACCGGGAACCATCTGCCACTGGTTCTCTGTCACCGGACCGGCTGCCGTCTTCTCCGCTGCGGCTGTCTCCCGGGCGCCATTTTCCGGCTCCGTCTGTCCTTGGCCGTCCTGTTCCCTGACAGCCCCGGTTTGTTCCTGTCTGTCCCTTGTGTTGCTGTCAGCAGGCTGGCAGGCCGCCAGGCTTACAGCCGCAAACATGAGACAGGCTCTTATTCCGCGGATTTTCCTCATACAAATCCTCCTTTTCGAACGCTGGGCCTCGTCCTTAAAAGGCCCGGCATGATTCCTATCCTAATTCTACCATATCCTCTTTTTTCAGTGCTGAACTTTTCTTTAATAATCCTTACAATTACGCTGACCGCCCTGTTTCGGTGAAAAAATTAACCCGCCATGTGTCTTGTCACATGTAAATATATATGCTATACTGTTGCAGACACAAACAGAAAGCCAAATGAAAAAACGCCGGCGCATCAATGCCGGCAGAACAGGGGAAATTATGACGAAGCAGGAAGAAATAAGGCAGTTAAAAGCAGAACAGGACGCCGTCATCCTGGCCCATTATTATGTGGACCCCCAGGTGCAGGAAATGGCAGATTACATAGGAGATTCATTCTATTTAAGCAAGGTGGCCGCGGGTCTTGGCAACAGGACCCTGGTATTCTGCGGAGTCTCCTTCATGGGCGAAAGCGGAAAGCTGCTGAGTCCGGACAAGGTGGTCCTGATGCCCGACGCACAGGCGGACTGCCCCATGGCCCACATGGTGACAAGGGAGGAAGTGGAACAATACAGAAAGGAATACCCGGACCTTGCAGTGGTCTGTTACATCAATTCCACGGCAGAAATCAAATCCTGGTCCGATGTGTGCGTTACATCCGCCAATGCAGTCCGGATTGTGAGGAACCTGCCAAACCAGGACATTCTGTTCATACCGGATAAAAACCTGGGCCGGTATGTGGCCGGACAGGTGCCTGAAAAGCATGTGATGCTGGTAAAGGGCTGCTGTCCTGTCCACGACCATATGTCCCCCGGCGAGGTATCTGCCTTAAAGGAAATCCATCCCCACGCCCAGGTACTGGCCCACCCGGAATGCAATGCCCAGGTTCTTAAGCTGGCCGACTATATCGGCTCCACTGCCGGAATACTTAAATACGCTGCCGGAAGTTCCTCCAGGGAATTCATTATATGTACGGAAAATGGCGTGCGCTATGAACTGGAACGGCAGAATCCCGGCAAAGAGTTTTATTTTCCTGACACGGAACCAGTCTGCCGGGATATGAAAAAAATAACCCTGGATAAAATCATCCATGTCCTTCGTACCGGACAGAACCAGGCATCTGTGCCGGAAGCCTATGTCCCGTCGGCAGGCAGGGCCCTGGAACAGATGCTTAAGCTGGCGCAGTAAATTCAGGGCGGCGGATTCCAAAAGGAGGCATAGGAAATGACAAAACATATATACTGTGATGTGGTGATTGCAGGCTGCGGGGTAGCAGGGCTTTACACGGCCCTGAACCTGCCGGAGGACCTGCATATCCTGATGATATGCAAGGAGGATAGGAATACCTGCGATTCCATGCTGGCCCAGGGAGGCATCTGCGTGCTCCGGGATGAGGAGGACTATGATTCCTATTTTGAGGACACCATGAAGGCTGGCCATTACGAAAACCGGAAGGAAAGCGTGGACTTGATGATACGCACCAGCCCCGCCGTTATCCGTCATCTGCTGGAGCTTGGGGTAGGATTTGACAAAAACCAGGACGGTAGTTTAAAATATACGAAGGAAGGCGCCCATTCCAGGCCGAGAATCTGTTTCCATGAGGACATCACCGGCCAGGCCATTACCACGGTCCTCCAGGAACGGACAGCCGCGCTCCCCAATGTGGATATCATGGAATATACGGTCATGACAGACATTCTGACTGCAAACGGCTCCTGTGCAGGCATCCAGGCCAGGACCAGGGACGGCGGCGCCCTCTTCATCCATGCCCGTGACACGGTTATGGCCACCGGGGGGATTGGGGGGCTTTACCGGCATTCCACCAATTTTCCCTGTCTTACAGGGGATGCGCTGACCATTGCCCGGGCGCACGGCGTGAAGCTGGAGCACCTGGATTACGTGCAGATTCATCCCACCAGCCTTTACACGGAAAAACCGGGCAGGTCCTTTCTCATCTCGGAATCGGCCCGCGGTGAAGGGGCTGTACTCTTAAACAGTAAAGGAGAGCGCTTTGTCAATGAGCTTCTGCCCAGGGACCTGGTATCCCAGGCCATTGAGGCTGAGATGGATAAAGAGGGAAGCAGGCATGTCTGGCTGTCATTTGCCCCCGTGCCCCGGATAACCATCCTGGAACATTTTCCCCATATATACGAGACATGTCTTGCGGAGGGGTATGACATCACAAAAGAACCCATTCCGGTTGTGCCTGCCCAGCACTATTTTATGGGCGGTATATGGGTGGACCTGGATTCCAGGACCACCATGGAGCATCTGTATGCAGTGGGTGAAACCAGCTGCAACGGGGTCCACGGGAAGAACCGTCTGGCCAGCAACAGCCTGTTAGAGAGCCTGGTGTTTGCCGGAAAAGCCGCAGAACGAATAGAAAACAGCCAGAAAGGGAGAACTGATTATGAATCCAATTACCATGCAGCTTGTTGCTGACAAATACATACGTCTTGCCCTGGAGGAGGACATAAGCAGTGAGGACGTATCCACCAACGCAGTCATGCCTGAATACAAAAAGGGACAGGTACAGCTTATCTGTAAGGAGGACGGAATTATAGCCGGATTGCAGATTTTTGAGCGTGTATTTACCCTTCTGGACCCGGAAACCAGTGTGGTTTTTGATGTCAGGGACGGCGATGCAGTAAAAAAAGGCCAGCATCTGGCCACGGTCACAGGAGATGTACGCGTCCTTCTGTCCGGTGAACGGACGGCACTGAATTATCTGCAGCGCCTAAGCGGCATCGCCACCTATACCCACTCTGTGGCTGAAATGCTTAAGGGCACCGGGACAATGCTGCTAGACACCCGGAAAACCACGCCCTGCATGCGTATCTTTGAAAAATACGCGGTGCGGATTGGAGGCGGACGGAACCACCGCTACAACCTGTCCGACGGCGTTCTGTTAAAGGATAACCACATTGATGCGGCCGGCGGCGTCAGGGAGGCGGTTGCTGCCGCAAAGGCATATGCTCCCTTTGTCCGCAAGATAGAGGTGGAGACAGAGAATCTGGACATGGTGAAGGAGGCGGTGGATGCAGGCGCCGACATCATCATGCTGGACAACATGACGCCGGAGCAGATGGCCCAAGCCATACGCTATATTGACGGCCGGGCCAAAACCGAGTGTTCCGGCAACATGACAAAAGAAAACATCCGGACCATTACGGAGCTGGGCGTGGATTATGTTTCCAGCGGCGCCCTGACCCACTCGGCTCCGATTCTGGATATCAGTCTGAAGCATCTGGAGGTGCTGGCGGATTAAGGCAGGACTATGTATTACAGGAGGGAATGGAACATGGAAGATGTGATGAACGGAGCACAGAGACGCAGGAAGCTTCTGGATATGATGAGGCAGGCCTCCGCCCCCTTGTCCGGCGGGGCCCTTGGCAGGGAAACCGGTGTCAGCCGCCAGGTGGTGGTCCAGGATATCGCCCTGCTGCGCACCATGGGTTATCCCATTCTCTCCACTGCCCGCGGATATGTCCTCAATGAATCCAGGCAGGCGTCCCGTCTCTTTAAGGTCTGCCACACCAATGAGCAGACAGAGGATGAGCTGGTCACCATTGTGGACCTGGGGGGGATTGTACTGGATGTCATGGTGAATCACCGGGTATACGGAAAAATGTCAGCCCCCCTTAACATCAAGAACCGCCGCGACGTACAGCTGTTCATGAACAATATAAGGACAGGGAAATCCGCCCCTCTCATGAATGTCACATCAGGCTACCACTTCCATCATGTCAGCGCCGAACAGGAGGAAATACTGGATGAAATAGAGGAGGCCCTGAGGGAAAAACACTATCTGGCAGAGCTGCTGCCTTATGAGATGTCCGATGATGAGTAGACAGGAGCCTGATATGCAGAGTAACGCACATGTTAAAAACCCATTTTACTGCGGCCTCACAATTGGCCGTTACACGGAATACACCAGGAAGCTGGCCAGCCCCCTGAGGGCAGCCCTGATTGCAGACCTGCACAGCACCATCTACGGCAGCGCCCAGGAGCCGCTGCTGGAAGCCATACACAGCCACAGGCCTGACCTGGTTCTCATGGCAGGCGACATTGCCGACCACAAAGTCCCCCATAAGGGGACTTTACTGCTTTTAGAGGGCTTAAAGGGAAGGTATCCCACCTACTATGTCACGGGAAACCATGAGCAGTGGATTCACCAGATACCTGATATCCGGAAAATGTTCACCCGATACGGCGTCACTGTCCTTGGCGGCCGGACAATCCGCACATCCATCAAAGGCCAGCCCCTGATTATAGGAGGGGTGGATGACCCCCACGCCTTTACGGACTCCCACCACTCCGTAAAGCTGGATTCCAGATGGAAGGAACAATTCTGGCGCTGCTGTTCCCGCACCTCCCCTTTTATCTACTCCATCCTGCTGTCCCACCGTCCGGAACTCACCAAATATTACAGGGACAGCGGATTCGACCTGGTAGTGGCAGGCCACGCCCATGGGGGACAGTTCCGTATTCCCGGCTGTCCGGGCGGACTTCTGGCTCCTCACCAGGGCTTCTTTCCCCGGTATGCAGGGGGACAGTATGTCCTGGGCTCCACCTCCCTGATTGTCAGCCGGGGACTGTGCCTGAACAGGCTGCCCCGTATTTATAATCCGCCGGAGCTGGTTGTGGTGGACCTTAAACCCATTTCATAGATTCCACAAAAGACTGGAACGCCTCCATGTCCTGGCTGCCGCTGTATTCATTGTCCGGCATAAAGCCTCCTGAGAGTTCAATCATACGCCCGTTTTCTTCATCCGGCACAATGTACTCGATATAGGTGGTTTCATAGAGGGTATTCTGCCGGACCGTCAGCTTGAAAGCCCGTCGCCCGTCCAGCGTAATATCCTCTGCTTTGTCCACCGTCATCACTTCACCGTCAAAATCCAGGCCCATGTTTTTCAGGCCGGCCACCAGCTCTTCCCGTTTCCTCCGGCCGTAAGCCGCTGCATTTTCATCCGCCTTATAAGGGGAGTCCGTCATGGATAATGTATACCTCTCACCTCCGCTTTCCTCACAGCAGCGCAGGTCAATGCCGCCTTCTTCTCCGTAGCCGTATATTGTAAAGCTGCTGTCCTTTTCCATCTCCGGTGCCAAATCTATTTCAAATCCATACGTTCTCTGATGGAATGTACTGTCTTCTATATCCGCCCTTCCCCATGGGTCGTGATTCGGGTCCAATTCCAGCTCTTCCTCCTCCTGGGCCTGCTGTCCGCTCCAGTCCCATTCCCTTGGAACCGCATCCATGAACTTCTCCCCGTCGTGCTGGAAAAAGCCGGTAATGCCTTCATCAATCACCTTAAATCCGTTCTCTCCGCAAAATTTCAGGGTTCCAAGATAAGGATAGCTGCCGCTGCAGCCGGAGAGAAGGACCATTCCGCCTGCATATGGTTCGCATTGGACCACATGTTCATCGAACACCTTGGAAGAACCGGCAGAAGTCAGCCTCATAAGGTCAGGAGCCTCCTGTCCGCTGCCGCAAAACGCAAAGTATTCCCCTCCCTGTTCCCCTGACTCAAAGAAAGTACCCGGACAATAGTTATCCAGTATTTTTTTTCCGTCGCAATATAATGTCCATGTATCCTTATGTTCCGAATAAAAAATCCCGTCCTCCGTCACCTTCTGGATGTCAATTGCATATCCCTCCGCCACGCATTCCGGGGTACTGGTAAGGGTATTGTCAGTCAGGCTGAATTTGTATATCCAGCTTTCAGCTGACTGGAATGCATCATCCAGCTTTGCCACGGTCATATACAGGGCCCCGTCCCCCTCTGTCATAATCCAGGAGTACTCATGCAGCCAGTCATCCTGGATACCGGGAAGCCGGATTTCCGTCACCTGGTCCCCCACTGCCGCAAACAGCCCTTGGGACTGGCTGCCTTCACTGCATAGGTAGAACAATACCGGAGCCTGGTCCGTAAACATGGGGTCCCCCACAAACTCATATGCCATGGAAAACTTGTCTGTGAGAAGGGTTTTCGCTCCGTCTGAACAGAAATACAGGGAGCTTCTGTTATAGGTATCTGTATCCTGGGTATCACCAGGCGCCAGATAGTAAAGGCTGCCGTATTCCGGAGCCAGATAATAGTTGGCTGCATGGTCCTCCTCTGTAAGAATTTCCTCCATGGAACCATCCGCACCAATCCGCGCCAGCTCATGCCAGTAATCCCCTCCCTTGTCAACCGCCCGTTCCACATACACGATTCCAGCATCCTTATTCAGCCCCGCAAAGTCCATTTCCTCTGCCAGCAGAATTTCCTGTCCGTCCTGATAGCGGTACAGGGCCTGTCCGTCCCCGCTTTCATTCAGTCTGCTAAAGCAGAAATTATCCCCTTCCTCTGCAGGATAGAATCCATAGATGTCGGGCACAGCCAGTTTTTTCCCTTCTCCCGGCCGGTAGGAATAGAGGTTGATTTTCAGGTCCTCCGAAAATATATCCTCTGTATCCGGCTCCTGAATCCACAGAGTGCTGCCGCACATCTCAGCAACCGCATCCCCTTCCATGATGTCTTCCGTTTTCCCGTCCTCTTCCCTGACAGAAATAAACTTCTCATTATAATCAAACCAGCTGTCCCCAGTCTCAAAATTGAACACGGAAAAGCTGCCGTCCTCAGCCAGCTTCACATCATCATAAGTTTTAAGGTTGGCCCATATGCTTGCTTTCTCTGCCAGCACAACCGGATTCTTCCCCGGTTCCATATTCCCGTTCACATCTGCCCGCATCAGATTGGCATCCTTGATATAATAGACATAAGCCGGTTCCTTTTTTACCCCCTGCCCGTCATTTGTGCCGGATACGGTCTGCTGGCTGCTCCCAGGCTGGGATTGTCCCTTGGCGCCGTCACCTCCCGCAGGGGCGCTGCAGCCTCCGCCTGCAAGCACAGCGCACAGGGCCAGGGCTGTCAGCTGTATATATCTGTTATTTCTTTTACCGCTCCTTTTTCTCATTTCCTCTCCTCCTGATGATAAATATCCGCATTTACGTCGTATATCCGTACTTTTTTTACAGCTGCATAATCAGCCCGGAGACGGCGGATTTTATTAAGGTTTTTCTAATTTTTCTTACAGTTGCACCTGACATCTTTACATTTACCAATGGGATGATTACTATACAGTTTAAAGGAGGAGAACCCTATGATTCAAACGATGAAACACGATTCCCGGCCGCCTCTGCTCTGCTGCATTGGAAAACTGGCCATTGCCAGCTGGCTGATGACAAATACCATGTATCTTCTGTCCAGCCATGTCCCCTTTGTGACCCTGGACTTTGTAAGGCAGATTTCCCTGGAAAGCTTCCTGGGCATCTGGATTGGAATCTTTCTCTGCATGGCCATTCCCTGCGTGCTTCCCACTGCCCGCTCCCGGATTCATTTTTCCCTGACTCCAAGTGTGCTTATGTACATCGCCACCCTGATGATAAAGGAAACATTCATACTATGATAAAAACCATGGAACAATGGCTTACCGGTAAAAAGCTGCTGGTAATCCTCACCATCACGGCCGCTGCCTGGTTTTCCTTTACCGCTGTCATGACAGTGCTGCGGTACCGGCTTAATTATGCATCGGCCTATGACTTCGGAATCTTTTCACAGATGTATTACTACATGGATAAAGGTCTGTCCCCTCTGACCACCTGTGAGCGCGACGGGCTTTTATCCCACTTTGCAGTCCATCTCTCGCCTGTTTTTTACCTGCTGCTGCCCTTTTACAAACTGGTCCCCAGGCCGGAGACCCTGCTGGTGCTTCAGTCACTTATTGTCATAAGCGGGATGGTTCCTCTGTGTCTTTTGACCCGGTCATTTGGGCTTACCCGCCTGCAGACCTTGTGTTTCGGTCTTATGTATTGCTTTTACCCCGCCTTTATGGGCGGATGTTTTTATGATTTCCACGAAAATAAATTCCTGGCCGTTATCATTCTCTGGTGCATGTATTTTCTGGAAACAGGCCATTTTAAATCCTTGCTGGCCTCTGCCGTCCTTCTCCTTATGGTAAAGGAGGATGCCCCTGTTTATGCTGCCTGCATCGGCCTTTACATGTTCCTGTGGAAAAAGCAGCACCGCCTGGGAGCCATTGTCTTCCTGGCGTCATGTGTGTATTTCTGCATGGCCATCTGGTACATCAACCGGTTTGGGGACGGAGCCATGATAAACCGGTTTGACAATTTCATATCCGACAAGGGTCTGGGCTTAGTCAGCATGTTTAAGACCATTCTGGTCAATCCCGCTTATGTACTGTCCCAGATTGCAGAGAAGGACAAAATCCTGTTTTTCCTCCAAATGCTCCTTCCGCTGGGTTTCCTCCCCTTCATGACCAGGAACTGGCAGAAATGGACCCTGCTCATTCCCTTTGTACTCATCAATCTCATGTCCAATTATAAGTACCAGCACTCTGTCTACTTTCAGTATACCTATGGTTCCGGGGCCCTGCTCATCTATCTTGCATTGGTAAATTTCCGGGATATGAAGAAAACATCCAACGGAATACGCAGGAAGCATTCCGGATATAAGAGCTGGTTTCCGGGCGCTGTCTGTGTCTGGGGCCTGCTGTGCGGCCTTATTCTCACCGGAAACGTAATGTACGCCAAGTCAAACTATGCCGGCCTGTATCAGCGCCACCGGGAGGAGGCCGCCCAGGCCAGAGCCCTTTTGGAACAGATTCCACAGGACGCCTCTGTAAAGTCCTCCACCTTTTTCCTGCCGCAGCTTTCCATGCGGGATGAAGTCTATCTGCTCACAAGCAGGCATGGGGCTGATTATATGGTGGTGGACCTGAGAAAGGGATATGAAAAAGACCTGGAACAGCTGCTGGACAGCTGCCATGAACAGGGGTATGAGACAGCAGGAACCGTGGACGGTTATGTGGCCCTTCTAAAGCAGGACCCTGAATAGCCGTCCTCCGGCCATTTCCATCGGTCCGGACAATTTCCTCCAGCAGCGCCATGTCGATTGTGCTGCCTGTTTGGCTGATTTCGAAGCAGGCGTTAGAACGCCCATCTGTGCCCCTTTGGCAGGCATTCGTCACATAGCAGTTCACCGTTCACAGTGGCCCCATTGCACAGTCCTGTCACCGGGTCCTGTTTCTCCCTGTCCGTGGTCCATCCATGACATCTGGCGCATTGACCGCAGTTCATGGTCAGCGGATTGAGCAGCAGTTCGGTTGTGGACTGCCACTCTGCAACATGGCTGTCATCCAGCGCAATTCCCTCTTCCGGGAGCCTTTCCCACATTGCATTGTTCAGCTTTCTCCTCAGTTCGCGGCTGTGCGTCTTATTCGTTTTTTACATAATCCTCCTCCATTATATCAAATCCCTTGAAAGAATTCCATTTATTCGTGACATTCTTTCTCTGTTCCTTTCCCGGCATATCCCTTAAATAACAAAGGGCCCCGGGAAACCTTCATGCCCATCATACCCCTTCCAAGCTTCTGCACAAAATACAGAATCAGCACAATCCCTGCTCCGCCAGCCAGACAGAGCAGCCGGTTCTCAATGGCTGTGGATGTATCCAGCAGCACCAGGGAAGCATTGATGGCGCACACTGCATTGACTATCTGTTTGTATTTATACTCCGAGGTAAAAAAACTGATATATCCCAGAAACAATACCATGCCAAAAGCCCAGCTCTCCGGCACCAGCATGCGGAATACCACCACGAAAAACAAAATTCCCAGGACATTTCCCAGGAAACGGTGGCGTATGCGTTCCAAGGTCTCATGGTAATGGAGCTGTGTCAGGGACATTACCACTATGCTGATCCACAGGGGCTTTTTCAGGTGAAGTACCATGCCAATGAACATGGCTGCCGCTATTCCCACGGACATCCTGAGGATATAGCCTTTCCTGACCGTGCAAAGCTGTATCTGTTCTTTTAAGCTGCGTCCGTCCTTTCCATGTCCGTTCCAGTACCATTTTATGACCGTGGTAACCGCTACCGCTGCGCCTCCTGCCGCCGCGCCTGCCAGACGTATGGGAAATGCCCCTGCCGGTACTGGCGTGGACTGGGCAAATACAAAGCACAGCAGGAAACTGATGGCCGGTTTATACATGGCCGGTTCACAGGTCAGGACCATAATAAGAAGGACAAACAGGAAATCAATCCCAAGCGCTGCTGCCGGCGGCATCAATGCGGTCTGTCCGGCCAGAACACAGCCGCAGTATAATCCAATGATGATTCCGGCCATGGTTACTGGCTTCACCCCGATATACCCATCCGGGAACATGGTCATGCCCACACCGATTGCCACCCCCGGAAGCACATTCTGCACACCAAATATGGATTGGAATACAAATACAAAGGCCAGGTTAAATGCAAAACGAAGGGCATTTTCCACGGCCTGTTCCCATAAAGTCATCTTTTTCTTTTCATTTTCTGCCATTCTTATCCTTCTTCCTCTTGATTCTGCTTTAAAAATGTTGTAAGCTGAAAGCAGCTATAAGTACATTTCAATTGATAGTCCACTTTAGTTTACTAATTATTATAATCATATCCCACCTGTTTGTCAATGACCGCATAAGGCAGCTTTGGGGCACAGCTTTGTACTCCTGCTTTATGGCTGCCGGGCGGATGACCACAGATGGGACCGGAGGATTTTATGGATAACAAAAATTTTACCGAGGAACTGCTCCGTCTGCTTCCCTACTGGCATTATAAAATTGACAAACCCTTCAAGGCATTCATGAAGGATAAGATGAGCCTGGAAACCTACTTCTGTCTGCAGGTACTTCTCCGCAAGGGTCCCATGACCATGACGGAACTCACCCGACATTTAAATGTCAGCAAACAGCAGGCCACCAAGCTGATTGAAATCCTGTGCAGCCATGACTTTGTGAGAAGGCTTCCCACGGAACATGACCGCCGCTGCATCATCATAGAGGTAACAGAACGCGCCAAGGATTATATGGCAGACAAGATTTATAAGGACACCTCATTTGTGGATAAACTGGAGCAGGAACTTGGGTCTGAGGATATGGGAAGGCTGGAACAGGCTGTCCTGACACTGTCGGATGTACTTTCCAGGCTGGGCTGATGCGGCCGGACATGCTCTCCTGACTGGGCTGATGCGGCCGGACACGCTCTCCTGGCCGGGCTGCACGGTCAAATATGCTCCCTGGCGCCAATCAACTGCCCCAGCGTCTTTAACAGTACATCCACCTCTATGGGCTTGGAGAGATGGCTGTCCATGCCGTTTCTCAGGGATTTCTTCATATCCTCGTCAAAGGCATTGGCTGTCATGGCAATAATTGGCACAGTCCTGGAATCCGGCCTGCCAAGGGTACGGATTCTCCGGGCTGCCTCCATTCCATCCATAACCGGCATACGGATATCCATGAGGATAGCATCATAGTAGCCGGGACACTGTCCGGCGAACCGTTCCACTGCCTCCATTCCATTGACAGCCGTCTCAACTGAAAATCCGCTCATCTCCAATATTTCCTTTGCAATCTCCCGGTTCATCTCGTTGTCCTCTGCCAGCAGCAGCCGCTTTCCCTCCGGATGAAACACAGTCTCATCCTGTCCCGCCTGTTCCGTGAGCTTCTTTTCCTCATTCTGTGCATACGGCAGGGGTATGGCAAAGAAGAATACAGAGCCCTGTCCCGGCCGGCTGTCCACTTCCAGGCTTCCTCCCATCAATTGTACCAGACGGCTGGATATCGTCAGCCCCAGACCCGTGCCTCCATAATTGGAAGACGTATCGCTGTCTGCCTGCTCAAAGGCATTGAATATACGTCCCTGTGCCTCCCGGCTGATGCCGATTCCTGTATCAGACACGGAAAAATGCAGCACTGTCTCCCTTTCTGATTGCTGCTCCTGCCATATCCTAAGGGTAATGGTCCCACCCCTTTCCGTGAACTTGACTGCATTTCCCAAAAGATTCACCAGTATCTGGTTTAACCTTAATTCATCTGCATATACAGCCGGTCCCATGGCAAACTGGTTGTCAACCCAAAGGCCAATGCCCTTTTCAGATGCCTGTGGGCGTATAAGAAAGTCCAGGTTCTCCACAATGCGGTCAATATTTACAGGCGCCGGATGAATCTCCAGTCTTCCGCTTTCAATCCTGGACATATCCAGCACATCGTTTATCAGATTCAGCAGATACCGGTTGGCTGCTTCGATTTTATTCAGGCAGTCCATGGTCTTTGCCGGATTGTCAGGTACTGCCTTGGCAATGATGGTCATACCTGTAATTGCATTCATGGGAGTACGGATTTCATGGCTCATCCGTGAAAGAAAATCCGTCTTGGCCCTGCTCACAGCATCCGCCCTGGCTTTCAGTATAAAGGACGAGATAATTTTGGTCAGCTCGCTTAACAGCCTTCTCTCTGCCTGGGTCCAGGAATGTGCCTGGGCCACCTCAAAGCTCATGGCTCCCACACACTGGCCATAATTCCATATAGCCGCATGCAGGATACTCTCCATATGTGTTCTGCTGGTTATGATGCGCTGCTGGCACAGCCCGTCCGCATCATACGCCCTGTAAATAGCCTCCAATTCCTCCTGTGTGATATACCGCGGCTTTTCCGGCAACCGGTCAGAGGGACGGCGTATCCACTGGTACATGGGACGGCAGCTTAAATAACCGGAATCCATTTCCACAATGAGAATCCGGTCCAGCCCGCATACCTTGCCCACCCTGGCCAGCAGAAGCAGGATGGCATCGTCCAGATTCCTGGACTTACCCAACAGGTCCAGGGCAAATACAGTAAGGTCTTCCCGGATGACGTCAGGCCGGTCTATCTTATTAATGGTATGGCTCTGAGGGTAAATCTGGGTCAGCAGTCGCCCCACCTCATTGGAGGTTTCCATGTAAAATGCAGCCTGACCCTTCCCATGCTCCTTTGCATACTTAAGAGTACTCTCTGCACAGCGGTAAAGGCCGCTGTACTCATCTGTCACCGAGGTCATGCAGATTCCGATGCTGGCTGATATCTCCAGGTCGGGATTGCATCCGGCTGTCAGTTCATGGATATTACCGGCCAGTTCCGCCCCCAGGCTGCCGGCCCTGTCCCTTGGACAGTTTCCAATAAACAGCATGAATTCATCTCCGCCCAGACGCACAAGAATATCCTCAGGCGCAGTAAGTGTCCTCAGGACATCCGCGGCATCCTGCAGGATTGCATCTGCAAACACCTGTCCCTCTTTCTCATTTATCTCCCTGAACCCATCCATATCCAGGAGCATCAGGGCGCATTCCTCATCCGGTGATTTACCGGCCAGGTACTCCCTCACCTTGCCGATTCCGGCTGCGCGCTTGTAAAGCCCGGTCAGTCCGTCCCGGCTGCGGGCGTCTTCCAGGGCAAATTCCTTCTCCTTTTCAGACTGGATGTTGGTTATCTTGCCAATGACACGCGTCACCTTATGTGATTCATCCTGAACCGGGGTTCCTGTAATCTTTACCCAGAATTTCCGGCCGCCGCCGGTCATGGAATCAAACTGAAGCTCTGCCTCCCTCCACGCACCGCATTCTAAAATGGCACGGAAATAGGAAAAACCCGGCTGCCCCATAATATCCAGCACATGTTTGTCCATGAACCGGTCAATGGTATACTCCTGCCGGAGCCTGTCCCCTGCTTCAGGCAGGTCCTCCAGGCTTCCAAAGGCTGAATATGTATCGGAGTCCACATCGTATTCATAGACTATCACGCACGTATTTTCCAAAGCAACATGAAACCGGTACCGCTCCTTTTCCAAGCGTCTGGTCTGCTCCCTCCACTCCCCGTATATCCGGTTAAATGCCCTGGCAAATCCCCTTGTCTCCCTGGCGCCCATGGGCATAAGGGCGGCAAATCCTTCTCCATCCATCATTCCGAGGGTACGCGTGTAGTGGGAGAAGGGGCGGATAATCAGGCAGTAAAACAAAATGGATTCAAGGCAGAATGTAAGAATCAGCCCTATCATGAGATATCTGGCAGCGCTCAGGTTATCCCCTGTCCGCCGGACGGTTTCCTCCAGCTCTGCCTCCTTCCGCTCCCGCAAAAGCCTTCGAAAGGACGTGATATCCCTCTTGATTCCCTCCTTGGCAGAGGTATACTCCTTCCCAAAGATATACCCGGCCGCCAGCTCCTGCTTCTGCGCGGAGGAAAGGGACTCTTCCCCATTTTCATACAGTACATCCCTTATGCGTTCCGGCATCTGCTCCCGGTCCATGCCCAGACTGTCGGCCCTGAGCCTCATGGCCCACGCCTCTCCCTCCATCAGCCGGTCGGAATTATGCTTGGCCCGGTCCACCAGGGCCAGCTCCTCTTCTGTCAGTGAAAGGGAGCCAAGGGTTTCGGCTGCCTTGTCCCGGTTTCTCGCTTCCCTGGCTTCATTCCAGTAATTTTCCAGATGTGTTTCATCCCCTGTGACAATAAAATGATATGCCTCATTGGTCAGATAGTCCGATGCATCTGCCAGACGCTGCCCCTCCTTTTCGCACATCCTCCGGTTCATCTCTATCTGCGTCTGCGCGCGCACCAGACGGTCCGCCTCCTGCATCCTGGCGCCAAAAAGAATCATGATGACTGCCATCAGGACAAATATCATCACGGACCATAAATTTATATTAAATCCTTTTTCCTTCATACAGGACTCCTATATCCTTATCAATTTTATCTGTTGTGCCCGTGGCTGCAGTTCAGGTCAGCCCCGCCGCCCGTATACCCTAAAGACCTTTAACATATTCAATAAATTCCTCCAAAGGCAGGGGCCTGCTGTAATAATAACCCTGGTAAATACTGCATCCCAGCTGTTCCAGAGTCTGAATCTGCTCCGGTGTCTCCACGCACTCAGCCACTGTATTGACTCCCAGAATCCGGGACATGTTCATGATATTGCCCACCAGCTCGCATGTCTGGGTATGTTCGGGCAGGCGCCGAATCAGGGAACCGTCAATTTTCACCTCATCGTAGTGGGATGAATTCAGATAGTTAAGGGAACCATGCCCCATTCCAAAGTCATCCATGCTGATGCGGACACGTGACTCTCTCAGCTTCTCCAGCTGGCGTTCCAGATTAGGTCCTGGATTCAATGCCACCTGCTCGGTCAGCTCAATGGTCAAATCACTGCCCTCCACACCGGCATCCTCCAGAATCTTCAAAACCTGGTCTGCAAAGGACGGGTCCTCCAGCTCCAGAGGAAGTATGTTCACGGAAAAGGATACAGGGTGTCCTGATTGTGCCCGGGCCGCCGCCATATCCCTGCAGGCCTTCTCCACAATATACATGCCCAGCGGGCCGATAAAATCCCCCTGGACAGCCAATGCAATAATAAGAGGGGGATACACAAAGCCCCGGCCCATATAATTCCACCGCAAAAGCGCCTCGCATCCATAGAGGGTACCGTCACGGTTCACCTGGGGCTGGTAGTAGAGTTCCAGCTCCCCTTTGGACAGGGCATACTCCAGGTCCGAAGCCAGCAGCTTGGCTGTCTGCTGGTTTTCGTAGGTATTCCAGCGGAAATCCCTGACCCATACTGAGTGTTCGTCCTCGTTCATGGATGATTCCAGCCTCTTGATTTTTCCCAAAAATTCCCGGTCCTGGACCAGCTCGCTATGCCTGATAAAAGGAATGTAAATCAGGGTCCCCACCGCCAGATTAAAAGCCTGAAGCAGGCTTCCGGTTACACTCCCGGTTGCCAGGTAACCGCTGGCCAGCACAGGCACGGTCCACTCCACACTCCTGGAGGCCACCGGCACCAGCCCGGACCACATGGCAAAGCTGCTTATGACTGACAGCACCATGGGTGTCAGAATAAAAGGCAGAATCATATCCGCGCTGAATATGATGGGAAATCCAAACAATACCAGCTCATTGATATTAAAGACAACCGCTGGCAGGGACAGGCTGGCCAGCCTGCGGTTATTCTTCTTCCTTGCGGCCAGAAACAGAGCCAGGACCATGCACAGGGCGCATCCGCTGCCCCCGATGAACACAAAGGTGTCCAGAAATGTCTTGCTGAACACATGGGTGGGCACCAGCCCCTGGGCCGCCATGGCCTGGTTGGCAGCTACCTCTGATTCAAACAGCCTGCGGGATACTGCCTCCAGTGTATTGGTCCCATGAATACCGAAAAACCAAAGCACATGGGACAGAAGAATATATAAAAGCATGGAAAACAGACTGTTTCCCATCTGGCCGAACAGCTTAAGAAACAGGTAAGAGCCGAAATTCATGATATTCACGTCGTCAAATGCCAGACTCAGAACCAGTCCGGCAAAGCCGCACAAGCCAATGGTGGCAACGGCAGGAATCAGGCTCTGCATGGAGGCATTAAAATTATAGGCCACCCCCATGGTGTACAGGTGGCGGAAACCCTCCACCCACCGGTAGATTCCGGTCAGAAGAAAACAGCTGAGCAGGGTAATGCATATGGCGGTAAAGCTCCACTCCGGTCCCCAGATAGCCACACCGCCTGACGGATAGGAAAAGGCTATGAACGCACACAGGGCCACTGCCGGGAAAAAAATGTGGGTATTCTTATATACCGTCTGATCTTCCCCGTAGGAATACGATATCATCAGTGCGAAAATAAAGGAAAGAGAGCCAAAGGTAGCCTGGTATATGGCCATGAGCAGAAGCTTTACACTGCCCCCTGCCAGATTAGGCAAAAGCTCCTGCCAGGCCCTCAGCGGAAACTGCATGATGACCATGGAAAAGGAGCCCAGAATCAAAAACGGTATGGTCAGCAAAAGTCCCTGACGCACTGAAAAAATATAGATATTTTTATTGAGAAATTGGCGTATTCTCTCCATGTCTCCCCTCCCCTGAGGTCTCATTGATTCCCAAAAACAGTTATGCTATCATTATACAGGCTTTGGAAAGATTTGTTAAGGAAAAGTTAAGTATTAATTTTTTTATGGTACTTGACAATGCATAGTAGTGTGTATAATATAGTAATCACAAGGAGGGGTTAATGACCATGAATCCACAATTTAAAAAGGGGGTCCTTGAGCTGGTGGTACTGGAATCAGTCCGAAAAAGAGACATGTATGGCTACGAACTGGTAGAGGAAGTATCCAAAGTCATTGATGTCAATGAAGGGACCATCTACCCCCTCTTAAAGAGACTGACCAATGAGCATTATTTTGAAACTTATTTGCGGGAATCCACGGAAGGGCCTCCCAGAAAGTATTACCATCTGACTGCCGCAGGCATTCTGTACCGGGATGAGCTGGAAGGGGAATGGGACCAGTTCCAGCAGAAAGTATGTACATTTTTAAAGGAGCATAACGATGAATAAGACGGAATTTTTAGATGAACTTAAAAACCATCTGGCTGTGCTGGAAGAAAAGGAACAGCAGGATATCCTGGAGGAATATACACAGCATATTGACATGAAGATGGAAAGCGGCCTCAGCGAGGAGGATGCCATCAGGGATTTTGGGGAACTGGGCCAGCTGGCTGCAGAGATTCTTGAGGCTTATCATGTAAACCCACATTATTACGGAAACAGTGACGTATCCCGCGGGTTTAAGGCAGGCGGCGCAGTACGGAAGGTACGGACCGGCCTTATGGGTATTGTCAGGGCGGCCGGCCGTTTCTTACATAGAATGTCTGCTGCCTGCGGCCGGAATGCCTGTGACCTGTTTATGAGGGTACGGACCTTTTTTTCACGGATTACGGCCCGCCGGCCTCATATGGTAAGCCGTTTCAGTTCAGGGAAGAAGAACGGGCTTTCCAGACAGCTGGCAGTTCCGGGGAGTGACCGGTGGTCTGACCAGAGCGCTGTTCCCAACACCGGCCGGGATACCGGCAAGGAGGATGGCATGTACGCCGGCCGGGGCCGAGGTATTGTCCGAAACGCAGTCCGGAGCATCGGGGCATCCATATGGCTGGTTCTGAAAAGCATGTTCTGCGGACTGGGTGTCTTTTTCTCCGCCTGTCTTTCCCTGGCTGTGTGGTGCTTGTTCTTCTGCCTGCGCTGGGCATGGAACGTCCTGCTTTTTATGCTGTCATTGTTCAGCGGCTGCCTCGCCCTGTTCTCATTGTATCTAATGGCGGTATTTCTGGTATGGATGGTCCAGGGCTATCCCTTTGCAGGTCCTGCCCTGCTCAGCCTTGGCTGTGTGCTCTGCGGAGGCTCCTTTTCCATTCTGTGCATAAGCCTGTTAAGGCTTCGCCGGAACACAAAGAGCACGGCTGTTTCAGATGTTTCCGGTCATAATACTTCAGAGGAGGTGCAGCATGCGTAAACTGCAGTCAGCTATGATAGCCCTGTTCTGCACAGGCGTATTTGCAGCAGGCCTGGGCACAGGAATGACATGTTCAGAGTTCACATCCTTCGCCTATATGGGTAATGCAGATGTGGAGCCTGTTGACATGAAAACCGATATATTGGAATATGACATGAGCCAGGATACTTCTCTGAATATGTTCAGGACGAACCATCTGCCGGAATCAGAGGAGGATATTGTGGCCGATGCATCTGTTCCCCGGGGAACAATCCGTTTCCAGGTCACCTATAATGCTGCCGCCATCCAGCCCTATGTGGAATTTTCAAAAGGAGAATATGTGACCATCGGATATTATGATGTATCGGATGACTTTGAACGTTTCATGAGATATAAAGACCTGTTTCTGAAGGATTTAAAGGCCAGACAGCTGCATTCCTACGAGCCCTCCGGCATCACGCAGATAAAGGTGCTGGTGCATCCGGATGACAGGGACCTGCTGCGTCTCCGGTAAATAAAGGGGAACCTTCCCCAAACTGCAGGGAGTACAATATAAAAAGGCTGGAAACGGAATCACACTTCCGCATTTCCGGCCTTTCTATTTTTAGTCTTTATTTCCGTCCTTATTTAACCTTCCTGTCTTCCCTGCTATTCTGCAAACGACCTGGCAATCTCTATGAGAAGCTCTGTTATCTTTTCCATGGACTGAACCGGAATGAATTCATACTTTCCATGAAAATTATGGCCTCCTGTGCACAGGTTCGGACAGGGAAGTCCCATATAGGACAGCCTGGCGCCGTCCGTGCCTCCCCGAATCGGCACCACAATGGGCTGAATCCCCAGCTTTTCCATGGATGCCCTGGCCTTGTCAATCAAATCCATATGGGGCTCAATCTTCTCTTTCATGTTATAATAAGAATCCTTTACCATTGCCTCCACGGTTCCGGAACCATACTTCTGGTTCATGAATCCGGCTGCCTGGACAAACAATTCTTTCTTGCGCTCAAACTTAGCCCGGTCATGGTCCCTGATGATGTAATCCATCCTGGCTTCCTCCACGCAGCCGGTCAGCCGGTCCAGATGGAAAAATCCCTCATACCCTTCTGTATACATGGGATTCTGGTCTGACGGAAGCAGTGACTGGAATTCCATAGCCATGAGCAGGGCATTTCTCATACGTCCCTTGGCTGTGCCCGGATGGATATTGGCCCCATGGACCGTCACCCTTGCGGAAGCAGCATTGAAATTTTCATACTCCAGCTCTCCCAGGGCTCCGCCGTCAACAGTGTAAGCCACATCAGCCCCAAAATCCTGCACATCAAAGCCGTCGGCTCCCCGGCCCACCTCCTCGTCCGGCGTAAAACCAATGCAGATTGTTCCGTGCTTTACTTCCGGATGCTTAAGAAAATATGAGGCCATGGTCATAATTTCTGCAATACCGGCCTTATCATCTGCTCCCAGCAGTGTGGTCCCATCCGTGGTAATCAGGGTCTTGCCCTTATATTCCTTTAAATCCGGAAAGTCCCCGGTCCTCATCCATATGTCCTGTTCCCTGTTCAGACATATGTCCTGTCCGTCATAATCCTGGATGAACTGAGGCTTCACATCCCTGCCTGAAAAGGAAGGAGCCGTATCCATATGGGCGATAAAGCCCAGGGACAGCGCTTTCTTTCCCTGCTCCAGATTGGACGGAATACACGCATATACGTATCCCTGCTCACTCATCCTTACCTGGGAAGCCCCCAGCTCCTCCAGTTCCCGGACCAGCCTGCGGGCCAGCTCAAACTGCTTCTCCGTGCTGGGAATGGACTCCCTGTCATCCTCTGACTGGGTGTCATATGAAACATATTCCAGCAATCTTCCTGTAACCTCCGATACTTCTGCCACCTCTCCATTACCTCCTGCTCTATTTCCTGCCAACCTTTTTATGAAATCGCCGCAGCCTGTCAAAACCATACTTTGTTCCGGCTGCTAACGGTTTGCCAGTTCCTCTGTGATTTCCTCCCATGTTATGCCGCGGTCCGCCATGAGCACCATCATGTGGTAGAGAAAATCAGAAATCTCATATTTGATTTCTTCCGGATTGGGATTCTTGGCCGCTATGACGATTTCCGTGGCCTCCTCCCCCAGCTTCTTAAGTATTTTATCGATTCCCTTGTCAAACAGATAATTGGTGTAGGAGCCTTCCTTGGGATGCTCCTTACGGTCCAGTATGACCCCAAATACCTCCTCAAATACCTTTAACGGATTGGTTTCCTTATATTCCTTCTCCGCCAGGGTGGTAAAGAAGCAGGACCGGTTCCCTGTATGGCAGGCAGCTCCCACCTGCTTCACCGTTGCCAGGATGGTGTCATTATCACAGTCAATCTTCAGGGATTTTACATACTGGAAATGACCGCTTGTCTCGCCCTTGAGCCACAGCTTCTGCCGGCTCCTGCTGTAATAGGTCATCCTTCCGGACGCCAGAGTGGCCTGGAATGATTCCTCATTCATATAGGCCATCATCAGCACCTCCATGGTCTTATAGTCCTGGACAATGACAGGCATAAGCCCGCCGCTTCCCAGCTTGAAGTCCTTCCATTCCACAGAGCTCTCAAAGGTGTCCGTGACAATGCCGGCACCTTTTAAAATCTGCTTCAGCTCCATCACCTTGTCCACAGAGTCCTCGGCCAGGGTCAGCACAGCGCCTTCCACCTGGGGACAGCCCAGGCTCAGCTTCAAATCCCCTGCCATCTCCTGGACGCTTTCATGCCCGCCACAGAAAATAAGGCTTCTGCAGGATATCTCGCCGATTTCCCCCAGCTCAGCCAGGGAAGGAACCGGTCCTGAAGCCCTGCATATCATCACGGATGCACCCAGCTGAATGTATTCCTCCACCCGGTTCAGATAGGACAGGTCCGGCATATAGGCATATATCTTTTCACTGCCAAACCGGTCCGCTGCCTCCTTCATCATATCCACATTGTCTTCATAGCTCACATCCAGGAATACGGCGCTGGCCCCTGCATAGAGATATTTCTTCACATCCTCCAGACGCCTGATTCGTCCTCCTGCCAGTATGGGTTCGTCCACAGTACGGGCTGTTTCCTTGATAGCGCCGATAACAGCCTCATGGTCCTCATCTGAAAAAGAACGGTCGCAGATAAATATTTCATCCGCCCCATTGTCACAGGCTGTCCTGGCAAGGTCTTCCAGCCTGCCCTCATACTCAAGCTTTCCGTTCCAGGAAAATGTCTTTCCATTCCTGTAACCAAATCCCATAATCAGCTTCTTGCAATCAGTCATTTAAATCTCTCCATTTTCTCTGGTACTTAAGCCTCATAAAGCTTCACGGCCTCGGCAAGGTCAATCCGGTTCTCATATAGGGCCTTTCCGATAATGGCTCCCCTGATACCCGCCTCATGAAGGCGTTTTAAATCCTCCATACAGGATACCCCGCCGGAGGCTATGATGTCAAGTCCTGTATCCTCTGTAAGCTTCCTTGTGGCCTCCACATTGGGGCCTGACAGCATGCCGTCCCTGGATATGTCGGTATAGACAATGTGCTTGACGCCGTATTCCTTCATGGTAAGGCACAGGCTGGAGGCGGTGAGGGCGCTGACTTTCTCCCATCCCTCCACGGCCACCATGCCGTCCCTGGCATCCACCCCGGCCACAATGGCATCCTCGCCGTATTCCTTTACCATATCCCTGAGGAATTCCGGGTGTTCCGCTGCCTTGGTTCCGATGATGACACGCCTGACCCCAAGGCCCAGCATACGCTCCACCGCTTCCCCGGAACGGATGCCGCCCCCAAGCTCAATGGGGATGGAGATTGTTTCCGCAATCCTCCGTATGGCCTCCTCATTGACGGAATAACCTGCCAGCGCGCCGTCCAGGTCCACCAGGTGCAGGAAGGACGCACCCTTCTCCTGCCAGTAAGCAGCCACCTTTTCCAGGGCGTCCGAGTATATGGTGATATCCTTAAATGCCCCCTGTCTTAACCGGACACACTGTCCGTTCTTCATATCGATTGCCGGATATAACTGCATATGAATCTCCTCTTATTCTGATATTTTCTCCATGTCTCCATGCTCCGGGGACAAGGAACATCCCTGCATCCCAATCCGCCGGTTAATCTCCCCGGCAAGCGCGGCTCCATACGTCCTGCACTTTTGCCCCGCTGCCAGGATATGGGCAGTCCCGTCCTCTGTCACCCCGATGACCATGCCTGAGCTGTATTCCGCCTGCTGCAGCCGGGCATAGGACACTGCCTCAAACTGATATGAGGCGGAAATGATGAAATGTTCCGTGAGATATACCCTCATACCCTTTATATACGCTCCGGCTCCAGCCAGCTCCCTGTCCGCTTCCGCCAGTTCTTCATAACGCCCTGCCAGCCGCCTGTCCTGGCCCTTCAGTCTCCTGCGGTATAAGATACCGCAGAAAACAGCTCCTGCCAGAAGGACTGCCGGTACCGCATAAAACAGCAGCCCCATGGGATACTGCTCCAGAAATGTCCTGGGCTCTGCATCCAGATAATAGTTTCCAACAATACCCGACATTTCCTCCATGGTCATGGGAATCTGGGTTTCCTCCCACATCAGGCTGTAGGATTCCCTTGCATATCCCATAAGCTCTGACTGAATGGGTTCCCCAAATCCATAGACATCCACAGGGGCCGGCGGCTCCAGAAGACCATCGCTGTACGTGTATTCCATCAGCTCCTTCAGATTTTCCGGCAGCTCCCCTTTCATAGAAATAATATAGGGGCGGAACATGAAATCAAACCCAAAATAGTACTGTTTTTTGCTCTTTACATGCTCCACAAAGCTGTCTGTCAGATACTGGAGCCGGACATAGCTGTACCCCTCCGGCCCGGAGACATCAAAGAGAACCGGTGCAGCCAGCTCCTCCTCATAATTTTGTACGGCCACCCTCTCCAGGAAAAAGCCGGACAATGCCGCCGACAATCCCAGAATCAGGCACAGGACCAGGGCATAGAGCCGTATATCCAGATAACGGAGCATTGTCATCTTCCGGGACAGGGAGGGCATACCGCCCACGCTACAGGCTCCCCTTGGTGGAAAGCACGCCCGACAGACGGGGTTCCGCCGCAGCCGCGCCGTCCAGGGCCTTGGCAAATGCCTTGAAGGCAGCTTCAATGATATGGTGGTTGTTACTCCCTGAAAGCTGCTTTAAATGAAGGTTCATCTCTGCTCCATAGGAGACAGCGTAAAAGAATTCCCGTACCATTTCAGTCTCCAAATCCCCCACCTTTTCCCGGTCCAGAACCAAATCGTAAACCAGGTACGGCCTGCCGCAAAGGTCCAGGGCGCAGAGCACCAGGGATTCATCCATGGGCAGGATTTGGGAGCCGTAGCGCACAATGCCCTTCTTGTCCCCCACTGCTCTGCGGATGGCCTGCCCCAGCACGATTCCCGTATCCTCGATGGTGTGGTGGGTATCCACCTCCAAATCTCCTTTGACCGTAAGCTCCAGGTCAAAAAAGCCATGGCGGGCAAAGCTGTTTAACATATGGTCAAAAAACCCTATGCCTGTGCTTATGTTTCCTTTACCGGAACCATCCAGGTTAAGGGTCATGGATATCTGCGTCTCATTGGTGTCCCGGGTAATGGATGCAATCCGTTCCATATTCGTCATACCTCCCTACTGTTCAAAACGCACTCTGACAGAATTTGCATGGGCTGTCAGGTGCTCTGACTCGGCAAATGCCTCTATGTCCTTATGGGCCGCCTCAAGGGCCTCCCTGGAATAATAGATGATGCTGGATTTCTTGATGAAATCATCCACGCCAAGGGGCGAGAAGAACTTAGCCGTCCCGTTGGTGGGCAGGATGTGGTTCGGGCCTGCAAAGTAATCTCCCAAAGGCTCCGAACTGTACTCCCCGATAAAGATGGCGCCTGCGTTCTGAATCCTGGTCATGACCTCAAAGGGGTTTCTGGTCACGATTTCCATGTGCTCCGGCGCAATGCTGTTGGCTGTCTCCACTGCCTTTTCCATGGATTCAGCCACCAGGATATAACCGTAATTGTCCAGGGACTTTCTTATAATATCACTGCGTGACAGCACCTTCAGGAAACCATCCACCTCATCTGACACCTTTACCGCCAGTTCCATGCTGGTGGTTACCAGAATGGAGGATGCCAGCTCATCGTGTTCGGCCTGGCTTAAAAGGTCGGCTGCCACAAAGCGCGGGTTGGCGCTGTCATCGGCAATCACCAGGATTTCGCTGGGGCCTGCTATGCTGTCAATGCTCACATGGCCATAGACAGCCTTTTTTGCCAGGGCAACAAAGATATTGCCCGGACCCACAATTTTATTCACCCTGGGAATGGAGGCCGTGCCAAAAGCCAGGGCAGCCACTGCCTGGGCCCCGCCTGCCTTATAGACCTCTGTGGCCCCTGCCATGTGGGCCGCTGTCAGGGTCACCGGATTCACCTTTCCGTCCTTTCCCGGCGGCGTCACCATGGCGATGCGCTTCACTCCCGCCACCCCGGCCGGGATAATATTCATCAGAACAGAGGACGGATAAGCCGCCTTGCCGCCCGGCACATAAACACCCACACTCTCTAAGGCAGTCACCTTCTGGCCCAGGATGGTACCGTCGGGCTGGGCATCAAACCAGCTGTTCTGCCTCTGTTTTTCGTGATAACGGCGGATATTGTCCATGGACCTCTCCATGACGTTCAAAAGGTCCGGCTCCACCTGTTTCATGGCCTCATCGATTTCCTCCTGTGTCACCCGTATGCTGTCCGCATCCAGCGACGCACCGTCAAACTGCTTTGTATACTCGAACAGCGCCTCATCTCCCCTGGCCTTCACATCGTCCACAATGGCCTGGACGGTCTGGGTATAGCTGTCGTAATGATTGGGGTCCCGCTTTAACATGTCCGCCAGAATATTTTCCATGGACTTATTGTCTAATGTCACGATTCTCATGTCTTACATTCCTCCGTTTTCCTTACTTCTTTGCATGCTCCTTAAGGTATGCCTGGAATTTCTTGATAATGGCCGTGATGCGTTCATTTTCAGTCTTCATGCTCACCTGGTTCACCACCATCCTGGCGGACAGGCTGCACACTTCCTCCAGCACCATAAGCCCGTTCTCACGCAGGGTGGAACCTGTCTCCACGATATCCACGATTACCTCGGACAATCCCACGATGGGGGCCAGCTCAATGGAGCCGTTGAGCTTGATGATTTCCACGGTCTGGTACTTCTGGTTGTAAAAATAATCCTTTGCTATGTTAGGGTACTTGGTGGCCACCCGGATTAGCTCATGGTGTTCCAGCCGTTCCCTGGCTGATTCGGGTCCGCAGACACACATCCTGCACTTTCCCATGCCAAGGTCCATAACCTCGTAGAGCTTGCGGCCCTCCTCCAGTATGGTATCCCTTCCCACAATGCCGATGTCTGCCGCCCCGTATTCCACGTATGTAGGCACATCATTGGCCTTTGCAAGGAAAAACCGGACTCCCAGGTCCTCGTTTACAAAGATAAGCTTTCTGGACGCCTTATCCTTCATCTCATCGCAGGAAATGCCGATTGCCTCAAACATCTCCATTGCTTTGTTCGCAAGCCTTCCTTTGGCTAGCGCTATGGTCAAATATCTCATCTTTCTTCACGGCCTCCCTGCATTTACTCGTAAGCGGTGATGGGTATCTGGTCCATATTCCCGTTCACCGTATCCATGGCTGTCACTGTGGTCCCATCCCCCTTAAGGTACAGGACATTGCGCATGCCCCGCTGCACTGCCATGGCCTTGTAATCCTCCACCGGCACCAGTTCCTTTTTCTTCATGGACTGGACAGCCATCCCCCTGTCCCTGAAATAGCTGCCCAGCCACAGGGCCTGGTCCCTGGCCGATGTCTCATAGAGTATCACCGTATTCACCAGCGTCACCGGAACATCAATCTGCTGCCTGGAAAGGGCTGCCATCAGCTGGTCCACCACAATCACAAATCCCACCGCGGGCGTATCCTTCCCAAACTGCACCAGCAGCTTGTCATACCGGCCTCCGGTGACAATATAATCCCCGGTCCCATAGGTATAGGCCTTGAAAATGATTCCCGTATAATACTGGTATTTGCTGAGCATACCCAGGTCGTAGGACACATAGGCTTCCAGCCCCCTGCTCTCCAGAATGGAGTGGACCTTCTCCAGCCTCTCAATGGCAGCCAGGGCTGCGGGATTGGAGGTAAGCTTCTTTGCCTCCTGCATCTGCTCCAGGGAGCCAAACAGTTCCGGCAGCTTCAGAAATGCCTGCTTAAGCCCCTCGTCCATGGACTGGTTCTTAAGCAGCCCCTCCACAGCAAAATAGTTTTTATTTTCAATGTACTGGTTCAGCTCCTCCTCCACATCCTCTTCCAGTCCGGCCTCCTTAAGAAGGCTCCTGTAAAATGCCACCTGTCCCAGTTCCACCTGGAACTCCTTAAGTCCTGCCTGCCTTAAGCTGTCAATGACCATGGCTATCATCTCGGCATCCGCGTCCTCGGAATCATCCCCTATCAGCTCAGCCCCTGTTTCGGCCCGTTCCTTAAGGCGTCCCTGGTAGCTGCTGTTATTCTTAAAGGTGCGTTCCAGATAGCACAGCCGCAGGGGCATATCATCGTCCATAAAATACTTGGCAACGCAGCGGGCAACAGCCGGCGTCATATCCGGCCTCAGCACCAGGGTGTTGTTATCCCTGTCAAAGAACTTAAACATCTCCCTGTCCGGCACGCTTCCCCTGTCCTTGCTGAAAATATCAAAATATTCAAAACTCGGAGTCTGGATATGCTCATATCCGTACAGGTAAAAGGTGTCCAGAATCTTTTCCTGAACTGCCAGCTTCTTCCTGCATTCCCCGTTATAACTGTCCTTTACGCCCTCCGGCGTATGAATCAACCGATTATTCCCTGCCATCCTGTTCCCTGCCTTTATGCTTTTTCGTCCACTTTCACCCTTGTTTACTTTCTTATGGTAAAGTGCTAATTCATTAACGTGATTGTTCCATTATAGAAGAAATTCATGGGGCTGTCAATCAGATTTTTCCAGGTCTTTTTGTATTTCCTCCAGATAGTGTACCAGAAAGCCTGCGTGGGAACGGACCCGCCAGCTCTTGTCCACCTCGTCGTAGGTAAAGCTCTTTCTCCCCCCGTCCTCCATCCGCTTCCAGAATCCTTCTATCTGCTCAAAAGGCAGATAATATATCTCGTCCAGGCCGGTAAAATAGAGGATGATAAATGCAATGCCGCCCTGTTCCTTAAATTCCCGCATGAACTCAATCTGGTGGGGATGGATGTTCTGAAGAGGAAATGTCTTTACCGCGCATTCCTTTGCATCAAAACACACCGGAATCCCCTGTACCGCCCCGATATAGTCCACTGTACTCTTCTGGTCAAAATAGGCCAGGGTGATATGGCGGCTGGATTTATCAATTTCTATGGGAGTAATGGGAGTCGGTATCTTCTGTATCAGCGCCAGCTTCTTCTCCCTGTACATATCGTTGGTGTGGTTAATCAAATCTTCAAGGGTGGACCCCCTTAAGCCTCTGGAATTCCAGGTACCCATGTCATTTCATTCCTTTTTATGTATTTCAGATTGTATGTTTAAAGCCTGTACATTAGGTAAGTATATCAAAATCACGGAACTTTCACAAGCGTATTGCCCGGCCGGAAAAATATTTAAAAAGGATTTCAAATTGTTGAAAGGATTCTCCCCTGCCAATCGTATTAATAGTGAACCAATTAAAAAAGGAGATTGAAATACATGAAAATCAGAACTATAATGACAGCAGCAGCCACAGGCATCCTGTTAACCGCAGCAGGAAGCAGCCTTGCATGGGGCGCTGACTGGACCTGTCCCAGAGGATATGCGGATTGTACGGATTATGAATACTGCAGGAGCCACGAACATGGTGACTGTGACGGCCACTGGACCGAGGACGGGGACTGGGTATGCCCGGACGGGAACCATGGGCGCACATCTCCCTCCGGCGCCTCAGGATACGGCTGCCACAGCGGAAACGGGCATCATGGCGGACGTGGCTGCGGTTCGCATCACAGATAGGAAAAAAGTACTGCAATGGACAGTATCAGACACATGGAGCAGCTATGCGGCAGGAATCAGATGTAGAGCAGACAATTGGACAATACGCGGATATGGTAAAACATATCTGCTTTGTCTATATGAAAAATGAAAGTGACACAGAGGACGTGTTTCAGGATGTGTTTTTGAAATACGCCCTTTTTTCTGAACCCTTTGATTCTGAAGAACATAAAAAAGCATGGCTGATCCGGGTGGCCGTGAACCGGTGCAAAGATTTGCTGCGCAGCTTCTTCCGGACACACACCTGCTCCCTGGAAGAAGCCATGTCCATGGCTGACACGGAGCGGCCGGACCTGTCCCATGTGCTGGAATCCGTGATGAAGCTGCCCGGTAAATACAGAATCATTGTCTATCTGCATTATTACCAGGGCTATTCAGCTGTGGAGATTGCTGGTATCCTACATAAAAACGTCAATACCATATATACACATCTGTCAAGAGCGAAAGCCGAGCTTAAAAAAATGCTGGGAGGTGATGAGGGTGAAACAGAATATACATGATGCATTTGATACAGTTGCCTGTAATGAAATGTTGAAGGAACAAACCTGTGACTATGTGCTAAAACACATGGGCCGCAGCAGAAAACCGGCCTCCCGCAAAATGAAGTGGGCCGTATCTCTTGCCTGTTTTCTGCTCTTTGCCACCAGCGGCCTGGGCGGCTACAGCCTGTACTACACAGAAGCAGCCGTCATCAGCATTGATGTGAATCCCAGCATTGAGCTGGACATTAACCGCTGGGGTAAGGTGGTGGACCAGACCACTTACGGGGAGGAGAGCGACACCGTCCTCCGGTCTCTTTCGCTTAAACATCTGGAATACGAGGAAGCGCTGGCGCTTCTGCTGGGCAGCGATGCCATGCAGCAGTATCTGAAGAACGGCGCCCTTGTATCCATCACCCTGGAGACAAAAGACGGCAACCACCAGATGCTCTCAAGCCTTCAGGAATGCGTGGACACGGCCTTAATGCAGTGCCACGGCGTAAAGGCAGAGTATGCAAGCGTGGACAGCCATATGTGCGAGGAAGCCCACCAGCACGGAATGTCTCTGGGCAAGTATTATGCCATTCAGGAACTCCTTACCGCGGACCCCCAGGCTACGCTGGATGAATTTAAGGATAAATCCATGAAGGAGATAAAGGGGCACACAGAATCTTTCGGCAGTGAAACGGGCTGCCGGGATACCGGTTGCCACCAAAAGGAGCATCATCACCATTAAAGCCAGTTTCATAATTCATAGCCGTTACCTGCATCCGGTGCAAATCTGTACTCATTGTTTCAATCTGCAGATTTTCTTATATCCTTTGCAGGAACACCAACCACCACCGCATAGTCGGGTACATCCCGCACCACCACGGCCCCTGCCCCCACAGTGGCCTCCATTCCAATCCTAATTCCATCTATGATTGTGCATCCGATGCCCAGAAATGTTTTTCTCCCCACAATGGTGTGACCTGCCATGGACACCTTGGGACAGACGTTTACATAGTCCTCCACCGCACAGTCGTGTTCAATATCAGCCTGGGTATTTATGATGCAGCCTGTTCCTATGGATGCACATGCATTTATCACGGCGGCGGCATGTATGGTACAGCCCTTTTCTATTCTGGAAAGAGGACTTATAACTGCCGTTGGATGAATGATTACAGCCAGCGGAATACCCAGGGACTTAAGCCTGGAAATTTTCTTCTCACGCAAATCATTGCTGCCCGTGGCAACGATTACTTCATCATAGGATTTCATGACATCCCACAAATTCCCTTCTTCCCTGAATATCCGACGGCCCGGAATGGGACGGTGTCCCTTTTCCTTTAATTCCATGAAATCAATACAGCTGTATCTCTTCATGGCCAATGCGCAATCCAGGGTCACAATTCCCTGGTCGCCCGCTCCCCATATAAGCAGCCGTTTCATTGGCTGGTCATTTTCCCTGTCCTTTCTATCCTCATTCCCCATATTCTGTCCTCCGGTTCTCCATCCCCATCGCGAACACTTATACACCATCAGTTAAAATAGTAAACCAGGTACCTCTCTTTAGCCGAAAATCCCATCCTCCTGTACATCCCCAGAGCCTGTTCGGAGGAATTCAGACATACCATTCCAGCCTCTTTCCCGGCCTTTTCCATCAGTCTCTCCACCATCCGTGTGGCAATGCCCTGACAGCGAAATGCCTCATCCACCCACACATTGGTAATCTGTCCCACACGTCCCCTGGGATTCTCATTGGACGGCAGCACATCGTAAAAGTACAGGGTGGCCGTGGCGGCCAGCTCTTTGCCTGAATATCCCAAAAGTGTATGACAGGCATTTTCCTTCATTTTATTCCCGTAAAACCCCCGTATGGATTCCTCCAATTCCGTTCCTGCCTCACACCGGGAAAACATCTTTAAATCCCTTATCCGCATCCGGACAAGAAAATCCAAATCATCCCTGACGGCAAAGCGATACTCCAATGCCATATGACTCCTCCTTTATGTCCCATAGCCGCTTCTATGGTTTCCATACACGCTGTCCTTGTTCCTGACTGACAAATCTTACATATCTTCTCAGGGCATATTCCCCATCGTGTGCCTCTCCTGCAAACGGTGACGACATGGTACCCGCCCTGGTGATACGCCCAACGCCGCTGGATGCCAATAGGTTCATAAGCGCAGGCCGTCTGTCCTCCCTGCAAATCAGACCTGCCGTCTGGAGATATCCCTTATGGCGCCTTAAGCAGCCAAACACCCTTCCCTCCGGCAGACGCTTTACCAGACAGTTGCCAAACATGGGTGAGAGCTCCAGCTCATGGTCTTTGCAGGCTGTAAGGCTGCATCCGTTTCCCAGGTACAGCTTTCGTTCCTCCTTTTTCCCATGCACAATCCGTTCCAGGCTGTCATTATATTGTTCCAATGCCAGTGCTGCCTCTGACATGTTCACGGCGGAAGCCCGGGAGTCCGCGCGCAGTACAGGGGAGTCCGCGCACAGTACCGGGGAGTCACCGCGCAGTACCGGAGAGTCACCGTTATCCCTGACTGCTGACAGAAACAGGCGTCCGGTCCCCTGTCTGTCATAAATATCCTTTGTCCAGAACAGTCTGTATCTGCTGTACCTGCCCTTCATGATTTCATGCTGTGCCATATATCCTCCCCATCCCATTCCAGTGCGCCCTTTGTTCAGCAGTCCGCCCCGCTATTCCCTTGCCCGGACAAAATTTACTATATTATCCAGTATATTGGACCAAAGAAGGCAAGTCAATGGCGGGCCCTGTATATTAAGGATATCTTCATAAAATTCAAAACAAGGCCCTGCAAAATCAAGAGGCCTTTGCGGCCTCCCTGTTCTTTACTTTTTCACCGGGAAGAAAATCTCTGTCACCCACTCATCCGGCGGGAGCTTGTCAAACTGGGTCTTGCGGTAAATCTCATAGGGCATCCCATTCATGTGATAGCCGTTGGCGTTAATCCAGGCCACGATGGCGCCGTATGCATCCGGCAGTCCGGAATACGCTCCCTTGTGAATGGTAGTTGCACACAGGCATCCCTGCATGACAAAATCAGCCTTTTCCCGCTCCGTAATCCCCACTCCCAGCTCAATATCGCTGTAAGCCGGGTCAAATTCCTGGTCATGATAGATGGCCATGACCACCCCGTTTATGGTCAGGTGCTCCCTGGCAATCTTTTCATATATCTTTCCGTAATATGTGCCGAATTCCTCCACTGACATTTTATGTCTCTGTGTAATGAGGACCTGCTCCTCTGCTTCCTTTATCTGAATCTCATAATTGTTCTGATAACTCATAATGTCACCTGTCCTTTCAAACTCTTCCAGATGATACCCCATTTCCCTGATGGTTATGGAGATATGCTCCATCTGCCGCTCCAGGCGGAACCTTTGTTTGTGCAGCTGCCGCAGCAATTCCCTGCTGTCCGGGATGGTAAGCAGACTCTGGATTTCCGTAAGGGAGAAACCATAGCGTTTCAGCCTTCCAATCAAAAGCATGGTGCCAATCTGAGCATCCTCATAGTACCGGTATCCGTTTATCTCATCTGTTTTTTGGGGCTTTAAAAGGCCTATCTTATCATAATGACGCAGTGTCTTCACACTCACCCCGCATACTTTTGACATCTGTCCTATGGTCAGCATGTTACGCTCCTCCATTCATTTACTGTTTACCTGATTCGAATCTGCTACAAGTATAATCTCTGACCTAAGGGCAGAGTCAATGGTTTTTTCTGAAAAATTCTGCTGGATTTTGTTGATGTGGTACCATGTAACAGAAAAAGACCCCGGCCTTTTCCGCCGGAGCCTTTATCCCTTTATTTTCCTCTGCTAAAGCCTACTGCATCTCAGTCCTGAACCGCTCAGCCTGTTCTGCAATCAGCTCCTTATCCTCAAAATAGTTGATTTTCATAGCCCTCTTCATCTCTGCCAGAGTCTCGGCCGCCTTCTGTTCCGCCTTGCGGCTGCCTTCCTCCAGGATACGGTAAACTGCAGGAATGTCCTTGGCAATTTCCCTGCGGCGCTCACGGATTGGCCGCAGTTCATCCTGAAGCACACTGTTGAGGAACCGCTTCACCTTCACATCGCCCAGACCGCCTCTGGTGTAATGGGCCTTCAGCTCATCCAGGTTCTTGTAATCCGGCAGATATGTTTCAAAATGCTCATCCCGGCAGAATGCATCCAGATAAATAAACACCGGATTTCCCTCCACCTGTCCCGGGTCCTCCACCCTCAGATGGTTTGGGTCGGTGAACATGGACATGATTTTTTTCTTTACCTCCTCCTCGGAATCAGACAGGTAAATACAGTTTCCAAGGGATTTGCTCATCTTGGCCTTGCCGTCTACGCCAGGCAGGCGCAGACACGCCTTATTGTCCGGCAGAAGGATGTCCGGCTCTACCAGAGTCTCCCCGTAGACACTGTTAAATTTGTGTACAATTTCCCTGGTCTGCTCAATCATGGGCGCCTGGTCCTCGCCTACCGGAACAGTGGTTGCCTTAAAGGCAGTGATATCCGCTGCCTGGCTGATTGGATATGTGAAAAAGCCCACAGGAATGCTGGCCTCAAAATTACGCATCTGAATCTCAGACTTTACAGTGGGATTGCGCTGAAGCCTGGATACGGTCACTAAATCCATATAGTAAAATGTCATCTCGCACAGCTCGGGCACCTGTGACTGGATGAACAGAACGGATTTCTCCGGGTCCAGTCCGCATGCCAGGTAGTCCAAAGCCACCTCTATAATATTCTGGCGCACCTTTTCCGGATTGTCTGCATTGTCGGTCAGCGCCTGGGCATCGGCTATCATGATATAAATTTCATCAAACTCTCCTGAATTCTGCAGCTCCACCCTGCGTTTTAAGGAGCCTACATAATGTCCTACGTGAAGCCGTCCTGTGGGGCGGTCACCGGTCAGTATAATCTTTCCCATCTGATATATCCCTCTCATTTCTCCAGCCTCAGGCCGTTGCCGGCCAAAAAGCTGTTTTTACTTGTACATAAACATGCCTGAAAAATCCTTATTTTCAAACATTATCTAGCATAACCCAAAGATGAATTCCTGTCAAGAATTCCCTGCCCCGGTCCGGGATAAACCTTCCCTCCCGGGTCAGGACCCCCCCTGTCTTTCGGAGGGCATCCCAATCCCTTCCCCCTCCATGACCGCTCTGAATATCCCGGGCAGACCGGCGGAAAACTCCTTCCCCCTCAGCTGCTCCAGCGGCGCAGGAAGGGTTTCAGGCATGACCAGCCTCCAGGAATGAAGGAGCTGGGACCGGACCCCGTACTTTTTCTTCACTGTGTCATTCAGGCCGCGGCTTCCATACTTATAGTCACCCACAATGGGATGGCCGGTGGATGCCAGGTGGGCGCGGATTTGATGGCTTCTTCCGGTAATCAGGGTCACCTGCAGCAGCGTAAATCTTCCGCTGCCTGCCAGAGGCAGGTATTCTGTCATGATGGGCACACTGTCCTCCACTTCCAGCGGATAGATGCTCACCGTATTGGTGCTCCCGTCTTTTTTTAGGAATCCTGCAATCAGCTGCTTCTCCTTTATCTCACCGGCAACCAGGCACTGGTAGTACTTGTGTATGCTCCGGTCCTTAAAGACCTCATTCATTACCTGAAGACCTGCCAGGGATTTTCCGGCCACCACCAATCCGCTGGTATTTCTGTCCAGGCGGTTGCAGATAGACGGCTTGAAGGTGCGCAGCTGGGATATGGGAAGCTTTCCGGAATCAATCAGATAATTAAGGATGTACTCGTTCAGGGACATGTCGCTGTCCTTGGCCTTTTGCGACAGCATGCCGGATGGCTTGTTCACCACCAGGATGTGCTGGTCCTCATAGACAATGTCCAGATGTCTCCTTCCCTCACATTCCCCGGTTCCCCGCGGTTCCCCGCGTGTTCCCCGTGCCCTTTCCCGCTTCTCATCGGGCCACGGGGCTGCGCCCTTTCCGTCTCCCGGCCGTTCCGTATATCCGCCGGTATCCGGAACAGAGAACTTTTCTATGGTTTCATCTGAGAGGAACAGCTTAACCTGGTCCCCCTCTTCCAGCCGTTCGGAACCATCACATTTCTTTCCATTCAGCGTTATATTTTTTTTCCGCATCATTTTATAGATAAAACCCTTGCCGGCCTGGTTCAGATATTTTGTAAGCAGCTTGTCCAGCCGCTGCCCTGCCTCGTTCTGGGTAATCGTCAGTGTCTGCATATGGGGACACTCCTTCGTAGATGATTATTCATTCATGAAACTCATGGCTGACAGCAGCAGGCGGTGGGGAACCACCTTACACAGCAGCCGGAAGGCTTTCATGGTAATGCCGTAGACGGATAGCTCCCTGCCTGCTATGCTGTCCCGGATAGCCTTTTGGACCACCCGTCTGGGATTTGCCATGACCAGCTGCTTATAAAGCGGAATCACGCCCGTGGACTCGGCAATGTCAAAGAACTCCGTCTTGACCGGACCGGGGCACACGGCCGTCACATAGATTCTCCTGCTGCGCAGCTCCTGGTTCAAAGCCCTGCTGTAACTGAGGACAAAGGATTTTGTGGCTGCATAGATGGCAAATCCGGGCTGGGGCAGGAAGGCCGCTGAAGATGCATACTGGATAATCCGGCTGTTGCATTCCATATAGGGCAGCACCATACGGGTTACGGCGCACAGAGCCTCGCAGTTCAGGGCAACCATATCCGTCTCGCACTTTAACCCCAGTTCCTCCACCTGACCAATCATACCAAAGCCTGCTGCATTGACCAGAAACTTTACCTGGGGCTTTCTGGCGCTCAGCGCCCGCCCAAGCACGTCCCTGTCCCGTTCCTCTGTAAGGTCCAGCGCGAATTTGCGCAGGGGAACCCCTGCCTGGCGGTCCAGTTCGTCCATCCGTTCCCTTCTCCTGGCTATAATCCATATCTCGTCAAAGCCTTTGAAATGTTCCCACAGCTGGATGATGGTTTCCCTGCCCATACCGGAAGACGCTCCGGTCACTACAGCAATCTTCATACCTGTCACGTTCCTTTCTTTTTGTGGATGTTGCGTATGGTCTTCTTAGGTCTTCCGGAGCCCGGCAGCTTCTGGCCGCGGCTTCCCGGGTCCGCCGGCTTACGCCCGGTCCCCGTACCCTTTCCCGCTGCTGCGCCTGCCGTCCCGCCCCTGTATCCGTCCCTTGGACGAATCAGGCATTTCCGGTCATATCCAATCAAATCCGTACGCCCAGCAATCTTAAGGGCTTCTGTCACCAAATCATAATTCTTGGGGTTCCTGTACTGAATCAGGGCTCTCTGCATGGCCTTTTCATGGGGATTGACCGGCACATAGACCTGTTCCATGGTTCTGCAGTCATATCCAGTGTAGTACATGCAGGTGGAAATGGTGGACGGGGTGGGATAAAAGTCCTGCACCTGCTCCGGCATATACCCCAAATCCCTGAGATACTCAGCCAGCTCCACCGCCTCCTTCATGGAGGAGCCGGGATGGGAGGACATAAGATAAGGCACCAGGTACTGTTCCTTGCCCAGCCTCTGGTTCATCTCCTTATACTCCTTCACAAACTGGCGGTAAACGCTGTTCTTCGGCTTTCCCATACGCGTCAGCACCTTGTCCGCCACATGCTCCGGCGCCACCTTAAGCTGTCCGCTGACATGGAACTCGCACAGTTCCCGCAGAAATTTCCGGTTGGAATCCGCCAGTACATAATCAAAGCGGATGCCGGAACGGATGAACACCTTCTTCACCTTGGGAAGGGCCCTAAGCTTCCTCAAAAGAGCAATGTAATCGCTGTGGTCGGCCCGCAGATTCTTGCAGGGCTCCGGAAAAAGGCACTGGCGGCCGGGACATGCCCCCCTGGTCAGCTGCTTTTCACAGGCCGGGAAACGGAAATCCGCCGTTGGTCCCCCCACGTCATGGATATATCCCTTGAAATCCGGCTCCTCTGTCAGAAGCTTTGCCTCCTCCACCAGGGATTCATGGCTTCGGGCCTGGATAATACGGCCCTGATGGAAGGTCAGGGCGCAGAAGCTGCAAGCGCCAAAACATCCGCGGTTGCTAATCAGACTGAACTTGATTTCCCGGATGGCAGGCACGCCTCCAAGCTCCTGGTAAGACGGATGGTAGTTTCTCATGTAGGGAAGATGATAGACCTCATCCATCTCCTCCTGGCTCAGGGGCTTGGACGGCGGATTCTGTACCACAAAAAGCTGGTTTCCATAAGGCTCCACCAGCCGTTTGCCGGAAAATGGGTCCGTATTGCTGTACTGGATATAGAAGCTCTTTGCGTACTCCTTCTTATCCTTTAAAAGCTCCTCATAATCAGAGAGCATTTTATAATCATAAACCGATTCCAGGCTTTTTGTCTTATAAACCGTACCGTCAATGAAGGTGATGTCCTTCACGTCCAGACCGCTGTCCAGTGCATCGGCAATCTCCACAATGGACCGTTCTCCCATGCCATAGGATATCAGGTCTGCCTGGGAATCAAGCAGTACGGAGCGCTTCAGTTTATCCGACCAATAGTCATAATGGGCAAGACGGCGCAGGCTGGCCTCGATTCCTCCTATAATGACAGGCACATCCTTATACACGGACCGTATCAGGTTGCAGTACACCACCACTGCATAGTCGGGCCGTTTGCCCATGACGCCGCCCGGTGTATAGGAGTCTTCCTTCCGGCGTTTCTTTGACACGGAATAGTGGTTTACCATGGAATCCATGTTTCCAGCCGATACCAGGAATCCCAGCCTGGGTCTTCCCAGCACTTCAATGCTCTTTTTATCCTTCCAGTCCGGCTGCGCAATAATGCCCACCTTATATCCATGGGCCTCCAGCAGCCGCGATATGATGGCCGTGCCAAAGGAGGGATGGTCCACATAGGCGTCCCCGGACACATACACGAAGTCGCACTGCTTCCATCCCCTTATGCTCATATCATTCCGGTTCATGGGTAAATAATCGTTTTTCATCCTGCCGCTCCATCCAACAATTCAAAATAATCCCTGATATAGTAATCTGCCAGCTGTTCCTTCTCCGCCTTCATCTCCATGGAAAAGGCATCCTCCACAGCAAATACGGTCATGCCCGCATTCTTGCCGGCCTGAATGCCTGCAGGCACATCCTCAAACACCACACAGTCCTCCGGCGCCACCTGAAGGCGCTCCGCCACATTCAGGTATATGTCCGGGGCAGGCTTACCGGCAGCCACCTCGCAGGCCGTTGCCACCACCTTAAAGTATCTGCGGATATCCAGGGAATCCAGCACCGCATCCACCATGGCCCTTCCGTTGCTGGTGGCAATACCCGCCACCAGTCCTTTTCCCGATATAAACTCCAGAAACGCCCTGGCTCCCGGCTTCAGGGGTACTTCCTTCCTGTATTTCTCGATGGACATCTGTATCCAGGCATCCTTTATCTCATCCAAAGACTCCTTTAACCGGAACCGTTCCTTAAAATACACCGCGGTCTCAGAGAAACTCATGCCCTCGATTTCCTTCTGCAGGTCATCCGGGCAGCTAAGGCCAAACCTGGCCAGGTATTCTATGTCTATGGCCTTCCACATCCACATGGAATCCACCAGGGTGCCGTCCAAATCAAATATAACTGCTTTTTTCCTGTTTAACTTCATCTTTCCCCATTTTCCTCTGTCTATAAACATGTTGGCAAGTATTCTGTGACTCTTATATAGTTATACACGGTTTCTGCGGTTCCCGCAATCCTTTATGGAAGTCTCCTCCTCCGGAGTCAGAGGACGGTATTCCCCTGGCTCCAGCACCGGGTCCAGCACAAGGGGCCCCATGGACATGCGCTTCAGATACTCCACCCTGCATCCCAGCGCCTCAAACATTCGCTTAATCTGGTGGAACTTTCCCTCCCTGATGGTTACCAGGACTTCCTGCAGCTCCTTCTCCGTGCCCGCAGCCCCCTGTATCTTAAGCTTTGCAGGAAGGGTCACGGTGCCGTCCTCCAGCCCGATTCCCTCCTCAAAACGCCTTACTGCGTTCTCCGGGAGTCCGCCCGATACATGGGCCAGATACACCTTGTCCACATGCTTTTTAGGCGACAGCAGATTATGGGCCAGCTCTCCGTCATTGGTGATGAGAAGAAGACCCTCGGTGTCAATGTCCAGCCGCCCCACCGGAAACAGGTCTTTTCGCAGAGCTTCCCGTATAAGCCCCACCACAGTGGGATATTTTCTGTCCTCGGTAGCGGACACCACGCCCCGGGGCTTGTTGAGCATATAGTATTCCATCCTGGCATAAGCCACCCTGCTCCGGTCCACTTCTATAAGGTCTGTCTCCGGATTCACCTTCCGGTCCGCGGCCTTTACCGCTTCTGCGTTTATCCGGACCCGGCCTTTTTTCACCATATCCTTTACCTGGGTACGGGTTCCGTATCCCATTTCAGCCAGAAACCGGTCCAGGCGCATCTGCTCACTTTTCCTGCCCTTATCAGCCATCGGTTCATTTCCTCCCACTGCGTTATTTTCCTTCCAGTATGTCCGCCCGGCTACTGCCATCTCCAGCCGGGATAGTACTTATTCTTCAGACTCATGCCCGTACCCTTGGCCCAGCCCAGCGCATAGCCCTCCATGGCTGCCAGGCACCATCCCTTTACCGGACCTTCCCCTCCTTCCAGGGAAATGGTCTCCCCTTTCAGGTAGCGGAGAATCCGGCTGTCATCCGCACAAAAACTGACAGCAGCCGGAAACTGTCCGGCCTGTAAGGACATGGCCAGGGCCTGGGATGGTTCAAACCGCCCTTTTTTTAACTCTCCCAAAAGCAGGCCCGTGCGCAGGAATCTGAGGGGCAGGTTCCACGCAAGCCCTTCCGGCAGATAGTAGGCATTGTCCTGGTGTATAACGATTCTGCTGTAATCCCATTCCACACTGCACTGCCTTAAAAATGCATCCAGCTCCTTTTCCTTGTCCGCAGTCCCGGAAGTCCTAATCTGAGCTGCCCGGGTCCCCCCGTCATCCCCGCCCCGTTTACGCATCAGGGCCAGGAAATGCCCTTCGCCTCTTAAGCGGTGGGGAAACAGACGCATACAGCCGGAGAGCCCGAAGCCGCCGCAGGCTCCCGGCACTTTATCAAGGTCCAGACAGCACAATTCCATCTGGGGAAATTCCTTCAGCACATAGGAGACATTCTCCTCATCCTCCTGCCTGGAAAATGTACAGGTAGAGTAGAGCATGTACCCGCCCGGCCTGAGCATGGAAACTGCCTGGGAAAGTATACGGCGCTGGACGGGCGCATAATATTCCGGTCCCTTTTCCAGCCAATCCCTAACCATATTCTCATCCCGGCGGAACATGCCTTCCCCGGAACAAGGGGCGTCCACAAGTATTTTATCAAAAAATTCCGGCCACACGCAGGCCAGCTTTTCAGGCGTCTCACTGGTAACGCAGATATTGGCTGCCCCGGCCAGCTCCAGATTTTTGAGCAGAGCCCTGGCCCTGGAATAGCTGATGTCATTGGACACAAGCATACCCTGGCCCTTAAGCCTTGAAGCCAGCTCCGTGCTCTTGCCTCCCGGAGCAGCGCAGAGGTCCAGCACCCTGTCTCCCGGAGCCACAGGCAGCATTGCGGCCGGAGTCATGGCGCTGGGTTCCTGGAGGTAATAAAGTCCCGCATAATAAGCCGGATGCTTGGAGGGCCTTAATACCTCCTCATCCAGCGTCCCGTCATAGTAGAAGCCATTGTCTGTCCACGGCACCGGCTCCAGGTTCCACGGCACCAGCTTTGCCAGCTCCTGGGGCTTTGCCTTCCATGTATTTACCCTGAGTCCGGGCTTCCACTCCTCTTTAAAGCTTTCCAGGTACTGCCCGTACTCCTCCCCCAGAAGCTCCTGCATCTCTGACAGGAATGCCTCCGGAAGCTGTCTCACATCCGTCATATCATCCGCCCTCGTTTCTCTGCGGCAGCACAGGACCGGGCCGCCGCAATCGTTTTAATCATATCACATCCGCCATGATTCTGCTACCGTGTGTTTCTTTCCGGGAAATCCTGGAGATTTTGTAAAAGTAATAGGGCACAATGGGAATCAGGGCTGCCAGCCAGGCCGCCGGGTCTGCCAGGCA